>Ga0207693_10004471_pt1 | contig 11822 bp, 13 predicted proteins | sample LARL81metaG_FD_184347 | JGI IMG/M metagenome (GOLD analysis project Ga0207693, IMG submission 184347) | Corn, switchgrass and miscanthus rhizosphere microbial communities from Kellogg Biological Station, Michigan, USA - LAR L8-1 metaG... | ecosystem: Host-associated > Plants > Roots >...
GCGGAGGGGTTAGTCTTCGTGCGTGGTCCAGGCGTGGGATGAGGAACTGCGGGCGCGCGGCTACCGGGTCACCCCGCAGCGCCAGCTGGTGCTGGAGGCGGTGACCAAGCTGGAGCACGCCACTCCCGAGGAGATCTGCGCCGACGTCCAGCAGACCGCCCGCGGGGTCAACATCTCCACCATCTACCGGGCGCTGGAGCTGCTCGAAGAGCTCGGCCTGGTCACGCACACCCATCTCGGGCACGGGGCGCCGCGCTACCACCTGGCGGCCGAGGCCGAGCACGTGCACCTGGTCTGCTCGCAGTGCGGCCGGGTCACCCAGATCGGCCCCGAGGAGATCAGCCCGCTGGTCACCGCGCTGGACGGCAAGCACGGCTTCCAGACCGACGTGGGCCACCTGACCGTGTACGGCCGCTGCGCGGACTGCCGTGGCCGGGCGGCCGGATAGCCTGGCGGGCATGGAGAGTCCGCTGCTGAATGCCCCGGGAGCGGTGCCCGCCGAGGGCATCGACGCCGGGGTGGCCGCGCACTACGGGAATCCCTACCCGGAGCAGCGCGCCCTGGCCGAGGCGGCTGGCCTGGTGGACCGGTCGAACCGCGGCGTGGTCCGGGTCACCGGCCCGGACCGGCTGTCCTGGCTGCACAGCCTGACCACCCAGCACCTGGAGCAGCTCCCGCCGGGTGACTCAGCCGAGGCGCTCATCCTCAGCCCGAACGGGCACATCGAGCACCACCTGACGCTCACCGACGACGGCACGTCGGTGTGGATCCACGTGGAGCCGGGCACCGCGCCCGCGCTGGTGGAGTTCCTGGAGTCGATGCGGTTCATGCTCCGGGTCGAGACGGCGGACGTGACCGGCGATTACGGGGTGCTCACGCTCATGGGGCCGGCCGTGGGCGGCACCCCGCCCGACGCGGTGGCCGTCGCGGCGAACGGGCCGTTGGGGCTGGACGTGATTGTCCGGCGGGACCGGCTCGAAGCCGCAGCGGACAGCCTGCGGGAGCGCGGCGTGGTGCTGGCCGGCCTGCAGGCCTACGAGGCGCTGCGGATCGCGGCGCACCGGCCGCGGTTCGGGCTGGACACCGATCACCGGACGATCCCGCACGAGGTGGGCTGGATCGAGTCGGCGGTGCACCTGGACAAGGGCTGCTACCGCGGCCAGGAGACGGTGGCCCGGGTGCACAACCTCGGCCACCCACCGCGGCGGCTGGTGTTCCTGCACCTGGACGGCAGCGAGGACCGGCTGCCTGCCCACGGCGACCCGGTCGAGCTGGACGGGAATGTGGTCGGGTTCGTCGGCTCGGCCGCGCGGCACTACGAGCTGGGCCCGATCGGGCTGGCGCTGGTCAAGCGGACCACGCCGGTGGATGCGACGCTGCTGGCCGGCGGGGTGCCCGCCGCGCAGGAGATCGTGGTGCCGCCGGACACCGGGGCCAACGTCAAGGTCACCCTCAAGCGGCGGACCGGGCTGGTCCGTTAGAACCCCAGGCGGGCGGGGTGCCCGCCGGTGAACCTGTGGAGGTCGGCTGTGCTACGGCGGATGCTGCTGGCCGCGTCGGATAGTGACCGGACGCGCCAGCTGATCACCTCGGCCCCGGTCACCCGGGGCATCGTCGCCCGGTACGTGGCCGGGGACACCGCCGAGCAGGCCCTCCAGGTGACCCGGGGACTACTGAACAGTGGCCTGCTGGTCACCCTGGACCAGCTGGGCGAGGACACCGTGGACCCGGACCAGGCGGCCGCGCGGACCGCCGGGTACTGCGCGCTGCTGGGCCAGCTGGCCACGGCCGGGCTGGCCCAGGGCGGCCAGGCCGAGGTCTCGGTCAAGCCCACCGCGGTCGGCCTGGGCCTGCCCGAGCACGGGGCCAAGACCGCGGCCGAGAACATCCGGCGGATCTGCGCCGCGGCCCGCAACGCGGGCACCACGGTCACCGTGGACATGGAAGATCACACCACGGTGGACGCCACGCTGCGGATCGTGGCCGAGCTGCGGGCGGACTTCCCCGACCTGGGCTGCGTGATCCAGTCCTACCTGCGCCGGGCGGCGGCCGAGTCGGCCGCGCAGGCCCGGCCGGGCCAGCGGGTCCGGCTGTGCAAGGGCGCCTACGACGCGCCGGAGGCCGTCGCGTTCACCTCCCGGGCCGAGGTGGACCGCAGTTACGCGCGGTCGCTGCGGGCGCTGATGGACGGCCCCGGCTACCCGATGATCGCCACCCACGACCCCCGGCTGATCCGGATCGCCGCGGCGCAGGCCGCGCTGGCCGCGCGGGATCCGGGCAGCTTCGAGTTCCAGATGCTCTACGGGATCCGCCCGGCCGAGCAGCAGCGGCTGGCCAGCACCGGGGCGCAGGTCCGGGTGTATGTGCCGTTCGGCAGCGACTGGTACGCCTACCTGGTCCGGCGGCTGGCCGAGCGCCCGGCCAACCTGGCGTTCTTCGTCCGGTCCCTGGCCTCCACCCGGTGACCCCGCCCCCGGTGCCCCGCCACCCGGTGACCGCCGCCCGGCAGCGCGTAGGCTCCACAACGTGACCGGGAGCTTCGGGGCGGGGACATGATCGGGATCTTCGGGGCCGGGAAGATGGGCGAGGCACTCCTCTCCGGGCTGCTGCGCGCCGGGTACGCCCCGGGCGGGGTGGTCGCGGTGGTGCGGCGGGCCGAGCGGGCCGACGAGCTGCGCACCGCCTACGGCGTCGCGGTGCTGCCCGCCGCCGAAGCGGCGAAGAGCGTGGACACGCTCATCATCGCGGTGAAGCCGCAGGACATGCTGGCGATGCTGGACGAGATCGCGCCGCACGTGCCCGCAGACAAGCTGGTCATCTCGGTGGCGGCGGGCATCACTACTGAGGAGATCGAGCGCCGGATCGGGGACGTCCCGGTGGTCCGGGTCATGTCCAACACCCCGGTCCTGGTGGACGAGGCGATGAGCGTGATCTCGCCGGGCGCGTTCGCCCGCCGGGAGCACCTGGAACGGGCCGAGGAACTGCTCCGCCCGGTCGGCAAGGTGCTGCGCATCCCGGAGTCCCAGCAGGACGCGGCCACCGCGCTGTCCGGCAGCGGCCCGGCCTACCTGTACTTCCTGGTCGAGGCGATGGTGGACGCCGGGATTTTGCTCGGCATGCCGCGCGCCACCGCGCTGGAGATGGTCACCCAGGCGGTGTACGGCGCGGCCACCATGCTCCGGGAGACCGGCGAGCACCCAGTCATCCTGCGCGAGGCGGTCACCTCACCGGGCGGCACCACGATCTCGGCCATCCGGGAGCTGGAGCGGCACGGGGTGCGGGCCGCGATCCTGGCCGCGATCGAGGCGGCGCGGGACCGCGGCCGGGAACTCGGCGGCGGATGAGGCTGGGCAGCAGATGACCTGTACCTTGCACGTGGCCTGGGATGACAGGCTGACCAGCTACGACTTCGGGCCCGGGCACCCGCTGGCACCGGTCCGGGTGGAACTGACCATGGCGCTGGCCCGCGAGCTCGGCGTGCTGACCGCCGGGGGGGTGAGCACGGCCGTGCCCGAGCCCGCCAGCCAGCAGCAGCTCGAGCTGGTGCACGACCCGGCCTACCTGGACGCGGTGCGGCTCGGCGCGGCCAACCCGGCGTTCGGCCTTGGCACCCCGGACAACCCGGTCTTCCCCGGCATGCACGACGCATCGGCGCTGGTCGCCGGGGCTACCCTGGCCGCCGCGGCCGCGGTGTGGACCGGGCAGGCCGACCACGGGGCCAACGTGGCCGGCGGGCTGCACCACGCCATGCGCCGGGCGGCCAGCGGGTTCTGCGTGTACAACGACCCGGCCATCGCGATCAGCTGGCTGCTGGCCCAGGGCGCGCAGCGCATCGCGTACGTGGACATCGACGTGCACCACGGCGACGGGGTGCAGGCCGCGTTCTACGACGACCCGCGGGTGCTCACGATCAGCCTGCACGAGCACCCGATGACCCTGTTCCCCGGCACCGGCCTGCCCCGGGAGACGGGCGGCCCGCACGCCGAGGGCATGGCGGTCAACGTAGCGCTGCCCGCGGGCACCGGTGACAGCGGCTGGCTGCGCGCGTTCGACGCGGTCGTGCCGCCGCTGCTGCGCGGGTTCCGCCCGGAGATCCTGGTCAGCCAGCACGGCTGTGACAGCCACCGGCTCGACCCGCTGGCCCACCTGGAAGTGAGCGTGGACGGGCAGCGCACCGCGCATCAGCGGCTGCACCAGCTGGCGCACGAGACCGCGGGCGGCCGCTGGCTGCTCACCGGCGGCGGGGGCTACGCGCTGGTCCAGGTGGTGCCGCGGACCTGGACGCACCTGCTGGCCGAGGCGGCCGGGCGGCCGGTCGACCCGGCCAGCATGACCCCGCCGCCGTGGCGTGCCTACACCCTGGAGCGCACCGGGGTGCCCGCGCCGCAGCAGATGACCGACGGCGCACCAGCCACTTTCACCCCGTTCGACGCGGGGTATGACCCGGCCGATCCAGTGGACCGGACGGTACTGGCCACCCGGACCGCGGTCTTCCCCAGCCACGGGCTGCTGCCCGGGCTCTGACCTGCGCTCCCACCGGACGCGGCGCGGTCCGCCGGGTCCGTTGACCGGGCATTCGGCCGGGCGGCAGCGGCCTGGACGGCCCGCCGTTCGTGTGGTTTGGCACACGATTGGGACAGCAGGGCAGGGTTGCCCTTTTCTGCACAAGACTTACGCTGGGGACGGAGGTGACTGATGCGCTGAATCCGGCCCGGCGCACTCGGCTCCGCGGGGAAGAAGGAAAAACAGATGGCTGCAGGCGAGACTCCGCTCAGCGACGTCAAGTTCCTGACCGTGGCCGAAGTGGCCTCGATCATGCGCGTGTCGAAGATGACCGTCTACCGGCTGGTGCACTCAGGCGAGCTGGAGGCGATCCGGGTTGGCCGGTCCTTCCGCGTTCCCGAGCAGGCGGTAAACCGGTACCTGAAGGGCTCTTTTGTAGCGGCCAGCTGATGGGGGCAGCCCGAGGGGGCTTCACCGGGGAGGCTGCCGGACGGGTACCCTGTGTGGTTGGCGTGTGCCCAGCCGGCTGGCATCGGGCGAATACGTCGCATGCCTGGTTGCCTGTTAGCCGAGTGAGGGTGGTTTCGTGGGCTCCGTCATCAAGAAGCGACGCAAGAGGATGGCCAAGAAGAAGCACCGCAAGCTGCTGCGCAAGACGCGCGTGCAGCGGCGCAACAAGAAGTAGCCACAGCGACCGCAGGGGCAGGCCCAGCGTCGCGTGCCTGGTCGGGTAATGCTGGTCTGGTGAGTGCCAACGGCGGACCGCCCGGAGGCTCGGCCAGCCCCGATGGGGACTGGCGGGGCCGGCTGGCGGACGCGGTGGACTTCGCCCGGCGGCAGGTGACCGGCGAGGGCGAGGTCGACGAGTTCGGCTTCGACCCGGAGTTCAACACGCGGGTGCTTATCCCGGTGGCCCGGGTGCTGTACCGGCAATGGTTCCGGGTGCAGATGCACGGGCTGGAGTATGTGCCGTCCACCGGGCCCGCGCTGGTGGTGGCCAACCATTCCGGGGTGCTGCCGCTGGACGCGATCATGCTGCAGGCCGGGATGCACGACGAGCACCCGGCGCACCGCAACCTGCGGCTGCTCGGCGCCGACCTGGTGTACGAGGTGCCGGGGCTGGCCTACCTGGCCCGCCGGGCCGGCCATACCCGGGCCTGCCCGGCCAACGCGCAGCGGCTGCTGCTCGACGGCGAGCTGGTCGGCGTGTTCCCGGAGGGGTTCAAGGGCATCGGCAAGCCGTTCCGCGACCGGTACCAGCTGCGCCGGTTCGGCCGCGGCGGCTTCGTGGTCTCCGCCCTCCGGGCCCGGGTGCCGATCGTCCCGTGCGCGATCGTCGGCGCCGAGGAGATCTACCCGATGGTGGGCAACGCCAAGCCACTGGCCCGGCTGCTCGGGCTGCCGTACTTCCCGGTCACGCCGCTGTTCCCGTGGCTCGGCCCGGTCGGTGCGGTGCCGCTGCCCTCGCAGTGGATCATCGAGTTCTGCCCGCCGGTGCCGACCGACGGGTACCCGCACGGCGCGTGGAAGGACCCGGCGGTGATCGCCGAGCTGACCGCGTCGGTCCGCGGCACGATCCAGCAGAAGCTGGACGACGTGCTGGCCGAGCGCGGCCCGGCGTTCGGCTGACCGGATCGCCCCTAGATTGCCCGGCGGCGGCGCAGGGCGATCCCGGCGGCGATGCCACCGGCCACGGCACCCGCGGCGGCCGCGGTCGGCAGCGCGATCAGCGTGGCCTTGCGGCCCGAGCGGAAGTCGTGCACCGGCCATTGGTTGCGCCGGGCCTCGGCGCGCAGCCCGGCGTCCGGGTTGACCGCGTGCGGGTGCCCGACCAGCTCCAGCATGGGCAGGTCGTTGACGGAGTCGCTGTACGCGGAGCAGCGGGCCAGGTTCAGCCCCTCCCGCTCGGCCAGCGCGGCCACCGCCGCAGCCTTGGCCTCGCCGTGCAGCAGCCCGCCGACCAGGCGGCCGGTGTACACGCCGTCCACTGTCTCGGCCACCGTGCCCAGCGCGCCGGTCAGCCCGAGCCGCTGGGAGATGATCGTGGCCAGTTCCACCGGGGTCGCGGTGACCAGCCACACCCGCTGGCCGGCCCGCAAGTGGCCCTGGGCCAGTTCCCGGCTTCCCTCCCAGATGCGGTCGGCCATGCTGTCGTCGAAGATCTCCTCGGACAGGCGGACGATGTCGGCCACCTTGTGGCCGGCCACAAAGGCCAGCGCGGCCTGCCGGGCGGCGTCGATGTGCTCGGAGTTCTCCGCCCCGCGGACCCGGAAGTGCACCTGCCCCCAGGCCATCCGGGCCAGGTCGCGCGGGCCGAACATCTTGCGCGCGGCCAGGCCGCGGGCGAAGTAGTAGATCGACGCGCCGCGCATCAGCGTGTTGTCCACGTCAAAGAAGGCACCGGCCGAGGGATCGGGCTCGGGCGGTGCCTGGGTAACGGTGGCCACCGCGGCGGATGCGGCCCCGGCGAGGGCGTCTCGCTCCTTGCGGAGGCGGCTCGGGCTGCGCAGGGTCTGCAGCTGCCTCATGGGCGCGAGTCTACAAACCACGGTGCGGGCGGGCCGGGCTGGTCAGTCATCTGGTCCGCATCATCCCGGCTCGTCGGGCACCATAGGTGGCAATGTCGATGTCGCTCCTCGCCGCGCTGGCCGGGACCGTGGCCGCCCTGGGCGGGCTGGTCCTGCTCATCCGGCTGTGCGCGCGGACGCCCAGAATGGACATGGTCGCGTGGGTGGTGGCCATGGCCGGGCTGGTCATCGCGCTAGTCGCGCAGGCCGCGGGCTACCAGCGCGGTTTCGGGCCGACCACGTTCCGGGCCGCGCAGCTCGGCGTGGCCCTGGTCACCCCGCTCGCCCTGGCCTGGGGCATGGCCGAGCTGGCCGCCAAGGGCCTGGTCGCCCGGTTCGCGGCCCGGCTCTGCCTGGCCGGCCTGTTCGTGGTGGCCAGCGTGATCCTGGCCACCGACGTGCTGAGCGCGCGGCCGTTCAGCCAGGCGTGGCCGACCGCCCGGATGCATTTCGAGTACCTGCCGCTCGGCCTGCTCGCGCTGATCGCCGTGGTCAGTGTGCTCATCGCGGTCGTGGCGCTGGCCACCGTGGGGCTGCGGACCCGGCATGATGCTGGCTGGCGCCGGGCGCTGCCAGCGGTCGCCTCGGCCGGCGTGGCCGTGCTGGCCGTCCAGGGCCTGCAGGCCAGCCTGCTGGACAACGCGGCGTACCCGGGCCTGTCCGTGGTCATCGTGGTGCTGGCCGCGCTGGCCGGGGAGCGGGCCAGCCGGCTGCCGCTGTCCGCGCTGCGCGCGCCCCGGGGCCGGGCCGATGACCACGGCTGGCCGCCGCCGGGCCAGCCCGGCAACGCCGCGGACGATCCGCCCGGCCGGTATGCCGATGGCTACCGCCGCTACGACGACACCGGCGGCTTCGGGGGCGACCGGTACGGAACCGGCGGTCATGCGGGATACCCCGGCGGCGGGTACGACGACACGGGCGGCTTCGGGCCGGCCACCGGTGACTTCCAGCCCGGCGAGGCGGCCGGCTACGGGCCGGACCAGTACCCGCACACCGGCCAGTTCAGCAGCTACCCGGCCGGGGAATTTGGCGGGCCGCACGGCGGTGCCGCGCCGGAACCGGTGACCGGCGCGTTCGACGCGCTCTACCGGGAGAACGCCGCGGCGGCCCGCCGCCCCCGCCCGGCCGCGGCCGACGGGCCCGGCTCGGGCGTCGAACCGGTGACCGGCATGCAGCTGGCCGCCCTGGAGGACGCGGTGCTGGAACGGGCGGCCCAGGCCGGCCCTAGCCCCGGCCCCGGAGCCACGGCTGGCGGCGGCGCCGCGGACGCACCCCTGGACACCGAACGGCTCTATGGCCAGATCGCCATCTACACGCTGCTGGAAGCGGGGGCGGCGGAATTCGACCGGCTGGCCGGTCGCGTGCTCGGCGAGGTCGCCACGGGAGAGCCGGACACGCTGGTGTACGTGGTGCACGGGGTGCCGTCCGCGCCGCTGCAGCGCATCCTCTACCAGGTCTACCGGGACCGGGCCGCGTATGACGAGCACCTGCGGCAGCCCTACGTGGCCGACTTCGACGCCCGGCTGCGGCCGCTGGTGCTGGCCACCAACGTGATCGAACTGGGCGTCCGGCAGGCCAAGGTGACCGCGCTGACCGGGCCGCTGGAGCGGGACGCCATGGCCGGGCGCTCGGGCGGCGCCGCGCCGGGCCGGGCCGCCGATGCCGGGTCCCGGCGGGCGGGGCAGGCCCCGTGATCAAGGCGAGTCATCAGATCACGCTGCTGTCCCGGCCGGGCTGCCATCTGTGCGACGCTGCCCGCGAGGTGATCGCCCGGGTCGCGGCCGACCTCGGCGTGGCCTGGTCCGAGCGGGACATCACCCGGTCCGAGGCCGACCTCCGGGAGTACTGGGACAAGATCCCGGTCACCCTCATCGACGGGGTGCAGCACGATTTCTGGAAGGTCAGCGAGAACCGCCTTCGTGCCGCGCTGACCCGCTAAGTTGACCGTCCCTTGACCGGCTGAGCAGGCCACTTGGAGCGGTACCCGGTGGCCTTTACTTTGTGCAAACGTTCACAAGAGCGTACCGTTGAGCCGAACACCGGCGGGCTCTGGGCCGCCCGCACTGCCACAGGTCGATCCCTCAGGAGCGTCGGCGCATGTCTCGCCGTGCAGTGTCCGCGAATGGTAGTCAGGGCATCCCGGAGGCGACCGTCGCCCGCCTCCCGATCTACCTGCGTGTCCTGTACGCGTTCGCGGAACAGGACATCCCCACCGTGTCCAGCGAGGAACTCGCGGCCGCGGCCGGGGTCAACTCGGCCAAGCTCCGCAAGGACCTTTCCCACCTGGGCTCTTACGGCACCCGCGGGGTCGGGTATGACGTGGAGTACCTCGTCTACCAGGTGTCACGGGAACTCGGGCTGACCCAGGACTGGCCGGTCGTCATCGTCGGGGCCGGCAACCTGGGCCGGGCGCTGGCCAACTACGGCGGCTTCGTCTCCCGCGGCTTCCGCATCGCCGCCGTGCTGGACAGCGACCCGGCCGTGGTGGGCACCGAGATCGCCGGGCACGGTGTGCTGGACGCGGCCCAGATGGAGCGGGTGGTGGCCGAGCACGGGGTGTCCATCGGGGTGATCGCCACGCCCGCGGGCACGGCGCAGACGGTCTGCGACCGGCTGGTCGCCACCGGGGTTACCAGCATCCTTAATTTCGCGCCTGTCGTCCTCAATGTGCCCAATGGCGTTGACGTGCGTAAGGTCGACCTGTCCATCGAGTTGCAGATTCTTGCCTTCCACGCGCAGCGGAGGTCTGTGGTGCGCGTTCCACAGGACGCACAGGTGGTGGGCCGATGAGCGTGCTGGTGGTCGGCCTGAGCCACAAGAGCGCCCCGCTCGGCATTCTGGAGCGGGCCGTGGTCAGCGGCGACAGCCTGGCCAAGCTGCTGCGGGACGTGTCCCAGGCACCGAACGTGGCGGGCGCGTTCATCGTGTCCACCTGCAACCGGGCTGAGGTCTACGCCGAGGTGGACAAGTTCCACGCCGGTGTGTCGGTCATCTGCGACCTGCTGGCCCGGCACTCCGGGATCCCGCACAGTGAGCTGACCCCGCACCTGTACGTGCACTACGAGGACCGCACGGTGCAGCACCTGCTCGCGGTGACCTGCGGGCTGGAATCGATGGTGGTCGGCGAGAGCCAGATCCTCGGGCAGGTCAGGCAGGCCCTGGCCGTCGCCCGTGAGCAGGGCACGCTCAGCCGCGGCCTGGGTGAGCTGGGTGCCCTGGCGCTGCGCACGGCCAAGCGGGCGCACACCGAGACCCGGATTGACCAGGCCGGCGCGAACCTGGTCAGCGTGGGCATCACAGCCGCGCGGCGGAGACTGGGCGACCCGCCGGACGCGGGGCAGCCCGGCGGCCTGCGCGGGCGGCGGGTGCTGGTGGTCGGGGCCGGGTCGATGAGCTCGCTGGCCGCCACCACCGCGGCGCGGATGGGCGCCGAGCACATCGTGGTGGCCAACCGCAGCGCGGACCGCGCCGGACGGCTGGCCGCCACGGTGGCCGGCAGCACCGCCGACCTGGCCAGCCTGGCTGGCCCGCTGGCCGCCGCTGACCTGGTCATCTCGTGCACCGGCGCGGCCGGGGTGGTGATCACCGCGGACCTGGTGGCCCGGGCCCTGCGGCAGCGGCCGCCCGGACGGCCCCTGGTCCTGCTCGACCTGGCGCTGCCCCGTGACGTAGACCCGGCCGTGGCCAGCCTGCCCGGGGTCAGCGTCGTCGGTCTCGACCGGCTGGGCGGGGCCAGCGAGCCGCAACTGGCCGGGATGGCCAGCCGGGAGCAGGACGTCGCGGCCGTCCGGGCCATCGTGGCCGAGGAATTCGCCACCCGGGCGTCCGCCGTGCAGGCGGCCCGGGTCGCGCCGACGGTGGTCGCGCTGCGGTCCAAGGCGGCGGGTGTGGTGGACGCCGAGCTGGCCCGGCTGGCCGGGCGGCTGCAGCCCGCGGATCACCGTACGCTGAGTGAAGTCGAGCGGGCCATGCGCCGGGTGGTGGATAAGCTGCTGCACGCGCCGACCGTACGGGTCAAGGAGCTGGCCGGGTCACCGGGCGGCGACTCCTATGAGGACGCGCTGCAGGTGCTGTTCGACCTCGACCCGGCGGTGGTGGCCGCGGTCACCGTGGCGGACACGGCCACGGTCAACCCCGACAGCACCGGAGAGGATGCATCGTGAGCAGGCCGCCGCTGCGGCTCGGGACCCGCAAGAGCCCGATGGCCATGACCCAGGCGGGGCAGGTGGCCAGGCTGATCAGCGAGCGTACCGGGACTGCCGTGGAGCTGGTCGGGCTGACCACCTTTGGCGACGTCACCCGGGCCGAGCTGGCGCAGATCGGCGGCACCGGGGTGTTCGTCAGCGCGCTGCGCGAGAGCCTGCTCGCCGGGGACATCGACCTGGCTGTGCATTCACTCAAAGACCTGCCGGTCGGGCCGGTGCCCGGCCTGCTGCTGGGCGCGGTGCCGCCCCGGGACGACCCACGCGACGCGCTGGTCGGCCGGGACGGCGCCAAGCTGGCCGACCTGCGGCCCGGGGCCCGCGTCGGCACCGGCTCGCCGCGCCGGGCCGCCCAGCTCCGGCTGCTCCGCCCGGACATCGAGCCGGTGCCGGTCCGGGGCAACGCCGGGACGCGGCTGGGCAAGGTGACCTCCGGTGAGCTCGACGCGGTGCTGCTGGCCTGCGCCGGGCTGGCCCGGATCGGCCATCTGGACGCGGTATCCCAGGTGTTCGAGCCGGAGGAGATGATGCCCGCACCGGGCCAGGGTGC
>Ga0207693_10004472_pt1 | contig 11822 bp, 14 predicted proteins | sample LARL81metaG_FD_184347 | JGI IMG/M metagenome (GOLD analysis project Ga0207693, IMG submission 184347) | Corn, switchgrass and miscanthus rhizosphere microbial communities from Kellogg Biological Station, Michigan, USA - LAR L8-1 metaG... | ecosystem: Host-associated > Plants > Roots >...
GCGAGCTGAGCGATCACTTGGTGTCGCCGCCCCCTTCGGCGGCGCGACCCCGGCGGACCTGTTCGAGGACTTTCGCCGACGCGTTGTCGTTGTCGTACTCGTCGTGCCACCTCCACCACTCGTACGGTGGCGTCTGGGGGTTGGCCGCCGGTGAGTCCTCCCATTCCTCCTGACGCCCGAGGGCAGTGATGTCGAGGTAGTTCCAACTGTTCCCCATCTGTTCGTCACCGCGGTTGTTAATGAAGTAGGTGCGGAACACGCGGTCGCCGTCGCGTATGAACGCGTTGGTGCCGTGCCACTCATCCACGCCGAAGTCCTTGTCGAAGCCGTCCGTCATCGTGTACCAAGGAATGAACTGCCAACCCATTCGTGCCTTTAGGTTCTCGATTTCCCGCTGCGGCGCGCGAGAGGCGAACACAAGCGTAGTATCGCGGGCGTTCAGATGAGCGGGGTGAGCCACCTGGTCGGCCACCATGGAGCAGCCGACGCATGCATGTTCGGGCCAGCCGACCACACCAGGTTCGAAGAAGGCCCGGTAGACGATCAGTTGACGGCGGCCGTCGAACAGGTCGAGCAGGCTCGCCTTGCCCTTGGGCCCGTCGAACTCGTACTTCTTTTCCACGGCCAGCCACGGCATCCGGCGACGCTCGGCGGCCAGCGCGTCACGAGCGTGGGTCAGCTTCTTCTCCTTCACGAGCAGTTTCTGGCGGGCAGCCTCCCACTCCTTTGCTGACACCATTTCTCGATCTAATTTCAGTTTTGTTGTTTTCATTGTGTTGTCTTTTCTCTTTGGATTGTCTTCTGCTGTGAAATGTTTTGAGCCCAAGGGCTGCTACTCCCCCGCTCGATGTCGTCGCCAGAACAGCGATGTTTGCGATGCATAGCGGACACATGAGTCAGGCCTTTCCTTTTTTGCCGGCGGCCTTGTTCTTTTTCTCCAAATAAGCTGCTAGCCGATCGAGGGATCCCTCCCAGAACTTTCGATATTCCTCGACCCAGTGCGCGGCTTTTTTTAATGGCTCGGCGTTTAGCCGCATTTCATGGACGCGTCCGTAACGCCGGCGCCGGAGCAGTCCGGCATTTTCGAGAACCCGCAAATGTTTTGAAACCGCCGGAAGCGACATGTCATGCGGCCGTGCAAGGTCGGTAACGCGCCTGTCGCCCCGGGCCAGATGCGCCAGAATCTGCCGGCGCGTGGGATCGGCCAGCGCGGCAAAAGTTCGGTCCAACGCTCTCGAAGAATATTTAACCATCTGGTTAACTATTTAGCAACATCATGCAGCGTGCAACATTTTTTTTACAATTTACAGAAACCGTCCGGCCGCCGTGATCTTACGGGATGAACGCTTCTTTGTTCACGACGTACGGCATTTTTGTCGGATCGCCGCCGTAGTTGCCTTCGAGAACGTCGATGAGTCCCTGTACGCAGCGGCCGGCCATGCCTTTGTCTGGATCGACATCAAGACGCGTGATTTGCGCGCCGCTGGCGAAATGATGGAACAGACGACTACGATCAGCGATTTCCGGATCAAGCAAAGGTGAATCGGGCGGGAGCGGCTCTTTCTCGAACACGTCGAGCGCTGCGCCTGCAATGACTTTTTCTTTCAACGCTTTCGCGAGCGCTTTCTCGTCCACGACAGGGCCGCGCGAGCTGTTTACCAAGTACGCGGTCGGTTTCATCAGCTTCAGCGTGTTTTCATTGATGAGGTGATACGTCGGCTTGTTCGCCTCGCCTTCCCTTAATAGCGGCACGTGCAGACTCACGTAATCGGCGGCATGCAAGGCGTCCTCGAACTCGACATACTTGATCCACGTTTTCTCTTTCTGAATGCCGCGTGCGTGGCGCAGGTCCATCAACTCCTGAATGGCTTTGATGAATTCGTGATTCTGATACGCGGGGTCGTAGCAAAGGATATTCATGTCGAATCCTGAACATTTTTTTATCATCGCCAGGCCGATGCGGCCTGTGCCAATGATCGCGATCGTTTTGCCGGTGACCTCATCGCCAAGGAACGGCAGGAACGGATGCCACGACGGCCACTTCTGTTCGCGCACGAGTCGCTCGCTCTGCCACATTTTTCTCGCGAGCATACCCATCATGAAGAACGCAAACTCAGCCGTGGCTTCGGTGAGCACGTCGGCCGTGTTCGTGAACGGGATTTTGTATTTGTTCGCGTCGGCGCGATTGATGTTGTCGAATCCGACAGCGATTTGCGCCACCACCTTCAAGCTCCCCTTCCCCGCGTCGAACACTTCCGCATCAATCGGATCCCGCAACGTGGTGATTAATCCGTCGACGCCGCTCTTCACTTTCTCGATGATCAATTTCTTTGGCGGCGCCTCAGGTCCCTGGAACACTTCAAGGTCGTAACCCCGCGCGCGCAAAAGGTTCTCCGCTGGATCTCCGATGCGCGACGTCGCAAAAACACGGAAGCGTCCTTGTTGTGCCATACTTGCAGAAGAATGTAATCAGGAACTCAGGATTGCAGGAAATTTTCTATCGGAGCGCATGTTCTTCGCTGGTGGCCGCATTAACGCGACGGATGAGGGCCGGAATTTCTGACAGGCTTCCGAGTACATAATCGGCTTTCATTTCGTACTCCCGCGGATCCACAAAGCGCGTGTCGGGAATCGCGGCGACGCGCATGTTCGCAGCCTTCGCTGCGGCGATACCGGAAAGCGCGTCTTCGATCACGAGGCATGCCTCAGGAGAGATTCCGAGCTTCTTCGCAGCTCGCAGGTAAATGTCGGGATGTGGCTTGCCCCGTTGAACTTCATCTCCGGTGACCACGACGCTAAATAGGCTTCTGATCCCGGTTCGGTTGAGAAACGGACGCGCGGACGTGCTGACCGAACTCGTGGCTACCGCCAGACGTAACTTCATCTCGCGCAATTGTTCCAGTGTCGTTTTCGCCGAAGGAAACAGACCGACACGGTTTGCGAAAAAATCGATCGCTATCTCACTGCGACGACGCATCAACTCCTCAACCGGCGCAGAGATGGGAAAGGCGTTCTTATAAAACTCGACTGCGAGCCGGTAACTCACGCCCAGGACATTTCGGTGGTACTCGCCGTGATAAGTGGTTCCATATTCGGCGAGCAATTTCGCGTCGATCTGGTTCCACCACGGTTCGGAGTCGGCGAGTACGCCGTCGAGATCGAACGTCACCGCATAAAATGGTGGAGACATGGTGTGTTGCACCTCTTACTTACGTGAAGCCGAAGAGCAACAATTACGCGGTAAATTCAACGGCTCCCCCAAAAGAGGGAACCGCAAAGCATACATATTTTTAAACGGCTCTGGAGTGTCCACGGTCTTAGATTTGTGCTGATGGAACGGAACGGGGGGGCACTAATGTCTGCAGTCCAGTTGGAGCAGCCCGTCAATTCGCCAATCTACGACGCGCGCCAACCGTTTACCGCGACAGACAAACGGCTTCGCGTCGGTATTAATTTTCTCCGCTCACCCACGGCAGCAGTAATCGAGTCCGCTTTGCTGATGCTGCTGATTGGCTGGATTGATTACAAGACCACCGACTTCGCACTCACGGTTTTCTATTTCGTACCCGTGGTGCTGGCCACGTGGCGGGCAGGACGCAAAGCGGGCTGGTTTATCGCAGCACTTTGCGGAGCGACAGTGCTCCTCGCGGACCTAATGGTGCCCCGCAGCGGACGTGTCATTGCGATCGCCTACATTAACGCCGGTGTACTTGTATTAGCGTCAGCCGCTCTGGCTGAACTAGTAATTTCGTCCCGTCGCGCACACGAACGCCTGAAGGCGCTACTCGCGCTAAAGACTGTTTCGCTTACGGAAATTCACCACAGGGTGAAGAACAACCTGCAAATCGTATCCAGCTTGCTCCGGCTTCAATCTAGCAAGTTTGCTGATCCCGCTGTTCGCGACGTTTTCACTGAATGTCGAGATCGCATCAACGCCATGGCTCGTCTCCACGAAGAACTCTACAACGAGCGGGGACAGTCACACCTCGATTTCACGCCGCATTTGCGTCAGCTGGCGGAAATGCTGCTGCGCTCGCACAAGCCCGCGGGCTGCAAACTCACACTTAACGTCTCCGTCGATCGTGTTCCGCTCAATCTCGATGAAAGCATTTTGCTTAGCCTGATCGCCAACGAATTGCTGCTCAATTCTCTGAAGCACGCGTTCCATGGCCGGGCTACGGGAAAGGTCGATGCTGAACTGCGCACGACTCGCGATCGAGTAACGTTAACGGTCCGTGATGATGGCAACGGAATTGTGCCCCAGCCGACCGAAATTGAGGACCAACGCGGAACCGGCATAGACCTCGTCCAGGCAATGTCACGCCAACTTGGCGGCGAGTTCGTCGTCAACCGCATGCCTGCGGGCGGAACGTGCGCAACCATTTCTTTTCCAAGCAAGACGTCACGCCAACAACCAGGCGTTCACCCATAACTCTAAATAAAAACATCATGTCAAAAAAACGTATTCTGATTGTTGAAGACGAAGCGCTGACTGTGTTAGCGCTTAAACACGAGCTCGCGGAGCTCGGCTACGAAATCGCCGGTGATGCGAGCACTGCTGCCGACGCGCTGCGCGCCACCGAAGACAATCGCGCCGATCTTGTGCTCATGGATGTTCAATTGGACGGAGGGATCAGTGGTGTTGCAGCTGCTGCCGCAATCCGCGGGCACCTTGATATTCCGGTTGTGTTTCTGACCGCGCACGCATCCACTGAAACGGTAGGGCGCGCAGTCGAATCAGGCGCATTCGGGTATTTGTTAAAGCCTTACACCGTACCGGAATTGAAAGCGGCGATCGAAATCGCACTCCACAAACACAACACGGAAATCGCGATGCGCCAGGCGCTCGGTGCACGATTGCCGGCCGGTGTGGCACAACCTCAGTCCATCTGAGCGGCCCAACAGCGGAAAAAAATTGTGCAAAGCGCGCGCTTAGGCGCGCTCCAAAATTGTGCGATGGACGCAAATTCTTTGAGCCAGTTGGCTTCGCAATCGCGCAGCGTGCCTTTCATCAACGAAACTGGTCATTCGCGCATTCAAATAGAAGGCTTTTAGTTGAAGGTTGAGCGTTGAGCGTTTAAGCGTTGGGGGATTGAAGAAGATCGCGATCTATGGCGGCACCTTCGACCCGGTTCATCACGCGCATCTGATTCTTGCCCGCGAAGCGATTGAAACGCTCGACCTCGACAAGGTCATCTTAGTGCCGGCAGCGATTTCCCCTCTCAAGAAGGCCGCTCCGATCGCGAGCGGCGAAGTACGATTAGAAATGTTACAAGCGGCGATCAAACGCGAACCGAAGTTTGAAGTGGATGACTGCGAGTTGCTGCGACCGCCGCCTTCGTACACAATCGATACGGTTGAGGAAATTCGCCGACGCGAATGCGATGTGTCCATCTACTGGTTGATCGGTGAAGACAACATTGAGCAACTGCCCCGGTGGCATCGCTTCGCCGAGCTCGAGAGGATGGTTCGCTTTGTGGTTCTCGACAGGACCGGCAAACCACCTTCACATTCTTATCAGTTGATCCACCGCCCCATCGATATTTCCGCGACTGAGATACGACGGAGAGTTGCGCAAAACGAATCGATTCGGTATCTCGTACCCGAGTCGGTGGAAGAAATTATTCAGCGCGAAAAACTTTATCGGGAGCAATCGCAATAACGTCGGAAAATCTAGCAAAAACCTGCGCTGAACTCGCCTCGAACAAAAAGGCGGAGGACATTGTCGTGCTGGATTTGCGCGGCATCTCGAGTTTCACGGACTTCTTTGTGATCTGCTCGGGCACGTCCGAGCCTCAACTCAAAGCAATTGCCAACGAAATTGAGACACGTTTGCGCGAGGATTATTCGCTGCGGCCTGCCGCAGTTGACGGATTTCCCGCCAGCCAATGGATGGTGCTCGATTATCTACAAGTGGTCGTCCACATTTTTCATCGCGACAAACGCGCCTTCTACAGCTTGGAAGGTTTGTGGGGCGATGCGCTGGTGCTGCAGTGGGAATCAGTGTCAAGCCACTAGAGTCGGCGCGCATAAAAACGCCGCGCCCACTAAACGGATGCGACTTCGGCGCGGGCGCCCGATGTCTCGGGACACGCCGACGGGCGTTCACTGTTCGCGCGCACAGGAGTGACGCGGCCTGCCTATGACGCCTTCGCGGCTACTTCTTGGTCGGCGCCGGCGACGGCGGAGGTGGAACCTTCGAAGAACCCTGTGGGCCAGGTGTTGGAGGCGGTTTCACGTCCTGCAATTCGACCTCAAAAATCAGGGTAGAGTTCGGACCAATATCCGGGCCCATTGCACGCTCGCCATACGCGAGGGCCGAGGGAATGAACAACTGATACTTTGATCCCTGCTTCATCAGTTGAAGCGCTTCGGTCCAGCCTTTGATCACTCCGTTGACCGGAAACGTCGCCGGTTGGCCGCGCTTGTACGAACTGTCAAACTCCGTCCCATCGATCAGAGTGCCCCGATAATTCACAGTCACCATATCGGTGGCTTTGGGCTGCGCTCCGGTTCCATCCTTGACGACTTTATATTGGAGACCGCTGGCAGTCGTCTTTACACCGGGTTTCTTTTTGTTCTCTTCAAGATATTTCGTGCCATCGGTCTTATTTTTCTCTCCGAGTTCTTTCTGTTTCTGTTCCATGTCTTTTTCGAATTGGGCCATGATGTCCTTAACTTGGTCGGGCGTCAGTTGCGGTTTACCGGCAATGGCGTCTTTAATGCCGGCGGCCAGGATATCGGGATTAACGTCCACCTTTTGCCGGCCGAGATTAAATCCGATTTGCATGCCGATGCTGTAGCTGACCTTGTCCTTTGAGTCTTTAAGTTGTGGTGATTTTTCTTGCCCGAACAATGGGAATGCAAGTAAGGATGCGCTGACAATAACAATAAAACGTTTCATAAGATGGTGTTTCCGCGCCGTTTTGATTTAAGGTTGGTCGCCGCAGAAAGCCGCACGCTAATGGATAAATGCCGCCCGTCAAGAAAACAGCTTTGCCATCAATTTGGCGGCGCCGGCTTGCCATTTGCAGTGGTCGCCACCGGACTGATTTCCCTTTGGCCGGAACTAGCGCAGGCGATCGCGATCTCGCACAGCGACGCCCTGAAAGTCGGGAAAAGAGTCTGGCAAAACGAGTGTAATGGAACTATTTCGGGGCTTACTTCATGGAACCAAGGCGAAGATTTCGCATCGCTCGGCATCGGTCACTTCATCTGGTACCCGAAGGGACGGCAAGGCCCGTTCGAAGAGAGTTTCCCGAAATTGGTGAGCTTCGTATCAAATCGAGGCGCGAAGTTACCGACATTGCTTTTGGGTGCCGGCCATGCACAGCCGTGTCCCTGGAACTCGCGTGCCGAGTTTCTGCAAGCGCAAAATACAGGTGAGATGAACCAGTTGCGACGGTTTTTGGTCGATACCATCGATCTCCAGGCAGAATTTCTTGTTGCCAGATTGGAGGCTGCTCTGCCTAAGATGCTGGCCGAAGCGGCGCCTGCCGACCGAACTAACGTGCAACAACAATTTGAACGCCTTACGAAAACACCACAGGGGTGCTACGCGCTCATCGATTACGTCAACTTCAAAGGCGAAGGCGTCCTGCACACGGAGCGCTACCAGGGGCAGGGATGGGGTTTGCTTCAGGTGCTGGAAGCGATGCACGGTAATTCGGATTCAGGCGCGCCTGATGAATTCGCGCGCGCGGCGAAAGTCGTCTTGACCCGCCGCGTCCAGAACGCTCCTCCCGACCGCCATGAATCACGGTGGTTAACGGGTTGGCTTCGGCGCGTAAACAGCTACAGTGGCGGCTAATATTATGCGGGGAACATTTCGCACTCTTCTTTGCGCGCTCTTGTTGACGGCTCTTGCTTCCTCAATCAGCGCCCAGTTCCGCCTTTTCGGACCAAGATCACCAAGGCCGACGCCCCAACCAAAGCAGCAGATGCGCAAAGCGTCAGCTTACATTAGCAGCCAACCACCGTTGAAGGTAAATCAGTCTTTGCTTAAGGAGGCGACGCCGGACAACGTCCACGTTGTTGTTTCCCTTCCCAAGCAGCGCGCCTATTTGATGATCGGCGAGCAAATCGTGGCCGATAGTCCGATCTCTTCCGGCAAGGCCGGGCACACCACACCCAGCGGTAGTTTCTCCGTTCTCGAAAAAGATCCGGACCATCGTTCCAGCATCTATGGCGATTTCGTCGACGGCTCCGGCCGGGTTGTTCGCTCAGGCATCAGCGCTAAGGCCGATTCCGCACCTAGCGGAACACATTATGTGGGCGCGCCGATGAGGTGGTTTATGCGGCTAACAGGCGAAGGGGTCGGAATGCATGTCGGGATTCTGCCGGGATATCCCGCATCCCATGGCTGCGTTCGGATGTCGGCGGATGGAGCGAAGTTATTTTACGATACTGTAAAAGTCGGCACGCCGGTGAAAGTGGGCGATTACTAATTTCCCAAGTTCAAGAATAGACGACTTGGGCACCGGTATCTTTAAATGTGACGGCTGAGAAGCCATCACTTTTTGAGTAATCTCCGTCGCAAAAGATCGAGTGCCGCCTGGGCCGCTAATTGTTTGAATGTCTCGCGATCCGTCGGGAAAAGGAATTTCCTGGCGAAAGTCTCTGAATCTCCCGAAGCCAGCGCGATGTAAACTGTTCCAATCGGCTTTTCGTCCGAGCCGCCCGTTGGTCCGGCAATGCCGGTCGTAGCGAGTCCGAACGTGGAGGCTGCTCGTGCGCACGCGCCCTCGGCCATCGCGCGCGCGACCGCTTCACTCACCGCGCCATTTTTGTCGATCAACTTCGAATCGACATTCAAAACGTCGCTCTTTGCTACGTTCGCGTATGTCACATAGCCCGCCAGAAAGACTTCCGACGCACCCGACACATTGGTGATCTGGTTTGCGATCAAACCGCCAGTGCACGATTCGGCGGTTACCAACGTTTGTTTTTCCTGCTTCAGCAGTCTCACGACGACTTCTTCAAGCGCTTCGTCGCTGTCGGAGAAGATCGACAGTCCCAATTCGCCACGAATGATGGCATCGGCCGCTTGGATCGCATTCGGGCCACCGATTACGCGCACTTCAACCTCGCCTGGTCGCGCGCAATAGCCCAGCTCGATGCCTGGGATCGCCAGAACTCTTTCGCCAATCGCTTTCTCGACGAGCGATTCGCCCATTCCGGCAATGCTGTACGACCGCCGCTCGACAGGGAGCGGTACCTCGATAATCGATTTCAAAATTGGCATCGCGAATTTCTTGAACATGGGCTGGAGCTCTCGCGGCGGACCCGGCAAAACAAAAACGTGCGGCGACGGAATGCGCGGATTGATGTTTGCCTTCAAATAAAAGCCCGGAGCGCTTCCATTCTCGTTCGGGAGAACGTGCGCACCTGGGAGGACCTCCGCCTGCCGTGCAATACCCGAAGTCCATTCGATTCCGCGCACTTGCAGTCTCTGTTGAAGCCAAGCCAGCAGTTGCGGGTCCTGATACAGCTCCAAGCCTAGCGATTCAGCAACCATCTCTCGGGTGATATCGTCCGTGGTTGGACCGAGACCGCCGGTGACAAAGAGAATTTCGCAATACGGAAATAATTCAGTGAGCGTGCGGCGTATCACGGCGCTATCAGGAACCGTCCGCCGTTCCTCGATTCGTAGACCCAACGGAAGGATCTCGCGCGCTATAAACGCCAGATGCGCGTCCTGAACATCACCGAGCAAAAGTTCAGTACCAGTGTTAATGAGGATCGCGCGCAACGGAAGAAGTGATTCGTTATAAAGTTACACTGTTACAAGGGAAAAATCCGGTAACCCTTGCAACGGTGTAACGCTTTTAACTTTTTACCAGCGGCCGAGAGCCGCCTACGCCGCAGTCTTGTCCTGCTTCTTGCGAATCAGGGGAAGTTTTTTGCCTTCTACCACCGCGCGATTGATCGTTACTTCGGCAATATCTTCGCGGCTCGGCACGTCGTACATGATGTCCAGCATGATGCGTTCGAGCATCGAACGCAGCGCACGCGCGCCGGTGCCTTTGGTGACAGCCTGCGCGGCGAGGGCCCGCAACGCATCTTTGGTCATCGACAGACGGACTCCCTCCATTGAGAAGAGCTTCGTGTATTGTTTGACCATCGCGTTTTTTGTTTCGGTCAAAATCGCCACCATTTCATCTTCGGTGAGCGCGTCGAGCGAACTAACAACGGGCAGGCGCCCTATGAATTCAGGTATCATCCCGAACGCGAGCAAATCTTCCGGTTCCACGTGGCGGATCGACTCTTTACGCAGTGCTTCCTCGACCTCGAGCGTCGGGCTGCCGAAGCCCATCACTTTTTGGCCGATCCGCTTTTGGATGATCTTGTCGAGCCCAACAAATGCGCCACCACAAATGAAAAGAATCTTTTCGGTGTTTACCTGAATGTATTCCTGGTGCGGATGCTTGCGCCCGCCCTGCGGCGGAACATTACACGTGCTGCCTTCCAAAATTTTCAGCAAAGCCTGCTGCACTCCTTCGCCGGAGACATCGCGTGTGATGCTCACGTTGTCGGTCTTGCGTCCGATCTTGTCGATCTCGTCTATGTAAACAATCCCGATCTCAGCGCGCTTCACATCGTAATCGGCATTTTGAAGCAATCGCAGAATGATGTTTTCTACGTCTTCGCCGACGTAGCCGGCTTCAGTCAGCGTCGTCGCGTCAGCGATGCAGAACGGCACGTCGAGGATTCTCGCCAGCGTCTTCGCGAGTAAGGTTTTCCCAGAGCCGGTGGGACCGATGAGCAAGATATTGCTTTTCTCGATCTCGACGTCCGCCAGCGGGTCCGCCTGAAACGCTGCTGACGTATCCGCAGGCACAGGAGTTTGGAGCACGCGCTTGTAATGATTGTGCACCGCCACCGAAAGCGTCTTCTTGGCAGTTTCCTGCCCGACCACATATTGATCTAGAGCTTCCCGAATTTGTGCCGGCTTGGGCACCCGAATATTCGAAGATTGACGCCGAGCGTCTTCGTTGAGCTCCTTATCGAGAATGCTTTTGCAAACGTTGATGCAGCTATCGCAAATGTAAACACCCGGGCCTGCGATGAGCTTACGCACTTCAGCGTGGCTCTTGCCACAGAAGGAGCACATGGTGAGGTTCGAAGCGCGCGCCATATGCTCTGGATTTCCGCGTTACCCTTTCCGCGACAATACTACTTCGGGCACTTCCACCAGCCGACCATCCGGAAGCGATTTGCCATCCAGCAATTTTGCTTCCTTCCGCGACTTGATCACCTCATCCACCAATCCGTATGCCTTGGCTTCGTCCGCAGACATATAGTAATCGCGATCGGAATCGATTCGGACTTGCTCTTCAGATTTGCCGGTGTGCTGCGAAATGATGCGAATAATGCGCTTTTTGAGCTTGAACATGTAATCAACCTGACGTTCCACATCGCTCGCCTGACCCTGCGCACCGCCGTGCACCTGGTGGATCATGATGTCCGAGTTCGGCAAGGCAAACCGTTTGCCCTTTGTGCCCGCACAGAGCAAAACTGCCCCCATGCTCGCTGCCATGCCGATGCAATACGTTACCACGTCGCACGTCAGAAACTGCATCGTGTCGAAAATTGCCAGCCCAGCCGTGACTACGCCGCCGGGGGAGTTGATGTAAAGATTGATGTCCTTTTTGCCATCTTCCATTTGCAGGAAGAGCAATTGCGCGATCACCAGGTTTGCGATGTGATCGTCGATCTGCCCCACAAAAACGATGCGGTCCTTCAGCAGCCGTGAGTAAATGTCGTAGCTGCGTTCGCCCCGACCAGTCTGCTCCACGACCATCGGAACCAGCACTTGCGAG
>Ga0207693_10004474_pt1 | contig 11820 bp, 12 predicted proteins | sample LARL81metaG_FD_184347 | JGI IMG/M metagenome (GOLD analysis project Ga0207693, IMG submission 184347) | Corn, switchgrass and miscanthus rhizosphere microbial communities from Kellogg Biological Station, Michigan, USA - LAR L8-1 metaG... | ecosystem: Host-associated > Plants > Roots >...
CGAGCAATCGCTGCGCATAGGCGACGTCCGGCTGCTCGGGGGCCTCGTCGACTTCGGCCACGAGCCGAAACGACCCGTCCGGGAGCGGCGCCACGACCAACATGCCGGGTGTGGAGAAGAACAGCAGCACCTGGTCCGCCGGCAGGCCGCCCTCCACCCGGATGTCGGCCAGCGAGAACGACAACGACAGCGCGTCGTTGCCGTTGTGCCCAAGTCCAGCTTGGTCGCGAATCGTGCTGTTCATGCCGTCGGCGGCGACGACGTACCGCGCCTTGATCGTCTCGCCGCTCTCCAGCGTGACCTCGGCACCGTCTGCGGTCTGGCTCACTCCGGTAGCGAGGTGTGGGCGATGGACACTGCCCCCCAGCTCCTCGAGCCGCTCGAGCAAGACCTGCTCGGTGATGTTCTGCGGGATCATCAGCGTGTAGGGGTACTCCGTCGGGAGCCCGTCGAACTGGACAGGCACGAGCTCGCGATCACCGTCGCGGATGCTGAATCGCTGAGCCTGGATGCCGAGCGCTGCCAGCCGCTTCGAGACGCCGATTCGTTCGAGCATCTCGAGCGTCCGCGCATGGACGACCGCGGCCCTTGAAGTATTCGCGCCCGTCACCTGCCGATCGACCACCGTGACGTCATGGCCATGCCCGGCCAACGAGGCGGCAACCGCCAACCCCGCCGGGCCCGCACCCACTACCAGGACATCGGTCCGGCCAGGAAGCTCGCTCATGTCATCTCCTTCTCGGGACTAAGCCCGGGGCTCGAGTGCAGGCGGCGCCTTCGGGGGCTTCGGCTGCTCGGACGCTCCTTCGGGCTCGAATCGAGGTAGCCACTCGAGCCACCTCGGCAGATACCAGTTCCAGTCGCCGAGCAGCATCATCGAGGCCGGCAGCAACACGGCCCTCACGATCGTGGCGTCGATCAGGACGGCGGCTGCGAGCCCGATGCCGAGCTGCTGCAGCACGATGATCGAGCCGGTCGCGAAGACCGCGAACACGAGCACCATCACGAGCGCCGCGCTCGTCACCACGCCGGCGGTCGTCTTGATTCCGTGCGACACCGCCTCGGGAGTCGACAGCCCGCGATCACGGGCCTCCCGGATCCGACTGATGATGAAGACGTGGTAGTCCATCGAGAGCCCGAACAGGATCACGAACAGGAAAATCGGCAGGAACGAGGTGATCCCGCCCGTGTAGTCGAAGCCGAGCAGCCCCTTGGCCCACCCGTGCTGGAAGACGAGCACAAGGACGCCGTAGGCGGCGGCGACGGAGAGGAGGTTGAGGACGACCGCCTTCGCCGCGATGACCAGCGAACGGAACGAGATCAGCAGCAGCACGAAGGCGAAGATGAGCACGAAGCCGAACACGAGCGGCGCCGACTTGTTCATCGCCGACCGAGAGTCCATATCGACCGCGGTCCCGCCCGCCACGCCGTATTCGACGTCGGAGAGCGAACCGATGGTCTCGGGAACGATCTCCTCCCGAAGCCTCGTCACGCCGGCCCGGGAAAGCGAATTACTCCCGTTGCCGGCGAGCGGGACACTGATCGTCTCGGCGGTCCCTTGTGCATTAATCTCGCTCTCGACCGTTCCCTTCGGGGCGATGGTCGCGGCGCGCGTGCGGAGCTCGGCGACGCTCGCCTGCACATCCGGCGCATTCACATTCGCGGCCCTCAGGACGACGATCGCCGTGTGTAGCTCGCTCGGAAACGCCTTGTTGATGCGGTTGTAGGTCTGGACCGCCTTGAGGTTCTGCGGGAGCGCCTCCGGCGGGATCTGAACCGTTTTCAGGCCGAGCGCCGGGAGCGCGATCGCGACGAGCAGGGCCGCAGAGAGGACCGCGTATAGAGCCGGCCGCGCGAGCACTCGATCGAGGATCCAGCCCCAGAAGCGGCTGTCACCGTCACCTTGCTGCGCCCCGTGCAGGAACGGCACGCGTCCCTTCTCGACGCGGTCGCCGAGCCCGGAGAGCACCGCGGGGAGCACCGTGAGCGAGCCCAGCATCGCGATCGCGACGACCAGGATCGTGCCGACCGCGAACGACGAGAACGCAGGATCGCCAGCGAAGAACATGCCTGCCATGGCGATCATGACCGTCACGCCCGAGACGAGGACCGAGCGCCCCGAGGTCGCCGCCGCGGCCTCGAGCGCGGCGGACTCGCTTCGGCCTGCGGCCCGCTCCTCGCGTTCGCGTTTGAGATAGAAGAGCGAGTAGTCGACGCCCACCGCGAGCCCGATCAGCAGGATCACCTCTTTGACCTGTGCGTCCATCGCCAGGAGATGGCTCGGAATGGCGATCAGGAACATGGCGGCGATCACCGACGTGAGCGCCAGCAGCAAGGGGATGCCGGCTGCGACGAGCGCGCCGAACGTGACCAACAGGATGATCAGGGTGAGCGGAAGAGAAAGGAGACCGGCCTTGGCGAGATCTTTGGTGAACTGACCTTCGACCTCACGCTCGGAGCTGCCGTCGCCGAACTCGGCGATCCGCAGGTCCGGATGTGCCTTCTGCGCGCCGATGACCGCGTCCTCGACCGGCTTCGAGATCTTCATCGCATCCTGCGGCGAGCTGTTGAACTCGAAGTTCACGAGCGCCGAGTGGCCGTCCCGCGAGATCTGAGAGCCGTTGTCGGCCCCGTACGGCGAGTCGATCTTGCGGACGACCGCAAATGGCCTGATCGTGCGGACGACATCGTCAACGGCGGCATGGAACGCAGGGTCGCTCGCGGTCAGCGTCGCGCTCTGCACGAGCACCGTCTCGCTGGCCTTTGGGCCGAACTCCTTGTCGACGAGTCTGGTCGCGCGGCCAGACTCGCCGGGGATCGCGTCGTTGCGCTGGAGCTGAGTCGTGCCGGCTTTGACCCCGACCAAGACCGCAAGCACGACAAACGTGAGCCAGCCGAAGATGGCGATCTTCCGGTGCTGAGCGCTCCAGCGGCCCATGCGGGCCGGAAAGTTGGCCGGCCGCTGCGGTTCCGCCCTCGAGCCGGATGACTCCTTCCCGGTCGCCGTGTCGGCCGGGTCGTCCGGGTCGTCCTGCATCACGCGCGTCTTCATCGCTCTCCTCTCGAGCGTGTGGGGATCGACCCAACCTCACAGCTCTCACACCTGAGCGGAAGGCGGGAGACTTGCCTTTCCGGGGGCGGGTTTCTAGTGTCCTGCTAGGAGCGTAGGCAGAGCAGCACGGCCAGCACGCGGCGCGACTCGCTGCCGCTGGACGGATACGTCGGTGCATGGCTCCCCCTCGTTCGTGGTCTCACCGACGAGGCCGCAGAATCAGGGCCTAACGAAACGAGCCTGCGACCCGTAGGCGCATGGCCACGGCGCCGAAGCGCCGACCAGTGCGGAAGTTGATCTGCGTGTCGTGGAAGGAAAGCCAGCTCGGCCCGCTGTTCGAAGAGGCGCGCGCGTACGCGCGCCCTGACTCTCTAACCGCCGAGCGCCTTGATCCGCGCTCTCAGCTTCACGCAGTTGACGTGCCCGGAGTTGACCTCGGCGATCGCGTTCTTGAGCGCCTGGTAGGACGGCTTCGGGGCCCAGTCCGCGAACAGGATTCCGGACTGCCAGCCGTGCAGACTGGATTCGTCGGCGAGCAGGAAGTTGAAGAAGCCGCCGACCGCTGGCTGGCAGTAGGCCAGTCTGATCGCGTCGGTCAACTGCGAAGCCTGATTGACAGGCCCTCCGACCGGCGCGACGACCCCGCGGTCGGTTTCCGCGTTGCCGTAAAAGCCCCGCTTCGCGCCGACGCCCGTCTGGAACCCGTCCTCCAAGTACCAGATGCGTACGTCCTTCTCCCCCGGAACCGGCTGGCGCGTGCCGCGAAACGCTGCACTCAGGTATGAGAGAAGGCGCGGGTAGTCGCCCTCGCCGATGTCGAGTCGGTGCCGCACCCACGGGCGCTCCTTCGAGCTCGAGCCGTAGACGTTCTGCCCCCAGGCATCGAAGATGCGAGCGCGGCGGTGCGAGCGGCGATAGGCGAGGCCCATCTTTGCGACGAAGTTCTTCACGGAATGGGAGATGTTCGAACGGGCATGCGGGTTGTCGTTGCCGCGGGGCGAGAGCGACGTCAGCACGCGGACGGACGGATGCCGGCTCTTGATCGCGTCGTAGCAGCGCGCCATCAGCGCCTCGTAGGCAGCGGGGGCGGCGCTCGAGCCGTTGCCATTGAACTGCGGCTTCCAGAAGTGACTGAGGTTGGCCTCGTTCCAGATGTTGACCGCGGCGACCTGCGGAAAGCGGTCGAGCAGCGAGGAGACGAAGCTGCAGTACTGGGCGCGGGAGGTTGCGTCAACCGGGGCCGCGCTCGGCGCCCCGTACACGCTCAGGAGAATCTTCTGAGAGCCCGCGTTCCTCACTGTTTCGGCCAGCGAGGCTGCGTCCGAGTCGCTCAGCTGTGTCTGTCCCGGCTGCCACCCCTGGGTGACCCGGTAGTAGCCGAGGCCAAGGTCATTCGCGATCGTGGAGATCCCCGACCGCCACTTCACGGCGTCGTCGTTAACGCCGATCGCGAACCTCGTTCCAGCGAGCGCGGGGCGTGCCGCCGCGCCTCCCAGGACAAGGGCCAGGGAGGCGATCAGCCCGAATCGGACGAACCTCCCGGAATGCATATCGCCCCCAACTGACTGACGGTCAGTCAGCGTAGCCGAGTCCTTCAAGAGGCAACGCTTGCATTAGCGAACGCGGCTGATCTCGCCGCTGCCGAAGGGGCGTTAGCGCCGACTGTACGCCCCGCGCGTGCGTGGGCGTGTGTCGATGCCTGAAATCCGTGTCACGGCCAGAGCAGTCCGGGATCTTCCAGCCTGCGCGCCAGGCTTGTCCGTCCCGCCACCCGTAGTTCAGGGTCGTTGGGTGGCCTGCCGATAAGTCCGAAATGGCCCCCCGACGGATCGTGGCTTTCGCCGCGCTCGCAGGAGTGGCGGTCTCTGGCAGTGCGGCTCTCGCGGCGGCGACGCCGCTTACGCCAGCGCCTGGGGCGACCATCACGAGCGCACATCCTCGCTTCACGTGGACCCTTCCGACAGGCGAATCGTCGCAGGGGCTCTCCATCGCGAGGAAGCCGAACGTGACGCCGGAGGGACGGTTCTACGACCAGAACATCGTTCAGTTTGGTGTCGTCGATGCGGCCGATCGCGAGTGGACGCCTTCACAGCTGCTCTTCGCTGGTAGCTACTGGTGGAACGTGTGGTCGAGTAATTCAAGCTCCTACGCGGTCTTCAGCACCCCCGCCGCGTTCACGATTCCCATCTCGCTCACGCTCGTCGGCGTCAAGACGAAGCGGTACCCCTCCGTACACGCGCTTGACCTGGACGTGCGCTGGACGGCGAACGTGCCGCAGCCTCTCGTTCGTCTGCGGCTACTGCGCGGGCGCAAGATCCTTTGGAAGGCGAGCACGACGGCCGACAACAGGATCGGCGCGCCCGGGTCAGCACGCTTCAGCTGGAAACGGCCGACCGGCTGAAGCGAGGGACGCGGCTGAAGCTGCTCGCCTCGATCTCCTCGGGTGGCGTTCAGCGTGCTCGCGCGTTCGTCGTTCGCGCGCCTTAGGACGCCACGTGGAATGAGGCTGACCGGCCCCACCCTCGCCCCTGTACGGTGCAATCGCTCGGACCGTATCGTCACCGCCAAGCCGACGGAGCGGGACACGCGTCGCTGCTCGAGCTTGCTTTGTCTCCGGCAGTCACGGCAGGGATCTGACGCTGAGCCACGCTCCCCGGCGAATAAAGGCCGTGCCGCAATCGGCGACCACGTTCCTGCGCTGAATCGCTTTCTGGAAGATCCCGTGTGACCGGCCCTGTGGGGTCGACGCTCCTCCCCCCTTAGGGCCGGACAGCTTCCTGAGTCTAGACGGCGCCCGGGCTAGGAGTCCACGGGCGGAGGGCCCCCATCCCCCGCCCGTGAAAGCGGGCCGACCTAGCGGCCCGTCTGGCCTCTCGCGTGGGCGAGAGCCTTCTCGAACGACGCGCTGCCGGGCCGCGTCGCAGCCGCGGCACTTACGCCCGGCCCAACGGCGCAGATCGCTTGGGCGGTAACGGTCTCGGGGGTCGCGGTGTAGTTAATCCCGATCACTCCGTAGGTCGTGCCGCCCGTTCGCGCCGCAAAGGAAACGACGAGGTCGGTTGAGCTCGTCACCCATCCCCCGCCGACGACGACGCTGCCGGCCGGGCAGCTCGCGGTCGAGCTACCAACCTGACAGGCGCCCCCGCCGTTTGCGCACATCGCACCCGCCGCACCGGCAGCCGTACCCACCGTCGTAACCCCAGGAGGTCCGGGATCACCAGTGTCACCGATGTCTCCTTGGGGTCCTCGTGGGCCACGCGGAAGCTGCCCGGACTTGAAGTCCTTCTTCAGCAGCGAGTGGTTGATCACTTGGCGGCTCCCGACGCTGTTTGCGGGGAGTAGGGTCGCAGCGGCATAGGAGGTCCCGCTGAGGGCGAACAGCAACGCGACGTAGGCGACTAGGTTGCGTCGCACGTGCCCCATAAAGGAAGCCATCATGGTTTCACCTCCTCTCTGGATTCCTCAAGCGGGAGGTTGGCGACGGCCTCTAACGCGCCGCTAACGCGCCGTGACCTCGATGCGCACGCAGAGGATGTGTCTGGGAGCCATGCCACTGAAGTTCGTGCTCGCGACTGAGGCTCCGAGGGTCGCCACCGAGCGCTGAGCCGACGAAGTGCCGAACCGTCCAGCGTGTCGAAAGGGTTACGTAGCCGTAACGCGCGCGTGACGACGCTTCGAGAACCTCCAGGCAGCAGTGATCGGCGAGCGAAAGGAGGTGACGAAAAATGCTCTCGAAGACGAACCTGCGCCGACTGATCGCGGTCGGCCTCACGCTTGGAGCGCTCGCGGCCGTCGCGCCAGCGGGCAGCCTCGCGTCGAACCCTGGCGGTGGCGGCGGCCCCCACGTCAGCATGAGCCCATGAGGACCCGCGTCGCGCCAGGCACGAAGAACCCGCGAGGGTTCTTCGTGCTGCGCTCAGAGCCGCGCCATTCCCCTCCTCATGGCGCCTTTTTCCCGTCGTCAAGTGCGGCACCAGAGGATGCCTCGCGAGGGACAACTTCACTGGATGACTCGGTATCAACCAGCGAAGCAGGCGAAGTCGAGCACCGGTTGGAGCTCGACCGCGTTCAGCGCGACGCCGGTCTGTCCGTGTTTGTAGTCGAAGAAGGCGACGCCGGTGACGCGCGCCTTCGAGCAGATCCGGGCAGCGGCCTGGGCGTTCTTCACCTGCTTGCGCCGATAAGCGGTCGCGCCAACCGTGCAGACCGGCGAGGGCGTCTCCGCGATCATCGTCTTGCCGCCGGCGTTAACGACGAGATAGTGATCGAGGTCGACCTCGGTGCGGTCGAGAGTCACCGAGGCAACGACGGTGTAGATCTGACGCTCGAACGGCAGTCGTGCCGGCGGCGGGAAGGGGTTAGGCCGTGTGAGCGCGACGAGCTGCGCAACGGTCGCGGGGCGTCGCGGGAGGAGGACAGGCCGATCCTTCAGCGTCTTGATTGACCAGCGCTCGACGCCGCAAGCGAAGGCAGCCGAGAAGCGGACCGGGTGCTGAGCGGGAGATGCAACGCGCGCAGCGACTGCAGCGGCGACGGCAATCAGCACGACCACGGGGGTTCGTTTCATTGCCTTAGCTCAGCATGGTGCATCGGCTGAGGCGCGAGTTCCGGCCGGTGTCCCCTGGAGCGATCGTGAGCGTCATGGATTTTTCGCTGGGGGCGGCAATGCGACGGGCGTGATGGTTAGCGGAGGACCGACGACATACTCAATCTGGACCCAGTGGCTCGTTACTCGGTCGCCCTTGTCGCTATCGAAGTTCGCGACTACGTGTCCGTGGTTGGTTCCGTGATCCACGTCGAAGTTCACCTCGGCGACCAAGGTTCCTTCGGGAGGAATCACTAGCAGCCTCTGTTTCAGTTCGAAGAACTTGAACAGGAACCCGGACTCCACGGTGGCATTGGGGTAGTTGTCGCCGGCGCGCAACGCCACGTCCAGGAGGGTGAGCTGCGTCTGCTGATCGGGAACGTTCTGCAAGGGCGCGAGCGTCGGCGGCTGGGTCCACCATTGATAGAGCCCGAGGTTTGCTGCGATGCCCAAGCCCGCGGCGCCGAATTCATCTTCGTACTGTGGGTCTGACGGATCGTAATTCGGGTCGTTGGGATCTGGCGGAATGCGTTTCCCCCAGATAGAGGCTTCCACTTCCCAGGATCCGGATACGGTCATGTAGGCGCTGACGTCGACGACGGTGTGGCGGCCCGTCGGGTTCGTCCAGACGTAGAAGAACCTCAGCCTGTCAGTGACCTCTCTGTTGACGCCGTCATCGTCGACGTCGACCTTGGTCCAGCTGCTCGTCGGAGTGCGAGCCGGCGCTTGCGCTACTCGTTGAGCGTGAGCTTCAGGTCTTTGTCGAAGCGAGCGTTTGGGACACGTAAGGCCGCGCGTACCTTCTGGCCGTTAGTCGGGACAACCAAGTAGTCCGACCCCTTAGTCACGGGCTTTCGGCTGTGCGTCGTGAACACGAGCGTGTCCGGGCCTCGCATGATGACCACCACGCAGAGCGCCTGAACGGTGCCCACGTGAACCGCGTAGGAGTCGATGTTCGGCACTTTGCCAAGCGAGCCAGCAAAACGCTCGAGGTTGTTATTCCAGCGGTCAACGCAGCCGTGCGTAGTCGGGGAGGCTGTTAGGTGTTGGATCGCGCTCGTGCCTGTCGTCTTGCTGCTGCTCTTGCCGCCGCCGCAGCCGGTCCCCGCGAAGACCAACACCGTCATCAATGCGAGCGTCGCCAGCGCCTGCTTCATCGACTGTAAGCGTACGCCGATGCGGAGCTGGGTTCTAGATCGTCTAGAAGGGCGACGCGCGGCCGAACTCGCGCTCGGCGCAGGTCGGGCAGAGGATCACGACCTCGGCTGGCTCGTCGAAATACTCGTCGACGCCGAGGTATGCGCGCCAACGCTCCTCGTCGGCCGGCAGCCAGATGTCATCGCACTCCATGCATCTCGGGATCGCGCAACACTTGCGCCGCCCGGTCCCCGAACGCAGTTGCCATCACTTCGCAGGGTCGACCGCGCACGGTCTTTGCTCGCGCCCTTCAGAACGGCAACCTCTACGTCGCCGAGGCACTGGCGCGCGAGCTCGGCCGGATCAGTCTCGCCGAGGCGCTCGAGTTGACGATCCTGATCGCGCGCAAGGATCCGCCCCGCTATCCGCGCGTGGCGGCGCGGTGGCTGCAGCGCCTGCTCGAGGAGCACCCGAGTTGACGATCGAGGAGGCCGCGCTCGCCGCCTCCTGCCTCGTCGCCCTCCCCGGTGCCCGCTACGGCGAGGCGGTCGCGGCCCTCAAGGCGATGGCTGAAACAGCCACTAGGCGGCGGAGAGAACGAGGCGTAGCGTGACGCCGGGCCCCCGGTCCGTGGCGCTCAGTGTCGCGGGCGTCCCTCGTCGGCGGGAGGAACGTAACCCGGCGGATACCCAGACGGGACGCTTCCGCCCTGCGGGCTCTGATTGCCACGAGCGGCCCCGAGCGCGTCGGTGTTCTCTAGTCGCCGCTCACCGTCCATGCTGTAGTCGCCTCGGTCGAACGGATGGAATCGCAGTTGCTTCAGACGTCTGATGATTCGACCCATAGCCGGAGTGTAGGCCCGGCACGGCCGAAACGGCCACGAGGCGCCGACGCGAGCGAGGCGTAGCGTGAGCGCGGGGCCGGGAGGCGCAGCACAAGCACCCGCGCGCGCAAGGCGTTCAGCTCGCCAAGCCCGGCCCTCAAACTCGGCCAACCGCCCGACCGCCGCGTCCCGCTCGATCACGCGGTGGTTGTTGGCGGGCGCGGACTCTCAACGCGCCAGAACCCGGCCGAGTGAACCCCCACGGCAACAAGCGCCGCTACGAGGAACGTCACCCCCGCGACCCAGGTGATGTCCCAGAAGCCGGCGACGAGCCCGATGAAGGCAGCCAGCTGGGCGATCGCCCGCGCGAGCGTGACTGACACCGACGTGGTTTGCCGACCTCGGAACGTCTCCTGACGGTTGACGAGCACGAGCGCCGCCAGCAGTGGGATGGCCACCGCGAACGAAATGGTGCTGATCCTGGCGGCGGCATCGAGCGACTTCGTCTCGAGGAACCCCTGCACCATGACCACGGCGATCGCGATCAGCCCCCCGTACATCACCCCGGTCTGCCGGAGCATCTCCTCCTTCATCTCGCCGGTTTCTGTCATCCCCGCGATCCGCTTGGCGTCCGCGATGGCACGTGATTCCGCCTCCCGAGCCCTCTGTGTCGCCTCGTCGGCAGCGCGGGCGTCTTGGTGCTCAGAGTCGTCGCTCACAGATCGCTCCTCTCGGGTAGCTGTTCTGAGGATCGAAGGTAGTGCACCCCACTCGCAGGCGTCCGGGGCGCGACCGTGCTCGTCACCTTCACGTCATCCGGCCAGAGGAGGTGCCGAGGACAGCACCGAGGACAGCACCAGGTCGCATATCTCGCTCAAATCGCAACGATCGCGACCAGCGATCCCTCGCAACCATGCGCTCTCCGCGTGGCTGCGAGGGGCCAGACTCCCCGGGTTGGACTCGAACCAACAACCCTCCGGTTAACAGCCGGATGCTCTGCCAATTGAGCTACCGGGGAAGGGTGCTCAGCGGGCTGAAGTGTAGCCGGGGATGAAGGAACAGGCCCGCGCCGGGGCGCGGGCCCGCGAGCTCGCTCGATCTACAGCAGCGCCAGGACGGCAACCACGAGCGCCACGATCAGCACCAGCCACAGAAGGCTGTTGATCGCCACGCCGCCGAAGATCGCGAAGATCACGAGAAGAATCACGAGAATCCAGAGAATCGGCAAGACAACCTCCTTTCGTCCTGCCCTCGGTGCCCTGTAGCGCCGCGTTTCTAACGTGGCCGCGTCCCGTTTCCAAATCGGGAAGTCGGGTAGCGCGGTCGGACGGAAAGGAGGTCTCGAATGTCGTCCTACGCACCCTCACGAGCACGCTCACGGCCCGGCTTCAGCCTGCTCTTCGTCGTCTACGTGGCGATCGGCGCGGTCATCGCCTACACGCACCACTACTGGCAGAACATCCATACCGTGAAGGCGTTCGTCTCGGCGTTGCTGGCCACCCTGCTCTGGCCGTTGATCCTCCTCGGGATCAACCTCCACATCCACTAGGGCTAGGCCAGGTTCGCGGCGGTCGCGCGGATGCGTTCGAGCTGCTCCTGGAGCTCCTTCGTACGCTCTAGGTCGGCCGTCTCGAGCTCGCGACGAACCTGGCGCTCGCGCAGGCGTAGGAGCAGCTCCTTGGCCGTCTCCTCGTCGAGGCCGCCTGCCGCAACCCGCGCGTCGAGCTCGGCCAGCAGCGGCACGAGGTCGGCGTCGGGCTCGCCCGGCTGGAGCAGGTGCTCGCGGGCGCGCCGGTGCAGGGCCGAGTCGAAGTGCTCCTCCGAGAGCTCGGCGAGCAGGTCGTTCAGGCCGGGGTGCGCAGCGATGCCGGCAAGCGCGTCCCGCTCGAGCCGCTGGCCCTTCTCGAGCAGCCGTGGCGAGATCTCGCCGGTGGCAGCGCGGCGCCCGTGCGGCGCAAGTCCCGCCTGCGTCTCCTTCGGCAGGTCGAGCCGGTCGGCCGCGAGCCGCACGGCGTCCTGCCGCTCGGGCGACTCCTCGAAGCGCGCGAGCACCTCGCGGACGCGCACGAACGCCTCCTGCCGGTCGGCCGCCCGCTCGACCTCGAGCCGGACGCGGTACGAGAGGTAGCTCTCGGCCCGGCCGAGCAGCTCGTCGAACTCGTCGGCGAGGTCGGCCGGGTCGCGGCCCGGCGGCAGCGTGACGACGCGCACGTCGAAGCCCTG
>Ga0207693_10004476_pt1 | contig 11818 bp, 12 predicted proteins | sample LARL81metaG_FD_184347 | JGI IMG/M metagenome (GOLD analysis project Ga0207693, IMG submission 184347) | Corn, switchgrass and miscanthus rhizosphere microbial communities from Kellogg Biological Station, Michigan, USA - LAR L8-1 metaG... | ecosystem: Host-associated > Plants > Roots >...
GCCACCGGCTTTCTGGTTTTCGTGCCGGTACCGGTATACACCCGAACCCGGCTTGTCACACCGGCCAGAAATGCCTCACATGACGCACCCCGACACGCCTGTCAGAGAGGCACCGGGCTAGCTCGGCAGGTTCCAGACGTAGGTGGTGCCGTTCTTGTCGGCGACGGCGAGCTGCGTCGAGCGCTGACGCGACCGGGGACAGCAGGAACGCGGCCCGTTCCGGCGTGAGCGGCCCCTCCCGGTGCAGCACCGAGCGCAGGTCGCCGCCGGGCACGTACCGCATCGCGAGGAACAGGATCCCGTCGGCCTCGCCGGCCCCGTAGACGGGGATGATGTGCGGATGATCGACCGTCGCGGCGGCTCGCGACTCCCTGACGAACCGCTCCCGGAACTCGCCGTCTCCGGCTAGCCCCGGCGCGAGCACCTTCAGCGCGACGGTACGCCCGAGCCGCTCGTCCACCGCGCGGAACACGACCGCCATCCCGCCCGCCCCGATCCGCGCCTCCAGGCGGTACCCGGCCAGCACGGCCCCCGGCGCCAGTCCAGCCAGCCAGCCAGACCGCGATTCGCCGGCCACGCGCACCTCCTGCCACGACCGACATGCGACGTCCCAATAGTGGCAGTTGCGCATGCCCTCGCGGGACCAGATGGGGCACATCGGCCGGCACCCGGGACACCGGCACCGGGCTGCCGTCTCCGCCGCCACGTGGCGCCCGTATCGCGATCGGAAAATGACATCTCGGCAAAACCCGGGAATTCATTTACAGTAATGATTAAGGCGTTCGGCACGGCATTGAGAGGAACGACAGATGCCTGCACTGTGGAGAAACATCGAAGCCCGGAGACAGGAGAAGTACGAGCGCCGGAAGCTCGCGACCCAGAAGGCAGCGGCAGCGAAAGCGGAAGAAGAGGAGACGCTCAGGAAGAAGATGGAAGCCGGGAAGTCAAGGCCCCCGGTGAGGCTGACGAAAAAGGAGATGATGCTCATCGCCGCGAACCACAAGGCACCGAAGAACAGGCTCGTGACTGCTGCGGTAGGTGCGATCAAGCGGTAATGAAGAGTCGCCGCCACCCGGTTCTCAACGCCAGGCACCTCTCTCCGACCTGCGCATATGGACCTCGGCGCGACGTGGAAGCCCGTTTGCGGGCAGCGGCCGGCGATTACCGGCCAGCCCGCCCGTCATGTTTGTACGTGTAGCGACCACAGGTAAAACGCGGAGCCCTCGACCGTAGCGGACTCGCCAGGAACCGAGCCACTCAGAAGGCTCCGCGTAACCTATCGCCGTAGCTTGGCGGCGCAGGCACTATTATGGCTCTGCCCTTTGCTTCCTGACGGCCCGCGCGGCCGGCTGATATCTTACCGGTGACGGGGATGTCGTTTTCATTCACTGGAATGACGGCATGTGCCGCCGGCACGCGCGCAGATAATCCAGCAATAGCTGATTGCATGTGCCAACCGCATTCCGCACTAGCCAATTGCATGTGCCAAACGCAAGGGCACGGGAATAGCCGGAACGGGAGTGACGGCAGCTGACGATCGTGAACGGTGGCAGGCGGGCGGCACCGAGGCGGCGGATCGTCCGCCCGTCGAAGGGACCCCGCATCGTCGTGTTCACGTGCCGGCCGGAGCCAGCACGATGTCGAACCGAACCCGCGACCAGGCGCCGTCGACAGCCCGGCCGTCGGGCGTAGGACTTCCAGCGGGCTGCGGCTCGAAACTCTTGATCAAGGACTCCTTCACGCCGAAGACAGCGTCGCGCCAGCCGATGGGGTCGTCCTGCGGGAAGATGTGGGTCACGAGCGTGCGGGAGCCCTCGTGGCTGACCATGAAGTGCAGGTGCGCGGCGCGCAGGGGGCTGCGGCCGGCGGCTTCGAGCAGCTGGCCGACTGGACCGTCGCTGGGTATGGGGTACGGCGTCGGGGTCAGCCCCCAGAACGCGTAGCTGCCGTCCTCGCCTGAGAACAGGTGCGCGCGGGCGGCGCGCTTGGCGGCGTCGTACTGTACGTCGTAGAAGCCTTCGTCATCGGCCTCCCAGACCTCGATCCGGGCCCCCGCCAAGGGTGTCCCGTCGCTGTCGCGCACGGTCCCCTCGACCCAGCACGGCTCGCCCGGCGCGCCGAACGCCATGTCGCCGCCGACCTCGATCTCGGGGCTGCCCGCCACGAAGAACGGGCCGACGACCGTCGCCTCGGTCGCGTCCGCGTACGCCGCGTTGTTGACGTTGATCATCTGCATCGAGGCGCCCAGCACGTCGGAGAGCAGGATGAATTCCTGCCGCACATCATCGGTGATGTGGCCGGCCCGGGTCAGGAAGGCGATCGCGGCCCCCCACTCCTGCTCGGTCAGCCGCGTTTCGCGGATGAAGCCATGCAGGTGCTGCACCAGCGACGTCATCAGCTCCCGCAGCCGCGGGTCGGCACAGCCTTCGAAGGACTTCAGGACGTTCGCCACGAGGCGAGCCTCGACGGCCGCCTGCTCCGGCGTCACCGGATGGCCGGCACTGGCAGGGGCAAGGTCGTTGGCGGTGTTGACCATGGCTTCCTCGATTCGTCAGCTCGGTTCCTCGCCTGCCCACGCGGCCTGCAGCAGCGCGGTCAGGCTGTCCTCGGTCACGGTCCTCGGGTTGTTGCCCGGGATGGCGGCCATGATCGGGCCGATGACCTTGGCGATGCCGTCGGCGGGCATGCCGTAGTCCCTGAGCGCCCGCGGGGCGTCAAGCCGCGCCCGCAAGGCGCGCAGGCCCTCGCGCGCGGTCGCCGACCCGAGCCCTTGCGCGATCCGGCGCTCGGCCTCCGGGGCGCTCGGAGCGTTGTACGCAAGCACGTGCGGCAGGACCACCGCATGGGTCTGGGCGTGCGGGAGGTTGAACATCCCGCCGAGCACGTGACAGATCTTGTGGTGCAGGCCGGAGCCGGCGCCCGCGAACGAGACCGCCGCGAGATAGGCGCCGTACAGGGTCTGCTCGATGCCTTCGAGGCTCGACGGGTCGGCCTTCACCAGCGTCAGGCCCGCGGCCAGGCCGACGATCCCCTCCTGCGCGAGTACCCGGTCGATGGGGTCGGCCCGCGGGCCCCACATCGCGTCGATGCAGTGCGCCAGCGCGTTCAGGCCGCTAGCCACCGTCATCTCACCCGGCAGCGTCGTGAGCAGGCCGGCGTCGTACACAACGCTGGCCGGGAGCACCCGGTCATCGACCCCGGTCGTCTTGGTCTCGCCCTCGGTCAGGCCCCAGACGTTGGTCGCCTCCGAGCCCGCGTAGGTCGTCGGCACGGCGATGACCGGCAGGCAGGTCGTGAGCGCGACGGCCTTGCCCAGACCGGTGGTCGAACCTCCGCCGACGGTGACCACGATGTCGGCCCCGCAGGCCGCGGCCGCCTCCCGGGCGCGGGCGGCCACGCCGACCGGCACGTGCATGACCACCTCGTCGTGCCGGAGCACGACCGGGATCTGCGCCATGATCGGCGCGGCTTGCGCCTCCTCCCGGTCGGAGGCGATCAGCAGGACCTTCGACCGACCCAGGGCCTCGATCTCGCGTGCCACCGCAGCCGGTGAGTCACCGGAGGCGAAGACCACCCGCTGCGGCAGCGTCTGGTGAACGAATCTCATCGCGGGTGCATCAGAATTCGACCGGGTACGTCGGCGCCTGGCCGGAGGCGATGGCCTGCGGGATCTTCTCGGAGCCGTTCTCCCACACCAGGAGCATCGAGCGTTTCGGCGAGTAGCCCTGGTGGCGGATGTCTGCTGGCATCGCCGAGACGTCGCCGGCCTTCATGACCACGCGAGAGCGCACGGCGCCGGTGTCGCGGTCCTCGACCTCCCAGGTGATCTGGTCGCTGAGCTGGATGAACCACTCCACACGGTCGTTGCCGTGGATGATCGGCAGGATGTACTCCTCCGTCGTCGGGCAGGCCAGCGAGTCCTTGCAGACGCTGACGACCGACGGGTTCCACGTCACGTTCGAGCGCGACAGGTAGGCGAACAGGCTGAAGGCAGCCACCTCGCCCTCGAAGCCCGGCTCGACCTCGATGACCGGCTCGCTCTGGTCGACGTCGGCGAACATCCGGTTGACAGGGAAGCCCGATTCGTCCGAGCGCACCTGCTCGTCGCCCTGGACGCCGACCATGCGCTGCGCCGCCACGCGCCGGCGGGTGACGGCGCCGGTGTTGTTGCCGTTCTTGAGGCCGAACGCGGAGCCGGTCTCGTGCGGCGAGGCGAAGGGGTCGAACGAGGAGTTGGTCCAGTCGTCCAGGATGGCCTTGAACGTCTCCCTGATGGCGGGGGTCTCGACGTTCTCGCCGTAATCGAGTTCTGCCCGGCGGTAGGAGTCGTTGTAACGGCCGGCGAAGATGTCGACGGTGCCGTAGTGGTTCACCGTGCCGAAGACGCCGTCGAAGTTGACGATGCCGTAGAAGAAGTCCCATGCGACGTCGCGCTGGAGCGCCCGCAGGAACGCGTCGGCGCCCATCATGTGCTGCCCGGTCGGCCAGCCGATGTAGACGAAGTACTCGTCGCGCCGGAAGGTGAACTCGCCGAGCTTGAACTCGTGGTAGCCGTCGTCGTTGACGGCGGCGGAGCGGCCGACGTCGATCTGGATGGTCATTGGTTTCCTCTTTCCCCGGTCCGGCGTCAGACGGTCTGGCAGATGTCGGCCCAGCGGTACCGCGTCAGCGCACCGCCGATCGTCTGGATGAGCAGGACGCCCGGCGCGCCCTCTTTGACGAAGCGGTAAGCCGCACCCTTGGGCAGCAGCGCCTGATGGCCGCGCTTGAGGTGGATCCGTCCCATCTTCGGGCCGGCCGGCTCGCTGCCGACGAGCACGGCACCCTCGGTGTCGTCGGCGGCGACGGGTGACTCGAGCTTCACCAGCTCGACCAGAATCTCGCTGCCGGCGTCGTCCATGCACAGCGCGAACTCGTCGTGGGCGGCCGTGTACCAGGGCGATGTGCCTTCCGCGCGGACCGTCTCGAGCACGTACTCCCAGTTCTTGGCGACGGCGACGCGGTCCCAGGCGGGCATGGCCGAGGCCACCTCGTAGATATTCGAGAAGGCGTAGTGGCGAGCGTCGTCGGCGATCAATTCGACGCCGCCCTTGTCGAAGTCGTCGAGCGAGCCGAGCTTCGTCTGGTACTGGGCGCGCTGGACGGCCCCTCCCTGGGCCGGGCTGGTCTGCGTCATAAGTCTGCTCCTCGTGTGGTCTGCGTCACTTGAGTGTGTGGCCGCCTGAGCGCCGATTTCCAGAGACGTAGGCCCTGGTGGCGGAATTGAGAACATCCAGCGGCCGCCTCGGCTGTCACTGGCCGTAGAAGACGGTGCGTGGCGGCGGTGTCTTGGCTCCCCCGACGGGGGCGTCGATCAGCTCAGGAGTCGCACCGACCACCAGGGCACGGATCTGCGCCAGCACGTCGGAGACGTCGTGCGCCAGGGGCACGTCGAGGACCAGGCCGTCGGCCCCGGCCCTGGCCAGCGCCAGCACCTGCTCCTGGGCCTGCTCGAACGGGCCGAAGATCCCGGCCTCGCGCGGATGGCGTTCGGCGAAGCGCGGCTCGAGGTCGGCCCGGGCAGCGGCCTCACTCAGCGTGCGCCCGACGGAGATCGGCACCGCCACGAGCAGCGGGCGGGTCTCGCCGGCGGCATCCAGCTCGGCCCGGACCTCGGCGACCAGGCCAGGGTCGTTGGCACGGACCAGGCCGGGGGCGTCGGCCGGGAAGTCGGTGACCACGAGCGCCGGGGCTGCCGCAGCGGCGAGCCGGTCCAGGTCACCGGTCTCCGATGGGTCAGGCAGGTGCACCGCGGAGAATCCGAGCCGGCCGGCCATGGTCGCGATGGCCAGCGCTTGCGCCGGTGGCAGGCCAGGCGGCAGGGCGACAGCGAGGCTCATTAGCTGTCTGGTCACGTCTGCTCCTTCACGGTGCTCCTTCACGGTGCTCCTTCACGGTGCTCCTTCACGGTGCTCCTTCACGGTGCTCTTTCACTGGGGCGATTACACGATCTGCGTGACGGCCGCGGTCAGCTGCCGGATGGTGGAGACCTCGAAGGCACCGGTGCAGTGCGCGCCGTAATCGCTCGCACGCGAGTCCACCGTGTCCCACTCCCGGCGCGGCTCCGGGTTGAGCCAGTAGAGACGGCGCGCCCGGTGGTTGAGCTCGGCGACGACCGACGTCGCCGGCTCACGGTCGTGGGAGCGGGCGTCGCCGGCGATGATCACCGTGGTCTTCGCCGTCACGGCGTCCCCCCACGTCGCCAGGAAGGTCGTCAGGGCACGGGCGTAGTCGCTGCGTCCGTCCTTGGCCACTAGCCCGCGCTTGGAGAGCAAGTGGTGCGGGTCGAGGACACCCGGGCTCTGCTCGAGAATGCCGGTGATCTCGACGATGCCGTCGATGAAGACGAAGGACCGGACGCGGCGGAACTCCTCGTGCACCGCGTGCAGGAGGGTCAGCGTGAACGGCGCGAACTGCGCGGTCGACCCCGACACGTCGCACAGCACGATGAGGTCCGGCTTGACCGGCCGGCGTCGGCGCAGGACCGGCTTGACCGGCACCCCACCGGTGCCCATGGACGACCGGATGGTGCGGCGCATGTCGAGGCCCGCGCCGCCGCGCCGGCGCTGAGCACCCAGCTTCGTCGCGAGCCTGCGGGCCAGCGGTCGCATCGCCATCCGCATCGCCACCAGCTCATCCGCGCCGGCCCGCAGGAGAGGACGGTCCTGAACGTCCTCCAGCTGCTGGTGAACGACTCCGTCGCCCTCGCGAAGCCGGCCGGAGAACTGGTCCTCGAGCCGGCGTCCCAGCTGCTCCATGGCTGTCCGGGCCTCGACGGCGTTCACCGACTTGCCGAAGCCTGACTCGTCGTGCGCTTCCCCGAGGTAACGCCGGTAGAGGTCAGGCACGTTCATCCGGCGCAACATCCGCTGGGCATGGTGCCCCGCCGACCGTCCGTCGCCGGCCCCGCCACCCATGGTGTCGATCAGGCGCTCGAGCGTCTGCTCGATCGCGTCCTCCTCGCCCTCGCGCAGCGCGCGCACGACGGAATCCAGCAGCTCGTCCTCGGCTGACTGGCCGGCCCTGCCCGCCGGTACGGGATCCGCCGTCCGCTGCTCCGCACGGGCCCGCGGGAAGACGGCCTCGAACGAACGCCGGAACAGCACCTCGTGGCTGGCATCCTTGACGAGCGTCGCCCGCAACGCGCTGCGCACCTGAGACCGGCTCAGCAGGTCCATGTGGGCTAGGGCCTGGTGCGCGTCGAGCAGCTCGCTCGTGGAGACCGGGACGCCGCCCTCCCGCAGCCGCGCGACCAGGGCGATGAGGAGCCTCGTGGCGCTCACGACACCGAGGGGGCGGGCAGCCGCAACCGATCGCGTACCGTCGCCTTGTCCATGTCGTTCTTGAGCACGACGCCGAGGGTCTGCCCCGCCACGGCGTCGGTGAGGTCGTGGTGTCCCAGCGCCTCGACCGCTCGTGCCCAGTCGATGGTTTCCGCTACGCTCGGCGGCTTTCGCAGGTCCAGCGCACGCATCGCCCGGACCGCCCTGACGATCTGCTCCGCGAGCACCTCGGTCACCTCCGGGACGCGGCTCCGCACGATCGCCCGCTCACGCGCCGCGTCCGGGTACTCGACCTGGGCGTGCAGGCAACGCCGCTTCAGCGCCTCGGAGAGCTCCCGGGTCGAGTTCGACGTCAGCACGACGAAGGGCCGCTGCGAGGCGGCGATGGTGCCCAGCTCCGGGATGGTCACCTGGAAGTCGCTCAGCAGCTCGAGCAGCAGGCCCTCGACTTCCACGTCGGCCTTGTCGGTCTCATCGATGAGCAGCACCACCGGCCCTTCGTGGCGGATCGCCGCGAGCAGGGGGCGCTCCAGGAGGAACGGCTCGCTGAAGATGTCGTCGTGAATCTCGTCCCAGGCACCGTCCTCGGTCGTGGCCTGAGCCGCCTGGATGCGGAGGAGCTGCTTGCGGTAGTTCCACTCGTACAGCGCCCGGGCCTCGTCCAGGCCCTCGTAGCACTGAAGCCGGATCAGGGTTGCGCCGGTGCCCGCGGCGACCGCCTTGGCCAGCTCGGTCTTCCCGGTCCCGGCCGGCCCCTCCAGGAGAACCGGCTTGCCCATCGCGTCGCCGAGGAAGACCACGGTGGCGAGCTCGCTGTCGACGAGGTAGCCGGTACTCGCGAGCTTGTCGCGGGCGTCGTCGACCGAGGCGAACAGGGACATGACCTCACTGTGCACCCCAAGGCGAGGTTCTGACCACGGGTCTATCCGGTGGTGGCGGAAATCGGCACCTCGCCAGTTGACCGGCGGACGGCACCGGCCGTCTGACCGAAGCGCTTGCGGAAGCTCTGGGAGAAGTAGGCCGGTGAGGTGAACCCGCAGGCCTGGGCGACGTCGACGGTCCGCAGGCGCGCGGCCGCACGGCTGGTCAGGCGGCCGTGGGCCGCGTCCAGACGCCGCGCGAGGATGTACTGCGGCACGCTCTGGCCGGCTTCGGCGAACACGCGCGAGAGGTGACGCTCGCTGATGCACGTGGCGGCGGCAACCTCCGTCGCGCTCAGGCCAGGGTCCGCGAGGTGCTCCTCGATGTACGCCTTCGCGGCGGCCCGGTGGGCCAGGGTGAGACTAGCCCGGTCGCCCGCGATCATCATCGCGATCAGCTCCACCACGAGCTCTTCGTGCGCGGGAATCGCGGCTTCCGGGCGGAGCGCCGATCCCACCAGGCGGACCAGGGCCGCACCGTACGGGTCGCCGCCCCGCCCCCCGTCGACGACGATCGGGGCCGGGAGCATCCCGAAGCCGGCGACCGCCTCGATACGGGGCCAGGGAACGGTCACCGCCAGCTCCGCCAGGCCGTCACCGAACACCCGCATGAACGGCTGATCGGGATCGCAGACGAGCAGCTGGCCCGGACGGACGTGACGTTGCCGGCCCGCTTGGGCGAAGGTCGCCTGGCCGCGCAGGGAGGCGTACACCGCGACCGAACGAACCGGCTGGCGCTCGATCTGGTCGCCGGACCGTGCGACCCCGTGTGCGGTCCCGCGGACGTAGGCCAGGCTGACGTGGGGCAGGTCGAGATTCACCTCGAGCGCCTGGAACTCCTCCTCGGGCACGTCGCACGACAGCGCGATGAGTGACTCGGCGTTGTGTCGCTCCCAGTCACGAATCCGGTTGACCGAGCGGTCGGTCGAGTACAGCCGGGCCTTCGGAAGGCTGACGGTTGACACGGGCATCGACGTGCCTCGCTCCACAGCCCTCATCCTAGAACCGTCAGGCAGCTTCGAGGATCGCAGCGGGGCAAGCCGTGGGAGGAGATGGTGACAGCGTCGTCGTTCGTTCCGAAAATGACTGAAACGCGGGCCAGGGCGGGCTCTTCCCGGTCCTCAGGCGGCTGGTCGCAGGCCGGCCGAGACCAGCGAGCCCAGCTCGTTGCGCGACAGGCCGGCGGTGCCGATCACGAGGTGATCGTTGACGATGGCGGTGGATCCCTTGGGCGGGGTGTAGCCGGACGGGGCGAGGAACATCACGATGCAGACGCCGGAGGTGACGGCGGCGGCCTCGGCCTCGGGGTGAGCAGGCTGGGGAACGGCGGCGCAGGGAGCCGCGCTGGCGTCGGTGAGGTGGTACTCGCCGGGCAGCGTCAGCGTGTACTCGCCGAGCCGCAGTGTTGTCTGGCCGGGGGCGGTCTTGGCGGGAGTGCCGCCCGAGGTGCTCGCGATCCCGATCGGCACGCCGATGCCGGCGAAGACCACGAACAGGCCGCAGACGCCCGCGAAGCGGAGCCGGCGGACCTTGCGGTGGCGCGCGATGACCAGGCCGGCCAGCTCGTCCCCCGGCGCGACGTCGTCCAGCTCGCTCATCAGCGCGAGCTTGAGGTTGAATTCGTCGTCAGCGTGGATGGACACGGCGCACCCTCTTGTCTTCGTATTCGGCGGACAGCAGCATCCGCAGCTGGTCGAGCCCCCGGCTGGCCGCGGACTTCACGGTGCCCTCGGCGATGCCGAGCGCCGCGGCGGTATCGGCCACCGAGGCGTCGAGGAGGTAGCGGAACACCAGCACCTCGCGCTGGACGTCGGGGAGCCGGCGCAGCATGCGGACGAGCACGTGGCGGCGCTCGGCCGCCTCGGCGAACGATGCGACGACCGCATTCGGGCCGGCGTCCTCGATGAGGCTCGGCGTCTCCGGATGTCGTTTGGCGTGCCGCCAGCGCTCCCGGCAGACGTTGACCAGGACCGTCCGGCTGTAGGCCTCGGGCGCCTCCCGCGCCCGGTCCCAGCGCCTGAACGTCCGCAGCAGCGTGAGCTGCAGCGCGTCCTCGGCCTCCTCCCGCGAGCTGAGCAGCACGAGGGCCGCCCGCAGCAGCATCGCCGACGCCCCCGTGACGAATTCGGTGAACTCCGCCTCGCGGTCGGCACCTCGCGCCCGTCTCACGCATCGTTCAATGCCGCGGGGACCCGCGAGGTTCCAGCGGATTCAAGAATTTTTCGCGGAGGCCCCGCCTTGGGCGCGGACGGGTACGCGGCCGGGCGCATGAAGCCCTTGTAGCTGTGCTGGTGCAACTGGCTCTCGATCGCCTTGACCGTGTCCAGGCCGACGCCGACCACGATCAGCAGGCTGGTCCCGCTGAACGCGATCTGGCTGCCGAGGCCCATCTCGCTCAGCGCGATCAGCGGGAGCAGCGCGATCACCGCCAGGTAAACCGAGCCCGCCGCGGTCAGCCGGCTGAGCACGTAGCTCAGGTAGCTGGCGGTAGCCGGGCCTGGCCGCAGCCCGGGCACGAAGCCGCCGTACTTCTGCATGTTGCCGGCGACCTCGGTGGGGTTGAACGTGATCGACACGTAGAACCAGGTGAACCCCAGGATCAGCAGGAAGTACAGGATGTAGTAGAGCGGGAAGGCGCCGGTGCCGGGGACGAGGTAACGGTCCACCCAGGCCACCCAGCCCTGGTTCGTGTTTCCCAGGAACGACGCGGCGGTCTGCGGGAGGAAGAGCAGCGAGGAGGCGAAGATGACCGGGACCACGCCGGCCTGGTTGACCTTCAGCGGGATGTACGTGGTCGCCCCGCCGTAGACCCGGCGCCCGGTGATCCGCTTGGCGTACTGGACGGGAACGCGCCGCTGGGCCTGCTCGATGAAGACCACGCAGGCCACCAGGGCGATCACCACGACGATGAGCGTCAGCGTCATCGCGATGCCCTTGGTCAGGTAGACCTGCTCGACCCCGCCGAATATCCCGGCCACCACGCTGGTGAAGATCATCACGGACATGCCGTTGCCGACGCCGCGGTCGGTGATCAGCTCACCCATCCACATGATCACGGCCGTGCCCGCGACCATCGTGATCAGCATGGTGCCGAGGGTGAGGGGGGTCGGGTGCGGGATGACCGGGTGGTTCGTCGCCGAGCAGGTGGAGCCGGCGAACAGGCTGCCCGAGCGGGCCGCCGCCACGTAGGTGGTCGCGATCAGGATGGCCAGCCCGACGGTGAGGTACCGGGTGTACTGGGTGATCTTGGCCTGGCCGGCCTGGCCCTCGTCCTTCAGGGTGCGCAGCCGCGGGATGACCTCGGTGAGCAGCTGGAGGATGATGCTGGAGGTGATGTAGGGCATGATGCTCAGCGCGAACACCGTGATGTGCAGCACCGAGCCGCCGCTGAACAGGTTGAGCATGGCGTAGAAGTTCGCCGCGGGGCTCTGGCTTTTCGCCGCCAGGCCCGAGCAGACCCGCACGTTGGCGGTCGAGATGCCCGGGGCGGGCAGCGTCGCCCCGAACCGGTACACCACGATGATGCCGAGGGTGAACAGGAGCTTCTTGCGCAGGTCCGGCGTCCGGAACGCCAGG
>Ga0207693_10004479_pt1 | contig 11813 bp, 6 predicted proteins | sample LARL81metaG_FD_184347 | JGI IMG/M metagenome (GOLD analysis project Ga0207693, IMG submission 184347) | Corn, switchgrass and miscanthus rhizosphere microbial communities from Kellogg Biological Station, Michigan, USA - LAR L8-1 metaG... | ecosystem: Host-associated > Plants > Roots >...
GCTCAGCGCCAGCGAGCGGGTCGCCCTGCAGCAGCAGATGATGCTGTTCTACACGGGCATCACCCGCCGGGCCGACAACATCCTCGCCGAGCAGAACGCGAACGTGTCGGCCACCCTGCCGCAGCTCGACCTGCTCCGCGACCTGGCCGGGTTCGCGGTCAAGCGGCTGCGCAGCGGCGACGTGGACGCCATCGGGCCGGCACTGCGGGAGAGCTGGGAAGCCAAGCGGAAGCTGGCCTCCGGCGTGTCGAACTCGCAGGTGGACGGCGCGGTCACCCGGGCGCTCGAGGCGGGCGCCTCCGGCGTGAAGCTGACCGGGGCGGGCGGCGGCGGTTTCCTCGTCGTGCTGTGCCCCATGGAGCGGCAGCGCGCCGTCCGCGAGAGCCTGGCCGACATGCGGGAACTGCCGATCAGGCTCGAGCGGTTCGGCTCACGCGTCGTGCTCAACGTCGCCCGCGACATCTGGAGTTGACGACATGAAGCTGCTGTGGCGTGGCGAGTGGATCGAGACCCCCGGCTACGAGGTACCCGCCGACGGCGTCCTGATCGGCGTCACCGCCACCGTGCCGCTCTTCACGCTGAAGAACGCCTCCGGCCGCCAGCAGCGCCGCCCAGGGCGTAAGGTCGCGGTCTTCCTGTACACGGACGGCCCGCGGATCACCCTGCGCAAGGCGCGGACCAAGCGCGAGGAACCGCGGTTCACCGGTGACTTCCGGGTGACCCTGGTGCTCGGCGACGCCCTCGATTCCGGACGGCGGGTGGTGGCCCTGGCGAGCCGCGTCCCGTCCTGCGCGCAGCAGTTCGTCGTGCGCCGCGAGCTGGTCCTCGACGTCCCCGCGTCGTTCTCCGAGGACGACCTGCGGGCGGCCGGCGCCCGGCTGATCGCCGAGACCGAGACACTGACAAGGCTTTGCCGTCAGGGCTACCTGTACTCCGCGACCCGGCCGCCCGCCGAGCTCGTCGAGCTGCTTACCGGCGCGGTGACCACGACAGGGACTCCGGCGCAAGGCGCGGCACCCGACGTGCTGCGGCCTCCCGCGCTCCCCGCGCCTCCCGCCGCCGACGGCCAGGCCGCGGACACGGTGCTGCCGCTGGCGCCGTTGCCGCCCGTGGTGGCTAGCCTGCCGGTGGCCGTGCTCGGCGGCGGCGACTACACCCGCTCGGAGATCATCCCCGCGCTGCGCCGCGGCCACTTCCAGCTGTACGCCGTGGCGAACAGGGAACCGCAGATCGCCGCCATTGTCGGCAGGGACTACGGCTTCGCGCTGGCCACCACGGATTCCGAGCGGGCCATCGCCGAGCTGCCCGCGCCCGGCCTTGTCGTGGTGGCGACCGCGCACGACTCGCACACGCAGCTGGCCTGCGCGGCGGTCAAGGCAGGGCACCGCGTCTTCCTCGAGAAGCCGCCCACGGTGACGCCGGACGACGTGCAGCAGCTCGCCGCGACGATGCGCGCCAACCCGGGCGCGATCGAGATCGGGTTTAACAGGCGGTACCACCCGCTGGTGGGCCGGGCGCGCGCCAGGCTCGCGCGGGAATCCGGGCCGACGTCCATTTCGTGCGTGGTCAAGGAACTGACCTTCCAGTCCGACCACTGGTACTTCTGGCCGAATCAGGGCACCAGGATCACCGGCAACCTGTGCCACTGGATCGACCTCGCGGTCTTCCTGATCGACGGCAGCCCGATGCCCGTTTCAATTACCCTGTCACCACGCCTGCCGGGCACAGAACCGGGCAGCGACGAGGAGCGGGTCCTCACGGTCACCTTCGAAGACGGCTCGCTGCTCACCGTTCTCGGCACCACCCGCGGCGATGACATCCGCGGCGTCCAGGAACAAATGGACATCCGCAGGGGAAACGCCACCATCACCATCGACGACCTCTGGAAGTACCGCGTCAGGTCCGATGGGATCGAACGCTACGGGCGCAACCTGTTCAGGGACAAGGCGCACACCGCCATGTACCGCGAGGGCCTGAGCCGGATCAAGGCGGGTCAGCCCGCGGTCTACCCGGTCCGCGACATGGTGGTGGTGTCGGCCATCCAGATCGCGGCGAGCGACCTCGCCAGAGGCGACGAACGGTCTGCGGCTGTCCCGGACTGGATCAGCCTCGCCGCCGAGGAGACCGCGTGAGCGCGGACCGTCCGCACTACGAACTGCAAGCGACAAGGATGGTATCGCCGTGAAGGTTCTGGTCTCCGCGTTTCAGTGCGCCCCCGGGCATGGCGGCGAAATCGGCTGCGGCTGGATGTGGTCCACGTCGCTGGCGGACCGCGGGCACGAGGTGACGGTGCTGACGCACCCGGAGTTCAAGGACCGGGTGCTGGCGGGCGGCCGGTCCGACATTGACTTCCACTTCGTCGAGGCCTACGAAATCCCCGTCAAGCTCCCCGGCGGCATCGAGGGCTACGACGAATACCGCCGCTGGCAGAACAAGGCGTACGAATACGCCGTCGGCTTGCGCCAGACCTGGGATGTGACGCACCACACCGGCTGGGGGTCGCTGCACCTGGGCAGCAGGCTCTGGCGGCTGCCGCAGCCGCTGGTGTACGGGCCGATCGGCGGCGGCCAGACCGCCCCGTCCGAGTACCGGAGCTACTTCGGCCGCGAATGGCCGGTCGAGAAGGCCCGCAACATCGCCACCGGTTCATTGCTCAAGCTGAACGGCTGGACCAAGGAGACGCTCAGGAACTCGTCCGTCGTCCTGGCGACGAACTCGGCGACGGAGGCGGCCTGCCGGGCTCTCGGCGCCAAGGACGTCAGGTACTTCCTGGCCGACGGGCTGCCGCAGGAATACATCGGCACCGCCCGTCAGCGACCGACGGGCGTACCTGTCGTGCTCTGGGTGGGCAGGATGCTGGCCCGCAAGGCGCCTGAGCTTGCCGTGCAGGCCTTCGCGGAACTGCGCAAGACGACGCAGGCGCGCCTGGTCATGGCCGGCGACGGGCCGTTCCTGCCGCGAGTCGAGGCCACGGTGAAACGGCTCGGGCTCGACGGGGACGTGGACCTGCTCGGCCGGGTCCCGTGGCCCATGCTCGCCGAGCTTTACGACACGTCCTCGCTGTTCCTGTTCTGCTCGCTGCGGGACTCCTTGGGCTCCCAGTTCCTCGAGGCGCTCGGCAGGGGCCTGCCGGCCGCCGCGCTCGACCTGCACGGCATCAGCGATGTCAAGGTGGGGCTGGCCGCGGAGAAGGTCCCGCTGCCGCAGCGGCCTGAGGAGCTGCCGGCGGAGCTGGCGGCCGCGATGCGCACCGTGCTGACCGCGGACGACTGGGCGGCACGCAGCGCGGCCGCGATCGAGTTCGCGTCGGAGCACACCTTCCCGACCAAGGCCGCAGCGGTGTCGCGGATCTACCAGGAGGTCGCCGCCCGATGACCGCCCTGCCTTTCGTGGGAATCCGCCCCCGCGCGACCCGGGCGCTCAGGCGGCTGCCCGCAGCGGAGGCGAGCGAACGCAGGCTCAAGCGCAGGGTAGGGCTGATCTGGGGCCTGCTCGTCCTCAACGTGCTGTCGTTCTCCACCGGCGTCTCGGTGATACCTATCCCCGGGTCGGTCGGAAAGGTCATCACGCAGGGCGCCCTGACGCTGGCGGTGCTGCTGGCGCTGATGCAGAATCCGCGCGGCAAGTTCCGCCCGAACGTGTTTCTCCTGCTGGTGACCCTGCTGGCACTCGAGACCGTGGTGACCGTGCTCACCGTGGGGTACGCGAAGGGCACCTACTACCGCACGTTCCGGACGCTCGAGTTCGTCGCCGTGCTGTGGCTGCTGTCGCCCTACTGGAACCGGGCCGACATGCTCCTGGTCCGCTGCCACATGAAGGCCATGCTGTGGGTGGTCATCACCGTGGTGCTCGGGATCATGATCGATCCCACCCGCGCGCTGAACGGCGGCCGGCTCCAGGACATCATCTGGCCCATCGTCTCGACTCAGGTAGCGCACTACGCTGCCGTGTCCATCGGGATCGCCGCCATCATGTGGTTCTGCGGTCAGCTGCGCGGCAAGATCGCGCTGTGGTACGTGGTCATCGCCACCGTCGTGCTCCTCCTTACGCACACCAGGACCGCTCTCGTCGCGATGCTCGTGGCGCTCTTGGTCAGCGGCCTGAGCCTGATCGCCACAACGCCGCGGGTCCGCCGGCTGTTCGCGGTGGTCGCAGCCGTCACCGTGGTGGCGTTCGCCGCTTTCTCCTCCGCGATCACGTCGTGGATGGCCAGAGGCGAAGGCACAACCCAGCTGACCAACCTCACCGGCCGGACAAACTTCTGGGCACCGCTGCTCGCGTACCCGCGCACCACATTCCAGGAGATCTTCGGCTTCGGCCTGTCCAACGGCTCGTTCGGCGGCCTCCCGATCGACAGCAACTGGATGCTCTCCTACCAGGACCAGGGCCTGTTCGGCGTAGTCATGTGTGCGGTGATTCTCCTGTACGTGCTGATCGCCGCCTGCCTCCAGTCCCGCGGCATGCGGCGGGCGCTGGCCCTGTTCCTCGTGATCTACTGCATCGTGGCGTCGTTCACCGAGGACGGCATCACGAACCCCTCGACGTACATGCTCGACGTCACGGTGGCTGCCTCCCTCCTGCTCCCGGCCGCCACCCGCCGCCAGGCCTAACAGGCCGCGGGACCCCGCGCCCGCGCTCCATCGCCCGTCGCGGACTACCACCACAGGTCACATCTACCACTCCCGCTCACTTTGCAGCCCGGGTGACCACTATCAGGGGTGAGTGACCGGTCACAGGTGGTCATACCGGCTGCAAAGTAAACCTAATTTCATGATCACGAAGAAAAAGCTTTCTATATGCGTGCTTTTCTTACGTGATCATGGACTGGCGCCGCTCATACGGTGGCGTAGCCGAGGCTCTCGTCCTTTTCGTCGGCGCCTAGCAGGACAGCTGAGGTCAGGTCGGCGCCCGCGAAGCGGATCATCTCGCCTACGGCCTGAACCCTCGTGACCGACGATTGTCCCGCGGTGACCACGGCCACCGCTTCGTCTGCCCACGTCTTGAGGTGGGCCGCGCCCGTGGCGGGGGTGACCGTCGCGAGCGTGATGAAGAGGTCGGCGGCCGCCTGGACGTTCTGAATGCCCTTCATCGGGGTGCCGAGCAGCGGCGCGTGCAGCGGGCCGACCGGAGCGAGATCGCCACGGTCGGGGGTCACGAGAACCATGCGAGTCCCTGCCACGTCGATCCCGCGGATGCCGGGTTCCTTCGTGCCGAAGGACTCGCTGAGCGCGCCGCCGGCCAGGTCAGCCACGACCACGCGCTTGCCCTCCTTGGCGGTCGCGACCGCCAGCTCCCTGATCGCCTCGCTCACGAACTTCTTGCCGTCCACGGCGACCACCACGAGGCTGCCCGCGCCCTCGGAACCGGTCGGCACGGCGGCGCCCAGGTGCGCGGCGACCCGCTTCAGGTCGGCCTCACGGTTCGCCTTGCGCGAGCGCTTGCCGCCTGATGCCACGCTGACCCGGACCGGGGCGCCGAGGGCCGCCGCGACGTCGTCACGGCGGCGCAGCCGGTCGGAGAGGATGGCGCCGATGGCGACGATCAGCAGCCCGAGCACCAGTCCGCCGAAGATAGCGCCGCCGCCGTACTCGATCGCGAACTTCTTCTTGCTGACCCCCTCGGCCGGGATGCCGGTGTCGAGGACGCTGCTGCCGGCGATGAGCTGGGCCGTGGTCGACCGCTGGGTGGCGTTGGCACTCGCCACGTTCGCCTGCAGCGACGCCAGCAGGGTCTGCGCGGTGGACAGGTCGTTTTGCAGCCTCACAAGCCTGCTGTCCCCTGTCGTCACGCCCTCGTTCTTCAGCTTCTTGATCTGGCTGTTGAGCTCGCTGACCTGCTGCTGGGTCTGGGTCACCTGCTGGTCTTGCGCGGCGGTGTTGGCGGACTCCTTCTCCAGCTCAGTCTGGGCGCGGTACTGGAGGAAGGTCGTCGCCAGGGTGTTGGTCTCGTTGTAGGCCGCGTTCGGGGTCGCCGTGGTCGCGGTGAACGTCAGCAGGTTGTTGGCGGTGGTGCTGACGGTGACCGTGTAGGTCTTCAGGAAGGTGGGGACAGGTTCGTGCAAGCCCAGCTTCTGCATAGTGAGCTGGGCCATCGTCGAGTCCACGGCCAGGATGGCGTCAGTCTGGATGGCGGTGGCCCCGTCCAGGTTGGGATTCAGGGCCAGCTGGACCGTGGTGGTGTTGCTGTAGGTCGCCTTGTGGGTGGCGTACAGGGCGCCGGCCACGAGGACCCCGAGTGCGGTCGTCAGCACCCAGATCTTTTTCTTCCGCTTGATCGCGGCGCCGATGTAACCGAGGCTGACGATGCCCGCCTGGTCATCGACCGGTTGCGTGTTATCGACGACCGGGTAGCCGTCGTAGCCCCACAGGTCGGGCAGTCGCGATTCGACCCCCACGGGGCGCTCAGGCGACCGCAGCACCGGCAGTTCGCCGGTCGTTCGCACCGGGTGCTGGGCGGCGGGCTTGCCCGGGACCTCGACGGTCACCGCTGGCTCCGGGGTCTCGGCATTGGCCGGTTCCGCCGCCGTCGCCGTCCCGTTCTGCGACGGCGCATCCGGAATCGCCGACCCCTCAGGGCGGGCGATCATGCGCTCCTTGGGGCCGGAGTACGGCGACTCCCCGAGGGGCGAGAACCGCGCCCCGTTGGGGGCAGAGTACGGGGTCTCCGTAGGACCGGAATAACGGCTCTCCCCGGAGAACGAGCGCCGCGGCTCCCCAGGCGCCGGATACCGCGACTCCTCAGGAGCAGAGTACGGCGTCTCCTGCAGGCCGGAGTACCGCGGCTCAGCAGCGAAAGAGCGCCGCGGTTCCCCGGCCTCTGGAGCCGAAAACCGCGGGTCATCGAGAGCGGTGTACTTGGTCTCCTTTGGGCCGGAGTACCGGCTTTCCCCAGGCAGCGAGCGCGGCGGGTCCCCGGGCGCCGGATACCGCGACTCGTCGGGAGCAGAGTACGGCGTCTCCTGCGGGCTGGGGTAGCGGCTCCCCTCGGAGTCTGAGCGCCGCGGCTCCCCGGGCGCCGGATACCGCGATTCCGCTGGGGCGGAGTAACGCGGCTCCTCGGCGGGCTTGGGCTGCTCGCCGTCGCCTTCGGACGCGGGGAAGAACGCGGGCCTGGTGAAGAAGGAGGCCTCAGCCTCGGGGGCCGGCGGCTCAGGGGCGGGCTCCGGCTCGGCGGGGGACTCAGGCTCGGCGGATAGGTTCGGCCTGCCGAAGAACACGGGCTTGGTGAAGACGTCGGAATACTCGGGCCAGCTGCGTGGCTCGGGTTCGGCGGGCGACTCAGCCGCGGGGGACTCCTCCGGCTCGGCGGACACGTCCGGTTCTGCCGGAGCCTCCGGCTCAACAGAGAAAGCCTCCGGCTCGGACGACGCAGCCTCCGGCTCGAAGGAGGCGCTGGGCTCGAAGGAGGCACGGGGCTCGAAGGAGGCACGGGGCTCGAAGGAGGCACGGGGCTCGAAGGAGGCACGGGGCTCGAAGCTGTCGAAGGTGCCGAAGATATCCGCCGGCTCGACAGCGGACTCAGGCTCCGGCTCCGGCTCCGGCTCCGGCTCGGACTCGGCGGAGAAGGCCGATTCCGGTGACTCCTCTGACGTGGCCGAGAAGTCGCTCGATTTAGGCGAGAAGCTGGGCAGCACCGACGGGAGCCCGGCCTCCGGGCTCAGGAACCGGACCGACCCGGCGGCGAAGCTGCCCTCCTCGAAGTCCGCGTCATCCTGGTCGTTCACCGTCGCTCCTCCCTCATCGTGGCTACGACGCCGTTGCCTCGTGGTGCACGCGTCGTGCCGTTCATGCGCGTCGGCAGCGCGCGCGGTTGCCGGCTCATAGCCGGGGCGAAGCCGGTCGTCACGTCGTCAGGCTCCGGGTTCGCGACCATGATCCCCACGACGTTGCCGCCCGCGTCGGCGGCTGAGGCGGCGACGCGGGCGAGCTGCTCGGGCGTCGCCACGCGCGGCGAGACCGCGAGCACGGTCGCATGCGCGCGTACCGCTTCTGAGACCCTGGGCGCCGCGTCGTCGACGGTGGTCACGATCACGGTCAGCGCCGCACTTGGCAGCCCGCCCTGGAGGTCGGCGTCGGAGGCGGCGATGACCCGCAGGGTGTTCGCCTGGGCTGCCGACGCTGGCGACCAGGCGGCGGCCGCCGCGCGCAGCGTGGTGTTCGCTTCTCCTGGCGCCTGTGCGCACACGATCAGCGCCGTCGGGATGCCGAGTGACGACGCGAAGACCGCGAGCTGGGGACCGATCGCGAGCGCGGCGGGGTCGGCGGCCGGCGAGACCACGGCGATCGCCGTCCGGCCAGCGCCGCCAGCGCTGTTCCCCGACCCGGCGTTCTGGCCAGCGCCGCCGCTGGCCGACCGCAGCCGCGTCAGCGTGGTGCGCAGCGTCCACGCCTGCACCGCGTCCGGCTGGTATTCCGCGAGCAGCCGGAGCCAGGCCTGGGCGTCGCCCGGCTGGTCCGCCTCCACCGCGGCCAGCACCGGGACCCCGATTGAGTTCGCGATCTCGTCACGGGTGCGCAGCCGCCGGTCGCCCCGGTCCTTCCTGAGCGCCACTATGAACCCGATGAGCAACCCCGCTACCAGGCCGATGGGGCCGTACAGGATGAACTGCTTGACCGCTCCGCCGCTGGTGGCCGTGCTGGCTGGCACGAAGACCCGTCCGGCTACCGCACCGACCGGGCTGTTGGCGGACCCTATGAAGGAAAGGAAGCTGGCCGCGACCGCGTTAGCGTCGTTCTCGGCCTCGGCGGCTGTCTTGTCCGTCGCATTGACCGAGATCACGTTGCCCGTCGCGTCGGTGGCGGTGATCCCCTGGTGCAGGGCGGTCAGGGTCATCCCGTGGCCGATCTTGGGCAGGGCCGCGGTCAGCACGGGGGCGCTTTCCGCGATGAGCGTGTCGGTCTGGATGTTCGGCTTCGGCGCCGGCAGGATGACCAGCGCCGAGCTGGTCTGCTGCGGCGGATTTAGCACGGCGTACCCGACGCCGGCCGCGAGACCCAGGAGCACGAAGCCGCCGACGATGCCCTTGTGCCGCCGCATTATCCGCATCGACCGGCGCAAGTTCGGTTGCTGCTGAGTCATGGAGCCTCCGATTCGGCGAACGTCAGACGTGTCACCAGGCTCTCGCCTGGCTGGGAGCGCCCCTGTCCGAGCAGCGTGACCGCGGGCACGCGGTGGCCAAGACCCGCGGAATACCAGCCAAGGATGGGCTCGGTCTCGCCGCGGTGCAGGCTCCACTCGAGGCCGGCCGGGAGCATCAGCTCCGCGGCACCGGGGGTCACCGCGTCCGGCCACGCCAGCGAGGCCACCGAGCCGGCCAGCGACGCCGCGACGCCGGGCCCGAGGTGGAAGGCGACCCGCACGTCGTGCGGCCCGCCGGAGATCTCGTCGGCGATCTCCACGACACGGGCGCCCCGGTCGAGCCGCACCGAGCGCCGGTGCACCGAGGGCCGGTAGCCGTCATGCTCACCGGTCCACGCGGCCACGGCCGTGTCGGAAGCGAACGAGATCTCCCGGCCCGCCGCGTGCCGGAGCCACAGGAATGCGCCGCCGCGCACCGACTGCCACCGGCCGCCGACCTCGACGGTGTTGTGCCCGATCGTCGACTGGAAGTAGGACCGCCACGCGGGCTCACCGTGGTAGCAGTACGTCCCCGGGTCCGCGAGCACGTCGACGCCGCCGTACCTGACTTCCACAGACAAGGCGTCGGCGTGCGCGTGCGCGGCGATGCTCAGGAACCCGTGCGGCCCGCCATCGCAGCGGCACCATAGCTCCGGTGAGTCAGCCGCGGCCGTTCTGAGGATACTTATGCCAGCATCAGGGAACCGGTCAGGACGCGCTGCCGGGCGGCCACTGACTTCCTCAACATCACCTGCCAGCGACCTGAGCAGCACGCTGCCGGCATCCGGTGGCACGGCCGGCCACCACGCCAGCCGGCCGAACACCCCGTCGCCCAGCGCCAGCAGCGCCGGCCAGCGGCCCCGTTCGGGAGCGTCGAGCAGCACCACGCGGCCCTCGTCCGAGTCGCCCTGGCGGGGCGGCTGGCCCAGGCAATCGACCAGTGCAGCCATCGCGTCCGCCATCGAGCACAGCAGCCGCCACGTGCCATCAGGCACAGGGGTGCCCGCGGCAGCAGCCTCGGCCGCGGCGAACACCCCGAGCTCGAAGACGAACCCGTGGTAGTCCGACGCCAGCTCACGGTTGATCCCGGAGGGGAACGTGTTGTCCGCGAGCGAGCGAGCCAGCAACGACGCGGCCTCGCGCCGCCACCGCTCGCTCTCGGGGAACCACGGGAAGGCGCAGCTCGCCGCCAGCTGCCCGGCCGCCTCGGCGATCAGGTGATTGTTCGCCGAGGATCCGCGGCTCTCGAACGCGGCGAGGTACTCCTGGTGCCAGCGGATCTGCCGCACCGTCGTTTCCGAACCCTCGAACAGGGCGGCGACGCCGGGCCAGCTGTCGAGCAGCCGGCGGATCCAGGCGAGGTTGATCAGCCGGACGCCGAGCTCGATGCCGCTCGTCCAGTTCACCCCGGACAGGAACGGGTTTTCCCGTAGCCACGAGCGAAGCTGGTCCGCGACGCGCTGCGCGTACGCTTCCTCGGCGGTGAGGAACCAGGCGGTCGCGAGCAGTGTCAGGTGCTGGAGCCTGTTGACCTCCCAGACCTGCTTTATGTTGCCGACCGCCGCCTCGTCGCGCTGGTTCACCGAGAACGCGTACGCGTCTGGTGACGACCGCCGGCCCGTGACCGGGTCCCAGAACCAGTCCGGCTGGACCATGTCGGTCCGCACCGCGCCGAGCGTCTCCCACTCGCCCTTGAGCAGCCGGTCCGCGTCCGCGATGATCGCGGCCCGCGCCGTCTCCGGCACCCGGGCGGCGAGCTCAGGCGGCAAGACGGCAGTGAACCGACGGCGGGGCAGCGCTTCCGCCGCGGTGAGCGGCAGCAGCGCGGCGGTCTGCCCCGGCAGCACCTGACGCGACCGCCAGGCGCGGCGCAGCGCCTGCTCGCGGGCACGCCAGGCGATCTCGGCAGGTGACATCCTGCCGAGGCGCCGGGCATACCAGGCGAGCCTGGACGTGCCGCCTCCGGTCACACTCGCTCCGGCCGCCCGCTCAGCAGGCTCTCGCCGACCGCGATCGTGGCCCGCGTGGTGGCGAGCAGCGAGTCGGCGCTGATCGGTATCGGGCCGCCGGTCCGCACCGCCTCGACGAACGCCTCCATCTCCGACCGCTGGCCCTTGTCCTGACCGCCGCGCGCCTTCGTGGCGGACTTGCCGCGCCCGCTCCAGACCGACGCGCTGCGGAAGTTGTCGAGCCTGGCGCTGCGCCCGCCGCCGGTCGCGTCCATCGTCTCCTTAGGGAACCGCGCGTTGCCGCCGGTGAGGTAGGCGATCGTGCCCGACGCGCCGTTGGCGAACAGGAAGGTGGCCTGCACGTCGCCCTTCTCCGGCCCGCGTACCGCGTAGGCCTCCTCGACCGGGCTGTCCGCCCACCAGCTGAGGGTGTCGATGAAGTGGCCGCCCTCGCCGGTGAACCGGGAGCCTTCGGCCTCTTCGTTGAGGTACCAGCTGTCCTTGGCGAGCGGGCCCGCGTTGACCAGGTAGCGGGTGGAGGCGGTGGCCGCGGCCGCGCCGAAGCCCTTCCGCATGGCGCCGAGCAGCGGCGCGAACCGCCGGTTGAAGCCGACCATCAGCCGGTCGTTGCCGGTCGTCACGATCGCCTCGGCGATCTGGTCGGTCTCCTCACGGGTGAGCGCGAGCGGCTTCTCGACGAAGACGGCCTTGCCGGTCGCCAGGGCGCGGCACACCAGCTTGGCGTGC
>Ga0207693_10004482_pt1 | contig 11809 bp, 16 predicted proteins | sample LARL81metaG_FD_184347 | JGI IMG/M metagenome (GOLD analysis project Ga0207693, IMG submission 184347) | Corn, switchgrass and miscanthus rhizosphere microbial communities from Kellogg Biological Station, Michigan, USA - LAR L8-1 metaG... | ecosystem: Host-associated > Plants > Roots >...
GCGAGGGGCCCACCTTGCCGAGCGACGTGAACCAGAGGATGTTCGTCAGGAACAACGGGCCGATCACGGCGAACGCGAAGCCGAGCCATGTCAGCGTCCCGAAGTGGAAGCTCTGGCTCAGGGTCTGCCGCAGGCCGACGACGGCGATCGGGATCCAGCCGAGCGCGAGGACGAGCGAGCTGATCCGGAACGGCGAGTAGCGCCGCAGGAGCGGCGTGATGGCGATCGAGTACATCCCCCAGGTGACGGCCGTCGACACGGCGAGCGCGTCGCCGGATACGTGCCCCGAGAAGCCGCCGGAGCCGGAGGCGACGAAGGCGACGCCCACGATCGAGACCGCCGCCGCGAGCCAGAAGCCGCGACCGAGCCGCTCGAGGCCGATCACGCTCGCGATCACGCCGATGAAGATCGGTGTCGTGCCGAGAAACAGGGTCACGGTCGCCGCGCTCGTCCTGTCGATCGAGTAGACGAAGCAGAGCTGGTTGAAGAAGATCGTCAGCGCGGCGATCGCGACGTAGCGGTAGTCGCGCCGCTCGATCCGGAAGGTGCCCTCACGCCGGTAGGTGAACAGCCAGAAGAGAACAGTCGCGGCGGCGTACCGGATCGTCGCGTACGCGAGCGGGTGGAAGCCGTGGGTGAGGAGGTAGCGGGTGACGGTCGCGTTCAGCGCCCAGAGGAGCACCGTCCCGAGCAGCATCAGATCGACTGTCCGGACGCGCACCGGCGCGACCCTACCGCCGGTCGCTCCGCAGCCACCTCGGTAGGCTTCTCGCGCCATGGACCGCGAGCCGACCCGCGACGACGTCGACGCCCTCGTCGGGCCAGCGACACCGCATTTCGCGTATCAGATCCGGGCGCGCGTCCGGGAGCTGGTCGCCGACCTGCCCGAGCAGAGCGACGTGCGGCGATACGCGGAGTCGCAGATCGAGCGGCTCGACCGGCTCGGGCATGCCTCGTCGAAAGCCGACGAGGGCCCGCGCGAGTCGCCGGGCCGGATCGGCTGGGACGAGATCCCGTCGTCCGCCCCCGCGGACAACCCGCTGCCGCGCCGAGCGTGACGGTCTTCGTCAGCGGCGGGTCACGCGGCATCGGCCGCGCCATCGCGCTGCGCTTCGCCCGGGACGGCGCGAAGCGGGTCGCGATCGGCTACCTGCGAAACGACGCCGCAGCCGAGGTCACCTCCGGCGAGCTCCGCGCGCTCGGCGCCGAGCCGGTTCTCGTGCGCGGCAACGTCACCTCCGAGCGCGTGCTCGAGGAGGTCGCGGCGCTGGGGCGGTTGGACGTGCTCGTGCACAACGCTGCCACCGGTGTGATCCGGCCTGCGCTCGAGACGGAAGACAAGCACTGGGACTGGACGCTGAACGCCAACGCACGGGCGCTACTCTCGCTGGCGCGTGTCGCGGCGCCGCAGATGCGGCCGGGCTCGTCGATCGTCGCGATCTCGTCGCTCGGCGCCCAGCGCGTGCTCGAGAACTACGTGCTCGTCGGCACGTCGAAAGCCGCTCTCGAATCGCTCGTCCGCTACCTCGCGGTGGAGCTCGCGCCGCGCGGCATCCGCGTCAACGCGGTCTCGGGCGGCGTCGTCGAGACCGGTGCGCTCGACCACTTCCCGAACCGCGAGGCGATGCTCGCCGCGGGGGCCGCGAACCCGGTCGGGCGGCTGGTGACGACCGAGGACGTGGCGGGGGTCGTCGCGTTCCTCTGCTCCCCCGACGCCGAGATGATCCGGGGCCAGACGATCGTCGTCGACGGCGGTTATTCGAACCTGGTTCGGTGAACAGGTTCGAATGTCCCCGAACCGGGAATGGCCGGACCATGGGACTCGCTGTCAGCCTCATCATCGCCGCCGTCGGGCTCATCCTGGCGATCGCGGTTCATCCGACGAATCCCGGGTCGGTCGACGTCAACACCGTCGGCTGGATCCTGTTCATCGTCGGCCTGATCGGCTTCATGATCGACCTGCTCCTCTGGTCGTCGTGGGGGCCGGGCTACCTCCGCCGCAGGAGCACGTACGCGGACGATGGCGTCGCCTACAGGCGGCGTCCGGACTACGCGCCGAGGCGCCGGAGGGTCGTCGAGGAGATCGACGAGCCCGCCGGCCCACCGCCCGGGTACTGACCCGACCGGAGCCGCTTACCGCCGGAGCACGCGCCGCACCGTGTCGCCGGCGACGTAGCCGGCGATCTTCGGGTTCTCCTGCAGCCGGCGGACGGAGTACTCGTACCACTGCGTCCCGTAGGGGACATAGACGCGCAGCTCGTGCCCCTGGGCCACCAGCTCGTCGGCGCGGTCGGGACGGACGCCGAGGAGCATCTGGAACTCGTAGCGGTCGCGCGCCACGCCCGCCTCCGAGATGATGCGCAGCGCCTCGACGATCAGGTGCTCATCGTGCGTCGCGATGCCGACGTACGAGCCCTGCTCGACGAGCGCTTCGAGGCAGCGGACGAAGTTCGCGCGCACGGCGTCGTACTCGCGGTAGGCGATCTCGGACGGCTCGACATAGATGCCCTTGCACAGGCGGACGTTCTCGAGCCCGCGAAGGTCGTCAATCGTGCGACGGAGGTACGCCTGCAGCACCACGCCGAGGTTCTGGTGACCCGCACCACGCAGCTCGCGGTACAGCGCCAGCGTGCGATCGGTCGTCGAGGAGTCCTCCATGTCGATGCGCACGAAGCTCCCCCGGGCGGCCGCGTCGAGGACGACAGCCTCGAGGTTCTCGCGACAGAGGTCGGCGTCGAGCTCCAACCCGAACCCGGTGAGCTTCACCGAGATGTTCGCGTCGAGACCCTCGTCGTCGATCCTCGCGAGCACGTCGTCGTACTGACCCGCAAGCGCGCGCGCCTCGTCGGCGCTCGAGATCTCCTCTCCGAGCACGTCGACCGTGGCGAGCTTGCCCTTCGCGTTCAGCCGCTTCACGACGCGGATCGCGTCGTCGATGTCCGGGCCGGCGATGTAACGCGACGAGAGCCGCTGGACGATGGGCTTCGGCACAGCCGGCAGCAGCCGGACGATCGCGCGGTCGAGGAGCGCCACGAGTGCCGGATCGTACTGCTGAGAGCGCTACGACTCGCGCATGAACCCCTGGCGGGCCGCGCTCACGAGCGCTACCGCCTCGGGGAACAGAACACGCATCGCATCGCGCAGGGCGACCGACTGTTGTTCGGCCGGCCCGGTCACCTGCACCTGGGACAGCGCCGCCGCGGTCAGCTCGACGGCCGTGTTCAGGGTCAGCGTGGCGAACTGCTCGCGCTGCGCCTCCTGCACCGACTCCGCCTGCTGCTCCGCGAACTCGCGCAGCCCGCGCAAGAGATCCTCGGGATCACCGCCGAATGGGAATCCGAATCCACCTTCCATACGACCAAGGTAGCGACTCGTTACCGGACGTCGACGAGATAGTTCCGCTCGACGTCCTGGACGAACTCCTCGACGGCGCCGGTCGCCCCGCGGATCGCCTCCGAGAAGGGCGACGAGAGCTCGCCGAGCGCGCGCTCGAGGACGAGCGTCGCGGCGCCGACCTCGTCGAGGAACGCAGGTGACGCGACGCGCGGCGGCGCGCCGATGACCCGCTCCAGTGCCAGCGCCGCCTCCTCCGCGTCCTCGATCCCGGGCGGCTGTTCGACCATGCGCAGCTGAGCGAGCTCCGTCCGGAGCTGCTCGAGGTCGCCGCCTCCGGCGAGGTCCTCCGCCAGCTCGCACATCGCCACGATCGACGCTGCGTCCCGCACGTCGTCGCGACGCGCCACGATCGCGCCCTCGTCGTCGAGCACGACCCAGCGGCGCGCCTCCTCCGGCCCGAGCGCGACGAGGTACAGCCGCAGTGTCGTCGCGGGCTCCGCGGCGAGCACCGCGAGCACCGGGCCGTGCGCGGCGGCCGACTCGGCGATGCGCACCAGGTCGTCGGCGAGCGCCATAGAGTCAAGCGTATGGATGCACGGACGCTCTTCGCGCCACTCGGCCCGCGGTACGACCGCCTCGGCGCGGTCCTCTCGTTCGGCCAGGACCCGCGCTGGCGGCGCTTCCTCGTCGCGCAGACCGACGCTCGGCCCACCGACACGGTGCTCGACGTCGCGACCGGCACGGCGGCGGTCGCGATCGAGCTCGTCCGCGAGAAGGACTGCTTCGTGGTCGGGATCGACCAGAGCCCCGAGATGCTGGAGGTCGGGCGCAAGCGCGTGACGCTGGCGGGAGCGACCCGGCAAGTGCGGCTTCAGCAGGCGGACGCCAGATCGCTGCCCTTCGACGACGACCGGTTCGACGCGCTCACCTTCACGTACCTCTTGCGCTACGTCGAGGATCCCGCGGCGACGCTGAAGGAGCTCGCGCGCGTCGTCCGCCCCGGCGGGACGATCGCCGGCCTCGAGTTCGGCGTCCCGGACGGGATCTGGCGGGCGCCGTGGGAGCTCTGGGTGCGCGTCGGCCTGCCGACGGCGGGCCGGCTCGTCGGGCACGGCTGGGCGGAGGTCGGCGCGTTTCTCGGGCCCTCGATCCGCGAGCACTACGCTGACTGGCCGCTGCCGCGCCTCTTGCAGGCGTGGCGGGAGGCCGGGATCGAAGACGTTCGCGCGAGACGGCTCAGCCTCGGCGGCGGGATCGTGACGTGGGGACGCAAGAAGTAAGGCCGGCGTTCTACGCGCTGCGCACCGGCGGCTGGCGCGACTACCTGACGCTGCTCCATCCGCCGTACACGCTGTGGCACCTGTCGTACGTCGCGGTCGGAGCGGCACTCGCGCCGCACTTCCACCTCGACCGCATGCTCTGGGGCATCGCCTCGTTCTTCCTCGCGATGGGCGTCGCCGCGCACGCGCTCGACGAGCTTCACGGACGGCCGCTCCGGACGAAGGTTCCGTCGTCAGTCCTCGTCGGGCTCGCCGTCGTCTCGCTCGCGGGCGCGGTCGCGATCGGGATCGGCGCAGCGGTCGCTTGGGGATACGGGCTGCTCGTGTTCGTCGCGATCGGCGCGATACTCGTCCCGGCGTACAACCTCGAGTGGGGATTGCACACCGATTGGGGCTTCGCGCTCGCCTGGGGAGCGTTCCCCGCCCTGACCGGCTACTTCGTCGAGGCGCAGACGCTCCGCCTCGAGGCGCTCGCGGCCGCGGCGTATGCGTTCGCGCTCAGTCTCGCGCAGCGAACGCTGTCGACGCCGGTGCGGCGCGCGCGCCGCGAGGCCGGCTCCACGAGCGGGACGGAGCCGCTCGAGCGAGCTCTCCGCCTCCTCACGGCGGCGGCCGTACTGGTCGCAGCAGCCCTCGTCGCCGCCCGCCTACGATGACCGCGTGACCGCCGCCGCGATCGTCGCCGTCATCGCCGCCGTCGCCGCCGCCGCGGCACTCGTCGCGTCCGTGATCGTGCTCCGCAAGGTGCGCGCACACCAGGCGCTGCTCGAGCGGGAGATCACGCGTGGCAGGGCCGCGTTCGACCAGGTGGTCGCGGAAGAGGCGGCGCGCCGCTCGACCGAGCTGCAGGCGGTTCTCGCGCGCGAGCGCGCCGACTCGCTCTCGCAGCTCGCGGAAGAGGAACGCCGGATCGCGGAGGAGCGCCGACGCGACGTCGCCGAACGCGAGCGGGACGCGACTGCTCGACTCGGCGCGCAGCTGGTGCAGGCGCAGTCCGAGATCGAGGTGCGGCTCGGCGACTGGTCGAGCGACATCGAGAAGCTCCAGCAGGGGCTGACGGACGAGGTGAAGCGCATCGAGGCCAGGCAGCGCCAGCTCACCGCCGAGGTCGAGCAGAAGATCGGCCAGGACAAGGAGGGGCTTCAGGGCGAGATCGACGAGCAGCGCCAGGTGATCGCACGGGTGCGCGCCGAGCTGACGAAGTCGGCCCAGGAGGTCGCGCAGCAGGCGAGCGCAGAGCTGGAACAGCACGCCGTCGAGCGCCGCCAGGCGCTGCACGAGATCGCCGACCGCCTGCGCAAGCGCGAGCGCGATCTTCAGGAGCTGGTCGAGCGCGAGTCAAACGACGCGTCACAGCGGATCCAGATCGCCCTCGGCGACGTCGAGCGGCGCCAGGTGGAGCAGTTGAAGCGCATCGTCTCGCGCGAGACCACGCGCTACTCCGAGGCGGCGTCGGTGCAGTTCGACAACACGATCCGGTCGGCGCGCGAGGAGGCGGCACGACGGCTGTCACGTGAGCTGGACCTCGCGGTCGAACGATTCGCACGCGAGGCGGAGGGCCTGCTCGCCGAGCGGCTGAATGCGTCGAGCGACGCCGCGGCGCAGCGCGTCGAGGAGCGCCTCGCGCGGCTGCGTTCGGCGCTCGAACGCCAGCGCGACGACGCACTCGTCTCGCTCGAGGAACGTGCGCACCAGGTCGAGGTCGGTCTGCGGGAGCGGCTGCGCGAGATCGCGGCCGACGCGGAGTCCGAGCGGGCGGTCCTCGCGGGACGGCTACAGGAGCTCTCGAGGCGCCTTGATGAGTTGACTGCGAAAACGTAAGGACTTCGTTTCGAGGCCAACTTCGACTACCACCCTTCGTCTAGGACGTGGCAGGGTTCGACTCAGGAAAGGCGAAACACCGCTCATCATGCCCCAGACGATCGAAAATCCCCAGTCGGAGCGCGAGAAGGTCGAGTCCTGGCGCCTCCACGTGCTGATCGAAGCCGGCTATCCACTGCCGCTCGCCGAGAAGCTCGCACACTCGGAGGCCGATCTGCACCGGGCTGTCGAACTCGTACGCGCCGGCTGCGGCTTCGAGACCGCGGCCGAGATCCTCATCTGAGCACCTCACCCGCGGCCCCGTCACCGTTGGCAGCTAGGTGATGCTGAGCTTCAGCGTGTTGTCGTCGGGTGCCTGGCCGACCATCGTGATCTTGTAGACGCCGCGGCCGAGCAGGAGCTTCTTGCCGACCGCGTCGCGCTTGACGCCTGCCGGGCCGACGATGCGGAGTGCCGCCTCGTCCAGATTCAGAAGAGCGACCGGTCCCTTGACGGCCAGCGTCTTCCGGAACGTGCCGGCGGTCGAGAACCAGTGGCAACCGGGATCGTGCATCGCAACCGTGACGACCTTCGTCGGCTGTGCGTGTGTCGTGCGGGCGAACGACTGGGTGGTGCCGAAAACGAGCAATGCGCCTGCTGCAAGGATGAGGGTGAAGGTCTTCATCGTGCGACTCCTTCTGTGGTTCGGATTTCCACGGATCGTGCGCTCCCCGGAGGCTCCGGCCCTCGGGGCGTGCGCTGATCGGGGCCGGTAGTTCTCCGCAAGATGAGCGGGGATACCATCGACCTGTGAAGGTCGAAGCGACGGAGATCGAAGGCCGGAAGGTCTACAGCGTCCGCTCGTTCAACTCGGGCCTCGGGAGCTGGCTGAACAGGCTGCCGACCGTCTGGATCGAGGGCGAGGTGACCGAGCTTCGCCGGCAGCAGCGCTGGGCGTCGGTGTTCTTCACGCTCAAGGACCCCGATGACGGCGCGTGCCTGTCGGTGCAGATGCCGCGCGGCCAGTTCGACGCGCTCGACCTGAACCTCCAGGAGGGAGAGCGCGTCCACGTCTTCGGCCGCGCCGAGCTCTACGAGCAGCGCGGCGAGCTGCGCCTGAAGGCGCTGACGGTCGAGCGCTTCGGCCTGGGGGCGCACCTCGCGGCGCTCGAGCGGCTGAAGCGCCAGCTTGCGGCGGAGGGCCTGTTCGTGGCCGAGCGAAAACGGGCGCTGCCACGGTTCCCACGGCTGATCGGGCTCGTCACCGGCAACGACGCAGCCGCGAAGCGGGACGTCCTGACGCACATCGTGCAGCGTTTCCCGCCTGCGAACGTGCTCGTCGCGGAGACCTACGTGCAAGGCCCGCGCGCACCAGCGTCGATCGCGACGGCGATCGGCGACCTCTGCCGGCGCGGCGCGGACGTGATCGTGCTGGCCCGCGGCGGTGGAAGCTTCGAAGATCTGCTTCCGTTCTCGGACGAGCGCGTTGTGCGCGCGGTCGCCGGCTGCAGCGTCCCCGTCGTCTCGGCCGTGGGGCACGAGCAGGACACGCCGCTCTGCGACCTCGCCGCGGATGTCCGCGCGTCGACGCCGACCGCCGCCGCGAGGCTCGTCGTTCCCGACATCGCCGAGCTACGGCAGCAGCTCGAGCAGGCTCGAGCGCGGCTGCATCGCGGCGCCCAGCGCGCCGTGGAGCGCCACGCGGAGCACCTCGCACGCGCCCACGACAGTCTTGGGCGCGCGCCCCTGCTCGCCCTCGAGCGGAGGGAGGCGGGCCTGCGCACTCTGCACGCGCGGCTGACGGCGCTCAGCCCGCTCGCCACGCTCGAGCGCGGCTACGCGATCGTCCACCGCGGCGAGGACGTCGTGCGTTCACCGGCGCAGCTCGCGAGCGGTGACGCGATCGACGTCCGGGTCGCCGAAGGGACGTTCGGAGCGACGGTTGACTGAGCCGACGTTCGAGGAGGCGCAGCGCGAGCTGGAGTCGATCGTCGAGCGCCTCGAGCGCGGCGATGCCGGCGTCGACGAGCTGACAAAGCTGTGGGAGCGCGGCGAGGAGCTCTACCGCATCTGCGCCACGAAGCTCGAGGTCGTCAAAGGGAAGATCGAGGAGCTACGCGCCCTGGAGAACGCGGGCTAGCTTCTCGCCGAGCTGCTCGAGGTCTGCGCCGGCGCGGGCGGGATCGCCCGACAACGCGTGTGCCTGCAGGCCGTCGTGGACGAGCCCGCCGAAGAGCTCCGCCGGCACGCCGAGCCGGTCGCACCGAGCGAGAACCGCGCCGGGCGCCTTCCCCTCGAACGTCGTCCGGTCAACCGTGCCCTCGCCCGTGACGACGAGGTCGGCCTTCTGCGCACGACCGTCGAACCCGATCAGGTCGAGCACGAGCTCCGCGCCGTCGGACAGCTCGCCACCGGCCGCTGCGAACGCAGCGCCGAGCCCGCCGCCCGCTCCCGCGCCGGGCACCTCGCGGTAGGGCACGAGCTGCTCGATCGCCGCGAGCCGCGCCTCGAGCTCCTCGACCGCCGCGGCGTCGGCTCCCTTCTGCGGCCCGAAGACGCGCGCCGCGCCGCGCGGCCCGAGAAGCGGATTGCGCACGTCGCAGGCAACGCGGAGCCTCACCTCTCGGAGGCGGTCGCCCGCGACGTCGAGCATCTCCTTGCCACCGTCGACGGTTGCGGTCCCGCCGACGCCGACCAGGATCGACGCCGGCTGCATCTCGAGCACCGCGAGCAGCAGCTCGCCGAGCCCGCGGCTCGTTGCGCGAAGCGGGTCGAGCTCGTTCGCGTTCAGCAGCGGCAGCCCGACCGCCTGAGCCGACTCGACGACCGCCGTCCCGTCCGGAAGCGCGAGCCACCGGGCGGTGACCGGGCGGCCGAACGGATCCGGGACCCGCGTCTCGAGCCAATCGCCGCCGAGCGCCGCCTGCAGGATGTCCGCGGTTCCCTCGCCCCCGTCGGCAACCGGCGCGGCCTCGGCCGTCACGCCGTCGACGCGCCGGAATCCGGCGGTCAGGCACCCGGCCGCGTCGACCGCGGAGAGAACGCCCTTGAGGCTAGCCGGCGACGCCAGTGCCAGCACGTTCGCGCTCGCGCTCGGGCCGCTCCTCCACTTCCCTTTCCTCCTCGGCTTCCTCCATCTGCTTCAGCGTCGCGTACGAGAGCCCCTCGCGCGCGAGGAAGACCAGCCCGATCCCGATGCCGACCGACGCCTCGATCGCCTGCAGACCGATCCCGAACGCGATGCCATGTGCGTAGTCGACCCCGTAGTTGACGAGCGGTGTCGCAACGGCGATCTGCACAAGCCCCACGTTCCCGGGCCAGACCGGGAAGATCGTCGCGACGTTCATCAACACGAGCACGAGCCCGGCCGCCGCGAGCGGCAGGTGGATCTGGAACGCCTGCATCGTCGACCAGACCGCGAGCAGCTGACAGGTCCACCCGAGGAACTGGAAGGTGCCCGCCTTGAACGCGGGCAGCGGTCGGCGCATGACTGCGAGTCCCTGGCGCGCGCGGGCGAGCACGAGGCGGATCGGCCCGAGCTCGTCGACCTCGCGGTGCTGGCGGCGCGCGAGGATCACCGCGACCGTGAAGAGCACAAGGCCGACCGTCAGGGCGAGCCCGAGCGAGGTGTAGGCCCAGCCCGGGATCTTCGCCGCGAACAGCACCCACACGACGAGCGCGATCGTCGGGAACAGGTCGAACATGCGGTGAGCGAAGACGGAGCCGACCAGCGTGGCGGTCGTCCCCTTCCGTCCGACCATGCGCCGGCGCAGCACCGCCACGCGCGCGAGCTCGCCGACGCGCCCCGGCAGCACGGCATTGGCGAACAGCCCGACGGAGAACGCCGAGAACACGAGTGGATACGCGGGGTGCGGCGGCTCGATCGACTGCTCGATCGCTGCGTCCCACGCGACCGAGCGGGTGAGGACGGAGAGAAGGTTGAGCCCGATCGCAGCCGCGACCCAGCTCCAGCTGACGGCGTTGAACGCCGACCGAACGCTGCCCCAGTCCGGCCCGCGCCAGATGATCAGCCCGACGGCGAGCGCGATCACCGACAGCCCGACGAGCAGCGGCCACCACGCTCTCCTCTTCCTCACGCCGTTACCTCCGCGTACACCTCGTCGAGCCGGCGGGCGATGTCGTCCCAGGCGTAGTTCGCGAGCGCATGCTCACGAGCCGCCTCACCCATCGCGACCCGCCGCTCCTCGTCCGACAGCACGTCGATCACCGCCGCGGCCAGCGCCTCCGGGTTCGCGGGCGGGACGAGCCGTGAAGCCTCCGGGATCGCCACGGCTGCGTAGCCGCGGATGTCGGACGCAACCGCGGGCGTCGCGCACGCGAACGCCTCGGCCAGGACGAGCCCGAAGCTCTCGCCGCCGAGTGCCGGCGTCACGGACACCTTCGCGCGGAGCAGCTCATGCGTGCGAACCTCGTTGGTCACGATCCCGAGCACGTCGATGCCTGCCTCGTCGAAGCGGAGGCGAGCGTGAAGCAGCCGGTACTGGAGCGGGTCGGTGCCGATGAGCCGGAGGCGCACTCCGGTCGCGGCGTGGATCGCCGGCCAGGCGCGCAGCAGTGTCGGGAGGCCCTTGCGGGGGTCGTGCCTCCCGATGAAGACGACGGTGTGGTCGCGGTCGCGCGGGTCGGCCTCGTCGGGGGTGAGGACGCCGTTCGGGATCACGCGGTAGTCGCCCGGGATCCACCGGGCCGCCGACTCGGCGGCCATCGGCGACACGGCGATCCGAGCGTCGATGCGATCCATCAGAAAGCCCCAGAACTTGAGCCCCCACCTCATCCAGTGAAGCTCGCCGTGGGCGTGGTGCGTCGCGACGACCGGGCACTGCGTCAGCGACAGCGCGGCGACGCAGACGGCAGGCGTCATCGGCTCGTGGAGATGGAGGACGTCGAAGCGCTCCTCGGCGAGGATGGTGCGGACGCGGCCGACGGTGCGCGGCGAGAGGATGATGTTCGGCAGCGAGCCGTTCGCCGGCACGACGACCGACCGGCCGACCGGAATGATCCCGTCGGGCAGCTCGCCGTGCCGCCCGGTGCGCGGGTGGAGGAAGCGCGTGAACTTCCCCGGCGGGTCGTTGCCCATCAGGATCTTCACGTTGTGGCCGCGCCGCCGCAGGGCGTCGGCCTGGTGCTCCGCGTGCTCGACGACGCCGCCCCAGTACGACCACGAGAACGGGACGACGATCCCGATCTTCACGCGCGCGCTCCGACCAGGGCCGCGGCGAGCCGCTCGGCGCCGAGCTCGATCGCATCGTCCGCGACCGCGAGTGATATGCGCGCCCATCCCGTCCCGCTCGGCCCGAAGCCCTCCCCGGGAGCGACTGCGACGCGGTGCTCCTCGAGGAGCCGTGCCGCGGTCAACCCTTCCGGCAGGCGCA
>Ga0207693_10004484_pt1 | contig 11807 bp, 10 predicted proteins | sample LARL81metaG_FD_184347 | JGI IMG/M metagenome (GOLD analysis project Ga0207693, IMG submission 184347) | Corn, switchgrass and miscanthus rhizosphere microbial communities from Kellogg Biological Station, Michigan, USA - LAR L8-1 metaG... | ecosystem: Host-associated > Plants > Roots >...
GCGTTCAACGACTACGGCGGCATCGGCTGGTTCAGCAGACTTGCGATCAAGCTGTACCCGCAGAAGATGTTCAAGGACGTCGGAAGTCAGTGGGGTTACCTGGGATTCAAGGACGCCCACCACCCCGAGACGTGGAATCCGCAGATGATGTTGGTCGAGGAGGCCAGCCTTGCGCACGCGCCGGAGGTCGATTTGTTTCCGGGCTGGATCCGCATTCCGACGAAGCTGATGGGCAGGAGTAAGACCGGCGCACGCAAGGCTCGCATCCTGCGCTACCGGTTCTAGCCGCGCGCTCGACTTCCGAAATGCCAGTCCGTCTCAGTCCAGGACGGCGACGATTCGGCCCTGTACGTCGCCGTTCTTGAGGCGTTCGATTGCCTGAGGAATTTCCTCGAAAGTCGTTGTGGTCGCGTGGATCGACAGGTCACCTTTGCGATCAGGTCGATCACGGTCTCGAAGTCGCAGGGACGGCCGCCGCGGGCGCCGCGAAGCGTGACGGCTTTGAGGACTAGCTGCGAGATCGGGATAGTCGCCTCGGTGCTACCGAGGCCCACTTGGATGACGCGCCCCGCTGGGCGGACTGCAGCGATCGCATTGGCGGTCGTGGTTCCGAACCCCGCGAAGTCGACGATCACGGCGAGATCAAGCCCCGCCAATTCGCTTGCGTCCTCGAATATCTCGCGCACACCAAGCTCTTGTGCTCCAGTGAGTCCGAGTCCGCCGAGTCCAGCGATGCCGACGCGCTCGTCCGCGCGCACCTTGCCCGCACCCATGACGGCGCCGTGGGCGGTCTGGCCGGCATCGGTTGCGGTGGCTGCCTGCACAAAATCCACCGCATCGGGGAGCTTCATGAGGCCTTCAGCCCCGGCGAGGTACTTGTCGGCGAATCCGCCGTCGACCGAATATCCCGGAGAATGTTGTGGATGGCCGAATGCGGCGATCCGGTCTCCGAGCTCGAAGCCAGCCACGTCCGGACCGATGTCAGACACGACACCGGCGACTTCGTGGCCGAGCACGAGGGGAAGGTTTGCCAGCATCCACGTCAGGGTGCCGTCGATGAAACCCACACTGTGACAGATCCCGGCGGCCCGCACGTCGACGACGACCTGTCCCGGGCCGAGGATCCTCGCGCTCGATACACCGCAGCGGCTCGTTCGCAGCGGTGAGCTGCCACGCCCCCACGGCCTCTCCTCCGCGGGCGACGGCCGTCGAGAGTACGGTCGCTGACGAATTTTGGCCGCCGGATTTCGTCGATTAACCGCACTCTCGGTGGCGCCTCGGCTAGCCCAGGCAGCCTGGGCCGAGCAGCGCCTTCAAGTCACCCATCAGTGCCGACGACGGCGTCACCCGCAGCGACGCATCCAACTCCAGCGTGGTGATCCGATCACCGCTGATCAGTCGCAGATGCACCTGCGACGTCCCGGGATGACGCGCCAGCACCTGCTTCAAGGCGGTGACCTTGTCGACGGTGCACTGTCGCGTCGGCAGGCTCACCGCCAGCGGCCGGTCCATCTGCGCGCTCGAGAAGTCCGGCACCACAAGCTCGTGCGCGATCAGCGCGATCCGATCGTCGCGCGCGGCCACCTTAGCCTTCACCAACACCACCGCATCGTCGGTGATCTCCCCGCCGTAGACGGAGTACGTCTGCGGGAAGAACAGCACCTCGATCCCACCGGTGAGGTCTTCCAATTGTGCTGACGCCCAAGGCAAGCCGTTCTTGTTCACCCGGCGATTCACTGAGGCGAGGATGCCGCCCACTATCACTTGGGCGTCGTTGGCGACGTCGCCGTCGAGGATGGCCGGAATCTGCGTGTCGACCTTACTGGCCAGCAGATGCGCGACGCCGTTCAGCGGATGCCCCGACACGTACAGGCCCAGCATTTCGCGCTCGAGCGCCAGCTTGTGCTTGTCCTCCCACTCCTCGTCGGGCACCTTGATGGTGAACACCGCGTCGGTCGCGGTGTCGGCGCCGCCGAAAAGATCGAACTGGCCCATCGCCTCGGCCTTCTTGGTGCCAAGCACCGAGTCGACGGCGTCGGTGTGTACGAGGAACAGCCCCTTGCGGGGATGGTCCAGCGAGTCGAACGCGCCGGCTTTGATCAGCGACTCGGTGACCTTCTTGTTGCAGGCCCCGATGTCGATCTTGTTGAGATAGTCGGAGAAGTCGATGAACTTACCCTTGTCGGTGCGCGTATTGATAAGCGAGGCAACGACATTCGATCCGACGTTGCGCACCGCTCCCAGCCCGTACCGGATGTCCTCACCGACCGAGGCGAAGTTCAGGCCAGACTCGTTGACATCCGGCGGCAGCACGGTGATGCCCAGCTTGCGGCAGTCGGCCAGATATACCGCGGCCTTGTCCTTGTCGTCACCCACCGATGTGAGCAGCCCGGCCATGTACTCGGCCGGGTAGTTGGCCTTCAGATATGCCGTCCAGTACGACACCAGCCCGTAGCCGGCGGCGTGGGACTTGTTGAACGCGTAGTCGGCGAATGGCAGCACCGTGTCCCACAACGCCTTGATGGCGCGGGCCGAGAAGCCGTTGGCCTTCATGCCTTCCGAGAAGCCCTCGAACTCCTTCTCGAGCACCTCACGCTTCTTCTTGCCCATGGCTTTTCGCAGGATGTCTGCTCGAGCGAGCGAGTAGCCGGCCACCTTTTGCGCGATGCGCATGATCTGCTCTTGGTAGACGATCAGGCCGTAGGTCTCGGCGAGGATCTCCCGCAGCGGCTCTTCCAGCTCGGGATGGATCGGCTTGATGGCCTGGCGGTTGTTCTTGCGGTCGGCGTAGTCGTTATGGGCGTTCATGCCCATCGGGCCGGGCCGGTACAGCGCAATGACCGCGACGACGTCCCCGAATTCCGTCGGCTGCATGCGGCGCAGCAGGTCACGCATCGGCCCGCCGTCGAGCTGGAACACGCCCAGCGTGTCACCGCGGCCGAGCAGTTGGTAGGTGGCGGGATCGTCGAGCGGGACGGACTCGAGGTCGAGCTCGATTCCCCTGTTGGCCTTGATGTTCTCGAGTGCGTCGCCGATGATCGTCAGGTTGCGCAGGCCGAGGAAGTCCATCTTCAACAGGCCGATGGCCTCGCACGACGGATAGTCCCAGCCCGTGATGATCGCGCCGTCCTGCGGCCGCTTCCACAGTGGGATGGCTTCGGTCAACGGCTCGCTGCTCATGATCACCGCGCAGGCGTGCACGCCAGCGTTGCGGATCAGGCCTTCCAGGCCGCGGGCGGTTTCGTAGATGGTGCGGACGTCGGGGTCGGTGTCGATGAGCCCGCGAACCTCGGCGGCCTCCTTGTACCGGTCGTGGTTGGGGTCCGTGATGCCGGACAGCGGAATGTCCTTCGCCATGATCGGCGGCGGAAGCGCCTTGGTGATCCTGTCGGCGATCGCGAAACCCGGTTGGCCGTAGTGGATGCGGGCCGAATCCTTAAGCGCCGCTTTGGTTTTGATGGTGCCGAATGTGATGACCTGAGCGACCCGGTCACTCCCCCACTTGTCCGCGGCGTACCGCACCATTTCGCCGCGTCGGCGATCGTCGAAGTCGATGTCGATATCGGGCATCGACGCACGCTCGGGATTCAGGAAACGCTCGAACAGCAGGCCGTGCTCGATCGGGTCGATGTCGGTGATGCGAAGCGCATAGGCGACCAGCGAGCCCGCGGCAGAGCCGCGGCCCGGGCCGACCCGGATGTCGACCGACCGGGCATAGCTCACCAGGTCGGCCACGATCAGGAAGTAGGAGGGATATCCCTTCGCGCAGATGACGTCGATCTCATAGGCCGCCCGCTCGACGTACGCGGAGGGGACGCCGTTCGGGAACCGCCGCGCGAGTCCCGCGTCGACCTCGTGGCGCAGCCACGACGCCTGACCATGCCCTTCGGGCACCGGGAAAACCGGCATGCGGTCGCGCAGCTCCCACACATCGGAGTAGGACTGCACCCGTTCGGCGATCAGAAGCGTCGCATCGCAGGCGCCAGCGATGTCGTCGTCCCAGCTCTGGCGCATCTCGGCGGCGGACTTGAGATAGTAGCCGTCACCGTCGAATTTGAACCGGTTGGGGTCCGACAGCGTCTTGCCTGTCTGAACGCACAGCAGCGCCTCGTGATTGTGGGCGGCGTCCCGGGTGACGTAGTGGCAGTCGTTGGTGGCCAATGGCGGGATGCCGAGCTTGCGGCCGATCTCGAGCAGGCCGTCGCGGACCCGTTGCTCGATGTCGAGGCCGTGGTCCATCAACTCGAGAAAGTAGTTGTCGGCGCCGAATATCTCGCGCCACTTGGCGGCCGTTTCCAGGGCCTCGCGATCGTGACCCAGCCGCAGCCGCGTCTGCACCTCGCCGGACGGACAGCCCGTGGTCGCGATGATGCCCGCCGCGTGCTCGGCGATGAGTTCGGCATCCATGCGCGACCATTTGCCGAGCTGGCCCTCGAAGGAGGCCAGCGACGAGAGCTTGAACAGGTTGCGCAGACCCGTGGCGTTCTCGGCGACCATGGTCAGGTGGGTGTAGGACCCGCTGCCGGAAACGTCGTCGCCCTTCTGGCTCGGGTCACCCCACAGGATGCGCTTGGTCTCAAAGCGCGACGCCGGCGCGATGTAGGCCTCGATCCCGATGATCGGCTTGATGCCCACTTCGGTCGCGCTGTTGTAGAACTCGCTGGCGCCGAACATGTTTCCGTGATCGGTCATCCCGATCGCAGGCATCTGCAACCGCTGCGCCTCGGCGAGCATCGGCTTGACCTTCGCGGCACCGTCCAGCATCGAATATTCGGTGTGGTTGTGGAGGTGCACGAAGGACCCGTGAGCGCTTGCGCGAACATCAGACGTCCGAGCGCTTGCGCGAAGAGCAGACGAATCGGAGTTCATAGGGACGCCAGTCTATGACCGTGCTCCGACAGATCTCGGCGTGTCGTGCTGCGTGTCTTTGCCGCCTCTCCCTATGCCGGGAATCGGCGGGCGCCGGGCTCCAGAGGCAGCCGCAGACCGTTCACGAGGTAGCTCACGGTTCGGTAGGTGCCGGCCAGCATGAGCAGCTCCAGGATCGCCTCGTCGCTGTGGTGTGCGGCCAATTGCGCCCAAACCTCATCGTCGACCGTGCAGCGCTGCTGCAGGCCGTCGCACAGCCGGATCAGGACGCGGTCCTCGTCGGCCCAGCAGTCGTCGTCGGGTCCGCCGATGACCAGAGACGCGATCTGCGCTTCGGTCAGCCCCGCCTTGGCCGCATAGGCCGCTATGTGGACACCCCATTCGTATTCGGCGCCGCACGTGGCCGTCACGCGGTCGATTACGATCTCGCGTTGACGGATCGTCAGGTGGCCGCGATCGAGCAGTCCCGAGTTGAAAAATTTGAAGAACAGCCGCCGATCACGGGCCATCGTCGTGAAGAGCACCAGCGGCGGCGCGCCTCGCATGATGCCATCGACAGCCTCTTGCATGTCGGGTTCCAGGGGCGGGGGCGCCGGCGCGATGCGGACGCTATGGTTTTTATAGCTTGCCATGCTTGGCACTCTACGCACCTGTGCTACAAAATGTGAAGCATAAATGTGCCGACCAGGGCGGCCGCGACGGTCTCGCAGGCGCTGTTTAATCCACCCGAGACCGTCTGCGCCGCAGCACGCGTTTGAGCGCGGGCGTCGGCAGTTCCCAGCCCGTTTGGGTGAGCACTCCCGCCGCGATGAACGCGGCGACGAGGACAGCGAACCAGATGCCAACCATGAATAGCACGCTATTACTGCGCGGCCTGCAAGGAATCGGGTGTTTCCCTCTAAAACGATGTGTTTTCCTCGAAAAACGTCAGCGTCGCGTCTTCAATGGCTGACCTGCGGGAACTAGATGACCCCGTCAGTCCCGGCCAGGCGTGGCGGATGGTGAGCGCGCGGCCGATCTCCTGCTGAGCCAGCAAACCGTGAGTCATCAGCTGGTGGAGTTGCTCGGCAATCACGACCATGTCGTTCTCATCGGCAATGAATCCGGCATAGAAGCTCATCCCCCAAAACATCGCCAGCAACATGTGCACCACTGCCATCGCGTCGGTGCCGGCGGGAATCTCGCCTCGCACGATCGCATCGTCGACCATCGACGCATAGAACGCATGCACCGCGGCGATCACGGGTCCTGGATTCTCGCGCAGGCTCGGACTGCGGTGGAACTCCAGACGCGCCATCATGGTGAATCGCAACATCGACCGGTCCGCAAGACCCGATCGGTATGCGGCCGTCGCGAACGCCGACAGCTGGTTCAGCAGCGTGTCCTCGCATTTTGCCTGCGCAATGCATTCGGCGACAATCGAATACGCCTCCGCTACGAGGCAGTCGTAGATCTGCTAGTAGTGCATCGTGGGGCGGCTCAGCCCGGCGCGCGAGGCGATTGCCTGAAAATTGGCCGCCTCATAGCCGCGTTCGTTGATCACTTCGCGCGCCGCACGAAGAATGCGCGCTCGTGTTTCGGCAGAGTCGGCACCCACCGGACGGCCGCGTCCCCGGCCTGCAGGCCCTGGCACTACGTCACCCACCACGAGCAAACGCTAAGACGTTTGCTAGCAGCAGGTCAACAAGTCATCGAACGCAAACGTCGCAAAAGGTATTCGGCCACCCCGGGATCAGTGGTCAGCTCCACGGCCCGGCGATACGCCTCCGCGGCCTCAGCGACCCGTCCCGCCTCGGCCAGCAGATGCGCCCGCGTCGTCCAGGCCGGCTGAAACCGCTGGACGGCCGGGTCGTCGATCGCGTCCAGCCCGCGAAGCCCCGCGTCGGGCCCGTCGATCTCGCCGTCGACCGCCGCCGAGGCCACGGCGGCCCCGAGCGACGGCGCCACCCGCAACAGGGCGCGGTGCAGCTTCCTGAGTGCGTTCATATCCACTTTGCCCTGCGAAGCCCTGGTGCAGTGGGCCGACTGGATCGCCGCCTCGTACTGGAAGCGGCCGGGCCTGCCATAGTCGTGGGCGCGGTGCAGCAGCGCCTCACCGCGCGCTATCAGCACGTCGTCCCAGAGCGCGGTGTCCTGCTCGCCGAGGGGGATGAAGGCGCCCTCGGCCGTGCGCCTGGCCCGCCTGCGCGCCTCCGAAAGGCACATCAGCGCGGCGAGACCGAGCACCTCCGCCTCGTCCGGCAGCAGCTCGGCAAGCACCAGCGCCAGGTGCAGCGCCTCGGCGGACAGCGATTCGATCGGCGCCCCCTGCGGGGCGAGCTGCCAATCGATCGCATAGGCGCCGTAGACCGCCTCCAGCACCGCGGGCAGCCGCTGGGCGAGGTCGGCTCGGTCGGGCAGCACGAACGGGATGCCCGCGTCACGGATGCGTTTCTTGGCCCTCACCAGTCGCTGCGCCATGGTCGCGGGTTCGACCGCGAAGGCCGTGGCGATCGCGCCGGCCTCGACGCCGAGCACCGACTGCAGCATCAACGGTGTGCGGATGTTCGGCGCGATGGCGGGATGAGCACAGACCAGCATCAGCTCGAGCCGCCGGTCGGGAATGGCGGGCATGTCATCTTCTAAAGAAGTTGGAGCGTAGTCGATTTCGTCCAGCGGCTCGGTCATCCGGCAACCGGATGACTTCCACAGGTCACGCAATCGGTTGCGCGCAACTGTGAGCAGCCAGCCTTCGGGATTGGCGGGTATGCCGTCGTCGGGCCAGCGGGCCAGCGCGCGTTCGACTGCGTCGGCCAACGCGTCCTCGGCGGCGGCGATGTCGCGCGTCGGCGCCGCGAGCACGGTCAGCAGGCGGCCGTACGAGCCCCGGACTAGCTGAGCCACCCGGGCCTGTGCTTGTTGGACTTCGCGCAAGCGGCTCATCCGGCCCCTCTACGGGGCATGCCACCCGCGGTCGGCGGCGTACGTCCGCGCCACCGGGCGGATTTCGACCCATCCCCAGCCGTTGGCGGGGTTGCGTTGCGCCCACTTCAGCGCCTCGTCGAGGTTGTCGACCTCGATCACGAAGATGCCGCCCAGCTTCTCCTTGGTGTCGGCGAACGGTCCGTCCTGGATCTCGGGTGCACCGGTGTGAGCGGTGACGGTCGTGGTGGCGACGACCGATTCGAGCACCTCCGTGTCGATCAGCACACCGGCGGCCGACAAGTCGTCAGCATATTGCTGGAAGGCCGCCATGGCAGGCGCCATGTCCTTTTCGGTCAATCCGACGTCGGGGCCCTCTTGGTAGTGCATCAACAGGCAGTACCGCATGACTTCTCCTCTCGAGTAGATGGTGTCACCGGTATGACGATTCGAGGGGCGCCCGATCGACACGGGCCCGCCACAATGCGTCGGCGCTGAACACCGCCAGCGCCACCCAGATCAGCCCGAAGCCCAGCCACCGCGCCGGCGGCATCGGCTCGTGCCCGACGAACACGCCCCACGTCAGCTGCATCGCCGGTGTCAGGTAGAAGAGGAGTCCCATCGTCACCAGTGGCAGCCGCTGCGCCGCGGCGGCGAACAACAGCAGGGGCAGCGCCGTGACGAGGCCGGACAGCACCATCAGCCCGACGTGGCCCGGTCCGTGGTTGGTGAACTGGCCGTGGCCGGTTACCTGCGAAACCACGATGAAAGCCAGTGCAAAAGGAGCGGCCACCCCAGCTTCCACGCCGACGCTGACCCGCGGATCGACCGGCACCACCTTCTTGACCGCCCCGTAGAGGCCGAACGACAACGCCAGCCCCAGCCCGATGACCGGCGGCGCGCCGACCTCCACCGTCAGCACCACCACCGCCACCACCGCGATGGCCAGCGCTGCGAGCTGCGCGCGGTTGAGCCGCTCGCGGAAGATCAGCAGCCCCAGTGCGACGGTCACCAGAGGATTGATGAAATAGCCCAGCGCGGCATCGACGACGTGGCCGTTGTTGACCGCGTACACGTAGATCACCCAGTTGATCGAAATCAGGGCCGACGCGATCGTCAGCAGCAGCCAGGTGCGGCCGGTCATCGCGCGGATGTCGCCGAGTCGGCGCACGGCGGCGATCACCACGATCATCAGCGCGAAGCTCCACACGATCCGGTGCGCCAGCACCTCGACCGCGCCTGCGGGCTTCAGCAGCGGAAAGAACGCGGGGAACGTCCCCCAACACACATATGCGCCGACGCCGAACAGCAGCCCTGACCGCCGCTGCTCGTCGCTCACAGTTCGTGGCTGCGCAACACGTCCAGCGCGTGCTGCAGATCGGGCGGATACGGACTGGTGATCTCGACGCGTCTGCCGTCGGCGGGATGCGCAAACGCCAGCGACCGGGCGTGCAGCCATTGACGTTCCAGCCCAAGCTTTTTCGCCAGGTTCGGGTCGGCGCCATAGATCAGGTCACCGGCGCACGGGTGGTGCAGCGCCGCGAAGTGAACCCGGATCTGATGGGTGCGACCGGTTTCCAGTTCGATGTCGAGCAGGCTTGCCGCCTGGTGCGCCTCCAGCGTGTCGTAGTGTGTGACGCTTTGGCGACCGTGCTCGGTCACCGCGAACTTCCAGTCGTGCCCGCGGTGCCTGCCGATCGGCGCATCGATGGTCCCGCTGGACGGATCGGGATGGCCCTGCACCAGCGCGTGATAACGCTTTTCGACGGTGCGCTGTTTGAATGCCCGCTTGAGCAAGGTGTAGGCGCGTTCGGAGAGTGCCACCACCATGACACCCGAGGTGCCGACGTCGAGTCGGTGCACGATGCCCTGTCGCTCGTGGATTCCCGAAGTGCTGATCCGGAAACCCGCCGCGGCAAGTCCGCCAAGCACCGTCGGCCCATGCCATCCGACGGTCGCGTGCGCCGCCACGCCGGGCGGCTTGTCCACCGCGACGATGTCGTCGTCGGAGTACAGGATCGCCATGCCTTCGATCTCGACGGGTGTATTCTCCACCGGCGCAGGCGCTTCCGGCAGCCGCACCTCCAGCCATGCGCCCGCGGTCAGCTTGTCGGACTTGCCGGCGCGAACGCCGTCCACGTCGACGCCGCCTTCCTCGGCGAGCGTTGCGACGGCCGTCCGCGACAGCCCCAACAGCCGCGCCAGCCCAGCGTCGACGCGCATTCCCGCCAACCCCTCGGGGACCGGCATCGACCGTGTCGTCACTCTGACGGGTCGGCCTTGCGGCGGCCGACCGTATCGAAGTCAAAACCGAATAGCGATAAGGCAACCAGCAGGATCGCCCCGCCGACCACCGACGGGTCGGCCACGTTGAACACCGGCCACCAGCCGATCGACAGGAAGTCGACGACATGCCCCTGCAGCGGTCCCGGCGAGCGGAAGAACCGGTCGACCAGGTTGCCCGTGGCGCCGCCGAGGATCATGCCGAGCCCGATCGCCCACCACGGCGACACCAGCCGCCTGCCCATCCAGATGATGCCGATCACCACGCCGGTGGCGATCAACGTGAGGACCCACGTGTAGCCGGTGGCCATCGAGAACGCGGCGCCGGAGTTGCGCACCAATGTCCAGGTGATGTTGTCGCCGACGATCGACACCGGCTGGCCGGGTGTCAGCAGCCTCACCGCGAGAACCTTGGTGACGATGTCGAGAACCAGCACCACCGCCGCGACAGTAAGCAGCAAGCGCAGCCGGCGCTTCTGCGCAGGCTCCGGCGGCGCGGCCTCGTCGGTCACGGGCTCGGCCGTCCCCGGAGATTCATCAGTCACTCCCCCATCATCCATTAGTCGCAATGGGGAATGATTTCCCCATGGGTCGCCTCGTTGTCGTCACCACCGGTGGCACCATCGCCACCAGCAGCGACGACGACGGCGTCAAGCGACCCACGCGCAGCGGCGCGGACCTGACCGCCGGGCTCGATGTCCACGTCGTCGACCTGATGGCGATGGACAGCTCGCAACTGACACCCGCGCACTGGGACCATATCCGCGCTTCGGTGCAGTCGGCCTGCAAGGACGATGGAGCCGATGGCGTGGTCATCGCCCATGGCACCGACACCATGGAGGAAACGGCGCTCTGGCTCGAGCTGACCTATGACGGTGCCACGCCCGTGGTGATCACCGGCGCGCTACACAGTGCGGATGCGCCGGACGCCGACGGGCCCCGGAATCTGCACGACGCGCTGACGCTGGCGGGCAGCGCGGATGCCCGCAGCCTCGGCGTGCTGGTGACGCTTGCGGGCACGGTTTGGCAGCCGCTGGGACTGCAGAAGGCCGCCACGGGTGACCTGCGGGGTTTCACCGGCGAGGTGCTCGGCACGCTGGCCGACGGGCGCTTCATCGCGCAACGATCGAAGGATCGGCCGTTTCTCGGCCCGCTATCGGCGGCTGATGCGCCCCGCGTCGACACCATCGCGGTATACCCGGGGGCTGACACCGTCGCGATGGACGCGTGTGTGGCGGCGGGCGCGCGCGGCATCGTGCTGGAGGCGGTCGGTGCGGGCAACGCGGGCGCCGCGGTGATCGACGGGGTGGGGCGGCACTGCCGCGACGGCGTGGCGGTGGCGGTGTCGACGCGGGTGCCCGGTGGGAAGGTCAGCGCGGGCTACGGGCCGGGCCGAGAGTTGGTCGACGCAGGCGCGGTGGTCGTGCCGCGGCTGCCTGCGGCGCAGGCCCGCGTGTTGGTGATGGGCGCCTTGGCGGCGGGCTCACCAGTCGAGGACGTCGTCGCCCGCTGGGGCTGATAGAGAGGAACAATGCAGTCGCACCGGTCACTCCAGCGGTAGGACTGGTCGCCTGCCTCCTCGCCACTGCACCCCCCGCAGCCGCCGACCCGCCCCTGGACGCCGATGACGTCGACACGTACCCGGTCGCGCAGGGCCGCTTCACCACGCCGACCGACTTCTATTGGGTGTACTTTAGGACACCCGACGGGCGTTCGTGCGGGATCGGACCGAACGGCGGGCCGGTCGGCTCGAC
>Ga0207693_10004485_pt1 | contig 11807 bp, 10 predicted proteins | sample LARL81metaG_FD_184347 | JGI IMG/M metagenome (GOLD analysis project Ga0207693, IMG submission 184347) | Corn, switchgrass and miscanthus rhizosphere microbial communities from Kellogg Biological Station, Michigan, USA - LAR L8-1 metaG... | ecosystem: Host-associated > Plants > Roots >...
TGGCGCCATTCGCTGCTCATCCCCCACGGCGAATCGATCGGCAACGGGCTGCGTTCCGTGGTCGGGGAGCCCCACGTCGCCCACGCGCGTGGCGAAGTGCGGACCTAGGGGGCTAGCCAAAGCATGTGCGGCATCGTCGGAATCGTCGGCACCAGCGCGGTCAATCAGCGCATCTACGATGCGCTCACCGTGCTGCAGCACCGCGGCCAGGATGCCGCCGGCATCGCCACCTCCGGCGAGGGCGAACTCTACGTGCGCAAGGGCTCGGGCCTGGTGCGCGATGTCTTCCAGCAGCATCACATGCTCGAGCTGAAGGGCAATTTCGGCATCGGCCACGTGCGTTACCCGACCGCCGGCTGTGACAGCGCCTCGGAGGCGCAGCCCTTCTACGTCAACGCCCCCTACGGGATCTGCCTGGCGCACAACGGCAACCTCACCAACCAGACCGAACTGGCCGAAATTCTGATCCGCGAGGACCGGCGCCACCTGAACACCACCTCCGACTCGGAGGTGCTGCTGAACGTGTTCGCCTCCGAGCTGCAGCGCGTCGGCGCCGCCCGCATCACCCCGGCGGACGTGTTCGCGGCGCTCAACGCCGTGTACCGTCGCTGCCGCGGCGGCTACGCCGTGGTGGCGATGATCATCGGGCACGGGATCCTGGGCTTCCGCGATCCGCATGGCATCCGCCCGCTGGTGCTCGGCGAGCGGCGCACGCCGCGCGGCACCGAGTGGATGCTGGCCTCCGAGTCCGTGGCGCTCGACAGCCTGAGTTTTCGCTTCGTGCGCGATGTCGCCCCCGGGGAAGCGGTGTTCATCGACGAGCAGGGACGGCTGCATACGCAGCAGTGCGTGGCCATGCAGCGGCACACGCCGTGCATCTTCGAGTACGTGTATTTCGCACGCCCGGACACGAAGATCGACAACATCTCGGTGTACCGGGCGCGCATGCGCATGGGGGACCGGCTCGCGGAGAAGATCCTGCGCGAACGCCCGGTGCACGACATCGACGTCGTCATCCCGATCCCCGACACCAGCCGCACCAGCGCGCTGCAGCTCGCGCAACGCCTCGGGGTGAAGTACCGCGAGGGCTTCATCAAGAACCGCTACATCGGCCGCACCTTCATCATGCCCGGCCAGGAGCAGCGCGAGAAGTCGGTGCGCCGCAAGCTGAACGCGATCGACCTGGAGTTTCGCGGCAAGACCGTGCTGCTGGTGGATGACTCGATCGTGCGTGGCACCACCTCGGCGCAGATCATCGAGCTCGCGCGCGAGGCCGGCGCCGCCAAGGTGTACTTCGCCTCCGCCGCACCCCCGGTGCGCTTTCCCAACGTCTACGGCATCGACATGCCGGCGGCGAGCGAGCTCGTGGCGAGCGGGCGCACGGTGAGCGAGGTGGCGCGCCTCATCGGTGCGGACTGGCTCATCTACCAGGATCTGGAGGACCTGATCGCGGCCTGCAAGCACGAGGATGCGCGCATCGAGGAGTTTGACACCTCCTGCTTCTCCGGCGAGTACGTGACCGGTGACATCACGCCGGAGTACCTCGAGCGGCTGCAGCTCGAACGCTCGGACGCCGCGAAAGTGGCGCGTCGCGAGCGCCATGCCAAGCTCAAAATCGTCCGCGGGACCTAGCCTGGCGGGCGCGTCCGACCCGCGCCGCGCCCTACTGCTCGAGCTGCTGCAGGCGGGCCTGCGCGCCGTGGACGGACGCAGCTGCGTGCGCGCCGCCCTCGCCGGCGAGCTCCCCGAGGCTGGCACGCCCGTGTGGGTGGCCGCCGTGGGCAAGGCGGCAGCCTCGATGGCGCGCGGCGCGCACGAGGCACTCGGCAGCGCCGTCGGCCACACGCTCCTCATCACGCGCGACGCGCAAAGCGCCGCGCTCCTCGCCGCGCGCCCGGACGTGCAGATCGTGATCGGCGCACATCCCTTGCCGGATGAGCGCTCGCTCGCCGCCGGTGCGCAGCTGCTCGCCTGGGTCGAGACGCTGCCGCCGCAGGCGCTGCCGCTGTTCCTCATCTCCGGGGGCGCCTCGGCTCTGGTAGAGGTGCTGCGCGAGGGAGCGACCCTGCACGACCTGCAGGCGCTCACCCGCGAGGCACTGGCGCAGGACGTCGCCATCGGGGAACTCAATGCGCGCCGCATCGGCATCTCGCGCATCAAGGGCGGCCGGCTCACCGCGCGCCTCGGCGGCCGCCCGGGGCGGGCGCTGTTCATCTCCGATGTCCCGCACGACGATCCGGGCGTCATCGGCTCCGGCCTCCTCGGGCCTGCCAGCGAGGGCGCCGATCGCATCGTGCGCCGCGTGGTCGCCTCGAGCGAGCAGGCAGTGGCGGCGGTGGTGGCGCGCGCGCGCGAGCTCGGCCTGAGCGTGCAGCCACCGGGACGGCGCTTCGCCGACAGCGCGACGCGCCTCGCCGCGCGCTTCGCGCACGAGCTGCACCTGTCGGCGGCCCAGGTATGCGTCTGGGCCGGGGAGTCGACCGTGGCGCTGCCGGCGCAGCCCGGGCGCGGCGGGCGCAACCAGCACCTGGCGCTCGCCGCCGCCCGCCTGATCGCCGGTCACGCCGACCTGGCGCTGCTCGCCGCCGGCACCGACGGCAGCGACGGGGTGACCGAGGATGCCGGCGCGCTGGTGGATGCCGACACCTGCGCGCGCCTGTCGATCGCCGAGCTCGACGCCGATGCGTGCCTGCGGCAGGCCGACTCCGCCGCCGCGCTCGCCGCCAGCGGGGACCTGGTGCACACCGGCCCCACCGGCACCAACGTCGGGGACCTGGTGATTGGACTTAAGCTGTCCGCGGCCGCCGCCCGCGCGCTGTGCGCTGAGCGTGGCGGGGCGGGTGCACGCGTGCTGTAATTCTTCGATGCGTTTGCTCTTGATCGAGGAGGACGCGCGCCGCTGCGCGCACATCCGCGAGCGGCTCGCCGCCTGGCGCCCGCGGGCCGAACTGATCGTGCACCGTCCGGTGGCGCAGGGGGCGCTCGCCCCGGAATTCCTGGCGCAGGGCTTTGACGCGGTGCTGCTCGCGGACGAGTGGCCCGGCGGGCGCGGCCTCACCTGGGCGCGCGAGCTCGCCGGGCGGGCGGGGTTTGCGCCGCTGGTGCTCCTGTGCCGCAAGGACCCCTCCCTCGCGCGCGAGGCCGCCGCGCTGGGCGCCTTCAGCGTCACTGCCGAGGAACTCGATCACGAGGCGTTCGCGCGCGTGCTGGCGGCGGCCGAGCAGCGCCAGTCGCACGCGCGCGCGGTCTGGCGCAGCAGCGTCGCCGGGCGCGACACGCAGCGCTTCGGCGACGCCTTCATACGCGGCTACCGCTGCATCCGGCGCCTCGCCAACGGCGCCACCACCGACCTGTTCCTCGCCGAAAGCGAGCGCGCCGGCACGCTGGTGGTGCTCAAGATCGCCCGCGACCGCCAGCACGAGCCGGAGCAGCCGGTGGATTCCTTCCGGCGCTTCCTGCAGGAGTATGAGATTGCGCAGCGCATCGCGAGCCCCGCCGTGGTGCGGCTGCATGACCTCGGCGTGAGCGACGAGCACGCCTGGCTGGTCATGGAGTACTTCGCGCGCGGGGACCTGCGCCGCCGCCTGCGCGCGCGCCTCACGCCGCGCGAGGCGCTGCAGTTCGCCGCCGCCATCGCCCGCGCGCTCGCCGCGGTTCACGCCGCCGGCGTGCTGCACCGCGACCTGAAGCCGGGCAACATCATGCTGCGCGACGACGGCAGCATTGCACTCATCGATTTCGGCATGTCCAAGGATGCGGCGCTGGCGCTCGACATCACCGAGACCGGCACCATCTTCGGCACCCCGCACTACATGAGCCCCGAGCAGGGGCACGCCGAGGCGCTCGATGAGCGCAGCGACCTCTACTCCCTCGGTATCATCCTGTTCGAGATGCTGACGCGCGAGAAACCCTACCGCGCCGAGAACCCGATGGCGATCGTCTACAAGCACCGCAAGGATGCCATCCCGCGGCTGCCGCAGAAGTTCGCCCAGGTGCAGCCGGTGCTCGAGCGCCTGCTCGCCAAGGACCCGGCGGACCGCTACGCGAGCGCGCCGGAAGCGGCCGCGGCGCTGGAGAGCACGCTCGCCCGCTGGCGCTCGCGCGCCGCGGCGTCGCGATGAACGCGCCGCCGGCCGCGGACACGATCCTCAGGGCGCCGACCCCGGCCGCCTGGGTGGAGGCGGCCGTCGCGCGCTGGCCGGAACTGCTCATCGATCACGCCAACTGCGAGAAGAAGGCCGCCTCCACGGCGCTGGCCCTGATGTTCGCCTACCCCGAGGACCGCGAGCTGTGCGTCGCGCTCGCACGCCTCGCGCGCGAGGAGCTGCGGCACTTCGAGCAGGTGCTGCGCGCCATGCGCGCCGCCGACGTGTCCTTCACGCGGCAACGCCCCGGTCGCTACGCCCAGCAACTGCGCGCGCTCACGCGCACCGCCGATCCCGGGCGCAAGCTCGACCTGCTGCTGGTGGGGGCGCTGATCGAGGCGCGTTCGGCGGAGCGCTTCGGCCTGCTCGCGCCACGGCTGCCGGCGCCGCTGGCGCGGTTGTATGCGGACCTGGGCAGCTGCGAGGCCCGCCACTTCGAGCTGTATGTCGGCTTCGCACGCGCCGCGGCCGCGGATGAGTGGCGCCGGCGCCTGGAGGTGCTGGCCGCGCGCGAAGCGCAGCTCGCCACGACGCCCGAGGGCGTGCTGCGCTTTCATTCCGGGCCGCCGCCGCTGTCCGGCTAGGGCACAGTTGCTTACAAGCAGCGGGTGTGCCGATCATTAAAGGAACGTAAGACACTCTGCGGCACCAAATCAGCTGCCAGCGGTCTTTTGCCCCGGTATCCTCAATACTGAGGGCGCACGCGAGGCACGATGAACGACCGAGCACACCTGTTGATCGTCGATGACGATCGCGAGATCCGCGGACTGCTGGCGCAGTACCTGGAGAAGCACGAGTACCGCACCACCGCGGTCCCGGACGGCCGGGAAATGCGCCGTGTCATGGAGCGCTCGCACGTCGACCTCGTGGTGCTGGACCTGATGCTGCCCGGCGAGGACGGGCTGTCGCTGTGCCGCGAGCTGCGCGGACGCTCGCAGGTGCCGATCATCATGCTCACCGCCCGCGGCGAGGACGTCGATCGCATCATCGGCCTGGAGCTCGGCGCGGATGACTACGTGGGCAAGCCTTTCAACCCGCGCGAGCTCCTCGGCCGCATCAAGGCCATCCTGCGCCGCTCGGCGCACGCGCCGCGCGACCCGAGCCCGGACAGTGTGCGCGGTTTCAACTTCGGCGGCTGGCGGCTCGACACCGTCACGCGCACGCTCACCGACAACGCCGGCAAGGAAGTCGCCCTGAGCGGCGCGGAGTACCGCCTGCTGGCGGTGCTGCTGGGCTCGGCCAACCGGGTGCTGACGCGGGCGCAGCTCACCGAGCTCTTGCGCGGCCGCGATGCCGACCCCTTCGACCGCAGCATCGACGTGCGCGTCAGCCGCCTGCGCCAGATTCTGGGCGACGATGCGCGCGCCCCGCAGATCATCAAGACGGTCTACGGTGAGGGCTACGTGGTCGGCGTCAACGTCGTGACCGACTGACACGGGACGAAACTTCCCCGATGCGCCTGCCCCTGTGGCCCCAGTCGCTCTTCGGCCGGCTGCTTGCGGCGTCGGTGATCGCGGTGCTGCTCGCGCAGACGGTGGGTCTGTTCCTCATCGCCCAGGAGCGCGAGCACTTCGTGCTGCAGGGGAGCGTGCGCGAGTGGGTGCGGCGCATCGCCGAGACCACCCTCATGCTGCAGGCGCTGACGCCGGCCGAGCGTGCCGAGGCGGTGAGCGAGCTCGCCGTCCCGCGCGACGGCCAGAGCGCACGCGTCACGCGCGCTCTGCCGGAGGGCACGCGCCGCGGGCTGCCGCCGCCGGAGCGCGTCTTCCTGCGGCTGCCGCTGCTGCCGGGCTTCGAGAACACCCTGCGCGAGCACCTGCATGCGACGCTCGGTCCCGAATACACCGTGGACGTGAGTCCCACGCCCGCGCCGCCGCCGCCGGCCGTGCCGGTCCCGGTACCCTTCTACGAGGCGCACGAGCTGGCCGCGCACCTGGAGGACGCGCTGCGCTACGACGTCACGGTGCGCTTCCCGGATGCCGACACGGTGGTGTACCGCGTCACGCGCATGGCCGGTGGCGCGCCGCTGCCGCGCAACCTGCTGATCAATCTCATCCTGCTGGTGCTGATCCTGGTCGTGGTGCTCTACCTGGTGGCGCGCAGCATCACCCGGCCGCTGTCCGAGCTCGCGGCGGCCGCGGAGCGTGTCGGCCGCCAGAGCGGGGTGGCACGGCTGAAGGAGCGGGGGGCCCGCGAGCTGCGGGACGCGGCGCGCGCCTTCAACACCATGCAGGATCGCCTGCGGCGCTACCTCGACAGCCGCACGCGCGTGCTGGCGGCCATGTCGCACGACCTGAAGACCCCGCTCACGCGGCTGCGGCTGCAGGTGGAGACGCTCGACAACCCGCCGATGCAGGAGCGCATCGGGCACGAGCTCGACGAGATGGAGGGCATGGTGCGCGATGCCTTGTCGCTGTTCCGCGGCCTGGATGATGGCGAACCGCTGGCCGCGGTCGACGTCAACGCCCTGCTCGCGAAGGTGCGCGAGGAATTCGCCGTCATGGGCGAGGTCACCGTCGGCGGCCAGGCAAGCCAGCCCTTCACCGCCAAGGGGCAGCTGCTCAAGCGCTGTCTCACGAACCTCATCGCGAACGCCATCAAGTTCGGCGGCCGTGCGGACGTCACCATCGAGGACGCCGCGCAGCTGGGTATCCGGGTACGCGACGCCGGACCCGGGATCCCGCCGCAGGAGCTCGAGCGGGTGTTTGAACCCTTCTACCGCGTCGAGTCCTCGCGCAACCGCGACAGCGGCGGCACCGGCCTCGGCCTCACCATCGCCCGCGACATCGCCCAGGCGCACGGGGGCACGCTGACGTTACAGAATCTGCCCGGCGGGGGCCTGGAGGCGCTGCTGCTGCTGCCGCGGCGCCGCTGACAGCCTGGACCCGTGCGCAGCACACTCGTTAACGATTGTTCACTGCCGCGGCGCCACCCGGACCTTAGCTTAGACTGCGACACGGGGATTCACTGAACCGCCCCCCGCAAGGAGACATGAACATGAGAGCCACCCTTTTGGCGCTGGCACTGCTCGCCGCCGGGGCCGCCGGCGCGCAGCCGCCGGCACCCGCCACGGCCGCGAACCACGAAGCGCGCATGATGGATGACCTGGCGACGCTCTTGGACCTGACCGCCACGCAGCGGCCCCAGGTGCAGAGCATCCTGCAGGAGCAGCACGCGCAGATGCAGCAGCAGCACGCGCAGATGAAGGAGGCCTTCGAGCAGGCCAAGGCCGCCGGCACCAAGCCCGACTTCAGCCAGATGAAGGCCCAGCACCAGCAGCTCGAGCAGCAGACCATCGAGAAGCTCACGCCGGTGCTGAGCGCCGCGCAGCTGCAGAAATTCCAGATCCTGATGAAGATGCACCACCCGCACTTCCATCACCACGGACCGCCGGCGGGCGAGGAGCCGGCCTCCGGCTGAGGAATCCGTGATTACCCCGCAAGGCGCGGGGTCCGGGCCCAGGGAAGGGCCTTCGGCGGCGCGCGTGCCTCAGCGCGGCAATTCGATCAGCTGGTAGCTGCCGCCCTCGCAGCGGATGTAGCTGCCCTGCTGGTGCCAGGCGCCGAGCACCAGGCGCTCGGCGGCTGCGCCGTCCACCTCGTGGCGATGCACGCCGGGCCGGTGGGTGTGGCCATGGATCATGCGGCGCACCCCCGCGGCGCGGAAGGCGGCGGTCACCGCGGCCGCATTCACGTCCATGATGTAGGGCACGGTGCGCGTGGTGTGGCGGCGGCTGCCGGCGCGCGCCTCGTCCGCGAGCAACTCGCGGCGGGCGCGCGGTAGCGCGAGGAAGCGCTGCTGCCAGGCCCTGTCGCGCACCACGCTGCGCAGTTCCTGGTAGGAATGATCGTCGGTGCACAAGGCGTCCCCGTGCGTGAGCAGCACGGTCTCGCCCTCGATCTGGGCGACCACCGGATCGCTCAGCAGCTGGCAGCCGCTGCGCTCGCAGAAGCCGGCACCGAGGAGAAAGTCGCGGTTGCCGTGCATCGCGAAGCACGGCACGCCGCCACACACCAGGGCTTTCAGTGCCTGGCAGACACGCTCCTTGTCCGGGTCGGCATCATCGTCCCCCACCCAGGCCTCGAACAGGTCGCCGAGGATGTACAGCGCCTGCGCCGCGGCGGCCTCGGCGGCGAGGAACGCCAGGAACTGCGCGGTCGCCTCGGGCGCGCTCACGTCCAGGTGCACGTCCGAGACGAACAGGCGCGCCACCGCGGCGGCCTATTTGGGCGAGAGGATGGTGTCGTCCTGCCGCGTGGGCGTGACGGGCGTCGCCGCCGCCGGGGCGGCCGCGGCGCTGGCGCCGATGATCTCGACCTTCTGGATGATGACCGGCTTGAGCGGCGCGTCCGCCTTGAACGGGCCCTGCGACCCGGTGGGGGTCTCCCCGATGTGCTCGATCACATCCATGCCCTGCACGATGCGTCCGAAGACGGTGTAGCCCCAGCGGGTGGGCACCGGGTCGAGGTCGGGGTTGTCCACCAGATCCACGAAGAACTGCGAGTTGCCCGAGTGCGGTGGGTCGCTGCGCGCCATGCCCACGGCGCCGCGCTTGTTCTGCAGGCCGTTGCCGGACTCGTTGAAGATGCTCTCGTGCGTGGGTTTGACCTTCTCGGTCGTGGCATCGAAGCCGCCGCCCTGGATCACGAAGTTCGCCACGACGCGGTGAAACAGGGTGCCGTTGTAGAAGCCCTCGCGCACATAGCGCAGGAAATTGGCGGCGGTGAGGGGCGCACGGTCGGCACGCACCTCGATCACGAATTCGCCCATGTTGGTGGTCACCCGGACCTGGGTGGGCCCGGCGGCGGGCGCGGCCGGGGCGGGGGTGTCTTCGGCGTACACGGCCCCTGAGGCAGTGAGCAAACCGACGAGCAGGCCGCCGAGCAGGGCAGACCGGGTCCGGGACTGAATTGGCATCGATCCTCCGCGGTGGGGCTTGGTTAACGCGCCGGCGCGGATTTTATAGCAGTGCGGCCTGGCGCGGCGCTTTGTTGCGATTCACGCGTTTCCCGTAACATGGAGTCATGAAGTCGAGTGCAAGTTCACCCGCCGCGGCCCCGGCGGCCTCCGTGACCCGGTTTGCCCCGAGCCCCACCGGGCAGCTGCACCTGGGGAATGCGCGCACGGCGCTCTTTAACCTGCTGCTGGCGCGGCGCGCCGGCGGGCGCTTCATCCTGCGCATCGAGGACACCGACACCGAGCGCAGCAGCGCGGCCCACGGCGCCGAGCTGATGCAGGACCTGCGCTGGCTCGGCATCGACTGGGATGCGGGTCCGGACCGCGAGGATGCCCGGGGCCCCTACCGGCAGTCCCAGCGCGGCAGCCTCTACGAGCGCTACTTTGAGGCGCTCGAGGCGCGGGGGCGGGTGTACCCGTGCTACTGCACGCCGCTGGAGCTGGAGCTCTCGCGCCGCGCCCAGCTGGCCGCCGGACGCCCGCCACGTTATGCCGGCACCTGCCGCGAGCTGTCGGCCGCGGAGCGCGCGAGCCGCGCCGCGCAGGGACACACCGCGACGCTGCGCTTCCGCGTGCCCGCCGGCGAGCGCATCTCGTTTGTCGATTTCGTGCACGGGCCGCAGAGCTTCCTGAGCGATGACATCGGCGACTTCGTGATCCGCCGCGCGGACGGCAGTGCGGCGTTCTTCTTCTCGAACGCGGTCGATGATGCCAGCATGGGGGTCACCCAGGCGCTGCGCGGCGAGGACCACCTCACCAACACGCCGCGCCAGTTGCTGATACTGGCGGCGCTGGGGCTCGCCGCGCCCGCCTACGGGCACGTCTCGCTCATCGTCGGGGTCGACGGCGCCCCGCTCTCCAAGCGTCACGGCGCGGTGAGCGTGCGCGAATACCGCGAGCGCGGCTACCTGCCGCTGGCACTCACCAACCACCTGTTCCGCCTCGGGCACTCGAGCGCCGAGCACGGCCTGCTCACGCTCGAGGCGATGGCGCACGCCTTCGACCCGAGGCACCTCGGCCGCGCACCGTCGCGCTTTGATGAGCAGCAGCTGGACGTGTGGCAGAAGGACACCGTGCACCGGCTGAGCAACGAGGCCGCGCGGGCGTGGCTGGCGCAGGTGCTGCCGCAGGGCCTGGAGCCGGGCGCGGCGAGCGCCTTCGTCGAGGCGCTGCGACCGAACCTCGTGCTGCCCGAGGACGCGCAGCCCTGGGTGGAGATCATCTTCGGCGCGCCGCCGGCGCTCGGGCCGGAGGCGGAAGCGCTGGTGCGCAGCGCGGGTGCGGGCTACTTCGCAGCCGCCGCCGCGGCGGCTGACCGCGACGGGACCGACCTGCCCGGCATTGCCGGCGCGGCGCGCGCGGCCACCGGACGCAAGGGCGCGGAGCTTTACATGCCGCTGCGCATGGCGCTCACCGGGCGCCGCCACGGACCGGAGCTCGCGCCGCTGCTGAAGGCGCTGCCGGCCGGCAAGGCGCGCGAACGACTGGCACGCTTCGCATGATCCGCATCCACAACTCCCTCACGGGCCAGAAGGAAGACCTGACGCCCATCACGCCCGGGGAGCTGCGCATGTACGTGTGCGGTCTTACCGTGTACGACTACGTGCACATCGGGCATGCGCGCATGCTCATGGTGTTCGACGTCATCAGCCGCTATCTGCGGCATCGCGGCTATCGCCTGCAGTACGTGCGCAACATCACCGACATCGATGACAAGATCATCCGCCGCTCCGCCGAGCTCGGCGAGCCGATCGGCGTGTTCACCGAGCGCTTCATCCAGGCGATGCACGAGGACTGCGCGGCCCTGAGCATCCTGCCCCCCGACGCCGAGCCGCGTGCCACCGAGTTCGTGCCGCAGATCATCGCCATGGTGGAGGCGCTGCTGGCGCGCGACTACGCGTACCTCGCCGCGAACGGCGATGTCATGTACGCCGTGGCCCGCTTTGCCGGGTACGGCAGGCTCTCGGGCAAGCGACTCGCGGACCTGCGCGCCGGCGCGCGGGTCGAAGTGGACGAAGCCAAGCGTGACCCGCTCGACTTCGTGCTGTGGAAGCACGCCAAGCCCGGGGAGCCGGCCTGGGAGTCGCCCTGGGGTCCCGGGCGGCCCGGCTGGCACATCGAGTGCTCGGCGATGGCCACCGCGCTGCTCGGCACGCACTTTGACCTGCACGGCGGGGGACTCGACCTCAAGTTCCCGCACCACGAGAACGAGATCGCGCAGTCCTGCGCGGCCAGCGGCGAGCAGTTCGTGAACCTGTGGATGCACAACGGCTTCGTCAACGTCGACGAGGAGAAGATGTCCAAGTCCCTCGGCAACTTCTTCACCGTGCGCGAGGTGCTGCCGACGCTGCGCCACCCTGAAGTGCTGCGTTTCTTCGTGCTCTCGAGCCAGTACCGCGGGCCGATCAACTACTCGCTCGAGCAGCTCGAGCAGGCCGATGCCACCCTCAATCGCATCTACATGGCGCTGCGCGACGTGCCCGTCGTGCCCGCCGTGCCCGCCGGGCACAGCGCGCGCTTCCTCGCGAGCATGGATGATGACTTCAACACGCCCGAGGCGCTCGCGGTGCTGCAGAACATGCTGCGCGACATGAACAGCGCCAAGGATGCGGGCGAGGCGCAGCGCGTGGCGGCACTCGCCGCGGAACTTACGGCGCTCGGGCAGGTGCTGGGTCTTTTGCACGTGCCGCCGGCGGAGTGGGCGCG
>Ga0207693_10004486_pt1 | contig 11807 bp, 13 predicted proteins | sample LARL81metaG_FD_184347 | JGI IMG/M metagenome (GOLD analysis project Ga0207693, IMG submission 184347) | Corn, switchgrass and miscanthus rhizosphere microbial communities from Kellogg Biological Station, Michigan, USA - LAR L8-1 metaG... | ecosystem: Host-associated > Plants > Roots >...
AGGAGACTGCGCCAGCAGGAGCAGATGTGAAGAGTTGGAAATATTGAGAATGTTGGAATCGCAAATGTAGGGACAGCCTCCATAGACTGTCCTAGGGGGCTGTCCGTCGAGCGCAACTCGACGGCCCTGACGTTCGCTTCCTGTAACATGGAATTGTGTCGACCAGGGCGCCTTCCAAGAAAATAAGCAAATCCAAGCTGAACATCCTTCAAGCGAAGCAGTTGAAGGAAGTAACTTGGCTCGTCCATGGATTTTCGACGCGCGCGGGAGGATTTTCGCGCGCCTATCGCAAAGGCGACCTGAATCTCGGGTTTACGAAAGACGACTCGCGGGCTGCCGTAGAAAAGAATCGGACTGCCTTTGTAGAGACAATCGGCGCCGTAACGCGCACTCGATCGGAAGTTATCCGCAATTCTTTCTGGCCACTCATCAGTGTTCGCCAGATTCACTCGGATCTCATTCACTGCGTCGAATCTATCCCAAAAGAACAGCTCTTTGGTGATGGCCTGATCACCTCGACCCCAGGCTTGCTGCTCGCAATTCAGACTGCCGACTGTTTGCCGATAATCCTGGTCGATACGAAGCGGAAGGCAGTGGGTGTTTTCCATGCAGGATGGCGTGGAACAGCAAAGCGGATCGCCGAAAAGGGCGTCGGCGAGATGTTCCGCTGCTTTGCTAGCCGTCCACCCGATATCAGAGCTGCAATTGGTCCAGGAATTCAAGGCTGCTGTTACGAGGTGGGTGAGGAAATACGCATTAAGTTCGAATCGCAATTTTCTTATGCCGCTGGTCTTTTCCGGGAAGTGAAGGAGTCCGATCCGGTACGAGAGAAATATCCGCTCTTGTTCCTCACCGCCCGCGCACCGGGACATAGTGAGCTGCCAAAGAAAATCTTTCTCGATCTGGTGGAAGCAAACCGTCAGCAACTGATCGCAGCAGGAGTACCGAAGAAAAATATCGAAAGTTCTGCGCTGTGCACGAACTGCCATCCGGAGCTGTTGTTCTCCTACCGCGCGGAAAAAGGCAGAACCGGCCGCATGATGGCAGTTGTCGGCATCCGGCCCTAGTCCTGTCATTTCGAAGCGAAGCGATAAGTCTGCTTTCTTGCTGCTGCCGGCAGACAAGACTTCTTATTGAGCGCGAACGGTCGCCCGAAATACCCAGCGATCGCTCACGAGAAAATTCGCTAGCGAGCAAACGGCAATACTGATCATATTGCCGAACGTCGGTCGCAGATGAGTTCCTCCAACAAGTAGCCGCATCAGGAGCAGATTGCCAAGGATCGAGACTGCTCCCGTCGTCAAATTAAATCGGCACAATCGGCTCAGCGATTCGGAAGAGCGTCGATCTCTCCACGTGAATCGCTCATGCCAGATGAAGTTGTGCAGCACTGCCGCCTCGACCGCAAGCGCAGTCGCGAACAGATAGCCAGGACCGAAGCTGGTAATAATCCAAAATGCCCCCAGTTGTACCGCGATACCTGCCGCTCCCACCAGATTAAACTTCAGCCATCGGACGAAACCGTGCCATCTCAGGTGATCGCTCACGAAATCCACTCCTCGCGATAGAGCTGTGAGGTATGCATTACCGTTGCAACCACGGCCATGATCAGCATCCCCGCGATCGCAATCACGCCGCCGATATCAAACAGGGGCAACGTGCGTCCAAGCAAATGGACGCGTGGCCAACGAAGCAGCGCCACATTGCCGATGATCAGCAGGATGCGAATCTCCGTTGGGCCGAACAGTGCGTATGACATTCGGAACTTTCCAATCGTGTAGGTAGTCAGATACGACTCGATCGAAAGGATAAGAAATCCAATCAGCATTCCTGCAGCGACCTGCCAGTGCAAGAAACCTGATAATGCCAAACCGCCCATCAGAGAGGCTGCACCGAACGTATCCACCATGTGGTCAACATAGAAACCATAGCGCGGGCGCTGCTGATCTCGGAACCGCGCTAATGTTCCGTCCAGGCTGTCTCCAAGCCAGTTCACGGCAATGAAAAACGACACCAGCCAGAGGAATTGTTTGTTCCAGCCCGCCAACGCGTAGGCACCGCCGGCCAGGACCTGCGCGCTGAACCCAATCAGTGTCAGATGATCGGAAGAAATCCAGCGTGGAGTACGCGAAGCCATCCAGAGCAATGTTTTCTTTTCCGCCGTCGCCGTGAGCGATTGCTGCAATCGGGGCGCTGTTCGGAAACTAGGGCCGATCTGAGCTGGAGTTTCTGTTCTAGTCGCCATCTCTCCTCCTCTTTACTTACTCCTGATTCTTTGAAGCGAATGTCTTGCTCGCCAATGCCGCGCGCGTAGCGTCCAAAGTGAGCTGCAATGACTCCGGCGGAATGCTGTTCACAAAAGGGCCAATCATCCATCCCAAGCCATTGGGTATATCGCGTGTCAGCGAGATGGCTTCGCATTGCACAAATACTCCATCTTCAGTCTGCTCAAAGGCCCAATAACTGTTCAGCCGCCACATGAATCCGTGATCCCGGCCGAAAGGCAGCGCGCGTTCATTCGTCGTACCTGGATCCGCGATCTCTGAAATGCGTGTGCTGCGCGAATCGCTGTATTGATGCGCGGCATCCAGCTGTCCGTAATGAACGTCATCTTCCGTATCGAGCACCACGGTGACGACTTTGTGCTTCCTGAGGCGCATGAAGACATGCAGATTGTCGCCATTTGCTGACATTAGCCGCGACTGCATGACGTCCGGAGCGTAGTTGGTCGAGGTGTGATTGTAGTCCCGAACTAGAGCGACTACTTGGGCCACAGTCGCTTTCGGGATGAACACGGTTCCCACCCAGTCATGAATCAGCCCGTTCGGAATCTGCTCGGGGACATTCCCCTGTTTCTCGATAACGATCTCGCCAGCCCGCAACTGGCGGACCACGCCATCTCGTTCGGCCGGACTGAAAGATTCCAGTCGCAGGAAGGAAGAATTTCGGTCTTTGCTGATGCGACCCTCTGCCGCGGCGACATACTGGTTAAAAGCGGCCGTGGTGGCGGGTTGCTGGGCATGGAGAAGGCTCGTGCCACCGATCCCGATTACGACGGCAATCCCGATCAAAATCGACAACCGCCTGCCCATCGTGACTCGCGCTCTTTTCATAGGCGCAGAATGCCCCCACACCCGGTCAATTTTCAATCGATCCCGGAACAATCAGGTCTCAATTGCTTCTCATTCGTTAAAGCATGCAGAATCTGATATTTCCCGCCCAACCTCAACCGGCCTAATGATTCGTGGATGTAGACTGATCAGGCAATGGTGGCAGCTGCACAGAAAAATCCATTCCGATTCGGCGTCTTCGAAGTGGATCCGGCCACAGGAGAGTTGCGAAAGCAGGGACGCCGTGTGCAACTGCAAGGACAACCATTCGACATTTTGGTGATGTTGTTGGAACACGCCGGAGAGGTGGTCTCGCGCGCTCAAATTCAAGAGCGACTCTGGCCCAATGGGACGTTCGTTGACTTCGACCACAGTCTGAACACGGCGGTAAACAAGATTCGGGATGTTCTCGGCGATTCAGCCTCAAGCCCGAGGTATATCGAAACGCTGGCGAGGCGTGGATACCGCTTCATCGCTCCGGTGCAGTTCGAGGGCGAAACCGCGCGCCGGTCGGCCCCCGAGTCGCCGTCCTCGACACCTCAGCCGAATTCTCATCCACTGCGAGCAGCTGTAGCCGAGCAGCCTAAGATCAATTCGTCGAGCTTTTTAACCGCCCAACATGAAGTGCCGCAGGCTCACGGCACACTGGTTACAACACTTTTTCTGCTTTTGCAGCTGATGTATCTCAGCTTCTACATCATTTCGCTGGCACGGCTTCGTGCTGTCGATGAAACCCTTGCAGCAACGGTCTCGCATCCGGTTTGGATCGTGGTAGGCCTAATTATTACGGCAGTGGCTGGAATCCCCATTCGCCTATATCTAATCTCTACGGCAGCGTTCAAAGCGCCGGGATTGCGCGAGAAATTTCTCCGCCTGTTTGTGATCGTCTTCCCGTTGGACGAACTCTGGGCTCTTGCTCCGTTCCTACTCGTGCCGCAGATCGGTTACGGTTTGGCCCTCGGCTTCACGGCCATCCTGCTTTACGCTCCCTTTGCCGAGCGATCGTTGATTCTTATGGGCGCCGGAGATGCGGCACGCCCGGAACCAGCGCGATCCTGAGCCCTTAGCTTGTGATACTATCGCCGACGTTCTCCCTTCCCCAGGATTTCGTCCTAATGGAGTTGACTATGTTCCCAGCCGAATGTGCGCCCACGCGCCGAAATTTCCTGATGACCGCAGCCACCTTCGGCGCCGGGGTATCGGGTCTCACGCTGGTGCCACAGCTCGCGGTTTCAGAAGAGTCCGACGTCAACATCATCGGTCCGAAGAAAGGCTATTCGCCGCAGATCGGAACGCTGGTATCGATGATGACCTGGATGCGAATGGTGGTGCTCGGTTCGGTCAAAGGCATGACGCAGAAGGATCTCGACTATCTCTTCGATGCCAACTCTAATACCATCGGCTCACTGCTTATGCACCTCGCCGCAACAGACCGGATCTACCAGATCAATACTTTCGAAGGAAATTCGCTGAAGGAACTCCCCACCGCCTACAAAGAAAAATGGGGCGCCGCCATGGAACTTGGTGACGGCGCACGAAAAGCGATCAAGGGCCATGACCTCGATTACTATCTGAACCTGCTCCACGAAACCCGCGAGCAGACCTTGGCCGAGTTCCGCAAGCGCGACGACCAATGGCTCCTCACCGTGGACAAAACCTGGGGATGGGGCCCGACCAACAACTACTGTAAGTGGTTTCACGTGTGCGAGCACGAGTCGAATCATAACGGCCAGATCAAGTTCTTGAAGAAGCGCGTTCCGGGAGCCAAGCCCGACAGCGAATAGCCACGGCGAACTGGCGTATGCTGTCTCGCATGATTGACTCTTCGAGGTGTTTCGCCGTCATCGTTGGTGTCGCGCTCTGCTTTTTCCTGGGGTTGGCTTTTGGCGCCCAGGCTCAGGTGCACTCCCGCCAAATCGAGCAAGTCTTCTCCTCGCTCAAGTCGACCAACGCGCCCGGGGCGGCTGTGCTCGTTGTCCGCGACGGCAAGCCTGTTTTCCGGCAGGGCTATGGAGTTACCGACTTGCGTACGTTGCGTCCCATCAATGCGCAGACGAACTTCCGGCTTGCATCCTTCACCAAGCAGTTCACAGCTACGTGCATTATGTTGCTCGTGCACGATGGCAAGTTGCAGTACGACGAGCATCTAACCGAGATCTTTCCCGAATTTCCTGCCTACGGACGCGCAATTACAGTCCGCAACCTGCTGAACCACACCTCCGGCCTGCCCGACTATGAAGACATCCTGATGAAGCAGTATCCGGACACGCCACCGGAAAAAATCCCGCAGATACTCGATGCCGGCGTCCTGAAGCTCCTCGAGCAGCAATCCAGCGGCAAATTTCCTCCGGGTACAAAGTGGGAGTACAGCAATTCCGGTTATGCAGTGTTGGCGATGATCGTCGAAAGAGTGTCTGGCAAACCGTTTGGCCAGTTTCTCCACGACAGAATCTTCGCGCCGCTTGCGATGAACAATACTCTGGCTTATGAGAAGGGAAAGAACGAAGTCCCCAACCGAGCTTACGGACACACGAAAGAGGGAGACACATTCAAAGAAACCGACCAGAGTCCGACCTCGGCTGTGCTCGGCGATGGAGGAATTTATACCTCAATCGACGACCTTACAAAATGGGATCGCGCGCTTCGCGATCACACTTTGTTGAGCGAAGCCGAGATGCAGCCGGCGCGAACTCCCGTTCACGTGGCGGACGGGCTACCCACCTCAGAAGGACGAACCGTGAGCTACGGGTTTGGATGGTTTCTCGATCCCTACAAGGATCACAGGCGCATGTGGCATGACGGCGAGACAATCGGTTTCCGAACAACCATTCAGCGCTTTCCTGACAAAAAAATGACCGTCATCGTACTCGCCAATCGTGCTGACATCGATCCGAAGGAACTCGCGTTGAAGGTGGCTGATGTGTACTTCTCCGAGAGTCTTCGATGAAACGACTCTCGGGCTCAATGACCCGCTGAACCTGAAAGTTAGGGTTGCCTGAAACCAGGCATCGCTATGCGGTTGGAGCCGCCGGACTCGGCGGCGGAGGAGTTGAAGCAGCTGCCGCCGCGGTGGGCGTAGTCTCGTTGACCAAATCTTTCAACTCTTTGCTGGGCTTGAAGAAAGGGATCTTTTTGGCGGGAACTTCGACGCGTTCCCCGGTCTTCGGATTACGGCCAACTCGCGGACGGCGCTGACGGGTGCGGAAGCTGCCAAAGCCGCGGATCTCGATCTTGTCGCCGGCGCGCAGTGAGCGCACCACGCTGTCAAAGATCGTCTCTACAATCACTTCGCTGTCTTTGCGCGTAAGTTCCGCCAAACGCGAGACTTCATCGATCAGATCGGCTTTGGTCATAACGCCCTCTCGTCCCCACAAATTCTAGTGTTTTGTACAGCGAAGCTCCCCGTCGGGATGGGAGCTCCACCACGGCATTCATAACCTTCTCAAATTTCAGGGGTTGGATGCAAGTTACGGCTTAGAGACCTCATCGGTACGGAAGACGCGCCAGACGAAATCCATAGCGGTTGCGCCATAAGTGGCGTCATTTTGAGAGGAGTCGCCTTTCAGTAGCAAACAGCCTGCCCAAAGGTAACACCGAAGGGATCTCGCGTTGTATCGTGCAACGCTTCGACGCAACCAGGCCAATGATTCACTACTTCCAAAGATAGTAGAACCCGACCTGCTGCTCCATCAGCTTTTCGCGGCTTGGAATGTACTGTGAGAGGTCTCCAAGCATCAGGTCCAGCAATGTCCTGCGATCCTTCTCCGGGCGCACCAACGTGGGTTCGCCGGATATGCCGACGGACTTCGCGGTATCTGCAACGGCCGTCTCAAAGTCACCCACGTTATCGATCAGTTTCATCGACTCGGCTTGCTCGCCGGTCCAGACCTTGCCATTGGCGATCGCTTTCACGTCGTCAAACTTCATGTGACGACCGTCAGCGACTGCCTGGATGAACTGTCCAAACATGTTGTCGATCAGCGACTGCATGTACGCCTGCTCGGCCGGAGTGAGATCACGCGCCGGATTGCCAGTGTCCTTAAATTCGCCAGTCTTGATTACCACATCTTTGAGTTTCGCCCACTTCAAGAGATCGCCATAATTGACCCACTGCGCGATAACGCCAATAGAGCCAACGATGCTGCCCTTATCGGCATAAACTTTGTCGCAGGCCGAGGCAACATAAAATGCCCCGCTCGCCCCAACGGTCTCGATCGACACCACAACTTTCTTCTTCTTCTCGCTGCGAAGCCGCTTCACTTCGCGATAGATCTCTTCCGAGGCTGCGACACCACCCCCGGGCGAATTGACGTGTAGGATGATCGCTTTGATAGACGAATCATCGCCAAACTTCTTCAGCTGCCCGACCACAGGCTGCGGCGACAGGATCACACCCTCAAGATCGACCACGCCGATACGATCTCCGAATCCACCGAGGCTTGCTTCCCCTGTTCCGGCATGAAGTGCGAGGTAAACCAGCGTAAAGACGGCCAGCACGAAGAGGAAAAATGCCCCGCCGCCTATCAGAACCCAGAGCAGTGTGCGCGAACGTCCGTCAGACATGGGAAAAGTGTAGCACCAAGGATCAGCCAATGTGAGGAGAGTCGCCATCTGGCTCCTGCGAGGGCGAAGCCTAGGTGAGCCCCATCACGTTGTCATTCCGACACGCGAGCAAAGCGAGCAAGAAGGAATCTGCTGTCTGACCGCGTTGCCTCAAATCTTAGGCACGATAACCTTCAACGCAGCATGTTCAATCGACACCTCAATCGGAGTCCGGCACACGTAATCCCCGTCCGCATAAACATCGAGCGGATGTTCCGTCTCGACCCGCACGCGCGGAGCATGGAAGTACAAGACCTCTTTGATTCCCAAGTGCCTGCCGCCATACACAGTCGGAAACAAACCAAGCAGTCTGAAGCGATCGATAGCACCTACAACGCAAACATCCAGCAAACCATCATCCATCCTGGCGTTTGGCGCGATCTTCATACCGCCCCCATAGGTCGTCGTGTTCGCAAAAGCAGCAAGCAAAGTGGGCTTATTGGAACGGACTGCCCACCCGTCTGAAGTCATATTGTCGGACCCGGTCAAGATTTTCATCGGCAGCGGCGCAAATGTGAGGACAGCCGGAGCCAGACTCAATACATAACCGCCATTTGCGCGCAGCCAGCGAGGCAGCCCATTCGCTCTCCGCGCGACTTCGCCATCGAGGCCCACTCCGGCAACAGAGCAGAAATATTTTGGATTGTGTGGCGCGGGCGCCTCGCCCGCGATGACGGCAGTGGAAATGACTCCCAAGTCGATTTCAGGAACGTAGCAGGTACCACGGCAGAAACGTTGCCACGCAGTCAGAGAGTCTTTGACACGCCTCAACCCGATGGCCCGCGCGAAGTCGTTCCCACTGCCCACAGGCACCATCAGCACGGGCAACCTTAACTTGACGAGTTGGCCCAGATGCCGGTGGATCGTCCCGTCGCCACCGAAGATCAAAATGACATCGGCCTCATCTCGCGTGGCTGGAAGACCCATCCGCCACTCGACGGCTGGATCTGCCTGAAAAGGTTGAAGGTTCTTTGGAGAACATCCCAACCCGAGAATGGCGGCAGCCCGCATCGTGCGCGGATGAGCGTAGCAGAAATGTAGTCAAGAAGAACTGTTTTGAAGAGTCAAGGTTCTATGTGCACTTGCTTCACGGTTCTCCCGACGCGGACATCAAAAGGTTCGCCAGGGCACGATACCCCAAACCAAAGATCTTTCTGAATCTGTCCTGCAACTCGAACAGAGCCTTGCTCCCGTTTCCTCTTCGCTTCGCTGACAGATGCCGCGAATCTAGCTTTATGCAGCAATTTGTCCACGTTGATCTGCCATTGGTTATTACCGGAAGGAATCTTGGGACCTTTCACATCATCAAGCTTCACGTCTACCGTTTCCACATCTTCGGGCACCTCATCCTTCTGAAACTGCTTGGCCAGTCTTCCCCCGCTTTCGCCGCCGCCTCAGCCGAGTGAAAATCAGTCACGATCCGCCGCGCCAGATCCTTCTTCGCCTGCATCGGATGCGCCTCGCGCTTCATCTTCTCAATCTCGGCGACCTGTACATCGGTCAGCAGTTCGTAGTAGCGCCACATCATCTCGTCAGAGATGCTCATGACCTTTCCATAAATCTCCAGCGGCGCCTCGTGAATCCCGATCGCATTCCCCAGCGACTTCGACATCTTCTGCACGCCGTCGAGCCCCTCGAGAATCGGCGTGGTCAGCACGACCTGCGACTCCTGCCCGTACCCGCGCTGGAGTTCGCGCCCCACCAGCAAATTGAACTTTTGATCGGTGCCGCCTAATTCGACGTCAGCCTCAAGCGCGACCGAGTCATATCCCTGCACCAGCGGATATAGCAACTCGTGCATTGAGATCGGTTTCTCTTCCGAAAAGCGCTTGTGGAACTCCTCGCGCTCGAGCATCTGCGAAACCGTGTACTTCGCCATCAGGCGAACGAAGTCGTCCGAAGTAAACGCGCCCATCCACCGCCGGTTGAAATCGATCACCGTTTTCTTCGGATCGAGAATCTTGAACACCTGCGCCTTGTAGGTCTCGGCGTTCAGTTCAATCTGCTCACGCGTGAGCGGAGGTCGCGTCACCGACCTCCCCGTCGGGTCGCCGATCATCCCGGTAAAATCGCCGATCAGAAAGATCGCAGTGTGCCCCAGATCCTGAAAATGTTTGAGCTTGCGCAGCACGACCGTGTGACCCAAATGCAGATCGGGCGCAGTCGGATCCATCCCAAGTTTCACGCGCAGCGGTTTGCCTGTCGCGCGCGACTTTTCGAGCTTGGAGCGCAGATCACCCTCGCGAATGATCTCCGCCGCGCCCTTCTTCAGATAAGTGAGCTGTTCCTCTACCGGTGCGAAGTTTGACATGGAAACAGACATTATAAGGAATGGGTCGGGAAAGGCCGAATTGAAGTACGTACAAGCTCGGCGCTACATAAAGCGCTTGTCATCCTGAGCCGCAGCTTTTAGCGGCGAAGGACCTATGCAACTCCCGGCCAGTTGCACAGGTCCTTCGCGGCAAAAACGCCGCTCAGGATGACAACGCCGTGCAGTGTGCTCAAATATTTCTGAACCTTCGGCCGTCGACCTGGAACTTGCCACCGAGCACAATCTTGATCGCTTCGGTGTACGCAACGTGCTCTTGCTCTAAGATACTCGCCGCCAATGTGTGTTCATCGTCAGTATCGAGCACAGGGACGGTTTTTTGCACAATGATCGCTCCGTGATCCAATTCTTCATCCACAAAATGAACCGTGCACCCGGATACTTTCACGCCATAAGCAAATGCCTGCTCCTGCGCCTCCAGCCCCGGAAACGCCGGCAATAACGAAGGATGAATGTTCAGAATCCGCTGCGGAAACTGCTGCACGAACCACGGCGACAGCAGCCGCATATATCCCGCGAGGCAAACTAACTCCACGCCATTCTGATTCAGAGTGGCGACCACCTCCCGATCATGCTCCTCGCGCGGTTTGCCCTTGGAGGCGATGACCAGCGTATTTAGCCCCCGCGCCTGTGCAGTCGCAATTCCGGGTGCGTCGGCCTTGTTCGAGATCACAACCGCGATCCGCGCGTCGGGAATCCGTCCCGCGTCAATACTGTCAGCAATGGCGACGAAATTCGATCCGCGCCCGGAGAGGAGAATTCCAAGGGAGTGCATTATTTCAGAGTGTAGATTTCAGATTGCAGATTTGTCGGCGCGACTGGCATCCCAATCTGAAATCTACACTCTGAAATCTGCAATCTAGCTATACGTAACTTTCCGTTCGCCCTTCACGATCCTTCCGATCGTGTAAGCTTTCTCGCCCACGCGCTCCAGCACCGATTGCGCCTTCTTGAACTTCGCCGACGGCACCACCAGCAGCATTCCCATGCCCATGTTGAACGTCCGCAACATCTCGTCCTGAGGTACGTTCCCCAGTTGCTGCAGGTGCTCGAAAATCGGAAGCACTGGCCAGGACCCGAGTTCGATCACCGCCGCCGTCCCGCGGGGCAGCACTCGTGGCAGGTTTTCCGTAATCCCTCCGCCCGTAATGTGCGCCATGGCGGCCACGCACTGCCCGTCAATCAACTTCCGCATGGCCGGCCAATAGCTCCTGTGTGTTCGCATCAACTCGTTGCCGACTTTGTTCTTGATCTCATTGACGTACGTTTCCGGCGAATACTTCGCCACTTCGAACAGCAGCTTCCGTGCCAGCGAGTACCCGTTCGTATGCAGACCGTTCGAGGGCAGCCCAAGAATAATGTCGCCGATCTGCACATCTTTCCCGGTGACGATCTTCTCGCGATCCACTACGCCAACAATGAATCCGGCCAGATCGTACTCGCCATCCGGATAAAACCCGGGCATCTCCGCCGTCTCGCCGCCGATGAGCGCGCAGCCGTTCTCGCGGCAGGCGCGCGCCATCCCGCGCACGACGTCGGTCATCACCGGCGGCCGCAGCTTGCCGGTCGCGTAGTAGTCGAGAAAAAAAAGCGGCCGCGCGCCCTGCACCAGGATGTCGTTGACGCAGTGGCAGACGAGGTCGTAGCCGACGGTGTCGTGAATCTTCATCGCCTGCGCCACGCGCAGCTTCGTGCCGACGCCGTCGGTCGACGACACGAGAATCGGAGACTGCATGCCGCCGAAATTCGCGCGAAAAAGACCGCCG
>Ga0207693_10004488_pt1 | contig 11805 bp, 8 predicted proteins | sample LARL81metaG_FD_184347 | JGI IMG/M metagenome (GOLD analysis project Ga0207693, IMG submission 184347) | Corn, switchgrass and miscanthus rhizosphere microbial communities from Kellogg Biological Station, Michigan, USA - LAR L8-1 metaG... | ecosystem: Host-associated > Plants > Roots >...
TCCTCAGCGCGCTGACCGAAGCCGAACTGGAGCAAGTCGCACGACGGTGCAAGTGGCGCGAGTACGGTCCCGGCGAGCAGGTTTGCGGCTATCAGGATGCGGTTACCGACGTCCTGTTCCTGCTAGCCGGCAAGGCGCGGGTCATAATTTATTCGGCGGAAGGCAAAGGTGTCGTATTTGCGGACCTGACACCATCGACAATGTTCGGCGAGATCGCCGCGATTGACCGGAAACCGCGCTCGGCCAGCGTGGAGGCCCTCGAAACGTGCACGATCGCCTCCCTGTCGGCCAGCGAATTTGAATCGCTCTTGAGGCGCCAGCCCGAGGTTGCGCTGGCGACGCTTAGACACGTGACGGCCGAAGTCCGGCGGCTTTCGGAACGAGTATTCGAATTCAGCACGATGGTTGTGCAGAATCGCATTCAGGCCGAACTCGTGCGGCTGGCCGGTGAGGCTACGCAAACCCGTGGCCAAGCTGTGCTCTCGCCGGCACCGTCCTTGTCGGATATTGCCGGCCGCATCAGCACACACCGGGAAGCAGTTTCGCGCGAACTAAGCCGTCTCGTCGCATTGGGCCTGCTTCGCCGTGAACAGGGGGATCTTAGGATAATTGACGTTGCGAGGCTTGCTAAATTGGTGGACGAGGCAAAGGGCGAGTAGCTCCATCTCGTTCCGGACCAAAAGTCGGCCCCCCTGCCGCGCAAAGTGGGTGGCAGCGGTTTGAGCCGAAGCGTCTTTCAGTTACGATTGATGCTCATGGGAGCAATCTGGTGAGCCAACGAACTGCAAGCCGCGGCGGAAAAATCGTCGCCGTAATCCGGGAGCATTTGTCGAGCGCCGTCATCGGCGGCCTCTTCCTGATGTTGACTGGCTTCACGCCAGAACACCTTTTCGTTCATGCCATCCACGCGCTGCATCTGTCCGACGACACTTTAAAAAACTTGTCTCTGGGCCTCGATCCGCGACTGCTGCTCGTTCTGATGGGTGTACTGCTCATCGTCGGCGATTTTCTCCTGCGCCGCCGCAACCCGACACCGCAAAAAACAGCCGTCGAAGGCGGCGCGGTCGATCGTCCTCTGGAAAGCGACGGGACTGCGCCTGACGCCGCGGCTGCGTTCAACCTTCCGGAACTGCCTTCGATTGCCGTGCTGCCGTTTTCCAACATGAGCGACGACGCCGCTCAGGACTATTTCGCCGACGGAATGGTCGAAGACATCATCAGCGGCCTGTCGCGCGTCAAACGGCTGTTTGTCATCGCGCGTAATTCGAGTTTCACCTACAAAGGCAAATCCGTCGATGTGAAACAGGTCGGCCGCGAACTGGGCGTGCGCTACGTTCTGGAAGGAAGCGTGCGCAAATCCGCCGACAACTTGCGCATCACTGGACAACTCATTGACACGACGACCGGCGCGCACGTCTGGGCCGAACGCTATGACCGCAAGGTCGAAGATGTCTTTGCTTTGCAGGATGAAATGACGATCTCGATCGTCGGCGCCATCGTTCCAAGTCTGCGTCGCGCCGAAGCTGAGCGGGTCAAGCGCACGCGCCCGGACAGCCTCGATGCCTACGATCTCGTGATACAGGCTCAAGCCGACGTGGACTCGGGATTGCCGGACCGGGCGACCAATGCGCTGGCGCTTATCGAACGGGCGCTCGCGATCGATCCCGGCTATGCGCTCGCCCATGCTTATGCGGCCATGAGCTACCATAACCGTTTTTTGCGCGGGGGCTTGCGCGAACAAGACAGAACGGCGTCAATCCGTCATGCACAGGCCGCCATTTTGCACGGCCAGGACGACGCCGTCGCCCTCACTTTCGGCGCTTTTTCCATCGGGATGGACGGCCACGATCGCGTTGCTGCGCTCACCGCCTTCGAGACCGCGCTCGCCATCAGTCCGTCGTCGGCACTGACCTGCATTCTCGGCAGCGTCGTCCTAGCATGGGGCGGCCAAGCCGCGCGTGCCATCGACTGGAGCGAACGCGGGATGCGCCTTAGCCCGTTCGATCCGTGGGCTTTTGCCGCCTATGATGCGCAGGCCATGGGTCATTTCCACCTCGGCGAGTTCGATAAGGCGGCTCAGGCGGCTTACAAATCCGTGCAAGCCAATCCGGCCCACAGCATCACCTACGTCCAGTTGACGGCGTCGCTCATCAAACTCGGACGGTTGGAGGAAGCCAAGGCGGCGGCAGCGAAAGTGCTGGAGCTGCAACCCAATTTTCGCTTCAGCCGCCAATTTGCCGGGGTCGCGGCCGATCCTAAACTCGCCGCCTCGATGGGCGAGGCGCTACGCGCGGCCGGCCTGCCGGAATGAATTGCTCAACAGGCGTTCGAATCCCCTAGGGCGCGCCACTGTTGGACCTAGCGGCGGGCGAGCGAAATCGTCGCCCCCTTCACCGTGGTCTTCTGGTCTTGCGACTGGATGTCGATCGTCTGCTGGTCGCCGCGCGTGGCGAGCGTCAAGGTGGCGGAGAAGGACGCGCTTTTCGCCAGCACCTCGATGCGATCCGGCGTGGCGGTGCCGGAAATCGTTCCGGCCGCGTTGCGCGTCGCCTCGCTCCAGGTGCCGGTGACGGCGCCGCCGGAAAAATTGGCCACGCCGCGCAGCTCGAATTTGTAGCTGTCGCTGGCGCAGCGGATGTCGAGGTGCAGGTTGTTTTCTTTCGGCAGGTCGTAGGCGCCGCGGCACTTGATCGCTTCGCGCGAACCGTTGGCGAGCTCGATGTTGCCGGCGCCCGACCAAACGCCTTCGAGCGCGGCAAAAGGCGGGGCGCTCTCGGCGGCGCATGCCCCGGCCATGAACAGCAGCGCGCCCGACGCCAGCAGGCCGGTGCGGATTCGTCGTGTCAGCGATTCTCGTGTCACTATCATTATCCTGCGGTTGCCGATACGCCCAGACGCGGGGATAACCCGGCTGCCCGGCGCTTGTTCCGGCCCGGGAACGCCGGGCCAAGCTCGCCGTTATCGCAATACCTATCGGGTGGCCCACCACACAGCGGAAAAACAGAAAATGCGCGCGCTCGCCTACGCCCTGTTCGTTGTCGCTCTTTGCTCCTCCACCGTCGCCTACGCGCAGGACCGCGTGCCCCAGCAGGGCACTCTGTTCAGCGGCACGCCGGAGGAACAGGCCGCCTGCGCCCCGGACGCGACAAAGTTCTGTCAGAAAGATTTTCCCGACACCTTCGCCGTGCTGGCCTGTCTGCAAAAGAACCGCCAGCAGCTGCACAAGGCTTGCCTGCAGGTCCTCGAAGCGCACGGCCAATGACGGCGTCGGAAATCACTGCCCGCTGCGCCACATCGGCGATCTGCCTTTCGGCCGCAACCTCACCCCGGGTTCCAGCACGCTTTGGCAATCATGGCGCTTGTTTGGAAGCGCGGGCCGTCCTTTGGTCCATTTCTATTGATAATTTTCGCCGGCTCGCCAATGAACCCGGGCGGGCGTAATGCATTAGCCCGCTGTCCGAGAAAGAACCGCATGCTCCCTGCCCCGCGCTTGAACGACCGCCGGCCCCGCCGCGCAGCAATCCTCGGCCTTCTCGCTATCGGCTTCATGGCGGTCAGCACGGCCGCTACCGGCCAGCCGGCCGTGGCGCCCGGCATGGCGCCCACCGACCCCACCGGGGAATGGCTGGTGGCCGAGCGCGTCGCCCGTATCCAGATCGTCAACTGCGACGGCAAATATTGGGGCGTCGTCTCCTGGGAGATGCAGCCCGGCATCGACAGCCACAATCCCGACGCGGCCCTGAGAACGCGGCCGACCTTGGGGATGCCCGTGCTGCTCGGCATGACGCAATCCAAGCCCAATCAATGGGACGGACAGATCTACAATTCAAAGGACGGCCATACCTATTCGGCCAATATCAGCCTGCTCGACCCCAACACGCTCAAGGTGCAAGGCTGCTTCCTCGGCTTCCTGTGCGGCGGTGAAAACTGGTCGCGCGTGCAGCCCGAACCGGTCGCCGCCGCCCCGCCGCCGAAGTCCTCGCGCAAGCGCCCGCCGCCGACCAACGCCAGCAAGAGCCCGGAGGCCGGCGCGCTCGGCTCCGCGCAGGACATCTGCCTAAGGATCGCCGGCCCCCCGGGGCTTACCCATGAGCGCCGGCTGAAATAGCACCGCCGCGGCGAGCGTCGTGACCAGCGACAGCGCCAGCAGCTTGCCCATGCTCGAAGTGCCGGGATGCTGCGACAGCCACAGGCTGCCGAAGGCGGTCGCGGTCGTGAGCGCGCTCCAGATCACCGCCCGCGTCAAGCTCGATTGCAGCAGGTTGGTATGCCCGCTCCGCCACGCCATGATGTAATAGATCTTGAAGGCCACGCCGACGCCGAGCAGCAGCGGCAACGCGATGATGTTGGCGAAGTTGAGCGGCATGCCGATCAAGACGCAGATCTCGAGCGTCACCATGCCGGCGAGCAAGAGCGGCACCAGCGTCAGTAACACATCGCCGAAACGCCGCAGCACGATCCACAGCAGGATCGCGATCGACAACAACGCAAAGGCGCCGGCCTCGATGAAGGCCCGCACCACGGTATTGCCGGATTCGAGAATCGAGATCGGGCCGCCGACGGCATCCGGATAGGCGGCGAGCACCGTGCGCGCGAAGCTGCGCAGCACCTCGGTGTCGTTGGTGTTGCCGCTCGGCGCAATTTCCACGCGCGCGCGGCCGTCGGGGGTCAGCCATTGCCGCTTGATGTCGGCGGGCAGGTTGTCGGCGCTGACCGGCTTGGCTTGCAGGTAATTCTGCAGTTCGGCGATGTCGTTCTTGAGCGGCAGGATGAAGGCGTCCTGCGCCTTGTTGCGCTGCGCTTCGCCGGCTTGCGCGAGCTTGCGCGCGTCGGCGGCGAGCCGCTTGGCGGCGGCGGCGCCGGCCCCGCTGTCATTGCCGGCGAGCTTCTCGAGCTGATCGGCAAGCCCGTTGAGCGCGGCCACGTTCTCGGCGTCGCTCGGCGCCTTGCCGGGCTCCCGCCGCAGCGTCGGCCCGACTTTGGCGTCGAACTGCTGGATGAGCGCGAGCTTCTTCTCCTGGTCCTGCGGCACGAAGCTCGCCAGCGTCAGCGTCTGGGCGACCTGCGGCAGTTTGCTCAGCCGCTCGGCCGCCTTGGCGGCCTCTTCGCGCGACGGCATCACCAGATTGATCGAATTGATGCCGACGCGCGGGTCGTCGCCGAGATCGAGCAAGGTCGCGATCGATTCCGCCTTCGGGCTGCGCAGGTGGATCGGGTCGAAGTCGAAGGTGAGATAGTACAGCAGCGGCGATCCCAACAGCGCGACCGCCAGCGTGCCGGCGATCACCGGGACGCGGCGGCGTTGCAGGAAGCGGTCGACCGGCGCCAGCGCGCGATAGCCGACCTCCGCCGGCTCGCCCGGCGGGTTCATCACCGCCAGCAGCGCCGGCAGCAGCGTGACGCTGGTGAGATAGGCGATCAGCATGCCGACCCCGGCGATCTGGCCGAGCTCGGAAACGCCGCGATAATCGGTCGGCAGGAACGAGAGGAAGCCGGCGGCGACGGCGGCGCCCGCGAGCGTCAGCGGCACGCCGGCTTTTTCCGCCGCCCGCGCCAGCGCCGGCCGCAATTGGTCGACGTCATGGCGTTCGGCGCGATAGCGCACGCAGAATTGGATTCCGAAATCGACCCCGAGCCCGACGAACAGCACGGCGAAAGCGACCGAAATCATGTTGAGCGCGCCGACCATCGCCAGGCCGAGCGCCGCGGTGATCGCGAGCCCGACGAACAGATTGATGAACACGGCGGCGATCAGCCGCGCCGATTTCAAGGCCAGCCACAGGATCACCAACACGACGACCACGGTGCCGAGGCCGTTCACCAGCGCGCCCTGCTGGACGGTGGCGAATTCCTCGTCCGCCATCGGCACCGAGCCGGTCAGGCGCACGCGCGCCTGGTATTTGCCGGCGAGGTCGAGATCGGCGACCGCCTTGCGGATCGCCTCGCTCGAGCGCCGTCCCGGTTCGAGCGCGGAATAATCCAGGACCGGGTGCGCCTCGATGAAGCGGCGCAGCTCGCTCGGCTCGGGGCGCTTGCCGCCCAGCATTTCGTGCCAAGAAAAAGCCGCCGGACGATTGTTGAGCACGTCTTCGATGGTCGTCGCGGCGAGCGTGAACGGACGCGCCAGCGCGTCGAGCGTGGTCATCTTGTTCTGCACGCCGACGAACACCAGCGAGAGCGTGCGCGTCAGCCCGCGCAGGCTCGGATCGCCGGTGAGCGTGCCGATGAGCGCGCTCGACTTTTCCAGCCCTTGCGTGAGCTGGCCGACATCCTCCGTGGAGCGAAACAGCAGGCCGTTATGCGCGAAAAACTCGCTCGCCGCGGTGTCCTCGACCGAGCGAAACAGCTCCGGCCGCGCCTTGAGCCTCGCGGTCAGCGCCGCACTCGCCTCTGACGCGAGTTCGGCGGTGGGTGCATCGAGCACGATCAATGTCGAGCCGAAATGGCCGGGGAAGGCGTCTGCGAAAGCCGCCTCGCGCTGGCGCCATTCAAGGTTCGGTGAGATCAGCTTGTTGATGTCGGTGGTGATGGCGAAATGTTTCGCCGCATAGGTCGCCGCGCCGGCCGCGGCCCCCAGGCCTAAGATGATGATAATCCATGGAAATCTGGTGCAAAACCGGACGAGCGCGGTAACTGAGGCAGCAAGCATGCGGGTATAGCCTTAGGGTTTTGCGCCCCCCATCTACGCCAAACGCGCGGGGGGCGAAATCGGCCAATTGCCAATGGAACCTTTGCGCGCCAAGCTGATTGTCGAAGACTGAGAACCTTTTGGTGCGGGTGTGCGACTAACCCGCATGGGGCGGCGAAAGTTCGAAGGGGTTCTCCGGCGGATATGAACCCATCCAATTCATTGCTGAGAGGCATTCAGCAGATGCATGCGCCAACAATAAGTTCCCAAACAAAACCAAACCGGCCGCTCCTCGATTCGATCGACAACCCTTCCGACTTGCGTCGCGTCAATGCACGCGACCTGCCGCGGATTGCCGATGAGTTGCGCGCTGAAACCATCAACGCCGTCGCCGTCACCGGCGGCCATCTCGGTGCCAGCCTCGGCGTCATCGAGCTCACCGTCGCGCTGCACTATGTCTTCAATACGCCCAAGGACAAGCTTATCTGGGACGTCGGCCACCAAGCCTATCCGCACAAGATCCTCACCGGACGGCGCGACCGCATCCGCACTCTGCGCACCGGCGGCGGCCTGTCCGGTTTCACCAAACGCGCGGAGAGCGAATACGACTGTTTCGGCGCCGCGCATTCCTCGACCTCGATTTCGGCTGGGCTTGGCATGGCGGTCGCCCGCGACCTCGCCGGCGAAGACCACAACGTCGTTTGCGTGATCGGCGACGGCGCGATCTCGGCCGGCATGGCCTATGAAGCGATGAACAACGCCGGCGCCATGAACAGCCGGCTGATCGTCATTCTCAACGACAACGAAATGTCGATCGCGCCGCCGGTCGGCGCCATGTCGAAATATCTGACGCGGCTGTTGTCGAGCCCGGCCTACATGTCGCTGCGCGGCATCGGCAAACAGGTCGCCGGCCACTTGCCGGCGTTTTTCAAGGAGAAGGCGGAGCGTGCCGAAGAGTTCACCCGCGGCATGGTCACCGGCGGCACGCTGTTCGAGGAGCTCGGCTTCTATTACGTCGGCGTCGTCGACGGCCACGACCTCGACCAGCTGATCCCCGTGCTCGAGAACGTACGCGACATGCACCGCGGCCCGATTTTGGTGCACGTGCGCACGCAGAAGGGCAAGGGCTATGCCCCGGCGGAAGCCTCGAGCGACAAATATCACGGCGTGGTCAAATTCGACGTCGCCACCGGCAAGCAGCACAAATCGAAGTCGGACGCGCCCTCCTACACCAAGGTGTTCGGCGAAGCGCTGGTCAAGGAAGCCGAGCGCGACGAGCGCATCGTCGCCATCACGGCGGCCATGCCGGGCGGCACCGGCGTCGACATTTTCGGCAAGCGCTTTCCGCAGCGCACCTTCGACGTCGGCATCGCCGAGCAGCACGCGGTGACTTTCGCGGCCGGCTTGGCGACGCAGGGCTTCAAGCCGTTCGCCGCCATCTATTCGACCTTCCTGCAGCGCGCCTACGACCAGGTGGTGCACGACGTCGCGATCCAGCGCCTGCCGGTGCGCTTCGTGCTCGACCGCGCCGGCCTGGTCGGCGCCGACGGCCCGACCCATGCCGGCTCGTTCGACCTCGCCTATCTCGGCTGCCTGCCCGGCTTCGTGATCATGGCGGCGGCCGATGAAGCCGAGCTCATCAACATGGTGGCGACTTCCGCGGCCATCGACGACCGCCCGTCCGCCTTGCGCTATCCGCGCGGCGACGGCACCGGCGTCGCCTGCCCGGAACGCGGCACGCCGCTCGAGATCGGCCGCGGCCGGCTGGTCCGGCAAGGCAACACCGTCGCGCTGTTGTCGCTCGGCGCCCGCCTCGGCGAATGCCTGAAAGCCGCCGACATCTTGGCGGCGCACGGCATCTCGGCGACGGTCGCCGACGCGCGTTTCGCCAAGCCGCTCGACGGCAATCTCGTGCTCGGGCTGGCGCGCCAGCACGAGCTGATGATCACGGTCGAGGAAGGCGCCATCGGCGGCTTCGGCGCCCACGTCATGCAGTTCCTCGCCGACAAGGGCGCCTTCGATCAGGCCGGCTTCAAGCTGCGCAGCCTGATCCTGCCCGACGCCTTCATCGACCACGACACGCCGGCGGCGATGTATGCCAAAGCCGGCCTGGACGCGGCCGGCATCGTCGACAAGGTGTTCGAAGTGTTCGGCTCCGCGCACGCGCCGCAGCTGCGGCCCGCGCAGATGGCCGTGCTCGCCGACCGCAAGCTGCGCCGCCAATCGGCCGAGGCCGCGCGCATGAACGGAGGCGCGGCATGAAGGTCATTCTGGCAAAGCCGCGCGGCTTCTGCGCCGGGGTGGTGCGCGCGATCGAGATCGTCGAGCGCGCGCTCGACAAATACGGCCCGCCGGTCTACGTGCGGCACGAGATCGTGCACAACAAATGGGTGGTCGACGCGCTCAAGGCGCGCGGCGCCCGCTTCGTCGAGGAGCTGTCCGAGGTGCCGCCCAACGCGATCACCATCTTCAGCGCGCACGGCGTCTCCCGCAAGGTCGAGGCCGAGGCGCAGGAGCGCGATCTCAGGGTGCTCAACGCCACCTGCCCGCTGGTCTCCAAGGTGCACGCGCAGGGGCGGCATTACGTGCGCCAGGGCCGCACCGTCATTTTGATCGGCCACGCCGGCCATCCCGAGGTCGAAGGCACGCTCGGCCAGATCCCCGGCAAGGTGCTGCTGGTGCAGACCGAGGCCGACGTCGCCAAGCTCGACTTGCCGGCCGATACCCCGCTCGCCTATGTGACGCAGACCACGCTCTCGGTCGACGACACCCGCGGCATCATCGCCGCGCTCTATCGCCGCTTTAAGGACGTCAACGGGCCCGGCACCAAGGACATCTGCTACGCGACACAAAATCGCCAAACCGCGCTGTTAGAGCTCAGCAAGCTGGTGGACGTGATCTTCGTCGTCGGCGCGACCAACAGCTCGAACTCGAACCGGTTGTGCGAAATCGGCATCGAGGCCGGCACGCCGACCCACCTCATCGCCAACGGCAGCGAGATCAAGCCGGAATGGCTCACCGGCGTGGAAGTGGTCGGCATCACCGCCGGCGCCTCCGCTCCGGAAGTCATGGTCAAAGACGTGATCGATACATTGCGGCGAATGGCGCCGGTCGAACTCTCGACATTGCCGGGTGAAGATGAACACATCGAATTCCGCGTGCCGCTCGAACTCCTCGACGTGACCGGCGCCGACAAAATCAGTAAGGACGGTGAACTTGGGCATACCTCTCATTCAGAAACTGTTGGTTGGTAGTTACGTCGTCCGGCAACGCCTCGCCGGCCGCAAGCGCTACCCGCTGGTGCTGATGCTGGAGCCGCTGTTCCGGTGCAATTTGGCTTGCGCCGGCTGCGGCAAGATCGACTATCCCGATCCGATCCTGCACCAGAACATGGCGGTCGCCGACGCGCTCGGCGCGGTCGACGAATGCGGCGCGCCGGTGGTGTCGATCGCCGGCGGCGAGCCGCTGCTGCACAAGAACCTGCCCGAGATCGTCGAGGGCATCATCGCGCGCGGCAAATTCGTCTATCTGTGCACCAACGCGCTGCTGATGGAGAAGAAGCTCCACCAGTACAAGCCGAGCTCCTATTTCACCTGGTCGGTGCATCTCGACGGCGACAAGGAGATGCACGACCACTCGGTCTGCCAGCCCGGCACCTACGACCGCGCGGTGTCGGCGATCGCCGCCGCCAAGAAGCGCGGCTTCCGCGTCAACATCAACTGCACGCTGTTCAACACCGCGCAGGCCGAACAGGTCGCCGCCTTCTTCGACACCGCGATGGCGATGGGCATCGACGGCATCACCGTCTCGCCCGGCTACGCCTACGAGCGCGCGCCCGACCAGCAGCACTTCCTCAACCGCGACCGCACCAAGAACCTGTTCCGCGACATCTTCCGCCGCGGCCAGGGCGGCAAAAAATGGGCGTTCAGCCAGTCCAGCCTGTTCCTCGACTTCCTGGCCGGCAACCAGAGTTACCACTGCACGCCCTGGGGCAATCCGACCCGCACCATCTTCGGCTGGCAGCGGCCCTGTTACCTCTTGGGCGAAGGCTACGCCAAGACCTTCAAGGAGCTGATGGAAGAAACCGACTGGGATTCCTACGGCACCGGCAATTACGAGAAATGCGCCGACTGCATGGTGCATTCCGGCTACGAGGCCTCCGCGGTCGAGCATGCGATGCAAAGTCCGCTCAAGGCGCTCGGCGTGGCGCTGCGCGGCGTGCGCACCGACGGCGACATGGTTCCCGACCTGTCGCTCGACGGCCAACGGCCGGCCGACTACGTGTTTTCCCAGCACGTCGCTGAAAAGCTGGAGGAAATCCGCCAAAGCAGCCCGCGGCGGGAACCGGTGGCGGCGAAATAGCGGCCGCAGGGAACCCGGCGCCCGAACGGCTCGTTATGTCCTGCGGGGATCGCGGCCAGCGGAGGTCGGATCATGCGGGCTCGCACCGCTCTCGTTCTCGGCGTATTGGCATTTGCGTTTGCGGCGCCCGATACCGCCAGCGCCCAGCTATCGCCCGGCGGCGTGTTCGGCGCGGTCACCCGGCCGTTTCGCGAGTTGCTGGGCCGCTTCGGCCATTACCCGCGCCACCGCCATCATCATGCGACCACGCGGGAACGTCCGCCGGCCGCCGTGCGGGCCGAGCCGCCGCCGCAAGCCGAGCAGCGCCGTGCCGAAGAGCGCGGTGACGAGCAGCTCGGCTGGGTCGGGACCGCGGCCTGGCCGAGCGCCTATCAGGACATTCTGACTTTCACCTTCTGGCCGGCAGAAAACGGCCAGGCCATCCGCGGGCGCGGCTTCGACCTCATTGCCGCGACCGTTGCGGGCACGCCGAGCGCCAAGCCGCGCCAGGTCGCCACCACCGGCTCGGCCACGGCGACGCACGCCGACGCCTGCGCCGACAGCCGGAACGTCGACGACAAATGGCCCGCCGACCGCCTTGAAAAATCCCTGCAACTGACCGCCGAGCAGCGCGCCGCGCTCGACCGATTGCAGCAGGCGAGCGCGCAGGCGATCAAGACCATCAAGGCCGGCTGCCGTGACGATGCCGCCTGGCCGGCGCCGGCGCGGCTCGACGCCATGGTGCAGCAGCTTTGGGCGGTGCGCGACGCCGGCATCTTCATCCGCGCGCCGCTGAAAAAGTTCTACGACTCGCTGAGCGACAGCCAGAAGGCGAA
>Ga0207693_10004489_pt1 | contig 11805 bp, 11 predicted proteins | sample LARL81metaG_FD_184347 | JGI IMG/M metagenome (GOLD analysis project Ga0207693, IMG submission 184347) | Corn, switchgrass and miscanthus rhizosphere microbial communities from Kellogg Biological Station, Michigan, USA - LAR L8-1 metaG... | ecosystem: Host-associated > Plants > Roots >...
AACGATCTGTGTCCACGGCGATACACCCGGCGCCGTTGAATTTGCGCGCGAACTGCGCACACGACTTGAACGCGAAGGCGTGAAAATCAGCGCGCCGAAGAAATCTGATGAGCGACAACATAGACGCTGAAGCTAGCGCGGACCAATGGAGCCGGCGCGCCTTCGCGCCGCGGAGCCGAGTTAAGCGGCCCGAGGGCGGGCCGTCTCCACGTTTTCGGCATTTGCCACATCTGCCCTCGTTTCGCGACAATCCGATTGTTTTCTTTACAGCGAGCACATTTCAGAGACGCAAAATTCTGGCCGCGAGAAACTGTGAACAAATTTTGCGCGAACTTTGGGAACGTTCGGCCGAGCACGATGGTTGGTGGGTCGGCAGCTATGTTGTGATGCCAGATCATGTGCATTTTTTTGCCCGGCCTGCAGTTGACGCTCGGTCAAAGGCGGAATCGGTTGGGATGTGGAAGAGCGTCAGTGCGCGACGGATTGCGGCGACGCTATCCATTAAGCCGTCCATTTGGCAGCCGGACTACTTCGACCGGTATTTAAGATCCAGCGAGAGCTATTCGGAGAAATGGCAATACGTTGAGCAGAACCCTGTTCGCGCCGGTCTAGTTATAAGCGTGGAGGATTGGCCGTACCGCGGCACAATCAACGATCTCATGTTTTGAGAAGCGAATCGTGACACGCCTCGCCAGAAAAAGCATGGAGCCGGCGCGCCCTCGCGCCGCATGCGCGTCGCGGGAGCCGACGCGTTTTCGCGCCGCAAGCGGCCCGAGGGCGGGCCGTCTCCATGTCCAAGGTTATCTCAAGATGTGTCGCTTCGAACTCTGGTGAGGAACACAGTCGACAATCAGCGCGACACGACCAGTCTCGTCCGCGCACTTGGGCCAATCGACGCGACCATGATTGTTATCGGCTCGATGATCGGGTCTGGGATCTTCATCGTGTCAGCGGAGTCATCGCGATTGAGTGGCGCGCCGGGTTGGCTGTTGCTCGGATGGGCGCTTGCCGGCTTGCTGACGATTACAGGCGCGCTGTGTTGTTCGGAGTTGGCGACGATGATGCCGCGAGCAGGCGGTGTTTATGTTTTTCTACGCGAAGCGTTCGGTTCTCCCATCGGATTTTTGTATGGCTGGACGTTGTTTCTCGTGGTCCAAACGGGGACGATCGCAGCGGTAGCCATTGCGTTCGCGAAGTTTCTCGGCGTTTTTGCCACATCAGTTTCACCTGATAATTACCTGGTCTCCCCAATGTCGTTAGGCGGTTACGCGATCAGCTTATCCACGGAGCAATTAGTAGCGATAGCGTTGATCGCACTTCTGACCTGGACGAACACACGCGGGCTCGAGATCGGTAAAATTGTTCAGAACACATTTACCTTTGCCAAAACCGTCGCGCTGACTGCAGTTGTGGTGATAGGTTTGTCGTTAGGCTGGAAAGCCAATTCTGCCGCACTAAGCTCGGCATGGTGGGACTCTTGGGCCAATGGCTGGAATCCGCAGGCGGCGCAGCCCGGCTTCGCCGTCACCGGCGCGCTGGCTCTGGCGCTGCTCTTTGGCAGGTCGATGGTCGGTCCGCTCTTCGCCCAAACCGCGTGGACCAATGTGACATTTATCGGCAGCGAAGTGCGTGATCCGGGAAAAAATCTCGTACGCGCGCTTGTGGGAGGATGCGCGGTTGTGGTCGTACTTTATTTGCTGGCTAACGTCGCTTATCTGGCGGTGCTTCCATTTCCGGAAATCCAGCACGCGCCACACAACCGCGTAGCCGTAGCAATGATGGACACCGTCTTCGGTCGGCCCGGAGCGATGTGCATGGCCGCAGCGATCATGATTTCCACTTTCGGTTGCAACAACGGACTGATTCTCGCTGGAGCGCGCGTTTACTATGCCATGGCGCGTGATGGCTTGTTCTTCCGAAAGATTGCAACGACAAACCGATTTCGTGTTCCCGCGGCGGCACTCGTGGCACAGGGAGTTTGGACGGCTCTCCTGGTTTTGCCGCGCACGGTTACAACCAATGCCGCAACACAGCAGGTGACTTACGGGAATGTTTACAATCAACTGCTTGAATACATCGTCTCGGCGGACTTGGTGTTTTACCTTCTGATGGTCGTCGCCGTCATTCTCTTACGACTTAAAAAACCGAATGCTGAGAGGCCATACCGTACGTGGGGTTATCCAATTGTGCCGATCATCTCGATCGTGCTGTCGGCAGTGTTAACCATTGATCTGGCGTGGCTCGCGCCGGCGACGTCAGGAATTGGAATCCTCATCGTGTTGACCGGCGTGCCGGCTTACTTTCTATGGCGGCTGCGCGGCGCGAGACATGCCAGTCCGGCTTAGCTTCGGCGCGCGAATTATTTATGTATGCCTGCAAAATCAAAGAAACAACAAATGGCAGCCGGCGCTGCGCTTGCAGCGAAGCGAGGCAAGCGTTCCAAGTCGTCGCTTAAGGGCGCATCGCGCCAAATGGCGAAGTCGATGAGTAAAAGCGAGCTACGAAAAATGGCAAAAACAAAGCGCAAGGGGAAGCCCACACGCAAACACAAGAAAAGGTAGAACTCGTATTTCGGCGACTAGACAGCTGCACGAGCCGAAGATTCACACTCAAGCCGAGGAATCTGCTGACGAAGAAAAGCATGGGAGGAGATGAGATTTTCACTCTCCCGCGCTGTCGCCCTGCATCGCTGCCGTCGCCTGTGTCAAGGGTTCCAAGCTTACTCTGCTTGTTCCTGTAAAGGGATGATCAAGCACAAAGACCAGGTATAAAATTGACGTAACCGTCACGGTCAGTGTCGTGGTAATGAGGTATTGGGCGCGTATGTTTTTCATGCCGAAGAAAAAGGTGTAGGAGACCGCAAGGACGCCGCCAACGAGTAACACCAACCAGATGACCGGTGGCACGGTATCGTTACCGGCAAATATTCTCATTCGGCGATACTGAGCCAGGTTATTTAAACATCTTAACCCTTCAGCGTACAGCTCACGGTTGGGAATCGAGTTCGCGTCCACTTGAGCAAATAATTTTCTGAGACTGTTGTGAGCTCCGCCGGAATAAAGCTGAAGGTCTCCATCCGCCATCTTCGGGACTTCATCGTTGTAAACCTCAGAAATGTAATTTCTCACTCCCTGCTGAATGATTTTCCTCGGAGAATCAGGAAACGTTGCGGCAGTGTGAAAAATATCCAGAGCCTCGCTAGCCTCCATTTGTAGATTTTTGGTTGCCTCGTCATATCCGTTCCAGGTAGCAAACACCACAAACGCCACCAGCACTCCATAGAACAATCCGAAGGCGTTGAAAATGATCGCAGCGACTTCGTGGTTCTCCTTTAGTACTTCGGCTGAATACTTCCTTCGGACTAAGTAAAGCCCGACCAGACTCAAGAAGGTGGTAATCGCCGAGACGATAAAAAATGAAACCGGCGGCTGTAACTGAAGCAGGAATTGCATAAATTTATTAACCCTTCAGAAAACTTCCCCGAATCTTACTGCTTTTGACTTGTTACTTCACGTTTAAGCCGATACCCGTCGGCGTGAGCACCGTACCCGCTGGCGTATTCAACTAATCCCAAGCCCTTTTTCCAGGCGATTTTTTTGAAATGTCCGGAGGGATGGGTTGCCTCATAAATGCAGAGGTTTCCTTTCAATTTGATTGTTGTTTTCCACTCCCCCTCCTGGTGTTCGAAGCTGCCGCTGGTGATGCCATAAATATCGTTCGGTTCGAATTCTGGCGGTTTGTCGAGTGCCGAAATCTTTTTAGCGGCCGCGTCGTTGTCCTCTTCGTTTAGCAGGACGATCCGGTTATCAGTCACGATAAAATAATCCGGCCGAATCTCGCGCTTTTTCGGGCGAACTCCCGCAGGATTTCTCGCACGCGACGTGACATCGGTGAATTCGATTTTGAAAATTGCGCCCCAATCCATTTTGGCAACCCGTGTTGTAAGCACGCGCACAGTGAGCGGGACCTCTTCCTCCTCGATGTCGTCGCCCCACTGTGTTCCTTGAAAAGTTGCAGACACCGGCTTGTCGTCCGTTGTGCCCAAAAACGGATTAGCTGCGTATCCCGAAACCGAGATCAACATCGTCATCATCACTATCGCCATTCGCCAGCAATTCACGGGATGATGCTAACAAAGCGGCCATTGACAGTGCACGCTCGAATTTCCTAGTCTGGCTGTCTGAGAACGCTCCGGCTATGGGGCCTTGTGGGTTTGCTGCTACTTTCAGCGCCGCCGATTTCGCGCGGCGACTCCGAAATTGTCGTGGCGATCCGTTACCTGCAAGCCAAAGGCACCAGTCATTCTCATCTTTATCTCTATCGTGAAAACGGAAAGTTGTTGCGACAGCTCACCAACGACAATTCCGGACAAGACAGCGATCCGATTTTCGCGTCCGATGGGGAAACAATTGTGTTCACCCGCGAAAAACCAAATGATACACGAGAATTTTGGAGCATCGATCCTCGCGGCACGAAGCTGAAGAAGCTCGATACGGCGCCCGATTGGTACTCGGCAGCGAAAAGCTCGCCTTATTTCACGAGTGGCGGAGAAGAGGACGCCCCGTCATCTTCACCAACTCAGGCGCAGGAACAATCTGCATCTGCCGCGACACCTGAAAGCGCCGAACAAGGAGAACACCAGGGCGGGACAGCGCTCGATGCTGTGACTGATGCAACAGACCGCCCCCCAGAAATCATTAAGGCGCCGGATGGATCGGGTGAAATCTTCTGGCGCAAAGGGAAACAGGGTGAAGGCGCGGAGGAAGTGCTGAACTGGGTGATGTGGTTCCGCAATTCAAAATCGGGTCAGGAAACACAGATCGGCAGGTTGCTCGGCTTCCCATCGTTCCGGCCGCTGCACATTAAGGGAGATAAGGATCAACAACGGAGCCGGCGGGAGCCGAGCGACGTGGACGGGCAGCGCGAGAGCGTTGGCGAGCGGGAGAGAGCCAATCAATTTCTTTTCGAAGGGCCACTGCGGCTAACATTCTTTAGCTGCCATCTCGACAGCACGAATGGCGACACAGTCGAGGCTTTCGATTTCAATAAGCGAAAGCTCATCCAATTATCGCCAAACTATGCAACCCCGGTTCCCGTTCCCGGGGAGCCGGCGTTTCTCACGCTCACCGAAAATCGATACGTGACAATTCCCGGCAGCACAAAGACGGCTAACTGTTCCTACATCGAGCGTTGGGCCGCGAATCTCAAGGAATCGTGTGACAACTATGAGGCGTATCTGCGGTTCCACGGGGTGAGCAGCGATGAAGTTGTAGAGGGTCTTACCCGCGACGAATACGAGAAGGAATTGCGCGAGAACAAAGAAAGAGGGCACGAGTGTTACGGACAGCCCGAAGTCCGTTACGCGCGCAAAGGGAGTGCCGCGATCTGCTACGGCGCTTCCATGTATCGGCCCGAAAAAACGCCGGCAGTCATCATCATCCGCAATGGAGCGGATTAAAACGAACATGAAAAAGACCATACCTGTTGGTGCAACTTGGATTTGGGCGATTACTGCATTCTTCGTGTTTGCGAATGCGCCTTTTGCTTTCGCCAAGCCACAAAAGAAATCGGCTAAATCCGCTCCGGAAAACGCGGATCCGCTCGTAAATACCGCGATGAAAAACATGGAGACCGGAGTGTGGTCCGTGAACGGCACCGTCACGGCTAAGAAACCGATCAAGCTGCAAGGACTTCTTTCCGGCGAAGATTTTGATTTGGCGATGGAACCGGGCGTGAACCCAAACACGCCCATGCGCGAAATCGTGATTAAAAACAAAGCCTGGATTTGCTCCGATGGCGAAACGTGGCACGCCACCAGGCCGGATGATCGATTGATCTACAATTGGGCGCACGTGCCAATCATGGCGGACAGGAAGTTGCCGCAATTTGAGAAAGTGGGGTCTGAACAACGCAACGGACAGACTTTGATGCACGTTCGGCTGAAAGTTCCTGAGAAGAACATCAACCCGAAAGAGTTGCCCCAATATTGGCTCGTTCTCGATTCTCAGGGGCAAGCCCAATACGTCGGGCACACTGAGATGCCGATGTTCTCGCAAGCGCGCAAGGAAGTCATGTACTGCTCGTTCGATTATGCGCCGACTAAAGAAAAGATCGCGCCGCCACCACTCGGGGCACCAGTGGATGACAAGGCGTATGGCTTTAACGACATCGAGCAACACAAGTTCGATTGGAAAGGTAAAGTCGTTAGGCTTGAGGTGACTCCGAAAATCTTGGAGTCCAAACAAATTGGCGAGGACACGTACCGCGGCTTTTTCAAAGATACCGCGACACCCAATCATTACGGCATTGTCGAATTTCCGCACGACGCGCTGGTTAAGCTTGGTTTTCTCAAAAAAATCGTGGACGGTGCACATGCCGCTGAAGAGCTGGAAAAAATGGGCGCCTTGGGTCGCACCGACGGCAAACCAGTTTCATTTTATGTCGAGGTGATTCCTATCGGCGAGAAGCCCGCCGCACGAGCCGTGGCCGTTGGCGCGAGGCTCGTGCGCGATCCAGACGGAAGCGTTAGTTACACCTGGGACGCCGATGAGAAACAGGCGGCGAAATCACCGCCTGGTCCTGCGGCGTCGGACGGCTCCGATGGCGATCTTGTTAATCGCGGGATCGAGAAAGCGAAGAACAGTGACCTGGACGGTGCTATCGCTGATTTCGACCGCGCGGCCGAACTCGATCCAAAAAATGACGCGCCATATTATAACCGTGCTCAAGCCAGACGGCTGAAGAATGACACGGCTGGCGCCATTGCCGACTACACCAAAGCAATCGAACTAGGCTCCACAAATCCGGCTGCTTACAACAATCGCGGCAACGCCAGGGCGGAAAATAAAGATCGTGATGGCGCAATTGCTGATTATACGCGCGCCATCGAACTCAAACCCGATTACGCGCGCGCCTACTACAATCGTGCGACCCTGAAGAAGGAGAAGGGGGATGCGGCTGGGGCTGCCGCAGATTTCAAACGCGCCCGAATGCTGGACCCGGATTTAACAAGCGAAGGGTCGGCACCGGATTCCAGTAGCAATCGCGGCGCCGCGAGTGGCGAAGCGACAGCAACAACAGTCAGTCTCCTGGATGGCAAGCTAAAACTCGACATCCCGTCGGATTTTTCGCGCGACGCTGACGATCCGAAAAGTCCAAAAACGCTCGCCAAGTTTTCAGGACCCGACGGCGCGTGGGGAGAAGTTTTGCGCGGAACACATGGCCTGATGCCAGATAAGCTCGAGGGCTATCTGAAAATGCGCGTGGCCGAATACAGCAAAGGCTTCAACTGGTTACCGAAAGATTCGCACCTTGAATGGCTGAAGAAAGACATCGTCACCATCGATGGCCGGAAATGGGCGGACTGGCGCTACGTGCCAATGCTAAAAGGAACGAAAGACTACTCGCGCAGCCCCGTCTACACGCGCTTCCTAACCACTTCCTATAAAGGCCAGCTGTTAGAGATCACCTTTACCTCAAACCTGAACACCGCGCCCGAGTTAAAGCAGAAGATGGATCACATCATGGACTCGGTGCACCTCGAAGAATGAAGCCGCAGATGATCAGCGTTGAAACATATATGAAAGACTATGAAGCCTCGGTGTTGGAAAATCTTCAGGGAGAATGGATCACGCTGATGAAACGAGAGGCGTTACTGATCCTGGAATGGACGGCTTTTTGTTGGGACCGAATTCTCGTTAGGCGGCATATAAAACTACTCGTGGCCGTATTAGCACTAATCAGCGCGGGCCAAGCTGCCGCGGATTGCCAAAAGGCCGCAGATTGGGCGCGCGCTTTCTACTCCGAGCACTATTTCTTTTATGCCGGCGAACCAGATCCTATCTTGCAGTCCACCACGCCTGAGTTCGGAGCGCTGCTCAAGAAGGAATGGGCATATTCGAAGGGAGAGGTCGGGCATTTTGATTACGATCCTTGGCTTGGAGCCCAGGACGGAGAAATTGGCAAGCCGGTTCGCTTCTCTGTCGAAAGCGAGTCGCCGGATATTGCAATTGTCTCCATGTCATATCCGTACGTGCTTGACCCCAAGCACCCGCCGGAACGGCACACGGTGCACTTGATACTGCACAAGGGAGAACACGAGTGCTGGCACCTTCACGATTTCATCACTCCGCTCGGCGATTCGTTGTCATATGTGTTCTCTGCTGCGGAGCCCTAACCGGGGCGGTGGAGCCGCCGGGCGTTCGATGCCAACAGCTAAAAGTGCATTTGGGAGAATGAAAAAATGAGAACGTTCTTATTCGTCGCTTTTAGTTGGGTCATGTGTCTCTGTCCCGTGCTAGCGAGTGAGGAAATCAAGTATCCGTCTCCCGATGGACGCTTCGCCCTGAGGATAACTCAATCGAAGGACGATGAATACCATCCGATGGTTGAGTTGATAGCGAAGCACTCCGGCACAGTATTGGTGACCTTACATAGTGGCCAGGAGGACACCGATCTGTTCGATGCCTCCGAGGCGGTCATGATATGGTCGGCTGACTCCAAGCGAGTGGCGTATGGTTTTCATGCCAATCCGCCCGGGGCGAGGGTAGTCGAACGCGGCGTGCTTGTCTGTTTTTGGAACGGCTCGGGTTTCGACAAGGTGTTTTTGCCGGAAAATTTGCCGTCGCCGCGGATCAAGTTTCCCAAAGGAAAGGAGGGGAACGTGAAACCCTATGGAGGCGGGGTGACTCCTCTGAGATGGTTGAAGTCAGGAGAACTGGAGCTGACCAGCGAAGACATGATGCTCTCGCGAGATGATGGCAAGAGCTATACCGGCGTGGTGCGTTTTACGATTTCCTTTGACGCGCAACACAAGGCGTCCGTGAAGAACGTTGGGAAAACAAAGACAGAGGTGGAAGAATGAACCGTCGAGACTCCAGACACGGATTTGAAACTTGTTTGCCTACCCGTTCCCTCCCCGCTACTCGTCGGGGTTTTACCTTTTATGTTACTGAGCCTCTCAGCTTCATCCATGAACTTACTCTAATGATCGAACGAATTGCCTCATGGTGCGTAACAGTTAGATCCAGGTCAGTGTCTGACGAAAGGAGAGCAACATGAAAGGTCGGACAATGCATCTATTCGCGGTGGCGATGTGGGTAACCTTGCTTTTGCTGCCGAGCCATGTTTGGGGATGTGCTTGTTGCGCCCATCCAGGTGAATACCAAATCGAATTCGTCAAACCTGACGATTTCAAACTTAGTGTCATCGAGCGAATCCGTTTTGGCACAAAGGCAGACCTGTGGACAGGCGAGGCGGACCCAGAGGTAGCCGCTAAAGGCCTGGCTCACCCGGAGGATGCCTACTCGCTGAGTGGCTCGCTCGTCGGTAAGGTGTGGAAGCTGACGTTCCGCAACGGGGATGAATCCGGCACCCTCGATTTACCGTTGCCAGCCAAGATGTTGAGATTCGCAGCCGACATTCACGACGGGTGGACAAAACAACCCGGGTACCCCGAGCCAGTGCTTTATAAAGAATGGCGTTTTGAAGGCGACGCTAACGGGACGGGCGTTTTTAAGGCCGGAATCACTGCCCGAACCAAATACGTTCTCGTGTTTCAAGGCCGGGGCAATAGCTGCGACGGCGCCGAAGATTTTACACACTGGCAATTGAAAATCACCGGCAAACAGGCCGATTACTCTTTCTACGGTGAGCTCGGCGCGCCGGTGCCGGAGAAGCAAAATGAGTGAACGTCTTGCTCAATCGTTACTGCTGGGAGCGCTCATGCTGCTGCCAGTTAGGTATGTCCAGGCAGAAACTCCCGAAGATCCGATCTACGTGAAAACTTCCAACGGATGGAATGCCGCGTTTGCACACGGTAACGAGTACGCTGAATTCCGCGTGATAGGGAACAGCGCAAAACTTCAAGACGCTTATCATATCCTGCTTCAAAAGGGTGTTGGAATGATGGTTTCCTTTGTTGATAAAAAGGAGCTTCAAAACGACACGGATCTGTTGAGCGCGCATGCTCAATGGGAAATAAATTACTGGCATCAACATGCCAGCAGAGTTGAAAGCAATACCCGAGAAGATCTAACAGGAACAAGAAAGGACGTTAAGGTGACTGAGGTAAAAGTGTACAACGACAAAGGCGCACAGATGTCATCTTATTTGATCGGGCTTGCCGCGAAAGATGGGGTTTTTGTGCTTTCAGTTTCACCAGCCAACAAGGATATAGATCCGTTGGTAAAAGAATTGGTCAGCTCGTTCAAACTTGTTCCTCGAAACCTGGATGCCGAAGAAGCGAAACGGCTATCATCGCAAGCCAAGGCGCAGCGTTAAACCTATGTCTAACTGATCGCTGACTCGGTTCGCCTTAAGGATGAAACCATGAGAAGAAAAATGAATAAACTCTTCATCGCGCTGACATTGGTCGGTCTGGTGATAGCGCTGGCCCGCGTCAACGCCTGCGCCGCCGGTAACCTTGCGATTGACGGAACGGGCAATCTTTTTGCGGCGTCGTCGTCCAGCCACGCAATCTTTAAGTTCACGCCCGACGGAAAGAAGAGCACGTTCGCCTCCAGGGTTAGTCCTGACAAAATGGTCCTTGACGGAGCGGGCAACCTCTTTGTGGCGGAGGAACATTTTCAGGAAGACCGTCACGCCGACGTAATCTTGAAATTCACACCGGGCGGAAAGAAAAGCACGTTCGCCTCAGGACTCGAAGAACTTTGGCGCATGGCCATTGACGGAGCGGGCAATCTGTTTGTGGTGGAGAAACATTTTCAAGAACAGCATGACGTCCAGGCGATCTTGAAATTCACACCGGACGGAAAGAAGAGCACGTTCGCTGTCGCCTCCGAGGGTTCTTTGTACAGCGACATTGCGGTTGATGGAGCGGGCAATCTCTTTGTGGTGGACTTTGTGCGGGACGCGGGCAGCTCGATTCTTAAATTCACACATGATGGGAAACAGAGCACCTTCGCATCTGGCGTCAGCACTCGCGATTACGGCGTAGACATCTTGGGCTTGGACGACAACAGTAATCTGTTTGTGGCGGTGTTTGCGGGGGATGCGGGCAGCTCGATCCTTAAATTTACACCTGATGGAACGAAGAGCACGTTGGCTTCCGGTCTTGGAGAGCCGGTTGATCCGACTTTTGACAGCAAGGGCAATCTCTTTGTCGGGGATAAAGTCAGCGATTCGATCCTTAAATTCACGCCCGATGGAAAGAAGAGCACCTTTGCCACCGGCACCGGCCTTAGCGGCATGGCCGTTGACGCAGCAAGCAATCTCTTTGTTTTGGAGGGCGGCAGTGAGTTACTCTTCAAATTTACACCGGACGGAACCCGAAGCACCTTTGCTTCCGACCGAGTTTCACCGGACAAACGGTGGGAATACCAGTGTTCCGCTCATGGTTATGACGCTCGCCTTGTAAAGACAGGCACAAGTCAAACCGCGTTGGATCTTTCCGAACAAGTGAGTGAGTTCGGGGATGAGGCAAGGATAATATGGGCGCCCGATTCAAAACGCTTCGGGCTCAACTACACAAAAGGGGCTCGCGCGCGCGCTGACACGACAGCGCTTTATCAGTTGCGCGGAGACAAATGGGTGCAGTTGCGTTCCCCCGTAACGGACGAAACTACCAAGCCGGTCGAGCGCGCGCACGACGCCCAATTGCGCAAGATGCACTTATACCCAGGCCATATTTGGCACAGTGAGCAAGTCCGTAAGTGGACCGACGGCAGCACTGCGCTCCTTTATTCAGAGCTGTCAGTGATGGGCGAAGAGGATCCGCGGTGGGTAACGACTTTTCTTTTCACATTGAAGTTCGATGCACAGGGGAACTGGAAAATTATCAAGAGT
>Ga0207693_10004493_pt1 | contig 11801 bp, 9 predicted proteins | sample LARL81metaG_FD_184347 | JGI IMG/M metagenome (GOLD analysis project Ga0207693, IMG submission 184347) | Corn, switchgrass and miscanthus rhizosphere microbial communities from Kellogg Biological Station, Michigan, USA - LAR L8-1 metaG... | ecosystem: Host-associated > Plants > Roots >...
ACGCAAACAGGAGCGGCGGCAGATCGGCATCCCGGTAGGCGCCAATTTGTCGTCGTTGCCTGTCCGTGACATGGAAGGCCGACCGGCCAAAATCAATTTCAATACCGGAATTCCCACCGTGATTTATGTTCTCTCGCCGGCATGCGGCTGGTGCCGCAGCAATGAGAAAAATATGCATGCCCTGGCCGCCGGCAAAACTGGCGTCTTCAACTTTATTGGGCTATCGTACACGGCGCAGAATCTCCAGCAATATGTTTTGGCGGGGCATGCGCCGTTCACAGTGTATGTTGCAGAACCAGCCGGCCTCCCTGCGGGACTCGATATCCAAACCACACCTCAAACCTTGGTTGTTTCCCCCGCCGGCATAGTCGAGAAAGCCTGGCTTGGCGCCTATGATGGCAGCCGGCAGCGTGAAATAGAAGCCTACTTTAAGGTGGTTTTACCCGGAATCAAGACGCAATAGTTCCCTCCCCTGGTTTTGATTTTGGCTCGATTCGCGCGTTTTCGCGTTCATTCGCGGCTAACCTCTTACTTTAAATCTGCGTTCATCTGCGAAATCTGCGGCGAGGTTTTCTTTGCGACCTCTGCGTCCTCTGCGGTGACAACTACGCCACTTCCGCCCGCAACACTCTCGCCCCACTTCCCTGCTCTACCGCGCTGCTCTCGCGGATCTCTGTCAGCTTGGCCAGGACAAACGCCGCCACCGACAGCTCCAGGTCGCGCACCGCCACGTCAAAGAAGTGTCCCGTAGTCAACAGCGCCAGCGCAATGCACACCAGCCATGCGGACGCCACATATGCGCCCAGCCGCGTCGCCTTGGTCAGGATGGCCAGGCCCACAACCATCTCAATCACGCCCACAACGTGCATGAGAGACGTCGGGCTCAAGGGGAGCATCCTCTGCGCCAGCGGGCTTACATACTGCTCCCAGTTCGTGAGCAGGTTAAGAAATTTGTCCAGGCCGGCCAGAAACGCCATCAGCCCCAGGGCATACTTTGAAATCGTCTGTATTGTTTGTAGTCTGCTTTGCATCGCTCTATCACCTCTTGCGATATAGAGTGCGAAGGTGGAAGGAGGTTACAAAGCCTATTTCGCAGACGCCCTCACCGCGATGCACACATAGTACCACCGGCGCAGCCCTGGCGATTCTAAATTGCTCGTGGAGCGCAGGCGCCCTCGCCTGCGACGGTCACATAAATGCCTGCTCCACCCCTGAGGGTACAGCAACTGTAGAACTGCTCGCTAGGGCAAACCACTGATTTAGCAAGACCAACATCGATGGAAATTCATTCCAAGGCATTTATTGAGAAATCAGGCACTGGGCGGCCCCTATCCTTTGATAGGCATTTTTTTTGTAGACCCATTCAGCTACTTTGGTTATAGTTTCCTTCAATTGTGGGGTATAGATTGGGGTATAGATTCATGTTTTCTGTGCGGTCTCACTTCTTGTTCGCCTATCTACTTGCATTAGCCGCGGGCTTTGCCGTTACCACTTCAGCCGCCGCACAGACGAATCCGGCGGCCTCAGAATGCGGCATGCCCGGCGGGCTGTTGAGCGTCAGCGGGCACAACCTCTTCACTGAGCAGCAGGAGGAGTGGCTGGGTGAGGTGATGGAGAAGGAGATCCGCAGCGACTTCAATGTAATCGACGATGCGGACAATTATTTACAGAAAGTTGCAGACCGGTTACAAGCCCAGCTTCCGCCTTCCAGCACACATTACCGGTTCGTCATCATAGATTCTCCTGAGCTCAACTCTTTCGGGCTGGTGGGTGGACGCATTTTCATTCATCGCCGAATCATCGCTTTCGCCCAGAATGAAGACGAATTGGCAATGATCCTGGGCCACGAAATGGGACATATGGTGGACCACCACGTGGTGCTCCGCCTTTCTGATTCTTTCCGGCAAATGGGCGTCAGCAGTCTGGGTGATCGCGCTGATGTGCTCAAGCACTGGAAAGACTATGAGGACAACGCCAGAAGACTCAAGCATACGAGTGACGAAAGGCGCGAGGCGGACGAACAGGTCATCGCCGATCGCATCGCGTTTTATGCCCTGGTGCGTGCCGGATACAATCCGGGAAAAGGCATCGCATTCTTTGACCGGCTTTTTCAAACCAAAGGCAAGACGGGAAGCTTCTGGTCTGAGTTTGCCGGGACTACCAATCCCAACGGCAAGCGCCTGCGTGAGATGCTGAAATCAGAGCGGCCCCTGGCGCAGAGGTGCATCGCCACGCGCCAGGCTGATGCGGGGCACTTTGCTGAATGGCAGCAGAAGATCATCGCCACCACCAAGCTTGCCGGCCGGTCCAAGGCTGAGTTGCCGGGCCTGGTCAGGAAAGTGGCGCTGCAACCGCAGCTTCGCACTGATCTCTATAGCATTGAATTCAGCCCCGACGGCAAGTACCTGCTGGCCCAGGATGAGAGCAGCGTCTTTGTCGCGTCGCGCGAGCCGCTGGCCAACCTCTTCCGCATTGACGCGTTCGATGCTCACGCCGCGCGCTTTTCCCCCGACTCCCGCTCTATAGTTTTTTACGACAAGGAGCTCAGGGTTGAAAAATGGGACATCGCCAGCGCACAACGCACTTCAGTACACCAGCTGACCATTCCGGAATGCTTCCAGGCGGAGCTTTCACCTTCTGGAAACTATCTCGGCTGCATTGATGAAGAGTTCGGCCTCAAATTGGTGGACGTTGAGACCAACACTGTCCTTCTTGACCGCAAGCGATTTTATCGTTTTACCAATTTTTACGAGTTGGAAAACTACTTCCTTGCCCTGATCAGAGGCGAAAAGATCCGCATCTTCGACATGAAGTTCTCTCCTGACGATCATTACTTCATCGCTGGCCATTCAGATGCGTTCGTGGCATATGACCTGAAAACAAAGGCCGAGGCCAAGCTTTCCTGGCGGATTATAGAGCTGGGCAAAATTTCCTTTACCTTTGTTGCTCCAGATGAGTTCGCCGGATTGCGCTATGCCGGAGTGAATGACATGAGGCTGGTGCGCCTGAGCTTTCCTTCAGGTGAGAAGCTGGACGAATTCAAAGTCCAGGCGGGTGGATGGCTTTCCAGCACCGGCAACCATGAGGCCCTTCTCATGCGCCCGGCGGCCGCGTATCCCGTGGCCATTGTGGACCTGAAAGAGAAAAAGATCACGCAGGCCTTCAAAAGTCCGGCTTTTGCCGTGTATGGGCAACTTTATGCCGGAGAGCAGAACAGCGGCGAAGTGGGCTTGTTCAACACCGCGGACAGCAAATCGGCCGGCAGGCTCCAGCTCCCGGAAAGCCTGCTGGGGACCGCCAGGACCTCGGTGTTTTCCGCTGACGGCAAGTGGCTCGCCGTTTCGCAGGGCACCCGCGGCGGTTTATGGAAGCTGGAGAACGGTCAGCGCATGTTCCTGGCCCACGGCTTTAACGGCGCGCTCTTTGAAAAGGACCAGTTGATCACCGAATTCGCCAAAGACCCACCGAGCCCCACGCGCGTGTTCCAGTTTGACCTGGGCGCCAACACCAACAAGAAGCTCTTTGACGTGCTGGATGGCGTATTTATTAATGCCCAGTCCTGGCAATGGGGCGATCTCCTGATCAGAATGCATCCGGAAAAGGCAAAAGAGGACCTGGGTACGGGACACACGATTTTGCAGGTGCTCGATGTTCACAATAACAACCTCTTGTGGGAACGCAGGCTGCACCAGGGACTGCCTCAATTGTTCTATACCCCAACGGCCATCACCATGTTGATCTGGGACTGGGGCGGAATCAAGGAAGCGGCCAAAGACAATCCAGACATCAGCGCCCGGCTGAGCAAGCTGGAGAACAAAGACACTTCCTACCTTTTGGAGGCCTTCGAGCCAAGGACCGGCAAGCTGCTGGGCTCGGTGCTGGTGGATACCGGGAAGCTTTCCTTCCGCGTGAGCTCGGGGTACACGGCGGGCAGCAAAATGTTTGTTGCTGATGGCACCAACAATCGCACCCTGGTGTATTCCATCAAGACCGGCTCGCAGGAAGGCTCCTTGATCGGGCGTCCGGTGGCAGTAACGCTGAATGGCGACAAGGTGCTGGTCCAGAATGAAATGGGAGTCGCCGACCTTTACGATTCCACTACGCTTCAGTCCGTGGCGCATTTGAGTTTCCCGGCCCGCATTGTGGATGCCGACTTTGCCGGCGATGGTTCACTCTACGTGCTCACGGCTGACCAGAACGTCTACCAGCTCAATGTGAGCCATGATCAGCAGAGGGCCGCACAATGAAGCTGACGCCCTGACTCTGATTTACGGCTGTCGGACAAGCGCTCAGCGCCGGAGGCGCTGATTGTTGTCGCTCCGAGTCTAATCACTCGAACACAGATTTCCTGTGATACTGCAGACACTTCGCATCCGGCAAAAATCTTCCCGGCAAATTGATCCTCTGGCCTTCAAGATCGAGCAACCCAACGCGATGCAACGGCACAGGACTTGCTTTCTTCACGCGCTTGGAAATTAGCAAGCGGCTGTCTGCATCCACGCTGATCAATCCACGATCAAAAGCGCGGTCATGCAAGACACACAAGCAAAACCCATTACGCGGATCGGCCCGCAAGTCGACTGAAACCTTCCACGGAATAATGTGGCTGGCATTGAGCAAAGAGCGGACTTCAAGTCCGCAAAATGAACACTTAAACCCATAACTTGCCAACACCGCTCTGCTGAAGAAGCTTTGCACCAAGCGCATGGGCCGGCTCAATTGCTTTTCCGTAGGTCCCTCGGGCAATTGGGGCTCCGTTTCCAGCGGAGACTCGATTGGGACAGACAAGCGGTTGAATTCTTCCTCGCTCTGCTCGGCCACACTGTTTGGCGCGGCCTCAAACTCTTCCCAAATCGCGCGGTCCAAACTGCTGACGTTCCCCAATCCTTTTATGTTTCTTTTCTTCTGTGCGGGATCAAGGCTCGCAAAGTTAACCAGCTTCATGGCAACAGCGCTCGGCGTCCGGCCGATTGCTTTTGCGAACGCAACAATGCTTGGGTTGGTGCTATGGAGTTTGCCAAATGGAATCCGGCAATAAAGGTTAAAGCAGGCCAGCGCTTGCTCTCGGGTCCAGTTCGCGCCCTTCACGAGATGATGGTCCTCTCAATTCATTCCGGGTCTTCATTAATTTTTTGTATAGTCAAGAATGCTGAACCACGTTCGATTCTTGATTGAATTCTCTCAATGATGAATTCAACTAACTTTTCTTGTTCCTTCCACTTCGCCGTTCTTCTTTGGGCATCGAAATCGTGATGACGAATCAACCTTCGGAGGACTTGGATAGGAAGCTGACGAAGCCAAAGGCTAAACTCCGAATCGTCCTCGATTGGAGAATTCTCGATAAATATCCGGAAGATTCTGAGCATCTGCTTCTGTTTTGTGCACTTTTCGGCGTACTGATGTGCTTGCAATTGGAGCAAAGAAGCCCATCAAGTTCAGACGCAAAGGCCGGATTTCTGTCTGATTCATCATTCAAGAGTTTAACAAGCTTAGTGAGGAGATTGATCAAACGCTTTTCGTTTCGCATGCAGCGATGACCTCCTGTGTCAAACCCTTAAATGAGTCATATGCTGTACCGTATTTTCCTTAAAGTGGTGGCAGATACGCTAGGAAAAATCCTGAAATGACCGCCAAAATGAGGTTCGTCTGGGCGTGTGCTTCGCCAGCCCATGCACATGTGGCACAGCCGCGGCTGTGCCACAAAATTCTAGCCGATGCAAACTCTCATCATCCGGGGCACTATTTTCCTCTTGACAAAAGCGAATAAAATACGATATAATATGAAAATCCGCTCTTAGCTCCTAGCCGCTAGCTTCTGGCTTGAAGAAGAAAGCAAGGCATCGCTCAAACTCACGCCAATCTGGGATGACCTGGGATGGTGTGGGATGAATAGGGAGGGGGAGGGGTGTCAAGATCGGGTGATCCGGTGATCGCGCGTGATCTGGTGATCGGAAGGCCCCCCACCACGGAGGCGCGGCTAATCGCCGTAATCGCCGACATCGCACGTGATCGCCGTGATCGGGGGAAAGGCAAGAGCTTTACCGCGAAGGACGCGAAGGACGCAGAGTAAACCTGAAACTCACGCCAATCCGGGATGACCTGGGATGAAGTGGGATGATCGGGGAGGGGGGAGGGGGCCGCGCAGAACGCGACGATTGCCGGAATCGCCGAGATCGCACGTCATCGCCGGGATCGGAAAGGCAAGAGCTCCCGCAGAGGCACGGAGACGCGGAGAGCAGCCAAGGTCGGGTGATCGGGAAAAAGCGAACCTCACCACTGATCAACACGGATTAACACTGATCGGAGAAGTCAACCCCTGGGATGACTTGGGATCGAGCCGTGGAAGTGCTTTGGAATCCTAGATGACGGACAGGGGGGAGGGGTACCAATCGCCGGGAGCGCCGTCATCGCGCGACATCGCCGGAATCGGGAAAGCAAAACCTTACCACCGAAGCCCTACCTGGCTTTGATTGCGGCGCAGGCGGCCTCAAAGTCTGAGAAGTTGCCTTGATGCAGGGTGAGCGGCACCACCTCTTGTACGTAAGGACGCATATGGTGGTTCGTGACCAGCGAGCCGCCGGGATCGAAGGCGCGGGTGAGGGAGCCGTGGTCGTCAAGCACAAGGTCAGGGTTGCTCCAGTGGCCGCGGAACTCAAGCGACGGAGCGGTGCTGCTGGAGAATGCCGTGTAGTTGTTCATATAAAGATAGGCTGACTTGCCCTGAAGATCGACGCCGGAAGGCTTGCCGAAATCTCCGCCAAGGCGCAGACGGTAACGGTCACCGCGCGGCGTGCAGAGATGTCCCTGGCCGCTGATGTGCGGAACGTTGCGGTAGGGCGGTGAAGACCTTCCGGGCGAGATCTGCACATAGAGGACGTAGTCGCCGGCGAGGTTGGAATGCATGCGTCCCCAGCCCGTCCACTGCGGCATGACGTGGAAATTGCCGCCCATATAGAAAGCCCATGGCGCGGTGATAACGTACACGGCCATCACCACCACAACGCCAAACGCAAGCGCTCCCACCACCTGCACCAGACAGCCCGCGCCGGACTTGCGCCGGACAGGCATTGGCGATGGCAAAGACGAGGAATCCAGACGATGCTCCATGACGGACCTTCAGCGGCAGTAAGTGTACAGCAACGCGGCAGACTGAATGAAGTGCGGCCAAAAGGGAAGGCAGTGGTGCTGAAGGGGCGATCGCCTAAATAGCGTTGACAGTAACGGATTGAATCGTATTAAATCATTAACCAACGCTGGCGATCTGCTCCGACATTGAAAGAGGAATTTCATCGTGAAATCCGCAAAATTATTTACGCGGCGTGAAGTGCTCGCCCAGGGTCTAAGCATGGCCGCGGCCGCGTCCCTTCCTCGACTGCCGCTGCACCTGTTTGCTGACAATCTTGCCCCGCTTGACGTCGCCTATGCCGGTTCCATGGGATCGATGATGGAAGGCCCGATAAAATCCTCGGCGGCGCGCACTCTGCAAATCGACTTCCACGGCCGCGCCCAGGGTTCAAGCGCGCTGGCGCAGTTGATTGCCGGCGGCAGCATTCGTCCCGACGTTTTTATTCCCGTCACGCCCGCGCCCGCGCTCACCATTCTGCGCGCCGGCAAGGCTGATTCCGCGCAGCCCATCGCGCATACGGAGATGGTGATCGCTTACAGCCCCAAGAGCCGCTTTGCTTCCCGTTTTGACGCTGCCGCCAAAGGCAAAGAAGATTTGTGGAAGGTCCTGCTGGAGCCCGGTCTGCGCTTTGGCCGCACCGATCCTGTCACCGATCCTCAAGGCCGCAATATTATTTTCACTATGATGCTTGCCGCCAAAGCGGCCAAGCAGGCTGACCTGGTTGAGAAAATCCTTGGCCCCGCCATCAATGAAAAGCAGATCTTCACCGAGCCAACCGTTATGGCGCGGCTGCAAAGCGGCGAGCTGGACGCGTCGTCGGCTTACAAGATCCAGCCTGGTCCGCTGAATCTGCCTTACGTCGCGCTGCCTGCGGAGATCAATCTCAGCGGCCAGAATGTGCGCGCAGAGCATCCTGACGTGACGCTTTCGGTCGGCGGAAAACCGTATACGCCCGAGCCGCTGATCTATTATGCTGCGGTCCTGAAAGATGCGCCGAACGCCAAAGGCGCGGCGGCTTTTGTCGATTGGCTAAAGGGCGAAGAGGCGCAGGCAATCTTCCGCAAATACAATTATGATCCCCCGGGAAGCGCATCTTCCCTTCACGCATGATTCATCGCCGCTGGATCGCCCGAGCCGGCGCGGCGCTGTTCGCGCTGGCATTGCTGTATCCATTCACCGCATTGCTGGCCCGCATTGGGCCATGGCAATGGGGCGCTGACGTACGCGGCCCAGCGCTGGCATCCGTGCGCGTATCACTGCTGCTTACCGGCGTTGCGATGTTGGTCATCGTCGCGGTGGGCACACCCGTTGCAGCGTATATCGCGCGCTGCTCCACGCGTGAGCGTCTCTGGTGGCAGGCAATATTGCTGGTTCCGATTTTATTACCACCGCTCGCGCTCGGCATCCTGCTCACGCTGGCCTTCGGCCCGTATGGATCGGTCGGCGCGGCGCTCGAGCACCTTGGCCTGCGCATGACCAACAGCCCTGCCGCTTTCATCCTGACGCAGGTTTACGTTGGCATGGGCTACTACGTTCTGGGCGCGGTCGCCGCGTTTGACGCCGTTCCCGCCATCCTGCAAAAGCAGGCGGCTCTTCTTGGTCTTGCTCCGCTGAAGGTTTTTCTGCGCGTCACGCTGCCGCTCTCGCGCCTCGGACTGGCCGTCGCGCTCAGCATCGCCTGGGTGCGCGCCATCGGAGAATTCGGCGCTGTCGTCGTCACCGCGTATTATCCTTCCGGCATGCCGGTGCAATTGTGGGTGAATCTGCAAAGCTTTGGATTGCCCGCTGTCATGCCGCTGCTCGTTGTTTTTCTGGCCGTGGCTCTGCCGCTGCCGTGGCTGGTGCATGTGCTGGCCCAAAGAAAGCGCCATGCTTAACGCCCACATCATCAAGAAGCGCCGCGACCTCCAGGTCGACGTCACGCTTGAGCTGGAAGCCGGTAGCTCCGTGGGTTTGTTTGGCGCTTCTGGCGCGGGCAAGAGCACGGTGCTTGCCTGCATCGCCGGCATTGAAGCGCCCGACGATGGCTTTGTGCAGTTGAACGGCCTGCAACTTTTTCCGCCATCGCTGCCCTTGCATCGACGGCCACTCGGCTATCTCACGCAGGAGCCCGGACTCTTCCCACACCTCAGCGTGAACGAAAATATTTCATTCGGAATTTCCCGCGAACTCGCCGCAGCCTCTGCGCATCAGCAGTGGATCGCTACCTTGCGTGACCGTCTTCAGCTCAGCGCGCTATGGAACGCGCCGGCATCGCTGATCTCCGGCGGACAGGCGCGCCGCGTCGCGCTGGCCCGCATGCTCGCGCGCAAGCCGCCGCTCGTCCTGCTCGACGAACCTTTTGCCGGGCTCGACCGCCAACTGGTACGCGAGCTGATTGACGACCTCATCTTTTGGGGCCGGCAAATCGGCTTCAGCATGATCGCCGTCGATCACCAGGCCGAAGTCCTTCAGCGCCTGTGTCCGCAACAGGCCGTCGTAATCGAGCAAGGCAAAATCGTGCAGCGCGGAAGTTGGTGTGAGCTGCATAATGCGCCGGCAACACCGCTGCTGCAATCGTTGCTGGCGCCGCTGTGAGTCACGGCACCGGCCGCAAATGACGTTAAGCAAGTAGTGAGTGAACGCTGCAAGCCGACGAAAGGAGTGGACGCCATGCCAAATGGATCGCCCAAGAAACTTTATGTGCTGCGCGATGCCTGCAAGGTCCTGGGCGTGAGTTATCCCGCGCTGAAACAGTGGATCTACAAAGGCAAGATCAAGACCGTGAAAACTCCCGGCGGCCATCATCGCATTCCAGAAACGGAAATCGACCGCCTGCTGCCCGCCATTCCGCAGCGCGGTCCCGTGCAAACGCGCAGGGAGAGCTTCCGCACCATCAGCGGACGCAACCAGCTTGTGGGCCGCGTGATTGAGTTGAAGCTGGAAGGCCTGATGGCGCAGGTCACGCTTTCCATCTCCGGCCAGCGCCTCACCGCCATCATCACCGCTGACGCCGTGCGCGAAATGCGCCTGGAAAAAGGCCAGATCGCCGCCGCGCTGGTCAAATCCACGGATGTTATGGTGATGCGGGCAAGGTAGCCACTGCCGGCTTATTGTCCCGCATCCGGCGGAAAATTGTCAGACCAAAGTTGGTTCCCGCATCTTGTGCCGATGGCCGGCTCCTTCAGCTCAGCGCGGGGTCAGCACGGCGTAGCGCGTAACGGTATAGCCCAGGGCCGCCCCAAGAAATACGTCCGACGGAAAATGCGAGCTCGTGGTAACGCGGGAAAAGCTGATGGCCGTGGCCATTCCGTACATCACCCAGGGCACCCAGCGGTGATTGTGGTATCGGCTGGCAATCACCGTGGCCACGGAAAACGCTCCAGCCGCGTGTCCCGATGGGAAACTGCTGCCTTTGAAGGGTGACTTGCCGCCGGCAAAAAACGTGTTGTGAAAATCGCCTCCCGGCGGAACGTCGCTGGGCCGCTTGCGGCGTGTAATCGCCTTCACCGCCAGGTCAACCACGGCGGAGTTGGCATAAGCTTCGCCGGCCAGCAGGGCGGTGCTCACCTGATATGAGTCATGCCGGGCGTACCCGGAAATCATCAGCGCTGTTGGAATGGCGATCACCTCGGCGGTCGTGATCGTGCTGTCGAAAGTGTCATTCAGGTGGTCCAGGTTCGTCGCATGGTCCTGGAAGTACGGCATCACATGCGGATCGGCGACGATCAACCCCGCCGTGACGCCGGAAATGGTGAGCGTCGGCAGCCAATGATGGCCCTTGGCCAGTTGCACAGGAAATGTCCAGATATTTTTTTGATCGCGAAGGAAGTCCTTCGGCAGGCTCTTCCACGTCACCTCGCGCGACGCCGGTGATTTGTTGTCATCGGTTGGCGGTCGCGACGACTGCTGGTTGTCCGGCAATCCTCCGCCGGTTGTTTGCGCGCAGGCGATGATCGGCGCACAAGAGATGCTTATGAAAAAGACCAGGGTAAATAGCGATTGTTTCGATGCGTGGCTCATCGATTTCTTGGATGCGGTTCTCTGCTGCGGGTATGCCACCGGCCTGGACCCGCATTTCAGGCGGCTGGGGAGCGGTTTTCTGCCGGTCACGCCGATGGCCGGACTGGGCGGAACCGTGTGCCCGCCTGGTGGTAGTGTCTGAATTCAGTGTGGAGCGCAGGCGCCCTCGCCTGCGATCGGTCATGTCTTGGTTTGAAATTAAGACACTACCCACTACCCGCCTGGTTTGCAATTACCGCATTGGCTCTGCTTGTGAAATAATTGTCGGTTTGCCCCAAGGCATCAAATGAATGTGGCACAGGCACTCTTGCCTGTGCCGGCTGGCGGCTCGCCGAGCAGCCAGCTTCAACGGCATGGAGACCCATGGACTTTCAACTGACTGACGAACAACTGCAACTCAAGAAATCGCTGCGCGAGTTTGCCGAGCGCGAAATTCTGCCCAACGTGATGAAGTGGGATGAAGCCAATCACTTCCCGCTTGAGACCATCAAGGAACTTGGGCGCATGGGCGTGCTGGGCATGATCTTCCCCGCCGAATACGGCGGCGCAGGCCTGGGCTACGTGGAATACGTGATCGCCATTGAAGAGCTCTCGCGCGTGGATGGCTCCGTGGGCATAACCGTGGCGGCGCACAACTCGCTCTGCTCCAACCATATTTTTCTTGCCGGCAATG
>Ga0207693_10004494_pt1 | contig 11799 bp, 13 predicted proteins | sample LARL81metaG_FD_184347 | JGI IMG/M metagenome (GOLD analysis project Ga0207693, IMG submission 184347) | Corn, switchgrass and miscanthus rhizosphere microbial communities from Kellogg Biological Station, Michigan, USA - LAR L8-1 metaG... | ecosystem: Host-associated > Plants > Roots >...
AGCGACATCCACGGCTTCGTCGACGCGCTCTTCTTCTCGACCGCCCAGATCCTGACCATCTCCTCGTCCTTGAAGAATCCGGTCACGCACTCGGGCCAGATCGTCGACGTCGCGCTCGAGTTCTGGGGGGTCTTCGTCGTCACCGCCGTCGCCGGCTCGTTCGCGTCCTTCTTCAGGAGCGGCGACCAGACGTCGTCCTGACCGTCGCCTTAGCCCTCCATTTGACATGTCCTCAGCGGCGATGTTGAGTCCGGGCATTCCCTGCATCTGGCGGGGGGGCCGACAGGAGGGACGATGAACCGCTTTCTGATGTTCGTGGGGGTCGCCGTGGTCGCCGCGGCCATGTATGTGGCCGCCTCGCCGGCGAGTCAGCAGTCGAAGGGGCCGACCGAGAAGCAGTTCCTCGCGCTGCAGAAGAAGGTGACCTCGCAGGGCAAGACCATCAAGACGCTCAAGGAGTTCGCAGGGCTAGAGGTGACGCTGATCGAGGACTGCATCCAGGCTGCTGTACCGATCGATCAGTTCGGTGATCCCACCGGCGCGCAGGGCACGGCGCAGGGGTATCGATACTCGATGGTCCCGGTGCCGACCGACGGCGCCGGTGACGCACAGGACGTGCTCACCACCGGGATCGACGTGACCGACCCGGCGCAGGACACCGGGGCGCTGTTCATCACGGGCGGAGACGCGACCTGTGGGACCCTCGTCAACGGCAGCGGGCTGCGGCACGCGGCTGCGAAAGCCGGGGTCCAGCTTCCGCGCGCATCGTCCCACGCCTGGTCGTTCTCCACGCACCAGAAGTGAGCTGACCTGAAGCGAGGGGGAGGGCGGTTGCGGCGACCGCCCTCCCCGCGGCCGTCAGGCCGCCAGCTCCGCCATGTGCAGGCGGTAGAGGTCGGGCTCGCAGGCCTCGAAGCCGTCGACGACGTCCGGGTCGAAGTGCGAGGCGCGGCAACGGCGCACCTCCTCGGCGGCGGCGTCCCAGCTGACGGGAGCCCGGTAGGGACGCTTGTCCGTCATCGCGTCGAGCGAGTCGACGACGGCGAAGATCCGCGCGGCGAGCGGGATGCTCTCCTCGGAGAGCCTGTCTGGGTACCCGTTTCCGTCCCACCGCTCGTGATGAGAGCGGATGACGCGTGCGCCCTCCTGGTTGAGCAGCGGGACGTGGGCGAGCAGCCGGTCGCCGAGCTCCGCGTGCTCCTGCATCTTCCGGCGCTCGGGCCCGGTCAGGCGGCCCGGCTTGAGGAGGATGCCGTCGGGGATGCCGATCTTCCCGACGTCGTGCAGCATGAAGCCCCACTCGAGGCTCGGATCGTCGAGCAGCCCGGGCGAGACCTCGAGCGTGAGCCTCGTCGCGTACGAGGTCACGCGGCGCGAGTGCTGGCTCGTGCCGAAGTCGCGCGACTCGAGCGCCGACGCGAGTACCGCGACCGTCTGCGTGTACGCCTCGGTCAGGAGCTGATGCTGACGTCGGCCGATCTCGATCAGCCGGTTCAGGTCGGCGGCGTCGACGACGTCCCTGCCTTCCATGCCGACGAGCCCGGCGTTCTTGATCAGCGGCGTCACGAGCGCGATCAGCTCGAGCGGGCTGAACGGCTTGCGCAGGAATGCCTCTGCGCCCACGGCCCTCGCCGAGCGGCCGGCCTCGTCCGATCCGCTGATCGCGACGATCGGGATCCTGCTGGTCTGCGGAGTCTCCCGCAGGCGCTCCAGGTAGAAGATCCCGTCGATGCCGGGGAGCCCGATGTCGAGCAGGATCGCGTCGGGACGCGTCTCGACGAGTACCCGCTCGGCCTCGATCACGTCGTAGGCCGTGCTGACCTCGAATCCCTCCAGCTCGAATGTCGTACGGACCAGCTCGCAGAGCAGCCGGTCGTCGTCGATGACCAATACCCGAGGTGTGCGACCCATTTCCGAACCCCCTCACTCGCTGACGGCGCTTCATCTTGTCTGTCGACAGGCGGCGGAACGGCGATGAATCGCGGCCTCCGAGCCCCGACGAGGCAGTTGGAGGACTTTCTGCCGAAACCTGCCGCAAGCTGCGGCTACGAGTCACTCATTGGGGGTAGCGCCTGCCACCCGCGGCGCCGGATTGCACCGGCGCCGCAGGCGGTGACGACGAGGACGAGCGCACTCGCCGGGAGGAGAAGGCGCTCCATCCTTGGCGTTAGTACGTCACCGCGACCGCGCATGTCACACGTTCAGAACACGAACGGCACGAGCATCTTGGTCGAGTGTCGGTACGCCGGATAGCTGTCCGGGAACTGCTCCGCCAGGAAACGCTCCTCGACCCTCGCGCTGTAGAGGAAGTAGACGCCGGCCAGGCCGACCGGAGCCAGCCAGAACCAGCTCAGCGCCACGGCGGTGCCGATGCCGGCGACGATGATGCCCGAGTAGATCGGGTGCCGCACCAGTCGGTATGGGCCGCTCGTCACGAGCTCCGGGTCGTCCTTCTGCGTCATCGGGGTGCCCCAGTTGCGCCCGATGTGGACGCGCGCCCAGATCGCGAAGCCCAGACCGACCACGAAGAGGGCGAGCCCGATCGCTTCCCGCCACGGATCGGTGGTGGCGCGGTGACCGCCAAGGACGCCCAGGCGGACCAGCACGATCGCGAGGACGATGATCACGACTCTGATTCGCCCCTCGTGCGACCAGGAGACGCGGCCCCGCTTCATGGAGAAGGCGGCCACCAGCCAGTACAGCCAGAACGCCGCCCAGACGACCGCGAAGATGCGCTCGATCGTTCGCATCGTCATCCCATGATTCCAGCTCGGCCGGGCCTCAGACTGTCCGAACGGCCAGGGCGGTCGAGCCCACGGCGGCGTACTTTTCGTGCGCGATGAAGCGCGTGGCAAGCATCGGTGTGCTCCTTGCGCTCACGCTCGGGCTGTCCGTTTGGCTCGGGAGTCAGAGGGCGAGCGCAGGCGTCTCGACGCGCAGTTTGACCTCCAGCCGGCTCCTGCACGGTCGGGTCCGGTGCACCGCCACCGTCGAGTCGGAGGTGCAGGCGGGCCAGGCGCTGCACGTCAAGCTGGTCCTGCACAACGGCTCCAGGCGCGCGTTCAAGTACTCGAGTTGGGTATTCGGCGCCGGGTTCACCCTGAAGGCCGCCGACGGCACGACGTACGTTTCGGATGGGGACCTGGTGGGCGTGCCTGTTCCGCCGCCCGTTCCCGCCACGATTCGCCGCGGAGCGACGGTGATTCTCCGACGCATCGCCACTCCTGTGCGGTGGGCCGGACCGCTTCAGATCACGCCCAGTTGCCTCGGCAAAGCGCTTCCCGTGCTCCGCGTGCACGTGAGCGCGCCGTGGCCCCGGCCAGACGAGAGCGCCGTCGTCGACGAGGTGGTGGCGGCCTCGGGCCACCTGCTCGATCATTGCCGCCCGCAGACGCCGGGGTTCCCGGTCGTCGGGCAGATCGACCCGCCGAGCGGGGACGCTCCGCCGCTGAACGCCCAGTGCTCGCTCTCGATCAGCCGGGAGGGAACGTTCCTGGTGGCGCAGGTCCTCCTCCTCAGTCCGCCCGGCCTGGCGGGAGTGCAGATCTTCCAGCCCTACGAGACCCTCTGGCCGAACGGGAAGTTCCCGCCGGGGCTGACAAGCAGCCCGCCGTACGAGGCGATCGCCTGGGAGTTCGTGGTGACGAGAGACAGGGCGACCCCGGTCGCCGCGGCAACGTTGGCGGCCAGCAACGACTCCGGCCGGCTGGTCCCGTTCTTCACCTGGAGCGGCTCGGGCTGGCGGGCGGAGGGAACGGCCCCCTGCGGCGGGACCGGGGTTGCCTGGGGTGGAACGGGCCCGGACCTCGACTTCATCTCGGCCTGTTCGGGCTGAGCTACTGCAGGCGCTCGGCGAGGTAGCGGAGCGCGAGCGGGTAGCGGTACTCGATCCCGCCGTGCTTCGCGTCGAAGAGCTCGAACAAGACGTCGGTGATCCCGAGCTCCTCGAGCTCGCGGCGGAACGCCTCGGCCCCCAGGTCGAGGAACCACTCGTCGCGCTTGCCGGCGTCGATGTAGATCGCGCGCTGGCTGCGCAACGCGTCGGCGTGACGGCGGGCCATGCGGACCGGATCCCAGGCGAGCCAGCGCTGCCAGACGTCCTCGCGCAGCATCCCGGTCGCCGTGTCGAACGGGAGGTCGACCGAGCCGTCCTCGTTCGCCGAGTAGCAGGCGGCCATCGCATACGTGTTGAGGAGGATGTGGTCCCACGGCCTCGTGAACGCGGGTCGTGAGCGGAAGTCCTCCCAGAAGCGCTCGTACGACCCGTCGTACTCGTCGCGCAGCGTGCGAACCGTGTCCCGGAACTCCGGCAGGTAGCAGAGCTCGAACAGCGCGTCGCCGGAGTGGGTCGCGAGCCCGCCGAAGACGTCGGGCCGCAGCATCGGCACGACCATCGCTCCGTAGCCGCCGCTCGACTTCCCCGTGAGCCCGCGGTGCGCCGCCTCGGCGAGCGTCCGGTACCGCGAGTCGACGAAGGAGACGACCTCGTCGCAGAGGTACTCGCCGTAGCGCCCTGTTCCGGGTGAGTCGATGAACTGCGAGCCGCCGTACGAGGTCCAGGCGTCGACCGCGACGACGAGCGCCGGCGGGCAGTCCTCCTCCGCGAACAGCCGGTCGATGCGCTCCGGGGTGCTCGGCCGGAATGCGGTCCGGTTCTGCCACATGTCGAGCTGCCCGGTCATGCCCTGGATGAGGTAGATCGAGGGGAAGCGCCGGTCCGGCTCGGCGTCGTACGCCGGCGGGACGTAGACCCAGAGCGGCCGGACGTGCGGATCGCCGAGCGGGTTGTCCCGGAGCACCTCGCTCTCGATCTCGAGCTCGTCGAAGCGTCCTACCGGTTCCCGCGACCATGGCTCCATGCGGCGGTTCTATCAGGTCGCTCCTGGCTACACTCACGCCGATGGCCGAGTTCGGGACGATGCGGGTCAAGAGCGGTCTCGCCGAGATGCTCAAGGGCGGCGTGATCATGGACGTCGTCGACGCCGAGCAGGCGAAGATCGCCGAGGACGCGGGCGCGTGCGCGGTCATGGCGCTCGAGCGGGTCCCCGCCGACATCCGCCGCGACGGCGGCGTCGCGCGCATGTCCGATCCCGAGAAGGTCCAGGAGATCCAGGAGGCCGTGACGATCCCCGTCATGGCGAAGTGCCGCATCGGCCACTTCGCCGAGGCGCAGATCCTGCAGGCGCTCGAGATCGACTACATCGACGAGTCCGAGGTGCTGACGCCCGCCGACCTCGAGCACCACGTCGACAAGTGGCAGTTCACCGTCCCCTTCGTCTGCGGGTGCACGAACCTCGGCGAGGCGCTGCGCCGCATCGCGGAGGGCGCGGCGATGATCCGCACCAAGGGCGAGGCCGGAACCGGCGACATCGTCAACGCGGTCACGCACATGCGCGCGGTCTTCGGCCACATCCGCCGGCTCGGCGCGCTGCGCGAGGAGGAGCTGTACGCCGAGGCGAAGGAGCTGCGGGCGCCGTACGAGCTCGTGAAGTGGGTCGCGGAGAACGGCAAGCTGCCGGTCGTGACGTTCACCGCCGGCGGGATCGCGACACCGGCCGACGCGTCGCTCTGCATGCAGCTCGGCGCCGACGGCGTCTTCGTCGGCTCCGGAATCTTCAAGTCGGGTGACCCGGAGCGGCGCGCGAAGGCGATCGTCGAGGCGACCACGCACTACCAGGACGCCGAGATCCTCGCCCGCGTCTCGGCCGGCCTCGGCGACCCGATGGTCGGCATCTCGACGCAGTCGCTCGACCCGAGCCAGCTGCTCGAGACCCGCGGCTGGTAGCCCGCAACACTGGTCGCGCTCGCTCCCGGCCGGCGGAGCCGGCCTCCGCGAGCGCTCTCGCCGCTGGCGGCGCGATGCTGCGCTCGCTCGGCGCGGTCGTACTGCGTGTACTGCCCGCGCCTCGCTCGCTTGCCTCGCTTGCCAGCGACGAGCCAGAGCTGCGGGGGCTGGTAGGCTCGTGCGCCGTGCAGGAGGCGCCGCTGCAGGAGTCCGGCTCCGGCCTCGCGCCGACCGGGCCGGGCTGGTTCGTCCTCAACCTGGCCGACGCGATGTGGCTCACGACGGAGGGCGGCGAGAAGAAGCGTTCGGGCTCGGAGTGCTCGTTCGAGACGCCGATGGCGGAGTTCGAGCAGGTCGGAGTCCGCATCCACGTGCTTCCTCCCGGCGAGCCCAACGGCTGCTACCACGCCGAGAACCAGCAGGAGGATTTCCTCGTCCTGTCCGGCGAGTGCACGCTGCTCGTCGAAGGGGAGGAGCGGACGCTCCGCGCCTGGGACTTCTTCCACGCCCCCGCGGGGACGGAGCACATCTTCGTCGGCGCCGGCGACGAGCCCTGCGCCATCCTGATGGTGGGCTCGCGCACGGGCGACTGGACCGTCAAGTACCCCGTCTCGGAGCTGGCGGCCCGGCACGGGGCGAGCGTCGAGCGCGAGACCTCCGAGCCTGACGAGGCGTACGCAGAGTGGGAGCCGTCGCGCCGCGAGCGGCCGTCCGCCTGGGACCGCCTGCCCTGGACGTAGCCGGCTAGTCGATCCGTCCGACCGGGGTAGGACGATGCGCCCCGTGGATGTCCGCGAGCTCAAGCCTGTCTGGAAGACATCGAGCTTTCTCGTCTATACGGGCGGGCTGACCGTTCTGTTCGGCGGGCTCTTCGCCCTCGGCTATCTCTACTTCGAGTACCGCGGCGGCGGAGCCCGGACGGCCTTCGCGCTGCTCATCCTCGTCGTGCTGTGGGTGATCGCGGAGGCGTTGCGGCGCGCCGGGACGTGGGTGGCCGCCGGAATCTTCGCCTTCACCGCGGTGATCGCCTGGGGCTTCTTCGTCGGGTCCGCCTGGCACTGGTTCGGCTGGCTCGACGGCTGGCACTCTGCGTTCCAGGGCTGGTCGTTGGCGCACCTCTCGCTCGAGTTCCTGATCCTCATCGCCGCCTTGATCGACCGCCGCATCTGGCGGTTCCCGTTCATCGGTCTCATCTCGGCCCTCGTCGGGTGGTTCTTCGTCACGGACTTCGTCTCGAACGGTGGCTGGTGGACGTATGTCGTGACGCTCGTCATCGGCTTGGCCTATCTCGCTGCGGGGAGCATCTCCGACCAGCCGTCCGCGTTCTGGCTCCACTTCGTCGGCGGGCTGCTCATCGGCGTGCCGATCTACCACTGGTTCAGCACCAGCGACTTCGACTTCGCCGTCGTTCTGGTGGTCTCGGTCCTCTTCGTGCTGATCGCCTACGCGACGAGGCGGTCGAGCTGGGCCGTGTTCGGCACGATCGGCTTCTTCGCGGCGACCATCCACTACATCGGGAGCTCGCCGGCGGCGGTCGCGGGATCACCCTTCGGTTTCGGCGGGGGGCAAGAGTGCACGAGCACTGGGACCGGGTCGATCTGCAGGTCGATCGGGCCGTCCGTCCCCGCGCTCTGGGCGCCGGCTCTCGGCTTCGGGCTCCTCGGCTTCTGGCTCGTGTTCCTCGGCCTGCTCGGGCGACGGCGCCGCGCCGCCGCCACACCGCCGCCCGCAGACCCGGCGCCCGCGTAGCCCTCGTTACCATCGAAGCGTGGAGAAGCCGCTCAGGATCGGCGTTCTTGCGGTGCAGGGGAACTTCCGCGAGCACGCCGCCGTGCTGCGACGGCTCGGGGCCGAGCCGGTCGAGGTCCGGCTCCCCGAGCAGCTCGACGGGCTCGACGCCCTGATCATCCCGGGCGGCGAGTCGACCGCGATCGGCCGGTTGATGCGGTTGTACGGCCTCGACGAGGCGGTGCGCAGCTTCGGCGGCCCGATCCTCGGCACGTGCGCGGGGATGATCGTGCTCGATCGCGACCATCTCGGCCTCGGCGACTACACGACACGGCGCAATGCGTTCGGCCGTCAGGTCAACAGCTTCGAGGCCGACCTCGACATCGGCGACGGCGACGAGCCGCTGCGGGCCGTCTTCATCCGCGCGCCGTGGCTCGAGGAGGCGGGGCCCGACGTCGAGGTGCTCGCCGAGGTCGACGGGCACCCGGTGCTGGCGCGCGAGGGACGGCTCCTCGTCGCCGCCTTCCATCCGGAGCTGACCGACGATACTCGCGTCCACGAGCGGTTCCTGAACATCGTGAGGGAGGCGGGAAGTGTCCGGGCATAGCAAGTGGTCGTCGATCAAGCACAAGAAGGGCGCCGCCGACGCGAAGCGCGGCAAGCTCTTCTCCAAGCTGACGCGCGCGATCATCGTCGCAGCGAGGGACGGCGGGCCGGATCCCGCCGCCAATCTCGCGCTCCAGAACGCGATCGAGAAGGCCCGCTCGAACTCCATGCCGAAGGACAACATCGACCGCGCGATCGCCAAGGGTGCCGGCACCGACGCCGACTCCGCCGCGTACGAGACCGTGGTCTACGAGGGCTACGGCCCGGCAGGCGTCGCGGTGATCGTCGAGACCCTCACCGACAACCGCAACCGCACCGCCGGCGAGGTTCGCCACACATTTGCGAAGAACGACGGCAACCTCGGCACCTCGGGCGCCGTCGCGTGGCTGTTCGAGCGGCGCGGCCTCGTGCTCGTCCCCGCAGACGGCACCGACGAGGACGAGCTGACGCTCGCCGCGGCCGAGGGCGGCGCCGACGACGTCTCGCTCGACGGTTCCTCCTTCCAGGTGCTCTCCGCGGCAGAGGAGCTCGCCAGCGTGCGCGAAGCCGTCGCCGCAGCCGGCTTCGAGATCGAGTCGGCCGAGCTGACGATGCTGCCGAAGACGACCGTCGCTCTCGAGGACGAGAATGAAGCGAAGAAGATCCTGCGCCTGATCGACCAGCTCGAGGAGAACGACGACGTGCAGGAGGTCTACGCGAACTTCGACATCCCCGAGCGTGTCCTCGAAAGCGTGGCCGGCTAGAGCCGTCCACGCGTCCGACCTGGGTAGAGTCGCCGGATGGCGCCGAGCCGCGGGCAGCCGCACGGCGAGCTCGAGATCGTCGACGTCACTCCCGACAGGTGGGCGGATCTCGTAAGCCTGTTCGAGCGCCCTGGCCCACGCGGCTCGTGGCCGCGCACGAGTGCGTGCTACTGCATGTTCTGGAGGCTGAAGCCTGCCGACTACGAGGCGGCCTTTCGCCGGCGGTCACTCGAGGGTCGCAGCGGCGGGCCGAACAAGGAGGCGATGAAGCGGCTCGTCGCCGGCGGGGGCGTGCCGGGTCTCCTCGCCTATCGCGACGGCCGAGCGGCCGGCTGGGTGTCGGTCTCGCCGCGGGCCGATCTCGTCCGCCTCGAACACTCGCCTCAGCTGCGAGCTGCGGACGGCGCTGACGACGAGCGCACGTGGGCCGTCTCCTGCTTCTACGTCTATCGCTCCGACTGGCGCAGCGGCGTTGGCAGGGCACTTCTCGCGGCAGCAGTGGAACGCGCGACCGCGCAGGGCGCGCGCACGGTCGAGGGCTATCCCGTCAAGGCTCCCAGTGTCGACCCGTACACGGGCTACGACGCCATGTTCGCCCGGGCCGGGTTTCGCCTCGTGCAACCGGGAAGAGGGCGCGGGCGCGCGCTCTGGCGGAAGGACGTCTAGGAGAGGCCGTGGTGCCTGAAGAGGATTCGTCCGACCGGGTCCGTAGCTTTCTGACGTGAAGGTCGTAGGCATCGATCCGGGGACTGCTGCTTGCGGGTACGGAATCGTCCAAGAAAGCGGAGGCCGCCTCAGGGAGGTGGCGCACGGTTGCTGGTCGACGCCCGCCGGACAGGACACGGTCCTCCGTTTGAAGACGATCCACGACGCGGTGGCGGCGCTCATTGCCGAGCACGCGCCGGATGCGGTGGCGCTCGAGGAGTCGTACGTCGGCGCCGACGCCCGCATCGCGCTCTCCGTCGGACAGGCACGCGGCGTCGTGCTCGTCGCGGCCGCCAACGCGGGAGTCGCCTGCCGCGAGTACGCGCCGGCCAGCGTCAAGCAGGCGATCTGCGGCTACGGCCGCGCCGAGAAGGCGCAGATGCAGCGGATGGTGAAGATGATCCTGTCGCTGCCCGAGTTGCCGACGCCGCACCATGCCGCCGACGCGCTGGCGGTCGCGATCTGCCACGCGCTCGCGCCGCCGCTGCTGCGCGCGGCCAGCGCCTAGGTCGCGGTTGACTGCGTTCGTCAAGCGAACCGCGCGGGCGGTACGCATCGTCATCACCCACCCCGGGATCCCGCGTCCGGTTCGCTGGTTGGGCGGGCTCGGCCTTCTACCGGTGCCCGGGCCGTTCGACGAGGCCGTGCTTCTGCTCGCGGCACTGATCCTGTTCGTCTTCTATCGGCCCCAGTTGCGCCAGGCTTGGCGAGAGGCCGCCGGGGTTGGGAACGTCCGTTCCGGTGCGTAGGCTGGGCCGGTGATCGCGCGCCTACGCGGCAAGCCCGCTGCCAACACGCCGGAAGGGCTCGTGCTCGACGTCGGGGGCGTCGGCTACCTCGTCCACGCGACGCCGACGGCCGTCCGGAAGGGCGATTCCGCGGACGAGATCACGGTCGAGACGTACCTCCACGTGCGCGAGGACGCGCTGCAGCTCTACGGCTTCGCCGATCGGAGCGAGCGCGAGCTCTTCGTCCAGCTCCTCGCCGTCAGCGGGATCGGGCCGAAGGTCGCGCTCGCGATCGTTTCCGGCTCCCCTGTCGCCGACCTGCGGCGGGCGATCGTGCGCGGCGACTCGGCGCGCTTCCAGGCGATTCCGGGCATCGGCAAGAAGACGGCCGAGCGGATCGTCCTCGAGCTGAAGGAGAAGCTCGGCGATCCGGACCTGGTGCCGGTGACCGACGGCTCCGGCGAGCACCACGTCGTCGCGCGCGACGCGCTCGTCGAGCTCGGCTGGTCGCTGCTCGACGCCGAGCGTGCGCTCGCCGAGGTCGACACCGACCTGTCGCCGGAGGAACGGGTCCGGCTGGCGTTGAAGAGGGCCGCGTGAACGCGACGACGCAGTTCCTGACGCCGGCTCTGCGCGACGACGAGGAAGAGGTCGAGCAGAGCCTCCGGCCGCGCCGGCTCGACGAGTTCGTCGGCCAGGCGCGCATCAAGGAGCAGCTCGCGATCGCGCTCGATGCGGCGAAGGGACGCGGGGAGGCGCTCGACCACGTCCTCCTCGTCGGACCGCCGGGGCTCGGCAAGACGAGCCTCGCGCACATCATCCGCGAGGAGCTCGGCGTCGGCATCCGCTCCGTCGCGGGACCCGCGCTCGAGCGGAAGGACGTGGCCGCGATCCTCACCGCGGTCGAGGCGCGCGACGTCGTCTTCGTCGACGAGATCCACCGCCTGAGCCGGGCCGCCGAGGAGATCCTCTACCCGGCGCTCGAGGACTTCCGGCTCGACATCGTCATGGGGCAGGGGACCGCCGCGCGCACGCTCACTCTCGACCTGCCCCCGTTCACGCTCGTCGGCGCGACGACGCGCACGGGCCTCCTCACCTCGCCGCTGCGCGACCGGTTCGGGATCACGTTCCGGCTCGACTACTACGAGGACGGTGAGCTCGCGACGATCGTCCGCCGCTCGGCCGGGATCCTCGGCGTCGAGATCGAGGACGAGGCCGCCGACGAGATCGCGGGCCGCGCCCGCGGGACGCCCCGCGTGGGCAATCGGATCCTCCGCCGGGTCAGGGACGTCGCGGAGGTGCGCCATCAGGGCGCGATCACGGCCGCCATCGCGCGCGAAGCGCTCGAGCTGCTGGAGGTCGACGAGGCGGGGCTCGAGCGGCTCGACCGCGAGCTCCTGCGCTCGATCGCGGAGAAGTACGGCGGCGGCCCGGTCGGGCTCGGCACTCTTGCGGCGGCGCTCGGCGAGGAGCCGGACACGATCGAGTACGTGTACGAGCCGTA
>Ga0207693_10004496_pt1 | contig 11797 bp, 8 predicted proteins | sample LARL81metaG_FD_184347 | JGI IMG/M metagenome (GOLD analysis project Ga0207693, IMG submission 184347) | Corn, switchgrass and miscanthus rhizosphere microbial communities from Kellogg Biological Station, Michigan, USA - LAR L8-1 metaG... | ecosystem: Host-associated > Plants > Roots >...
GCCACCGCCGCGCTGACCGCGCTGTGGGGCGTGCTCGCCAGCCTCACCAGCCCGCGCATCGCGATCGCCGCCGCGGGCGCGCTGCTGCTCGCGACGCCTCTGCTGCTGCCGCGCCGTGAGCACGTGCCGCGGCCGGACGTGACGCCGACGGCCGCCGGGCTGGAGCAAGCTGCTGCCTGAGGAGCGGGTCGCGGCAGGTCACAGTACCTGCTATCGCCTTAGTGTGGGCAAGGCAACGGCCACCGGGGGTTGCGGCGGCGTGCGCTGAAGGGTACAAACGCAAGGATCGGTCCGGTTCCGCGAAGAAGGGGCACCCGTCATGACCGACCTCCCAGGCCTCGACCTGGAGCGGTTCGCCGCCTGGTTCGATGCCGCCTGCCCGGGCGAGATCGGCGGCCCGCTGCAGGGGCGGCTGATCGCCGGGGGCCGGTCCAATCTCACCTACGGGGTCAGCGACGGGACCAGGAGCTGGGTGGTGCGCCGCCCGCCGCTCGGCCACGTGCTCGCCACCGCGCACGACATGGCACGCGAGTACCGGGTTATCAGCGCGCTGCGCGACACCGATGTTCCCGTCCCCCTGAGCTACGCGCTGTGCACTGATCCTGACGTGATCGGCGCGCCGTTCTACGTGATGTCAACGGTCAACGGGGTCGCCTACCGGACCGCCGACCAGCTCGCCGTGGTGGGGCCGGCCCGGACGCGGGCCATCGCGGAGCGGATGGTCGGCACGCTAGCGCTGCTGCACGCGGTGGTGCCCGCCGAGGTCGGGCTGGCGGACTTCGGCCGGCCTGAGGGCTTCCTCGCCCGGCAGGTGCGCCGCTGGAAGAAGCAGCTCGACGCGTCCCGCAGCCGCCCGATCCCGGGCATCGACGAGCTGCACGACCTGCTGGACGCCAACACGCCCGCCGGGACGGCACCGACCATCGTGCACGGTGACTACCGGCTGGACAACGTGCTCGTCGGACCGGACGACAACGTGGCCGCGGTAGTCGACTGGGAGATGGCCACTCTGGGCGACCCGCTGACCGACGTCGGGCTGCTCATCGTGTACCAGCGGATGGACCGGCTCGGCGAAGGGCCGATGGCGAGCGACGCGCCAGGCTACCCGGACGAGGCGGAGACTCTCGGTCTCTACGCCCGGTTCAGCGGGCGCGACCTGCCCGATCTCGGCTTCTACATCGCTCTCGCCTCGTTCAAGACCGCGGTGGTCCTCGAGGGCATTCACTACCGGTACGTCCACGGCCAGACGGTCGGCGCGGGATTCGAGGCGATCGGCACGCTTGTCGAGCCCCTGGTTGCCTCCGGGCTGGCCGCGATCAAGGAGGACAGCTGATGGAATTCGCCTTCGACGCGCGGACCGAGGAACTGCGGGCCAAGCTGCTCGAGTTCATGGACGCCTACGTTTACCCGGCCGAGCCGGTGTTCCACAAGCAGCTCGCCGCGCTGGAGAACCGCTGGGCGTGGTCCACCGTCCCCGTGCTCGCCGAGCTGCGCGCCCAGGCCAAGTCCCGCGGGCTATGGAACTTCTTCCTGCCAGGCGAGCACGGGGCCGGCCTGACCAACCTGCAGTACGCGCCGCTCGCGGAGATCACCGGGCGGAGCCACCTGGGCCCGGCCGCGCTGAACTGCTCGGCCCCGGACACCGGCAACATGGAGGTACTCGCCACGTTCGGCTCCGCCGAGCAGCGCAAGCGCTGGCTGCAGCCGCTGCTCGACGGTGAGATCCGCTCGTCGTTCGCGATGACCGAGCCGGACGTGGCGTCTTCCGACGCGACTAACATCGCCACCCGCATCGAGCGCGACGGCGACGAGTACGTGATCAACGGCCGCAAGTGGTGGATCACCGGCGCGCTCAACCCGCAGGCAGAGATCTTCATCGTGATGGGCAAGACCGACCCGGCGGCGGAACGGCACCGCCAGCAGTCGATGATCCTCGTTCCCAGGGACACCCCAGGGGTTTCCGTGCTCCGCGGCATGGAGGTCTTCGGCTACGACGACCATGACCACGGTGGTCACGCCGAGATCCTGTTCAGCGACGTGCGGGTGCCCGCGGCCAACCTGATCGGCGCCGAGGGCGACGGGTTCGCGATCGCGCAGGCGCGGCTCGGCCCGGGCCGGATCCACCACTGCATGCGCTCGATCGGCGTCGCGGAACGGGCGATCGAGCTGATGTGCGCGCGGGCGGACGAGCGCGTCGCCTTCGGCAAGCCGCTCGCCGAGCAGGGCGTGATCAGGGACTGGATCGCCGAGTCACGCGTGCGCGTCGAGCAGTTGCGGCTGCTCGTGCTCAAGGCCGCCTGGCTGATGGACACCGTCGGCAACAAGGCCGCGCACACCGAGATCCAGGCCATCAAGATCGCCACTCCGGCGATGGCCGAGTGGGTGATCGACAAGGCGATCCAGGCGCACGGCGCGGGCGGGGTCAGCCAGGACTTCCCGCTGGCCCAGCTGTGGGCGAGCGCGCGGGCGCTGCGCTTCGCCGACGGCCCGGACGAGGTGCACAAGCGGTCGCTGGCCCGCCGGGAGCTGCGCAAGTACCGCACCGAGACCTGAACCCGGGCCGCCGACCCGGCGCCCGCCCGCCCGCGACCAGGAGGACCACATGCCAGCAGACACCCAACGTGTCGCCATCGTCACCGGTGCCGCCCGCGGCATCGGCGCCGCCACCGCAGTCCGGCTGGCCGCCGACGGGATGGCCGTCGCCGTGCTCGACCTGGACGAGCCCAACTGCGCCGGCACGGTGGAGTCGATCACCTCCGGCGGCGGCCGGGCGGTCGCGGTCGGCGCCGACGTCAGCCAGGCCGACCAGGTCGAGGCCGCGGTGGGCAAGGTCGTGGCCGAGCTGGGGCCGCCCGCCGTGCTGGTGAACAACGCCGGCGTGATCCGGGACAACCTGCTGTTCAAGATGACCACCGGCGACTGGGACACGGTGCTCGGCGTGCACCTGCGCGGCGCGTTCCTGATGAGCAAGACGGCGCAGAACCACATGGTGGATCAGCGCTACGGGCGCATCGTCAACCTGTCGTCGAGCTCGGCGCTGGGCAACCGCGGCCAGGTCAACTACTCGGCGGCCAAGGCCGGGATGCAGGGGTTCACGAAGACGCTGGCCATCGAGCTCGGCCAGTTCGGCATCACCGCCAACGCGGTCGCGCCCGGCTTCATCGCCACCGACATGACCGCGGCCACCGCGGCCCGGATCGGCATGGACTTCGAGGAGTTCCAGAAGGCGGCCGCCACCCAGATCCCGGTGCGCCGGGTCGGCCAGCCGGCCGACGTGGCGAACGTCATCTCGTTCCTGGTCAGCGAGGACGCCGGGTTCGTCTCCGGCCAGGTGATCTACGTGGCGGGCGGCCCGCTGTGCTGACCGAGGCCGAGGCGGGCGGCGCGGCGGCCGGGCCCGATGACATCCGCCGCCGGGTCGGCGACCTGCTGGCCGCGCACGACCCCGCCGCCACGCCCCCGCTCGACTTCCTGCGCGCCCGGTTCGACGCGGGCCTGGCCTGGGTGCACTACCCGCCCGGCCTCGGCGGCCTGGGCGCGCCGCGCTCCCTGCAGGCGATCGCCGACGCCGAGCTGGCGGCGGCGGGCGCGCCGGACAACAACCCGCGGCGGATCGGGATCGGCCTGGGCATGGCCGCGCCGACCATCCTGGCCTTCGGCACCCCGGAGCAGCAGCACCGCTGGCTGCGCCCGCTGTGGACCGGCGAACAGGTGTGGTGCCAGCTGTTCAGCGAGCCCGGCGCCGGCTCCGACCTGGCCGGCCTGGCCACCAGGGCAGAGCGCGCCGGCGACGGCTGGCGGGTCAGCGGGCAGAAGGTCTGGACATCGATGGCGCACCAGGCCCGGTGGGCGATCCTGGTGGCCCGGACCGACCCGGACGTGCCCAAGCACGCCGGCCTCAGCTACTTCGCGCTCGACATGACCGCGCCCGGGGTGGAGGTGCGGCCACTGCGCCAGCTCACCGGGGAGGCCGAGTTCAACGAGGTCTTCCTGGCCGACGCGCCGATCCCGGACACCGACCGGATCGGCGCCGTCGGCGAGGGCTGGCGGGTCGCGACCGCGACGCTCATGAACGAGCGGGTGGCGATAGGCGGCGGCACCCTGCCCCGGGAGGGCGGGATGATAGGGGGCGCGGTGGCGACCTGGCGGGACCACCCGGAGCTGCGCACCCCGGGCCTGCACGACCGGCTGCTGCGGCTGTGGCTGGACGCCGAGGTGGCCAGGATCGCCGGCGCCCGGCTGCGGCAGCAGCTGACGGCCGGCCAGCCGGGCCCCGAAGGCTCGGCGGCCAAGCTCGTCTTCGCCCGGCTCAACCAGGAGATTTCCGCCCTCGAGGTGGAACTGGCCGGCGGTGAGGGGCTGCGTTACGACGACTGGACCATGCGCCGGCCGGAGGCCGCGAACTTCTACGGCCGCGGCCCCGGCTACCGCTACCTGCGCGCCAAGGGCAACTCAATCGAGGGCGGTACCTCGGAGATTCTGCGCAACATCATCGCCGAGCGAGTGCTCGGCCTGCCGCCGGAAATCCGGGTCGACAAGGACGTGCCGTGGAAAGACCTTCCGCGATGAGCCAGCCAGAGATCCCTGGCCTCCTCTACAGCGAGGCGGAAAACGACCTGCGGCAGGCGGTACGGGCACTTTTTACCGAACGGTGCCAGCCGGCCGACGTGCTCGCCCGCACCGAGCGCGGCGATGCCTATGACCTGGGGCTCTGGCACACGCTGGCCGCGGACCTGGGCTGCGGCGGGCTCCTGATCCCGGAGTCGGCCGGCGGGGCGGGCGCGTCCTACCGCGAGGCCGCGGTGGTCGCCGAGGAAACCGGGCGGTCGGTCGCTCCGGTTCCCTACCTGGGCAGCGCGGCGGTCGCCACCGCCGCGCTGCTCGCCGCGGCCGGCCCGGAGCCCGCCGCGGATCCCGACCGCAAGCTGCTCGGGTCGCTGGCCGACGGCACCGTGACCGCGGCGCTGGCGGTCCCGTTCGAGTCCGCGCCGGATAGCGAGTTGCCCCGCTCGGTCCGGGTGACCGGGCCGCCGCCGGGCGGCTCGCCAGCAGGTGACCCGGCGGCCGGCTCGGCCCGGCTGACCGGCACCGCGGCCCGGCTCGCCGACGCGCTGCCCGCCGACGTGCTGCTGGTACCGGCCGACGGCGTGCCCTACGGGCTCTACGCGGTGGACGCGCACGCCGGCGGGGTGACCAGGTCGCCCGTGGTCTCGCTGGACGGCACCAGGCAGCTGTGCGATCTGACGCTGGACGCGGTGCCGGCCCGGCGCATCGCCGCCGGGGACACCGCCGCCGCGGCCGTCCGCGCGGCGCTGTCGGCCGGGGCGGCCACGCTCGCCGCCGAGCAGCTGGGCCTGGCCGAACGCTGCCTGGAGATGACCGTCGGATACGCCAAGGAGCGCCACCAGTTCGCCCGCCCGATCGGCTCGTTCCAGGCGATCAAGCACCGGCTGGCCGATCTGTACGTGCTCGTCGCGCAGGCCCGCGCGGCGTCCAGGTACGCGGCCGCCTGCCTGGCCGACGGCAGCCCGGACGCCCCGGTAGCCGTGGCGATGGCCAAGGCGTACTGCGGCGAGGCGGCCGTCAAGGCGGCCGAGGAGTGCGTGCAGCTGCACGGCGGCATCGGATTCACCTGGGAGCATCCCGCCCAGCTGTACCTGAAGCGGGCCAAGAGCGGCTCGATCGCGTTCGGCACGCCGGACCGGCACCGCGCCGCGCTGGCCGGCCTGGTGAACCTGCCGGGGATCACCGCGTGAAGTCCGTCGCCGGGGCCGGCGTGGTCGTCACCGGGGCGGGCAGTGGCATCGGCGCGGCCCTGGCGGCCAGGTTCGCCGCCGAGGGCGCCCGGGTCGTGGTCAACGACATCGACCCGCAGGCGGCGGCGCGGGTGGCCGCGTCCTGCGGCGCGGTGGCGGTACCGGGCGACGCCGCCAGCGAGGACGGCGTGGCCCGGCTGATCGGCGCGGCGAGGGAAAGCCTGGGCGAGATCGACCTGTATTGCGCCAACGCCGGGGTGGCCCGGCCTGGCGGCGCGGACGCGGACGAGGCCGCGTGGGATCTGTCCTGGCAGGTCAACGTCATGGCGCACGTCCGGGCCGCGCGGCTGCTGCTGCCGCCGTGGCTGGAGCGCGGCCGCGGACACCTGATCTGCACGGTGTCGGCGGCCGGGCTGCTCACCATGCTCGGCTCCGCGCCCTACTCGGTCACCAAGCACGCGGCGCTCAGCTTCGCCGAGTGGCTGGCCGCCAGTTACGCCCACCGCGGGATCACCGTGCAGGCGCTCTGCCCGCAGGGCGTGCGCACCCCGATGCTGGACGCGGCCGGGCCCGTCGGCCGGATCCTGCTCGGCGACTCCGCGGTCACGCCCGAGGCCGCGGCGGACGCGGTGGTGACCGGGATCGCCGGCGGCCGGTTCCTGATCCTGCCGCACCCCGAGGTCGCCCGCATGTACGCGGGCCGCGCGGCGGATCCGGACCGCTGGCTGGCCGGCATGAACAAGCTCCAGCGGCACGTGGAAGACCACCAGGCCTAGCCCCGCGGCGGACCGTGTGCCGTCAGTGGCCTTCGCGTGGGTACCGGTAGGTCCAGTCGCGCTCGCGCAGCAGCATTCCGTCCCGGCGCAGCTCCCGGCGGAACCGGTAGCGCAGTGATTGCTCATCACCGTCGAGGTCGAGCCGCGAGGTGACGGTCAGCAGCCGGCCGGTGAGCTGGATCTCGGTGCGGGCTTCGCCGTGCGCCGAGGCGCCGGCCGGCCGGGTGTCCTGCACCTCGTAGCGCAGGTACTCCTCGTCGGTCATCCGGCCCCAGCCGAACTCGGTGCCACCCGCACCCCGCCACCAGATCGCGGCGGTCCCGGCATCGTCGCGCTGCTGGGTCCAGCGCACCGGCAGCATGTCCCCCCAGTGCCGGACGCCGGCCGGATGCTCGGCCGGACCGGGCGCCCCGAACACCGGTTCCGGCCTGGCCGCGGGCGGGATCACCGGCAGCAGCAGCCTGGTCCCGGCCGTCCCCAGCCGGACCGTGGCTGTGGCCGGGCGCGGGGTTGGCCAGATCATCGGCCACATGGCGTTGGACAGCGAGAGCCGGATCCGGTGACCGCGCGGGAACACCCAGGAGGTGACGTGCAGCTCCAGCCGCAGACGGCCCGGCTCGCCCGGGCCGGCGGGCGGCGCCGGGGGAGCCGCGGTACCGCCGGGCAGCGACCCGGGGTCCCGCAGCGGATCCGGCCGGCCCGCGCGGCCGGCCCCGGTCACGAGCGTGACCTGGCCGTCCGGCGCCGCGTCGCAAAGCCTGCCGAACCAGTGCAGCGGCTCGGCGTCCGCGCCGCCGCTGATCTCCACCGCCGGGAAGCCGAGGATCTCCACCTCGGCGTCCAGCGGGGGAGTGTCGAAGATCAGGCTGAACGCGTCCGCGCCGCGCTGGTCCGGTGCCAGGTCGCCCCACCAGTGGCCGGCCTGCGCGCCCGCCGACGGCACGTAGCGCAGCGCCACCGAGCCGTCCGGCGGGGACCGCGGCGACAGGTTCCGCTCGGGGCCGCAGTGCCATGCCCGGTAAACGGTCCGTTCCGGCGGGAATGCGGTCTCGGTCCGCCAGCGCCCGGGTACCTCGGCCAGCTCCGGGTCCGGCGGGTGCCAGTGCCGGACGTACACGGTGACCGGCGGCTCGGACATGATCCCGTTCTCCGCCCCGTTGAGCCAGTGATCCCACCACCGGATCGCCTCGGCCCGCCATTCGATGGCCGGCCCCGGGACGGCGTCGTGCGGGAACGTGTGGTTCCACGGTCCCATCAGCACCTTGACCGGGCCGGGCGCCGAGGCGAGCATGCGGGGCACCGAATCGCGGTACCCGTCGTACCAGCCGCCGATGAGGAACGCCGGGAGCGTGAGCCTGCCGTAGTCGGGCCGCAATGACGCCCGCCGCCAGTAGGGGCCGTCCTGCTGCCGGGCCAGCCAGGTGGCCAGCCACGGCTCGCGGTCGAACCTGCGCGCCAGCACCGGCTCGTCGAGCGGGAAGTCCGGGGCGGGTGGCAGCGCGTTCAGGTGGTCGATCATCAGCGCGTACTCGTCGAGGTGCAGCAGCCCGTCGATGTAGTGCACGTCGTCGTGGAAGAGGTCATCGGAGGCGTCCACCGCGATGATCGCCCTCAGCGCGGGCGGCCGCCGCAGCGCGACCTGGATGGCGTTGAAGCCGCCCCACGAGATGCCCCACATCCCCACCGCGCCGCTGCACCACGGCTGCCCGGCCAGCCAGGCGATGACGTCCTCGGCGTCGCGCTGCTCCTGCTCGGAGTACTCGCCGTCGGGCAGGTCGCCGCCGCTGCCCCCGGTGCCGCGGATGTCCACCCGGACACCCGCGTACCCGTGTCGGGTGACGTGCGCGTACAGGCCGTAATCGCGGACGAGCATGGCGTCGTCCTTGCGGTAAGGCAGGTACTCAAGCAGCGCGGGCACCGGCGCGGCGTCCGCTCCCGCGGGGAGGTAAATCGTGGCGGCCAGCTCGGTCCCGTCCCGGACCGGGATCCGGGCGGCCCGCGCGCTCATCTGCTCACTGCTCACAACCGGGTTCCTCACGTCGCCGCCGGCTTGGGGCGCGACCCCGGGCGAGCGGGGCTCAGGCTCGCTGTCGTGCCGGCGCCCGCCTATTATCCGGGAAGCGGGCGGCACAAGCGCTCGCTACCCGCCGGTCACCGACGAGGAGAGATCTGCTCGTGACTTCACGCCGCGATGTCGTAGTGGTAGGCGGTGGCCATAACGGCCTGGTCGCCGCCGGGTACCTGGCCAAGGACGGGCTGGACGTCCTCGTCTGCGAGCGGCGGGGCGTCCTCGGCGGTGCCGCGGTCAGCGAGCGCCCGTTCGGTCCCGATTACCTGGTCACCTCGCTGTCGTACGTGGTGTCACTGCTGCCGCCGGACCTCATCACCGACCTGCAACTGGCCCGGCACGGATACCACGTGTTCCCGCAGGGACCGTACTTCGCGCCCCGCGCGGACGGCAGGTACCTGCGGCTGCCCGACGATCCGGCCGGCCGCCGCGACGAGATCGGGAAGTTCTCCGCCGCCGACGCCGCGGCCTACCCCCGCTACGAGGCGCATCTGCACGCGATCGGGCAGGTGCTGGGGCCGATGCTGGAGGAGATCCCGCCGCGGCTCGGCTCCCGGCGGCCCGCGGACCTGGCCCGGCAGGCCATGCTGCTGCGGCACCTGCGCAAGCTGGACGCCCGCGGCGCGGTGGACGTCACCCGGCTGCTGACCGGGAGCATCGCCGACCTGCTGGACCAGTACTTCGAGTCGGACGCGATTCGCGGGCTGCTGTCGGTGTCGGGCGTGATCGGCACCTGGGCGGGCCCGCGGTCGGCCGGCACGGCGTACGTGATGCTGCACCATCACATCGGCGACACGGGCGGGCAGGCCGGGGCCTGGGGGTTCCCGCGCGGCGGGATGGGCGGGGTCACCCAGGCGCTGGCCGCGGCCGCCCGGTCGTTCGGCGCCGAGCTCCGCACCGGTGCCCCGGTGGCCCGGATCCGAACCACGCCGTCCGGCCGGGTGACCGGGGTGACCCTGGCCTCCGGGGAGGAGATCGACGCGGAGACGGTGATCACGACCGTGCACCCGAAGATCGCGTTCCTGGAGCTGGTCGACCCGGCGGCGCTGCCCGAGCCGTTCCTGGCCGACATCCGCAGCTGGCAGACCCGCAGCGGCACCGTGAAGATCAACCTGGCCCTCGACCGGCTGCCGGTGTTCGCCAGCCACCCGGACTATGATCCGCAGGTGCACGGGGGCACGATCGTACTGGCGGAGAGCCTGGACGACATCGAGAACGCGTTCCAGGAGGCGGTGTCGGGCAAGCCGTCGGCCCGCCCGTTCGCCGACATCTGCATCCCCAGCGTGTTCGACGACTCGCTCGCCCCGGCCGGCCAGCACGTGATGTCGATGTTCACCCAGTGGGCTCCTGAGGGCTACGCGGATGCCCCGGACGAGACCGAGCTGGAGGCCTACGCCGACCGGGTGATCGCGCGGATGGAGGCGGTGGCGCCCGGCTTCACCGGCTCGATCCGGCACCGCCAGGTGATCGGCCCGCACACGATGCAGCGGGAGTACGGCCTGGTCGGCGGCAACATCTTCCACGGCGAGCTCAGCCTCGGCCAGATGTTCCACGGCCGGCCCGCGGCCGGCTATGCCGACCTGCGCACGCCGGTGCGTGGCCTGTACCAGGCCGGCTCGGCCACCCACGGGGGAGGCGGCGTTACCGGCATTCCCGGGCGTAACGTCGTCCGCCAGATCCGCGCCGACCGCCGCGCCGACCGCTGGCGCCGCCGGCTCGGCCGGGTGCCCGCGTAACCGGCGAACGGGCCGGCAGCGGCCCGCTGCCTGCCCGTTCACGGTACTGGGTTACCGTACTGCTGGGGTGTGGCCCTCCCCTGGGGTACCCAGGGGAGGGCCCGCTTGTCCTGGCTGTCTCAGCGAGGACTCAGGTGCAGGATGATCACCTCGTCGGTGCCCGTACCCGCGTTGTTGTTGGTGCCCGAGGGCTGTCCTGAATCGTAGGGGTTGGACTGCGTCGGCCAGCCGACCCAGTGCTGGGAGTTGTACTCGAACCAGTCCGACGCGGTCGTGATGGGGATGACCGGCAGGTTCGAGGCGACGTACTTCTCGATCGGCACGAGGGCGGACGTCTGACTGCTCACCGTGGAGGCCCCGGCCACCCGGGCCAGCTGAGCGTCGATGGCCGGATTCTTCAGCCGCTCGTAGTCGCCGGTGGCGGCGCTGCCCTTGGTGAGGGAGCTGTCCAGCCAGTTGTCGTACAGGTTGTACGGCGTGACGCCGCCGTTGGACCAGTGCTCGGCCAGCGAGAAGTTGCCGCTGCCCATGTCGGCGTTCCAGGCGTTCACGCTGATGCCCTGGAACGTCGCGTCGATGCCGGCGTTCTTCAGTTCCTGCGCGGCGATCGAGCCGACCTCCGCGTAGTCGGTGTAGGCGGACGGGCTGATCAGCGTGACCGAGACGGTCTTGCCGCCCTTCTGGTAGAAGCCATTGGAGCCCTTGGTGTACCCGGCGCTCTTCAGCACCTGCTGGGCCGCGGCCGCGTTGGCGTGGGTGGACATGGTCATGCTGGCGACCGGCCCGGCCCAGGCGGAGTAGGTCGGCAGCGTGATGCCGGTGGCGTTGGTTATCGGGTTCTCCAGGCCGGCCTCGCCCTCCGACGCCAGCAGCGTGCGGTCCAGGGCCAGGCTGATCGCCTTGCGCACCGGCAGCTGGTTGGTCGGCCACTTGTTCAGGTTGGGGATGAAGGCGTTCGTGCTGCCGGGCGCCTCCCAGAAGTGGTGGGTTGAGGGTGACTTGGCCACGAAGTCCTTCTGCAGGCCGGGAATGAAGTTGCCGGTCCAGTCGATCTGCCCGGAGAACAGCGCGTTCAGCGCGCCCGTGTTGGAGGTGTAGACCGGGAAGAACACGTTCTGCACCTTGGCCTTCGAGGCCTGCCAGTAGCCCTCGTTCTTGGTCAGCGTGAACCCCTGGGGGGTGAAGGACTTGAGCTTGTAGGGTCCGGTGCCGACGGGATTCGGGTCCGCGTACGTGGCCGGGTTCTTGACCTTGCTCCAGATCGCCTGCGGGAGGATCGGCACGCCGGCGACCTCCTGCAGGTTGGTGTACTGCGCCGAGGAGAAGGTCAGCGTGACGGTGTTGCCCGAGGTGCTCACGCTCTTGATGGGCAGCCCGCCCAGGTTGATGGACGCGTTGTTCTTCACCAGGTTGTAGGTGAACGCGACGTCGGCGGGCGTCAGCGGCGTCCCGTTGTTTAAC
>Ga0207693_10004498_pt1 | contig 11795 bp, 13 predicted proteins | sample LARL81metaG_FD_184347 | JGI IMG/M metagenome (GOLD analysis project Ga0207693, IMG submission 184347) | Corn, switchgrass and miscanthus rhizosphere microbial communities from Kellogg Biological Station, Michigan, USA - LAR L8-1 metaG... | ecosystem: Host-associated > Plants > Roots >...
AGCCTCATTCACGCCGGAGAACGCGGCGGGATGCCAGGAGATTGCGACATCCACATCGCTGAACGTGCCGGCGCGTGCCATGAAGCCCTTCGCCGCGCCACCCTCTTCCGCCGGACAGCCGTAATAGCGTACGCGTCCCTTGATGCCGTGCGCGGCGAGATACTCCTTTACCGCCGTCGCCGCCAGCATAGAGGCGGATCCCAGCAAATTGTGGCCGCAGCCGTGGCCGTAGCCGTCGCCCGGCAGCGGCTTCGGTTCAGCCACGCCCGCCTCCTGGCTGAGCCCCGGCAACGCATCATATTCGCCGAGGATGGCGATCACCGGGCCGCCTTCGCCCGCTTCCCCCATCACCGCGGTGGGGATGCCAGCGACGTTCTTCGTCACGCGGAACCCATGCTGCTCCAGGATCGCCGTGTGTTCGGCACAGGAGCGGAACTCGCCGTAGCAGAGTTCGGGCATGCCCCACACCCGGTCGCTGAGTGCCTCGAAGTCGTCCTTCGTCGCGTCGACGAGACGCCAGATCTCTTCAGTGTTCTGCATGGCCGGGCTCCTTGTATCTGAAGCAGGTCACCAGATGGTCGTTCACCATCCCGGTCGCCTGCATGAACGCATAGCATATGGTCGAGCCGACAAAGCGGAAGCCCCGCTTGGCCAGCGTCTTGCTCATCTGATCGGACAGCGCCGTCGTGGCCGGCACCTGTCTGCTATCCTTCCATCCGTTCACCACGGGCCTGCCTGCGACGAAGGACCACAGATAGGCGTCGAGACTGCCGTGTTCGGCGATCACGTCCAGTGCCGTGCGAGCATTGTCGCGCACCGAATAGACCTTCAATCGATTGCGAATGATCCCTGATGACGTCAGCAGTTTCTCCAAGGTGCTGTCGCGCATGCCGGCGACGCGCTTGATGTCGAAGCCATGATAGGCACGCCGGTACTCGTCACGTCGCGCGAGGATCGTCCGCCACGAAAGCCCCGCCTGCGCGCCCTCCAGCGTTAGCATTTCGAACAGCGCACTATCGTCGTGATGCGGCACACCCCACTCGCCGTCATGGTAGGCGAGCATTGCCGCATCGCCGCTCTCGGCCCAGGAACATCGTGTCGTCACTTCGCCGGCTTCACGTTCACCAGCCGCAGGTCCTCGCCGACCGTCGGCACATAGGTGAAGCCGGTGCGCGTCGCCCAGATGTTCTTCTGGATGTGCAGCGGAATGATCGCCACGTCGTCGAACGCCAGCTTCTGCGCCTGCTGCAGGATCTTCTCGCGCGCCACGTCGTCAGCGGTGCCCAAGGCCTCGTCGATCAGCTTGTCGAGCTCCAGATTGGAATAGCGCCCACGGTTGGATGCTCCCCAGCCCTTCGCCGGATTGAACGTCGCATTCTGCGCGATCAAAGGATCCGATGCCTCCGCGGTTCCAGTGCCCCAGCCGAACAGGAACGCCGAGAACGCCTGCTTGTTGGCCTGGCCCGCGTAGCTTGCCCACGGCAACGGATCGACCTCGGTCTGCACACCGATTCGCGTCCACATCTGGCCGATCGCCTGGATGATCTTCGCATCGTTCACGTAGCGGTCGTTCGGGCCGTGCAGCGCTATCCGGAATCCCTTGGGATAGCCGGCCTCCGCCAGCAGTTTCTTCGCCTGTTCCGGTTCGTACGGCGGCGGCTTGATGTCAGGCGAATAGCTGTACACGCCGGGCGGCAGGAACTGACCGGACGGCACCGCCGCGCCCTCCATCACCCGATCCGTGATCGCCTTGCGGTTGATCGCGATCGACAGCGCCGCCCGCACGCGCCGGTCCTTCAGCGGGTTCTTGTCAAGCCTCTCGCCATTGGGTCCGGTTACGAACGGACTCGGCCCATCGCGTGACTGGTCCAGACCAAGGAATATCAGCCGCAGGCCCAGCGTCTCCCACAGCTTCACCTTCGGATCCTTGCCCAGCTTCTCGAGATCCTCGGTGGGCACGAAGTCGATGAAATCCACGTCGCCGGCAAGCAGCGCTGCCGTGCGCGAGGCATCATTCGGCACGAACCGATAGCTGATCTTCTGCCAGACCGGCTTCGCACCCCAGTAGCCGTCATTGCGTTCCAGATCGACGCGATCGCCCGGCTTGAACGACACGAAGCGGAACGGTCCGGTGCCGATAGCTGCCTTTCCGCTGTTGAAGTCCTCGGTCGCCATCCCTTCGTCGGTCTTGCGATTGATGATGAAGAACTGCGCGAGATAGGTCGGCAGCAGCGGGAACACTCCCTTGGTGTGCAGGCGGATGGTGTGCTCGTCCACCACCTCGGTGCTCACCACGGGTTTGGTGTAGGCCGCGAAGTTGCTCGGACTGTTCGGCACCTTGGGGATGCGGTCCATCGTGAAGATCACATCGTCGGCGACGAATGCGTTGCCATTCTGGAATTTCGCGTCGCGCAGCTTGAGTTCCCATGTGTCGGGTGCGACCAGTTTCCACGTCTCAGCCAGACCCGGCACGAGGCGAGCATGCTCGTCCTGTTCGATGAGGCGGCCGAAGATCTGGGTGGCCAGTGAGTTGTTGGGCGCGAGATTGTGGTAGTGCGGGTCGATGCTGGTCACCGGCGAGCTCACCGCGACCCGCAGCGTCTGCCCGGATGCCGGCACCGCGAGTGCCAGCAGCCCCGCCCAAAGCGTTGTCTGCAGGCTGTGTCGCATGGATCCTCCGCCCCGTCAGGTCGGCCGGGTTATACCGGGCTGCGGGAGCCTCGCCAAACCGCCCCTGCGCTTCCCAGGCAAAGCGCGCTACATGACACAGCCATGAATATCCTTTCCATCCAGTCCTGGGTCGCCTACGGCCACGTCGGCAACGCCAGCGCGGTGTTTCCGCTGCAGCGGCTGGGCGCCGAGGTCTGGTCGATCAACACGGTGCAGTTCTCCAATCATACCGGCTATGGCCACTGGACCGGACAGGTCTACTCCGGCGACGCCGTGCGCGAACTGGTGGACGGCATCGCCGCCCGCGACGCCCTCCGACACTGCGATGCGGTGCTGTCCGGCTACATGGGCGATGCCGGCATCGGCGAGGCCATCCTGCACGCGGTCGCCCGTGTGCGCGAGGAGAACCCAAATGCGATCTATTGCTGCGATCCGGTGATCGGAGACATGGAGGAGGGGGTGTATGTGCGGGAAGGCATCGAGGAATTCCTGCGCGATCACGCACTGCCGCAGGCCGATATCGCCACACCCAACCGGTTCGAGCTGGAGCGATTGACAGGCCTCGACTGCGGCACGTTGTCAGGTGCCAAGGAAGCGGTCGAACGCCTGTCTGGCACGATGCGCGCTGACGGATTCCGCTGCGTTCTGCTGACCAGCCTGGAGACGGAGCATACGCCGGGCGATCATCTCGATCTGCTGGTGGGGGAGGGGGATTGCTTCCACCTGCTGCGCACACCGCGCCTGCCGGTTTCGGTGAACGGCGCCGGCGATGCGATTGCCGCGCTGTTCCTGTTCCATCGCATCAATTCCGGCAGCGCAGTGAAGGCACTCGAGGAAGCGGGCTCCGCAGTGCACGGCCTGCTCCGCCGCACCGCCGAGGCCGGTTCGCGCGAGATCCTGACCGTTGCCGCGCAGGATGAGTTCGTCGCTCCTGCCACGCGCTTCGCGGCCCATCCCTGCTGAATGCCGAAGCGCGTCTCCTGCGGTGTCATCGTCACCGACGGCAACCGGATCCTGCTCGGTCACGCCACACGCTCGCCGCGGTGGGACATTCCCAAGGGGCTGGCTGAACCGGGTGAGTCGCTTGCCGCCGCTGCCGTGCGCGAACTCGCAGAGGAGACCGGGCTCATTGTCGCAGAGGACGAACTGCGTCCCCTCGGCGTGCATGCCTATCTGCGCGACAAGGACCTTGCGCTGTTTGTGTGGATGCCGGCGCAACTCCCATCCCCAGATACTCTGACATGCCGCTCGACGTTCGCGCTGCCTGGCGGCGCGGTCGTGCCCGAGTTCGATCGCTTCCGCGTGTTCGGCTGGGACGAGGCGCTCGGCAAGGTCGGCAAGAACATGGCGCGCGTTCTCAAGGCTGTGGATGCCGGGGCCGAGAGGTGATTCGCTGCCCCCTGAAATCACTCCCCCTCCCCTGGCGGGAGGGGGTTGGGGGGAGGGGGCGGCCCATGGTCCCGCGCCCTCGTCGCCAGCCGGTCCACCCGCTCATTCATCGGATCGCCCGAGTGCCCCCGCACCCAGCGCCACTCGATCCGATGCGCCTTCGCGGCCTCCAGCAGCCGCCGCCACAGCTCCAGGTTCGCCACCGGATCGCCCGACGCGTTGCGCCAGTTCCGCCGCACCCATCCCTGGTGCCAGCGCGTCACCCCGTTCTTCACGTATTCGCTGTCGGTGTGAAGCACCACGCGGCATGGCCGCTTCAGCGCCTCCAGCGCCTGCGTCGCCGCGGTCAGCTCCATGCGGTTGTTGGTGGTCGCCGGGTCGGCACCGGACAACTCCCTCTCCACGCCACGGAACCGCAGGATCGCCGCCCAGCCCCCGGGCCCAGGGTTGGGTTTGCAGCCGCCATCGGTCCAGATCTCCACCACCTCGGAGGCGGGCGGGCCCGGCGTGATCGTGATCTGCTCAGATGCCATAGGCATGCTCGTCGCGCGCGGCGAGGTGGAAGCGCAACCGCCGCCAGTACTCGAGCGGATCCTTTCGCGTCACCAGTGCACCCGCCGGTGTGTTCAGCCAGTCAAAGAGCCGCGTCAGCAGGAAGCGGATCGCGGCGCCCCGGCATAGCACCGGCAATGCCGCCCTCTCAGCATCGGACAGCGCACGCGTGGCGTCGTAGGCGCGCAGCATCGCCCGCGCCTTGGTGACGTTGAAGGAGAAATCGGATTCGAAGCACCAGGCGTTCAGGCACACCGCGACGTCGTAGGCTAGGATGTCGGTGGCGGCGAAGTAGAAGTCGATCAGCCCGGACAGCCTGCCGTCCAGAAAGAACACATTGTCGGGAAACAGGTCCGCATGGATGTGACCGATCGGCAGGTCCCGTGGCCATGTCGCCAGGATACCGTTCAGAGAGCGCTCAAGTTCCTCCGCCAGCCCGTCCTGCACTTCGTCTGCCCGCGAGCGGGACCGCTCCAGCAGCGGTGTCCAGCCGCCCGGTCCCAGCGCATTCTGCCGTGTCGGCGCGTAATCCTGACCGGCGACATGCAGCGACGCCAGCGCCGCACCCACCGGAGCGCAATGCTCCGGGCGCACGCGCCGCGGCCAGACTCCGGGCAGGAACGTGGTGATCGCGGCATTCCGTCCGCACAGATGGCGCAGCGCAATGCCGTCTCGCCCCTGCACGGGCAAGGGGCAGACAATGCCGCGCTTCGCCAGATGCTCCATCAAGCCGAGGAACCAAGGCAGCTCTTCCGGGTCCACTCGCTTCTCATACAGCGTCAGGATGTAGTCACCCGATGTGGTGCGGAGCGAAAAGTTGCTGTTCTCCACGCCCTCGGCGATGCCGCGGAACGCCACCATGCTGCCGATATCGTACTCCGCCAGGAAGGCCGCTAGCGCCTCGTCGGTGACTTCGGTGTAAACCGCCATACGTGTTCAGCCGACGGCGGCGGAAGGAAAGAAAATGCTGGCCTCCTAGGCGGTTGTGGACCGGAACATCGACGCGCACTATGCCGGCCACCTGGATTCCCGGCAACGAGTCCCTGATGCCCGCACGACAGCCGAACTTCGAATGGGCGCCGCGCACCGCCCTGCTCGCCGCCTTGCTGCCGCTGCTGGCCGAATGCGGACCGGCGCGCAACCAGTTCGCGCCGCCATGTCCACGACAGGCGATCCTGGGTGACGCCGCGGACCTCGTTCTCTACCGGGGTTCGAGCACCGCGGGTGCGGGGCGCGACCTGACCGACCTTGTGCTGCATGGCAGGATCATTGGCATGCAGGGCAGCTGCATGCCGGGGGATCACAAGGACCAGCTTGCGGTCACGGTGAATGTCGGCGTGGAGCTGACGCGTGGCCCCGCAATGCCAGGGCGTGAGGTCGACGTGCCGGTGTTCGTCGCCGTGACCGAGGGCGAAACGATCCTCGACAAGCGCGTCTACCTCATGCACGCCGTATTTCCGTCGAATGTCGATCGGGTCACGCTGGGTGCGGGCGGAGCGAATCTCGTCCTGCCGGTGACGCCGACGAAGTCCGGCGCGGCCTACACCATCCTCACTGGCTTTCAGCTCTCGCCGGACCAAATGGCGCAGCACGGACGTAATCGGACGCCATGACGCGGACCGGTCAAGTCCGTTCGGGGTCGATCGTGGCAAGGATCGCGAGCTGGACGTCACGAGGCTGAGCCTCCACCGCGCGCAGCACGGACTTCAACCTGCTGCGCAGCTCATAGACCTGATCGAGCAGGGACAGCACCAGCGGCATAGCGTCCTCGCCGATATCCATGAAGCGACGAAGGTCGTGGATCAGCCTCACGCGCGCGACGTCGATCTCACGGAACTCGGGGTCATTTCCTGCGGTATCGGGGATCACCCAGCCTCGCTCGACCCAGGTGACCAGCTCGACCTGGGTGAGGTCAGAGAACAGGGCGGTGACCGCTGTGATGTCCATCACTCGGTCTCCATGCCGGCGCGCGGATCAAGCGGATGGCGCGGCTTCCATGTCTTCAGGAACTCTGCGAGCTCCGGTTCGTCCGCCGGAGGCAGTACGGGATGCAGTTCTACGAACTGATGGCCCTTTCCTTCGATGCCCCGTCCGCGCAGCCTCAGGCGCGTGCCGCGGCCGGAATTGGGCGGGATCGTCAGTCGCACCGGGCCCTTGATGGTGGGCACCTCGAGCGACGTGCCGAGCACCGCCTCCTGCAGCGTCACCGGCAGTTCCACGATGATGTCGTCGCCCTCGCGGCGAAACAAAGGATGTGGCGCGACGGCGACCTCGACCAGCGCGTCACCCGGCGCGCCGTCACCGATGCCCGGCATGCCCTGGCCCTTGAGCCGGATGATCTGACCGTCATGTACACCGGCCGGAATGCGCACATCGAGCGTGCGTCCGTCAGGCAGCGTGACGCGGCGTGTCGTTCCATTGACCGCATCGAGGAAGTCGAGCGTCAGCTGGTAGTGCGCGTCCTGCCCGCGCATCGAGAACCGCCGTCCTCCTCCCGTGCCGGCGCGCCCGCCAAACGCCTGGGCGAAGATGCTTTCGAGGTCCTCGGGGTTGAACCCTGCATCGGCCCGGTATTTCTCGCGGCCGGCGGCGTCGCCGAAGTCGCGATAGAACGGCCGCTGCGGCGGCACTTCGTTGCCGGCGGCGTCGATCTCGCCGCGGTCGAAGCGGGCGCGCTTCTCCTTGTCCGACAGGATGTCGTAGGCGGCGCTGATCTCCTTGAACTTCTCGGCCGCCTCGGGCTTGCCGGGATTGACGTCCGGGTGGTGCCGCTTGGCGAGCTTGCGATACGCGGAACGGATCGCCGCCTCGCTGTCGGTCTTCTGCACGCCGAGGACTTCGTACGGGTCTCTCATGGGAGACCAGATCAGTGTTCGGTAATCAACGAAATCAAGTGCCTGTCCATTCCGGCTGACGCTTGCTCAGGAAGGCATCGATGCCCTCGGCTGCGTCGCGCGCCAGCATGTTCCGCGTCATCACCTCCGACGCATAGGAGTAGGCGTCGTCCAGCCCCATCTCGGCCTGGCGATAGAAGGCCTCCTTGCCGATCGCCAGCGTCAGCGGGCTCTTCGCGACGATCTGCCCCGCCAGCGCCGCAACCGCGGCATCCAGATCGGCCTCCGGCACCACGCGGTTGACCAGGCCAAGTGCGTGCGCGCGTCGGGCATCGATCAGTTCGCCGGTCAACAGCATCTCCATCGCCGCCTTGCGCCCGACAGCGCGCGACAAGGCCACCATGGGCGTGGAGCAGAACAGTCCGATGTTCACCCCCGGGGTAGCGAAGCGCGCGCTTTCCGCTGCCACCGCCAGATCGCAGCTGGCGACGAGCTGACACCCCGCCGCCGTCGCCACGCCATGCACGCGGGCGATCACCGGCTTGGGCAGTCTGACTATGCTGGTCATCAGCCGCGAGCACAGCTCGAATGTCGCATGGTAGGCCGAACGCTCGGGGTTCGACCGCAGTTCGCGCAAGTCATGCCCCGCGCAGAAGGCCGGTCCGCCGCCGCCGATCACCACCAACTTCACCGTGGCATCCTGCGCGATCGCCGCGAGTTCCTCGACCAGGGCCTGCATCAGCGCCATGGAGAGGGCGTTGCGGGCCTGCGGGCGGTTCAGCGTCAGCCACGCGATGCCGTCCGCGTCACGCCTGAGCAGTACCCGCTCGATCACGGCCGGTTGCTCGTTCATGCCTCGCCCTCCGCGGTGTTCCGCTGCACGATGCCGCCGATCCTAGCAGGAGACCGCGCCATGACGAATGCGGCGACTCAGCCCGCCGGCGAACTGGCACTTCGCACCGTCGCCATGCCCGCCGACACCAACCCTGCCGGCGACATCTTCGGAGGCTGGATCATGTCGCTGATGGATCTTGCCGCCGGCGTTTCGGCTGGCACGCGCGCCAAGGGACGTGTCGCCACTGCAGCCGTCTCCAATCTGAGCTTCCTCCAGCCAGTAAAGGTCGGCGATGTGGTGTGTGTCTATACGGACATCACCCACACGGGACGCAGCTCGGTCACGCTTGGCGTCGAGACCTGGGTGCTGCGCCGGGGCCAAGGCGAACGGATAAAGGTCACGGCGGCCGAGTTCGTGCTGGTCGCGGTCGACGACAATGGCCGCCCACGGCGATTGCCGGAGATCGGGTGAACTGGGGTTTCGCGAGAACTCGGTATGCCGTACAACTGATCGAAACAAGATGGCCATAGCGATTCGGGCGGAATAGCCGTTCCGCTGCGCTCGTCCCTTAATGGAAGCAGCGGGAGGGGACGCAAGGATGTTGTTTGACGAGACAGCACGGGCCAAGTGGGCACGGATAGTGCTCAGCATTGCCAGGATATTCATAGCGCTGTTCTACATGCAGCACGGCCTTTCGAAATACATTGGCTTCCCGGCGCCTCCTCCGGCGAATTTCCACACATTCTCCCTCTTCGGGCTGGCCGGAGTAATCGAGATTATCGGCAGTGCATTGCTGCTGATCGGGTATTCACCCGCCAGGCGGCATTCATCATGTCTGGAGAAATGGCAGTCGCATACTTTATCAATCGGCCGCCGCGCGGCTTCTTCCCGCTGCTCAACGGAGGCGAACTGGAGGCAACTTACTGCTTCGTCTTCCTGATCTTCGTGGCGGTAGGCGGCGGTTCGTGGAGCCTGGATGCGTGGAGATTGCGCGGACGATCATAACCTCCGCACGATCAGCGCATCGACCGCCGTGATATTGTCGCCCGTACAGATCAACGGGTTGACGTCCAGCTCGGCTATCGTTTCGCGGTGATCGGCAACCAACGCCGCGACACGGCAAATCACATCGGCGAGCCTGTTGCGGTCTACAGGCGGCATGCCGCGGAACCCGTCGAGCAGGCGTGCGCCTTTGAGTTCCGCCAGCAGCGCGAGCGCCTCGTCATGCGTGACCGGCGCGGGTGCGAGAGCCGTGTCGTGCAGCAGCTCGACCAGTATGCCGCCGAGCCCGACCACCACCAGCGGTCCGAACAGTGGATCGACGCGCGCCCCAACCACCATCTCGACGCCCTGCGGCATCATCGTCTGCACCAGCACACCCGCGATGCACGGTGGCGGAGTCACCGCCTTGGCCCGCGCCATGATCACCTGGTACGCGTCGCGTACCTCATCTGCATTGCGCAGATTGAGCCGCACCACGCCAGCCTCGGTCTTGTGCAGCAGGTCGGGTGATTCGACCTTCAGCACCACCGGATAACCGAGTGATCCCGCCGCGTTCACCGCCTCGTCGACACTTTGTGCGACGCGCTCACCGACCACCGGAACGCCATACAGCGCCAGGACTTCCTTGGCCTCGCGTTCTGTCAGCGTGCGACCAGCGGCGGTGGCGACCATCGCGCCTGCTCGTCGCACGGTATCCGCAGGCGTCGGCGCGTTGGCCGCCGTATGCGCAGCGCGCTTCGCCGCCCGCCAATGCCACGCCGCGAGAGTGGCGAAGCACGATGGCATCGAACGGAACAGCGCGACGTGTTCTGCCTCCTCGGCGTCCTTCACGCCGGGTCCTTCCAGCCACTCGCTCTGCCAGGCGATACAGGCGATCTTGCCGTGCTTCGCGGCAAGCGAATCATAGACCGGAATCCGCTTCGCCGACGGTGCATATCCATAGGTCTGCGGGACCACCAGCGCGCCGTAGGCTGCATCCCCAAGCAGGGCATCTGCACACGCGTTGAGCGACTCCGGATTGGCGAGGATCTGCGCCGTCACGTCGCACGGATTGCGCGCAGACCCGAACTCGGGAATGTGCGAGAGCAGCACATCGCGCACGGCATCGGAGGGCTGCGACAACGGCACATCGAACTGTTCGGCGCGATCGGCCGCCATGATCGCCGCGCCGCCGGATGCCGCAACCACCGCGACGCCACGGGCCTTCGGCGGTTTCGCCTTCGCGAAGAATGCTGCGGTCTCGCACAACGCCTCGTAGTCATCCACCAGGATCGCGCCGGCGCGGCGGAACACCGCGCGATACGCCGCCTGTGATCCGGCGAGCGAGCCGGTGTGCGACATTGCCGCAGCGGCGCCCTGTTCGCCGGTCGCCATCTTGAACACGATCAGCGGCTTGTCGCGCTGCCAGGCGCGTTCGGCGGCGATCAGCATGCGCTCGGGTTCCGCCATTCCTTCGAACACGCAGGCGATCGCTGCACAAGACGGATCGTCGGCGAGATAGGAGATGTAGTCCGCCATATCGACGTCGCAGGAATTGCCCGACGTCAGCACGTGGCTGAACGACACACCGCGCACCACCGCCTGCGCCAGCGCCATGCCAAGAGCGCCCGACTGACTGACCATGCCGATCGACTGCCTGCGCGGGGCGGGGATCGGCGTGATGTCCATGAACGTCACACGCATGTCGAGCGGTGCATTCACTACCCCGATGCAGTTGGGCCCCACGATGCGCATGTTGCTCTCGCGCGCGATCGCCGCGAGGCGGTGCTGCTGCGCTATGCGCTCCCCCTTGGCGGTCTCGGCATAACCCGACGCGAACACGATCACGCCGCCGACGCCCGCAGACGCACATTTCAGCACGATCTCCTCGACCGACTCGCGGGGCGCGGTGACAACGGCGCTATCAGGCACTTCGGGCAGCGATGCGACATTTGGATAGCAGCGCTGGTCGCCGATCCGCTCATAGCGCGCGTTCACAGGATAGACCCGCCCGCCATAGTGCTGCAGGTTCATCAGCACGCGCTCACCGAACGAACCTGCCCGGGTGGACGCACCGATCACCGCGATGCTGGCGGGATGCAGCAGGCGCGTCAGGTCAGCGTGCTGGTAGACGGTCGTTCGTTTCGCTTTCATGGCGGGCTCGATTGACGTTTGCAATGGGCGAGCATACTGATCGGTAGCTTTTCAGCAAAGGACGCCAGGATGTCGTCGCTGTTCGATCTGACGGGCAAGGTCGCGGTCATCACCGGCTCCAGCAAGGGGATAGGTCGGGCGATCGCCGAACGCATGGCGGAGCATGGGGCGAAGGTCGTGGTGTCCAGCCGCAAGGCCGATGTCTGCGAGCAGGTCGCCGCCGGCATCCGTTCCAAGGGCGGCGAAGCGACGGTGATTCCCTGTCATATCGCACGCAAGGAGGAATTGCAGAAGCTGGTCGATCAGACCACGGCGGTGTGGGGCGGGATCGACATCATGGTGAGCAATGCCGCGGTCAACCCGTCTCTGGGACCGGCGGC
>Ga0207693_10004500_pt1 | contig 11791 bp, 7 predicted proteins | sample LARL81metaG_FD_184347 | JGI IMG/M metagenome (GOLD analysis project Ga0207693, IMG submission 184347) | Corn, switchgrass and miscanthus rhizosphere microbial communities from Kellogg Biological Station, Michigan, USA - LAR L8-1 metaG... | ecosystem: Host-associated > Plants > Roots >...
GCTGTACGGGCAAGAGCGCGCAGATCCCGCTCTACACATGGCTTCCGGACGCGATGGCGGGGCCAACCCCCGTCTCGGCGCTGATCCACGCGGCGACGATGGTGACGGCGGGCGTCTATCTGATTGCCCGCAGCAATTTCCTGTTCGCACTCTCCCCGACGGCGAGCTTAACGGTTGTCGTCATTGGAGCGCTCACGGCCATCTTTGCCGCGTCGATCGGCCTCAAACAGTGGGACATCAAGAAGGTTCTGGCGTATTCGACGGTCTCGCAGCTCGGCTACATGTTTATCGGCGTCGGAGCTGGGGCGTACGTCTCCGGTGTGTTTCATCTGGTGACGCACGCTTTCTTCAAGGCGCTGCTGTTCCTCGGATCGGGCTCGGTGATCTTCGCCATGCATCGCGCATATCACGCGACGCACAACGAAGACGACGCGCAGGACATGCGGAACATGGGCGGCCTGAGGCGCTACATGCCGTGGACCTTCTGGCTCATGCTCGCGGCGACGCTCGCGATCGCCGGGATTTTCCCGTTCGCCGGCTTTTTCTCCAAGGACGAGATTCTCGGCGCGCTGTTCCTGCGGGCGCGCGGGTCGACGCTCGCCGAGGCGCACTGGTTAGGCATCCCTGGCAACCTCGTTTTGTACGCGTGCTATGCGCTGGGACTGGCGGCAGCGTTCATGACCGCCGTCTACATGATGCGCATGATGCTTTACACGTTCCTCGGTCCCAATCGCACGGGAGAGCGGGAGCGCAGTTTCCTGAGCGAGGCGCCTTGGATCATGACGGGCCCGCTCGTCATTCTCGGCGTGTTGAGCGTCGTCGGCGGCTGGCTCAATTTACCCGAATCGATCAGGATTGGTCGAATCGGAGTGCTCGATCAATGGCTCGATCCCGTCGTGGGCGCGTCGACGTTGCGGATCACGCACGGTGCGGTGCCGGAAGCGAATGCGACACTCGAGTACGGGCTGATTGGGGTCGCGCTGTTGATCGCGGTCGCCGGCATCATCGTCGCATGGACGATGCTCAAGCCGGAGCGCCTCGTTCCGAAGCGTGAGGCGAAGCCCGAGGAGGGGTTCGAGCGCGTGCTGGCGAACAAATACTACGTCGACGAGATCTACGACGACGCGATCGTGCAACCAACGGTGGCTGTATCGCGCTCGCTGCTGTGGCAGGGTATCGATCAAGGCCTAATCGACAAGACCCTGGTCAACGGCATTGGCGGGAAGCATGGCCTCGCGCGCTTTGTCGGGTGGATCGGCTCGCAGCTGCAGTCGGGGCAGGTGGGCACATACGCGTGGGTGTTGGTTGTTGGTGTGTTGTTCGTGCTCGGCGCTTTCACGATCCGGTGATCATGAATGGTCTCTTGAGCTCCATCGGTTACGATCGCTGGATTCTTCCCGCGCTGCTCGGCATTCCCTTGGCGGGCGCGCTATTGATCTGGCTGCAGGGCGCGTTAGGCGGGCGGTCGGGCGGCGGTGCGGCGCCCGAGGCCACGCCCGAAGAGACGGCCGCTGCGCGCGCGGCCATCGATCCGCGCACCACCGTCGACGAGATCGCCACGGGCGTGGCCAGCGTGCCGCGCATGATCGCGCTGCTGACATTCCTCATCGAGTTCATTGTTTCGTTAGGCCTGTGGTGGGCTTTCGACGCGAGCAATCCGCGCTGGCAGTTCGCGATCGACACATCGTGGATCCCGTCGTGGGGCGTTCGGTTCACGATCGGCATCGACGGCATGGCGATGATGATGATCCTGCTGACGACGTTCATCATGGTTCTTTCGTCGCTCGGCAGTTGGACATATATCCGGACGCGCACGCACAGCTTCTACGCCCTGATGCTGATGCTCACGACAGGGATGCTCGGCGTGTTCATGAGCCTCGACCTCTTTCTCTTCTACGTGATGTGGGAGGTCATGCTCGTGCCGATGTATTTCATCATCGGCATCTGGGGCGGCGAGCGGCGCATCTACGCCAGTCTCAAGTTTTTCATTTACACGATGGTTGGCTCGATGCTGATGCTCGCTGCCATCGTTTATCTGGGACTTGCCGCGCGCAATCCGGCGACCGGCATTCCGACGTTCGCGTACGATTACATCTTGCAAAACGTCCGCGTTTCGCCCAAGGCAGCATTGTGGCTCTTCGGCGCTTTTTTCATGGCCTTCGCCGTGAAGGTGCCGATGTTTCCATTTCATACCTGGTTGCCCGACGCGCACGTCGAAGCGCCAACCGCGGGGTCTGTCGTGCTTGCGAGCATCATGCTGAAGCTCGGAACGTTCGGCTTTCTGCGATTGGCCGTCCCGCTCTTTCCTTCGGCGGCACTGAACGACACGGTGCGCTCGATCATCCTCGGGCTGGCCGTCATCGGGATCGTGTACGGCGCGCTCGTGTCGATGGTGCAGCCCGACTTCAAGAAGCTCGTTGCCTATTCGTCGGTGAGCCACCTCGGATTCGTCATGCTTGGCATCTTCGCGCTCACTGTGCAGAGTGTGCAGGGAGCACTGATGGTCATGATCAATCATGGCATCTCGACAGGTGCGCTCTTTCTTCTCATCGGCATGATCTACGAACGCCGGCATTCGCGCGAGATCGCGGCGTATGGTGGCATCGCGCGCGTCGTCCCAATGTTCGCGGCGATGCTCACCTTCGTGTCGCTCAGCAGTATCGGCTTGCCCGGCACGAACGGTTTCATCGGCGAGTTTCTCGTGCTGATTGGATCGTTCAAGACCGTGCCGATATACACGGTCATCGCGACGACTGCCGTCATCTTCGCCGCAGCATATTTGCTCTGGGCGATTCAACGCATTCTCTTCAATCCGTTGAGTAAACCAGAAAACGAGCACATCGCCGACCTCAATCGACGAGAGTTGGCGATCCTCATGCCGCTCGTCGCGGCAATCATCTGGCTGGGTGTCTATCCTGCGCCCGTGCTCAGACGGATGCAGACTTCCGCGGAGCGGTTCGTGACGATCGTGCAAGCACGCTCCGCGTCCGCGGTGGCGAGTGGGCGGGAGGGGGGGCGATGACGCTCGCAATTCCCGCGGTGCTCGACCTCGCCAATCCTCTCCAGCTTTCGGCAGCGCTCCTTCCGGATCTCGTGCTCATGGCGGGGGCGATGGTTCTTGTCGTCTTCGCCGCGTGGCGCCCCGACTCGAGCAGCCATCAGCGCGCTGTCGGTTGGGGGAGCATCGGCGTGACGTTGCTGTCGCTGGCGGCGGTCATCTACTTCCTCGTCGGTGGCTATGCCGCCGGCCCAGGACCGATCGCTGTCGACAACTATCGCTGGATGGTAGACATCGTCATCCTCCTCGGGACGCTGCTCACCGTGATGCTCGCCATGGACGATAACGATCGCGAGCTCATCACCGCACCCGAGACGCACGTGTTGGTGCTCCTCGCCTCGTCAGGAATGATGCTGCTCGCCGCGGCGCGCGATCTCATGATCGTGTTCCTCGGCATCGAGCTGATGTCGATTTCCGTGTACGCGCTGGCCGGCATCAACCGGCGCAGCATCCGCTCCGCCGAGGGCGCGCTGAAATACTTCCTCCTTGGCGCCTTCTCGACGGCGTTTCTCTTGTATGGCATCGCTCTCGTATACGGTGCGACCGGCGCCACCAACCTCGAGACGATCGGCGCGCGCGCCATGGCCGATGGTGGGAGTATCGCCGCCGGTCCGCTCTTTCTGATCGGAATTGCGCTCCTGCTCGTCGGCTTCGGGTTCAAGGTTGCGACGGTACCCTTTCACATGTGGGCGCCCGATGTCTACGACGGCTCGCCATCACCGATCACGGCCTACATGGCAGCAACGGTGAAGACGGCTGCGTTCGCGGCATTCCTACGTGCTTGGCTCGAGGCATTTCCCGCCGCCTTCAATGCGTGGCATCCGGCCGTTGTGGGGATCGCGATCGCCACGATGGTGTTAGGCAATGCCATTGGCTTGTGGCAGCAGAACATCAAGCGGATGCTCGCATACTCGAGCATCGGCCACGCCGGATATCTCCTCGTCGCCCTCGCTGCCGGGACCACCCAAGGTGCCTCGGCGATGCTTTTCTATTTGCTCATCTACACCTTGGCGACGTTCGGCTGTTTCGCGGTCGTGAGCGCGTTGACGCGGAATGGCTCGACAACCGTCGTGCTCGACGAGCTAGCAGGGCTCTGGAGCGTTCGGCCGTGGACGGCGTTTGCGATGGCCGTACTGATGCTTGCACTCCTCGGCTTTCCGATCTTCGGCGGCGCGGGGTTCTTCGCGAAGTGGTATGTGATTCAGGCGGCTCTCCAGTCGCCGGCGCCACAAACGCTTCTCGTCGTCGTCCTCGTGCTCACGACCGTCGTCTCGGCAGGATACTACCTGTACGTAGTCATGGTCATGTTCATGAAGCCGCGGCTCGAAGGACTCGCGATTCCAGCGCGAGCGGGTGGCTTGACGCGAATCGTCCTGGTCTCGACCGTAGTGCTGCTGCTGGTCCTCGGTTTCGTTCCGGACTTCGTCGTGCGAATGGCCCGCGCGGGCCGGCCGCAGTTGGCGACGTCGACCGCTGACCAGCTTTACAGGCCGATGGCACTGCCGTCGAGGTAGTCTTTGGAGTGTCATTCTGATTGCAAGCGACAACGGATCTGCTGGTCGCCGGTCTTAGGATGACAACTTGATCATTAACGCGAGACTCGCATGGCCGTCGCTCCAGGCATTTTTCGACAGTACGACATCCGCGGCATCGTTGGCCGCGATCTGACGACCGAAGCGGCACGCGCCATCGGTGCGGCGTACGCCGCCTACTTGCGTGCTCGCGGCGACGCCAACCAGCGAATCGGGGCGATCGCGGTCGGGCGCGACAACAGGCCGAGCGGTCCCGAGCTTCGTGACGCACTTGTCGAAGGACTCACGTTCGCAGGCGCCGATGTGGTCGACATCGGTGTCGTTCCCACGCCGCTCAATTATTGGAGCCTGCATCATCTCGACGTTGCCGGCGGCATTCAGATCACCGGATCGCACAATCCCCCCGAATACAATGGCTTCAAATTGTCGGTCGGGAAGGGCTCGATGCATGGTGCTGAGATTCAGCGCCTGTATGAGATCATTCGTGCCGGCGGCGGCACGTCGCCGGCCGGGAAAGGGAAGGTGCGTGAAGAGAGCGTCGTCGATCGATACATCGATGACGTTGTTCGACGCGTTGGCAAGCTCTCGCGGCCGATCAAAGGGGTGTATGATTGCGGAAATGGCGCCGGTGCGATCGTAGCGGATGCGCTCTTCAAGAAGCTGGGCCTAACGGGACGCGGCATCTTTTGCGAGAGTGATGGCACCTTCCCGAATCACCATCCCGATCCAACGGTGCCGGAGAATCTCGAGGACCTCATCGCCGCTGTGAAGAAGGACGGCGCCGAGATCGGTATCGCGTTCGACGGCGACGCTGACCGCATCGGTGTCGTCGACGAGAAGGGCGAAATCGTCTGGGGCGATCGCATTCTCATCATCTACGCACGTGACGTGCTTGCCCGCACGGGCGCAGGCCAGCCGATCATCTTCGACGTCAAGTCCTCGCAAGCGCTTTCCGATGCCATCGAGCGCGCCGGTGGAAAGCCGATCATGTGGAAGACCGGGCACTCGCTCATCAAGGACAAGATGAAGGAGACGCACGCGCCCGTTGCCGGCGAGATGTCCGGACACATGTTCTTCAGCGAAGGCTTCTACGGCCACGACGATGCCCTATACGGCGCGGCGCGCCTGCTGCGCATTTGCGCCGATTCCGGGAAGACGGTACGCCAGCTGCTCGCCGACGTCCCGAATTTTGTCTCGACGCCGGAGATTCGTGTCGAGGTGCCGGAAGAGCGGAAGTTCGGCATCGTCGACAAAGCAGTGAAGCACTTCAGCGCACTGCACGACGTCATTGACGTCGACGGGGTACGTGTCCTGTTCGGCGACGGATGGGGATTGATTCGCGCCTCGAACACGCAGCCAGTGCTTGTCGCCCGCTACGAGGCGTCCTCGCCTCAGCGCCTCGCGGCGATACAGGGCGAGATGGAGGGCTGGCTGCGTTCGCAGGGCGTAAGCGTGTGACGAGCGGCTGATGGCGCCTCCCCAGCGGCGATGGGTATTCCTGGCCGTTGCCGGCGCGGCGGTTCTTCTGCTCGTGGCTCGCGCCGTCGCACAGATTTACGTCGATTACGAGTGGTTCGAGGCGGCCGGCGCCCTCGAGCTCTGGCGCACGCGCACGGCAGCGGCGCTCGTTATGCGGCTATTCTCGGGATTCGCCGCCGGGCTGTTCGTATTCGCGAATCTGTACGCCGTGCGTTACTCCATCGTGTCGGTCGACCTTCCGCGCAAGGTGGCTAATCTCGAGATTCGCGAGCGGGTGTCGGGGCGCTACCTGATGCTCGCCGTGATCGTGATCTCGATCTTCCTCGGCGGTGTCCTCAGCCTGCCGCAGGACGACTGGACGACGTTCACGATGGCGCATTCGAACGTCCTGTTCAACGAGCCCGATCCGTACTTCGGGAGCGATCTGGGCTTCTTCGTCTACTGGCTGCCCTTCGAGCAAACGCTGTATTACTGGACGCTCATCGCGCTGTTGATCGTCACGGCGCTCGTCGTCTTTCTCTATGCGCTGACGCCGAGCCTGCGGTGGGACCGTGGCCGGCTCTACATCTCAGGCTACGTTCGCCGGCATCTTACCGTGCTCGCCGGCGTCGTTCTCATCGTGCTGGCGTGGAGCTTCCGCCTCGACATGTACTCGGTGCTGACGAACGGCAGCGGGCCCGACGGCGCCTTCGGGTACGTCGATCATAAAATTCTCATCCCCGGCAACCTCATTCTCTCGATCGCGACGCTCGGCGCCGCCCTCGTCGTCGTTTGGGCCGGTTGGACGGGGCAGGGCCGGCTCGCCGGCGCCGCGATTCTCGGCATCATGGTGCTGGCGGTGCTCACGCGCGAGGTCGCTCCGTTCATCGGCGAACACATCGCCGAGGAGCAGGATCCGCAGCGTCGCGAGTTGCCGTATCAGAACGCACGGGTCGCTTACTCGCGACGGGCGTATGCGACCGACGCTGTCCGGCACGCCGACTCGAGTCTCGCGTTCGCGAGTCTCGCCGAGCTGTCGCGTAACGTATCGATCTGGGACACGCCAGCGATCTCACGCGCGCTCGAGACAACAACCCGCGCCGATGTCGGCTCGTTAGGCTGGCATCCGTCGCCGACGGGCATCGTAGCCGACGTGCCCGAGCGGCCGCCGCGCGCGGGCAGTGACACCACCCGCGCCACTTTCGGCTTGAGCCGCATCGAGGCGTGGGACGTCGACGAACATGGCGGTCTCGTGCACGCAACTCCACCGCGCGGCAGCGAGCAGGAACAACTCGTCAACGCCGTCGTCTTCCCGGGCGCGCGCGGCTACGTCATTGTCTCCGACTCGCTGGGTCGCATCGTCGGCGCACCGATCGAGAGCGACGGCGCCCGTTTCGCTCATGCCCTGAGCTTTCAACGGCTGCGCTGGGCCTCCAATGACCTGCCGCGTCCGCATCCCACGGTTGTCACACGGCGCGACGTGCGCGATCGACTACGCGCGCTGATGCCGTTCTTCACTCAGGGCACCGTTGTGACACCGATCGTCCTCGGCGATTCGCTGTTCTGGACTGTCGATCTGTACTCGGCATCGTCGTACTATCCGCTCAGCCGTCATGTTCAGGTCGCCGGTGACGAGCGCACCTACTTCCAGCACGCCGCGACGGCGATCCTGTACGCGTCGACGGGCGAGTCATTCGTCGTCGCCGATTCTGGCGCGGGAGCGCTCGCGCTCACGTGGATCAAGCGATTCCCGACTCTTTTCACGCCGTGGTCCGTGTTGCCGCCCAGTCTGCGCGCGGCCGTCCCGCCGCCGATCGACGGGCTGCGCGCTCAGGCGATGGCGTTCGCGGAATACGGAACGCGCCTCGATAGTGACGTGCCTCGCCATATCGTCGCCAACGACGGAGCGGACAGCGCACTCACCGGCACGATACCGGTCTTTGTCCTCCCGCGTGTCGGAGTGACGGCAGTCGGCATCGTCCTCGCCGACGCGTCCGATCGCGTCCGTGGCATGGTGGTCGGCATGGGCGGCTCCGACCATCGCACCCTGTGGTACGAGACTCCGCATCTCGGTCTCAAGTGGGCGGCAGTTCTCGACCACCTGCATGGCGTCGACAGCACGTCGAATGGAAGCGGACGTGACGCGATCTTCGCTCGGGGGCCGATCCGCGCCATTCCTCTCGATGGCACGATCGTCTTCGCCCAGCCGACATACTCCTGGCGAGCACAGGGTCCGCCGACGCTACTGCATGTCCGTTTGCTCATCGACGATAGCGTACGCGTCGGAGCATCGCTGGCCCAACTCGCCGGTGCGCTGCCGCCTCCAACAGCGCTGACCACGGCACCGGCCGCCACGGACGTGCGTACACGCGCCGCGGCGCTCTACGCGCGCATGCGCGACGCGCTGCGGCGCGGCGACTGGACGGCCTTTGGGCAAGCGTTCGACGAGCTCGGCAAGCTGCTTGCGACCAGTGGCTCGCGATGAGTGATATCGAAGTGCCTAACGAGTCAGTGGGTACCGCGGTGATCGCGCTCGGGGGCAACGCCCTCGCGCCAGCGGGTGAACGGTCGAACGTATACGATCAATTCCGCCACACCCGCGCCAGCCTCGGGCCGATCGTCGATCTCGTCGCGGCCGGCTGGAGTGTCTGCGTGGTACATGGCAACGGGCCGCAGGTCGGCGATGAACTCGTTCGCAACGAGATCGCGCGATACGATGCGCCGCCATTGCCTCTCGGCGTCCTCGTTGCGGCGACTGCCGGTTGGATCGGCTACATGGTCCAACAGTCGATCGACAATGCCCTTCGACGAGCGGGAACCCCGCGCGACGTTGCGACGATCATCACGCAGGTGATCGTCGACCCGAACGATGCCGCGCTTCAGAATCCGACCAAATTCATTGGTCGCGAACTGCCCGACGAGCGCGCCGACGAACTGCAGCGTGCTGGCTTCACCGTGAAAGCAGATGGTCACGGCCGTCAGCGGCGCGTGGTCGGCAGCCCGAGGCCTCTCGCCATTCGTGAGCTGCCGTCGATCCGTCGATTGCTCGATGCCGGCTCCGTCGTGATCGCATGCGGTGGCGGCGGGGCGCCCATTTACGACGATCCTCGACTAGGTTGGGAGGGGCTCGACGCGGTGGTCGACAAGGATCTGGCGGCAGCCGTGCTCGCGCGCGATCTCGGCGCCGAGCTGTTGCTGATCCTGACCGACGTCGACGCGGTGTATGCCGATTGGGGCACGCCGCAACAGCGGGCGCTGCCGCGCCTCACGATCGAAGACGCAGTGCAGATGGACCGTGATGGCGCGTTCGGCGAGGGCAGTATGGCGCCGAAGATTCGCGCGGCGGTGGATTTTGCGCGGCGCACTGGCGGTCGTGCGATCATCACGGCGTTGGAGAAGGGTCGGGAAGCAGTCCGTGGCGAAGCAGGTACGACGATTACGACAACAGCACTGAGTGCGGAGCACGTGTGAACATCCACGAATTTCAAGCGAAAGACATTCTTCGCCGCGGCGGGGTGCCAATTCCCCCGGGGCGCGTCGCGCGAACGGCTGACGAGGCCGCGGCGATTGCTCGCGATTTCGGTGGAACGGTCGTCATCAAGGCACAGGTCCACGCTGGAGGCCGCGGGAAGGCAGGGGGCGTGAAGCTGGCGAAGACGCCTGACGAGGCCAAGGCAATCGCCAGCAAGATCCTCGGCATGCAGATCAAGGGACTGACGGTATATCAGGTACTCGTCACACCGGCGGCAGACATCGCGTCGGAGGCATACGTCGGCATCATTGTCGACCGCGCAGCGAAGAAGCCCGTTTTCATGGTGAGTCCCGCCGGCGGTATCGACATCGAGGAGGTGGCCGCGTCGACGCCCGAGAAGATTCTCAAGCTGCCTGTGGACACTCGTTATGGTCTGCTCCCGTTCCAGGCGACGCAGCTCGGCTTTTTTTTGTACGATGATGTGAAAAAGGTGAGAGCGGTTGCGAAAATCATGCAGCAGCTCTACGCCGCGTTCATGCAGAACGGTTGCTCGCTCGCCGAGATCAATCCGCTGGTCACGACGCCCGCCGGCGAGGTCGTCGCGCTCGACGCAAAGATGGTCATCGACGACAACGAGCTCGAACGGCATCCCGAGCTCGAGGCACTTCGTGATCCCACCGCCGAGGCACCGAGCGAGGTCCAGGCGCGCGAGGCTGGCCTCACGTTCATCAAGCTCGAAGGCAACGTCGGTTGCTGCGTGAACGGCGCCGGCCTCGCCATGGCAACGATGGATCTCGTGAAATACTACGGCGGCGCGCCAGCGAACTTCCTCGACATCGGCGGCTCGTCGAATCCGGAGAAGGTCGTGAACGCGCTGCGCATCATCACATCTGATCCGAACGTGAAGGCAATTCTCTTTAACATCTTCGGCGGAATTACGCGGACAGACGATGTGGCGAACGGCATCGTTACGGCGACGAAGCAGAATCCACTGAAGCTCCCGATTGTCATTCGCCTAACGGGCACCAACGAGGAGATTGCCGTCAAGATTCTCAAGGAGAACGGCTTCTCGGCGATGACCGATATGGACGAGGCCGTGAAGCGCGCGGTCGAGCTGGCAAAGGGAGGAAAGGCCGCGTGAGCATCTTCATCGATGGCAAAACGACGCTCGTCGTGCAAGGCATTACCGGCCGCGACGGGTCTTTCCATGCCAAGCAGATGCTCGAGTACGGCACCTGCGTTGTCGCCGGTGTGACGCCCGGAAAGGGCGGTCAGCGATTCGAGAACAAGGTTCCGATCTTCGATACTGTCGCGCGCGCAGTCGGTGAAACGGGCGCGAACACGTCGGTGATCTACGTGCCGCCGATGTTCGCCGCGGACGCGATCATGGAAGCCGCCGACGCGGGGATCAAGCTGATCGTCGCGATCACTGAAGGAGTTCCCGTGCTCGACATGACGAGAGTCTATCCGTACGTGAAGGAGCGTAATGCACGTCTTATCGGACCGAATTGCCCGGGGCTGATCACGCCCAGTCAGTCAAAGGTCGGGATTATTCCCGGCCGCATCTGCGCGGCCGGCAACATCGGCGTCGTGAGTCGCTCGGGAACGCTCACGTACGAGGTTGTATATCAACTGACTCGGGCCGGCATGGGACAATCGACGTGCGTCGGCATCGGCGGAGACCCGATCAACGGTACGAACTTCATCGATTGTCTCGAGGCGTTCGAGGCCGATCCGGACACACACGCCGTTGCCATGATGGGAGAGATCGGAGGGACCGACGAACAGGAGGCGGCGCGCTTCGTGAAGGAGCGGATGACGAAGCCTGTCGTTGGTTTCATCGCCGGTCAAACGGCGCCCCCGGGGCGGCGCATGGGTCACGCCGGGGCGATTATCTCCGGCTCGTCAGGCACCGCGGCGGAAAAGATCACCGCCTTCGAGCAAGCGGGGATGGGCGTCGCCAAACGACCGAAGGATTTCGTCGACCTGCTGCGGGCGAAGCTCGCCTAACGACGATCGTTGTCTGCGATGAAGCTGGGTGATTTCGTCTCCGCCGACCGCGTCGTCGTGCCGCTCGCGGCCACGACGTTGTCCGAAGCCACCGACGCACTCCTCGCGCGCGTCGAGTCGTCGGCGGCCGTGCGCGATACCGCCAAGCTACGCCGGCGCGTCGACGAATCACGCGACAAGGACCTCGTCATCATCGGCGATCACGCGTTCCTATTGCACTTTCGCGCGGACTGTGTTGGTGCGCTGCGCGTCGCGCTTGGT
>Ga0207693_10004501_pt1 | contig 11791 bp, 9 predicted proteins | sample LARL81metaG_FD_184347 | JGI IMG/M metagenome (GOLD analysis project Ga0207693, IMG submission 184347) | Corn, switchgrass and miscanthus rhizosphere microbial communities from Kellogg Biological Station, Michigan, USA - LAR L8-1 metaG... | ecosystem: Host-associated > Plants > Roots >...
CGCCAGGAGAGGAGTGGCGAGGGTGGCGGTGCCGGTGAGCGCCGCGGCGGGATTGCCCGCGCAGGTGAAGACGCCTGAGGACGTGCTGCGGTACGGGAAAGAGATGATTGCGCGGTTTCGGTGAGGAGGTGACGGACGCAATACATGCCCCCTCACCCTGCCCTCTCCCCCGGTGGGGGAGCGGGTTCTTATTCGTCTTTGAGGAGGATGGTTAGGAGCAGGGCGATGCCCCCGCCCGCGGCGAGGAGGAAGAGGATGAGGGCGAGACCCGGGTAACCGAGGATGCGGAAGGAGGTCTCCACGCGCACGAGCATGGCGGCGCCGACGATCAACGCCGCCAGCACCAGCCCCATGGTGATCCGGTTGGCGACCTTCTGGAACCCGGTCATGAGACGCGTCTCGTCGATGGCGTCGACCTTCACCTGGAGCTGATTGCTGGCCACCACGTCAAGGATCTTGTTGACGCGCCCCGGCAGGCGCTCCACGAACTCCTTCACCTCGAGGATGCTGCTGAAGAGGTTGCCGGGCGACGCGCTCTTGAGGAGACGGGCGCGCATGATCTCGGCGGCGTTGCGGCGAATTGAGGCGTTCGGATCGAACTTTGGATCCAGGGCCTCGCCAATCTGATCGAGATTCAGGAGCGTCTTGCCGAGCATGGTGAGCTCGGTGGGGAGCCGGAGCCCGACGTCCCCCGCCACCCGTCCCAGCTCGAGGACGGCCTTGCCCACCTGGATGTGCCGGAGCTCGACGTCCTGATGCCGCCCGACCAGATCGGCGACTCGGCGCGCGAACTCGGGCTCGTCGAAGCGCTCGCGGGCCTCGCCCAGCTTCAGGGCGAACGTCACCGCATCGTCGCTCCGTCCCTCGCTGATGGCGAGGAGCAGCTGGAGGAGATGCTCCTGCATGCGCGGGGTGATGCGGGCCACCATGCCGAGGTCGATCAGCGCGATCTGCCCGGCCGCGGTCACGAACACGTTGCCCGGATGTGGATCCGCATGGAAGAACCCGTCGACGAGGATCTGCCTGAGATACGCCCGGAACAGATCTTCGGCGAGGCCCGCTCCGTCCAGATCGAGCCGCGCCACCTGGCTCAGCGACGTGATCTTGGTGCCCGAGATGTATTCCATGGTGAGCACGCGCGACGTTGTGTAGTCGTCGATCGGCGCCGGAACCACGATCGTCTCGAAGCCAGAAAGGTTTCGTCTGAGCAGTGTGAGGTTTTGCGCTTCCTGCCGATAGTCGAGCTCCCGGAGCAGACTGCGGCGGAACTCCTCCAGGATCCTCCCGAACTCGTAGCGCTGGCCCATCTCGGTGTGCTCATCCAGGAACTCGGCGATGTCCGCGAGCGCTTCCAGATCCTCGGCCACCCGCTCCCGGATGTCGGGACGCTGCACCTTCACAGCCACCCGACGTCCGTCGCGCATGGCGGCGCGGTGCACCTGACCGAGGGAGGCCGCGGCCACCGGGCTGGCCTCGAACTCGGAGAAGGCTTTCGACAGCCGAACCCCGAGCTCCGCGGCCACGATCCGCTCGACCTCCCCGAAGGAGAACGGCTCGACGCGATCCTGAAGCCGCGCGAGCGCGTGCAGGTACGGCGGCGGCAGGATGTCGGGGCGGGTGGAGAGAAGCTGGCCGAGCTTGATGAAGGTCGGCCCCATGCGCTCGAGATCGTCGGCCAGCTCCGCCGCGGCCGGATCGGCCGCCACCGGCGCGCTCTCCTCGTCCAGGGCGGGGTCGAGCCCGGCCACGTTGACGAGGTCGCGCCGCCCGTACTTGATGAGGAGCAGAGCGACGTCCTTGTAGCGCTTGAGGTGCTGCGGCTTCAGCGAAAGTCCCACGAGGTCGATCGTGCCAGACGGTCGAGACCGGGTCAAACGGGAGCCGCGTGCTATAGTAGCCGCCGCTCGAGTCGGTGCATCTCGTCCTGCACTCCAACGCCGGAGGATTCAGCTGATGAGCCTTCTCTCTCGGGCCGTGACCCTCGCCCTCGCCCTGCTTCTCGCCTTGCCCGTGGTCGGTCCTCCGCCCGCCGTTGCCGTCGACGACGTGAAGATCGCGCTGGTCGTGCCGCTGTCCGGCCGGTGGGCCCGCCAAGGCCAGCTCAAGAAGATGGGAGCGGAGATGGCCATCGACGAGATCAATGCCCAGGGCGGCATCAAGGCCCTGGGGGGCGCCAAGATCGTCCTCCGCGAGGCCGACGCCGGCGACAGCGTGGAAAAGGCGGTGAGCGCCGCCCAGCGCGTCCTCACCCGCGAGAAAATCAGCGCGGGCATCGGCTCCTGGCTCAGCTCGTTCACCCTGGGCGTCACCGAGGTGGCCGAGCGTCAGCAGGTGCCGTGGCTCACCCTGTCCTACGCCGACAACATCACGGAGCGCGGCTTCAAGTACACGTTCCAGACTTCGCCCGTCTCCTCCGCCCAGGCCGAGCAGGCCCTCGATCTCGTCGTCGAGCTCGCCAAGCGGAACAACCAGCCGATTCGCAAGGCCGCGCTGATCGGCGACAACACGGCCGCCACCGTCTTCTTCTTCAAGCCCCTGCGCGAGAAGCTGCTGCAGGCCAAGGGCATCGAGTTGGTGGTGGACGAGGTGTGGACGCCGCCGCTGCCCGACGCGACCTCCATCGTGCAGAAGCTCCGGGCGACTCAGCCCGACGTCGTCTTCTACGGCGCCACCAACTTCCCCGACTCCATCCAGGTGCTCCAGAAGGTGAAGGAGTTCGGGGTGAAGACGCACATCCAGGGCGTGGGGGCGTGGCTGGTGACGCCGGAGTACGTGAAGACCGTAGGAAAGGAGCTGCTCGACAACATCCAGGCGGTGGTGGCCGCGCATCCCTTGAAGGGCCAGGAAGAGCTGGTGAAGAAGTTCGTGCAGCGCACGGGCGAGCCCTTCATGACCCAGGATCCGCTCTGCTCCTACGCCCACGTGTGGCTGATCAAGGAGGCCGCGGAGCAAGCGAAGTCGGCCGATCCCAAGGCCATCCGGGACGCGCTGGCCAAGATCGATCTGACCACGGGGCCCGCTGCCTCCACCCTTTCTCCCGGGCGCATCCGCTTCGACGAGCGCGGCCGCCGCATCGGCGCGGTGCCGCTCATCGTCCAGTGGCAGAACGGGGAGCCATTCACGGTGGTGCCGGTGAACCTGGCCACGCGACCCGTGGTCTGGCACAAGTAGCGCGCCCTCCCGGCGCGCCGTGGTGGCGAGCGAGCTCACCCAGTACGTCGTGACCGGTCTCCTCGTGGGGGGCGTCTATGCCCTCATGAGCATCGGTCTCGCCCTCATCTTCGGCGTCATGCGCGTGGTCAACTTCGCGCAGGGCGACTTCATGATGCTGGGGATGTACCTCACCTACTACTACGCGGTGGTGCTGGGCATCGACCCGCTCGTGGGCGCCCTCGTCACCATCCCGCCGTTCTTCGTGGTGGGGCTGGTCCTCCACCGTGTCTTCCTCGCGCGGGTCACCGGCGGGGGCGATCCGAATCGTGAGATGGACGCCCAGCTCATCCTGACCCTCGGCATGTCCCTCATCATCACCAACGCCACCACGATGATCCTCTCGCCCATGCCGCGGGCCATCCGGACGGCCTACGCGACCCAGGCCTTCGCCGTCGGCCCGCTGCTTCTGAACCAGGCGCGCACCTATGCGTTCTTCATGGCCCTGTGCCTCGCCGCCGCCGTCTACGTGTTTCTCACCCGTACCGATCTCGGGAAGGCGCTGCGGGCGGCCGCCGACGATCCTGAGGCCGCGAGCTACCAGGGCATCAACGTGCGCGCCATGCACGGGGTGGCCTTCGGCGTGGGTATCGCCCTCGTGGCCGCGGCGGGCGGACTGCTCGCTACCTACTATCCGATCGAGCCCAACGTCGCGGTGAACTTCATCGTGCTGATGTTCGTGGCCGTCGTCCTCGGGGGCCTGGGCAGCATCCCCGGCGCCTTCGTGGGCGGGCTGGCCATCGGCCTCGTGCAGTCGCTCACCCTCCTCGTCCTGCCTCTCCAGCTCCAGAACGTGGGCGTCTTCGTGGCCTTCCTGCTCGTGCTCTACGTCCGGCCCCAGGGCCTCTTCGGCCGCCGCGCGCGAACGGTCTAGACGTGACCTCCCGGTCGCGCGAGTGGATGCCCATCCTCGCCGTGGTGGCGGTGGGCTTCGTCCTCTCGTTCGTGGTGACCGAGCGCTACCACCACCGCGTCCTCACCCTCGTCTTCCTGTGGGCAACCATGGGACTCGCCTGGAACATCATCAGCGGCTACGCCGGGCAGATCTCCTTCGGCCACCAGGCGTTCTTCGGGATCGGCGCCTACGTCACCGTGCTCCTCGCCGCCAAGCTCAAGCTCACGCCGTGGCTCGGCATGCTGGGCGGGGTGGGAGTGGCCGTGCTCGCCGCCGTGCTCATCGGCACGCCCACCTTCCGGCTCGCCGGCATCTACTTCGGCCTGGCCACCCTCGCGTATCCACTCATCTTCCGCATCGTGATGGACTACCTCGGTTATCAGGAAGTGGCCATCCCCATGATGCGCGAGCAGCCGGGGCTCTTCATGCAGTTCACCGAGCCCCGCGCCTTCGACCTGCTCGCCCTCGGCATCCTCGCCGCCACCCTCGTCATGTCTCGACTCATCGAGACGTCGCGCCTCGGCTATTCGCTGCGGGCCATCAAGGAGAACGAGCAGGCGGCGGAGGCGATGGGCGTGGACAGCTTCCGCTGCAAGATGATCGCCTACATGCTGAGCGCGGCCCCGGCCGCCGTCGCGGGCGCCGTCTACGCCCACGCCATCCTCTTCGTGGTGACGCCCGAAGCGGTCTTCGGCGTGCTCGTGATCGTGCAGACCCTCACCGTGTGCCTGGTCGGCGGAGCGGGAACGCTGTGGGGGCCGATCATCGGCGCCGCCATCATGATTCCCGTGAGCGAGATCCTCGACACCACGATGGGCGACCGGCTTCCCGGCATTCAGGGCGTGGTCTATGGCGCCGCCCTCATGGCCGTCATGATGTACGCCCCCGAGGGTCTTTACTGGCGCGTGCGGAGCATGCTTCTCGGTCGGACGCGCCGTCAGGTCAGCGCCGTTCGCCCCGTCCCGGCCGCGGCGGAGGTGGATGCGCCCGCTCCGACGGTGCCGGCGGCCGCGCGGCCGGTCCTCATGGATGTGCGCGGCATCTCCAAGGCATTCCTGGGCCTCCAGGCGCTGTCCGACGTGAGCTTCAACGTGCGCGAGGGGGAGATCCTCGGCATCATCGGCCCGAACGGAGCGGGCAAGACCACGCTGTTCAACGTCCTCAACGGTTTCCTGCTCCCGGAGCGGGGCGAGGTCCACTGGCTCGGCAAGTCCATCACGGGGCTTCAGCCGCACGTGGTCTGCCGGCTCGGTATCGGCCGGACGTTCCAGGTGATGCGCCTCTTTCCCCACTTGACCGTGCTGGAGAACGTGATGGTCGGCGCCTTCGCCCACGGCGGCTCACCCGATCACGCGCGCGCCAGCTCGCTGGCTGCGCTCGACCTGGTCGGTCTCGCCGACCGCGCCGACGTGGTGCCCACCGGCCTCACCACCCTCGACCTGCGCCTGATGGAGCTGGCCCGCTGCCTCGCCACCCGTCCCCGTCTCATCCTTCTCGACGAGCCGCTCGCGGGATTGTCCACGGATGGCGTCGAGCTCATGGCGGTGATGATCCGGCGCGCACGCTCGGCGGCGGTCACCGTGGCCATCATCGAGCACACCATTCACGCCCTGGTCAAGCTCGCCGACCGGCTGGTGGTCCTGGACCAGGGACGGCGACTGGCCGAGGGCTTGCCGGGAGAGGTGACGCGCACTCCGGCGGTGATCGAGGCCTATCTGGGCACGCGCTGGCTCTCCCGGCACGGAGCTCCTCAGCATGCTGAAGATCTCCGGCCTTAGCGTCGCCTACGGAGGCCTGCACGCTCTCGAGGACGTCTCTCTCGAGGTGGCGGAGGGCGAGTTCGTCACCATCGTGGGACCGAACGGCGCGGGCAAGACGACGCTCATGAGAGCCATCTCCGGCGCGGTCCGCGGAACCGCGGGGCGCCTCGAGTTCCGAGGCCGCGACCTCACCCCTCTCCCCGCTCATCAGCGGGCTGCCCTCGGCATCGCCCACGTTCCCGAGGGACGGCGGATCTTCTCGTCCCTCTCCGTGCTGGAGAATCTCGAGCTCGGGTCCTACCGTCGCGCCGCGCGGGCTCAGCGCGCGGAGGGGCTGGAGGCCGTGCTTGCCCTCTTCCCCGTGCTCCGCGAGCGGCGCCAGCAGCTGGCGGGCTCGCTGTCCGGCGGGGAGCAGCAGATGGTCGCCCTCGGACGCGGCCTCATGGCCCAGCCGGATCTCCTCCTCCTCGACGAGCCGTCGCAGGGCCTCGGGCCGCGTGTGGTCGAGCAGATCTTCGAGACGATCGACCGCATCCGGAAGAGCCGGCGCCTGACCATCCTCCTCGTGGAGCAGCGCGTGGTCGAAGCCCTCGAGCTCTGCGACCGGGGCTACGTTCTCGAGACCGGCCGCGTCGCCCTCGAAGGAGCCCACGATGCCTTGCTCGCCGATCCGCGGGTGCAGCGCGCCTATCTGGGCGCCTGAGGTCCACCTCCCCGCCTCCGGATTGCCTCCGGGACGTGCGAGCGGATGTTCGGCCTACACGAGGATCGGTACCAGGCCTGACTTCCCACGCGATTCCAGGTACAGACGTACCGTCTCACCATGATCGAAGGCCAAGGTGTCAGCCGGTGGCAATGCGTCAATGGGAATCCACTCGACGGAAGACGACTCGTCATCCGGCACGCCGACCTTTTGAAGTGGAGCGACCACGAAGTCGAAGGCGACATTTTGCCGATCCTCATGCGGTCGATCCGGCCTCGAGTTGATACGAAGCAAGGTCACGACCTGCCCATCCCAGCCCGTCTCTTCTCGCAGCTCGCGCAGTACGCCCTCGCTCAACGACTCGTCTCGGTCCAGGAACCCTCCGGGCAGCCCTAGCTTCCCACCCTCGAGGAGATGCGGCGCACGCCGGCCCAGCAGCAGCGCCCCGTCCTTCTCGACTATGGCATGGACAACCACGTGACGAAGGGAGGCCGGCGACCCACTCTCGAAAACGCAATTGATCATCTGCCCTGGTCCTCCTAATGAAGGTCCCCGGTTCGTGGCCGAACATCTCTCCGGCCCTCCCCGTCCCAGCCGGTAAAAGGAAGGAATAGATCAGGCGTCGTCACCGCGCCGCGGCGCCGGCTTCGCGGCAAGCTCCTCGCGGAGTCCGGGCTTGTGAATCTTGCCCGTCGGCGTCCGGGGAAACTCCTCGGCTTTGCGGAAGACCAGGCGCGTCGGGACCTTGTAGCTGGCAAGCCGCTCGCGGCAGAAGGCAACGATGGCCGCCGCGTCGGGAAGCGCCGCCTCGTGCAGCTCCAGCGCCGCCACCACGACCTCGTCCTTGTCACGGTCGGGAACGCCCACCACGTAGGCCTGCTTGATGTCCGGATGCTGGAGGAGCACACCCTCCACCTCGAGCGGCGCCACGTTGATGCCGCCCGTCTTGATCATCTCCTTCAAGCGGCCCCGGAAGCGCACCCGCCCGTCGTCGCCGACCAGCCCGAGATCGCCGGTGAGGAAATAGCCGTCACCGTCGAATGCCGCCGCGGTGAGCTCCGGCGCCCGGAAATAGCCCGGCGTGACGTGACCGGCCACACATAGCTCGCCCACCTCTCCCGCGGGGCGCGGCCTGCGCGTCTCCGGGTCCACCACGCGGATATCCATGCCGGGCAGGGGCAGCCCCTGCGTGCGCAGACGGAGCACGAGCGCATCGTGAGCATCGGTGACCGCGCAGTTGCCGTACGTCTCCGTCGATCCGTAGACGTTGCAGAGCTCGCGCGCACCCACCGCTTCCATCGTCATCTCGATGTCCTCGGCGAGGCCGATGGTGAGGCCGGTGCGCATGGAGTCGAGCCGCCGGCGGCGGCGATCGGGATGCTCGAGCATGGCGCGCGCCATGTTGGCCATGCCGTAGTAGACGCTGCACCGCTCGCGCTCCAGCAGCTCCAACGCCTCTCCGGCCTCGAAGCTCTCCTGGAGCACCGCGCATCCGCCGTGGGTGAGGATGGCGGGCAGGGCGTTTGCGGAGCCGAACGACCAGAAGAGCGGCACGGCGAGCCAGAGCCGATCCGCGGCAGTGAGATGCTGGCGCTCGCCGATATTGAAGCCATTCTCGATGATGCCGTCGTGGGCGAGGGTGACACCCTTGGGCAAGGCCGTCGACCCGGACGTGTAGAGGATGAAGCACACGTCACTCGGGCTCACCGACTGCTGTCTCTCCCGCAGCGCCGCGGCGCTCACCCCGGCCCCCAAGCCGAGAAAATCCTCCGGCTGGAATACTCCGTCGACGCGACGGCTGTCCATGGACACCACGGTCCGGAGACCCGGCAGCCGCGCGCTTCGAAGCGCCCCAGGCGCGCTGCCCGCCAGCTCTGGACAGAGGTCGTGCAGTGCATCCAGATAGGCCCGTCCCCGGAAGGCCGAGACGGTGATGAGCGCCACCGCCCCGGAATGCTCGAGCGTCCAGCCGAGCTCGCGGGCCGTGGAGAAGGTGCTGATCGCCGACACGATGCCGCCAACCTTGGCGATGGCGAGCGCGGCCACCACCCACTCCGGGCAGTTCGGCAGCAATACCGCGACGCGATCGCCCCGCGTCACCCCGGCCGCGATGAGGGGGCGGGCGAGTTGGTTAACGCGAGCCTGCAATCCGGCGTAGCTGATCTGCTCGTGGCGGAAGGCCAGGGCGTCGGCATGAGGCCGTTCCGCGGCCATCTCGTCGAGGAGATCGCCCAGCATCCGGCTGGTCGGGCGAACGCTCATCGACCGGTGAATCGCGGCCGGCGGCCGTCGCGGTGCGCGGCCATGCCCTCGTCGACGTCGTGGCTCCACTCGAGCGCGTGACGAAGCTCGTCGGAGAGCGAGCGGGCGGCCGCGAAGCCGGCATCTCGACGGGCGTTCATGATGCGCTTGGCTCCGCGCGTGGCGATCGGACCGCTCGCGCCGATGGCGGAGGCCAGGGCGCGGGCCTCCGCCCGCAGACGATCGGCGGGGTAGACGGCGAGGACGAGCCCGAGGCGCTCCATCTCCGCCGCGTCGATCTCGCGCCCGGTGCAGATGAGCTCGAGGGCTCGGGCTCGCCCCACGATGGCAGGAAGCCGCACCGGCCCGCCCGCTCCGGGGAAGCCGCCCCACAGCGCCTCGGGAAGCCTGAAGGTCGCGTGGGTGGCGGCCAGCCGGATGTCGCAGGCCAGGGACAGCTCCGCCGCTCCCGCGCGTGCCGCGCCGTTGAATGCCGCGATGACGATCTGGGGAAGCGCCTCGATGGCATCGTAGAGCCGATTGGCAATACGGACCAGATCGAGGATCTCCTCCTTGGTGTAGCTGGCCCGCACGGCCGGATTCAGGATACCCATCGAGAAGAACTCCGAGCCGCTGCCCGTGATGACCACGGCCTGGATCTGGTCGTCGCCGGCGAGGCTGTCGGCGATGCCCTGCATGGTCAGGAGAACCTCGCGGGTCAATCGATTCTGGTCACCGGGACGATCGAGGGTGAGGGTGAGGACGCGCTCATCGCGCTCCATTCGCACATCGGGCACTGACGGCGGAGGCTCGGGGCTCATGGTGCGCGTATGCTAGCACCACTGCTGGCCGGAGCGACGGCGGGTCACTGGTAACGAGGCGGGCGCTTCTCCCGAAACGCGGCGACACCCTCGCTGAAATCAGCGCCCGCCCGCACCCGGTCGCCCAGCTCCTGGTCGAGCGCCTCGCGTGAGCGCGCGTGCTCAGCGATGGTGGCGCTGATCTGCTGCTTCACCGCCTGCACCGCGGACGGACTGTTGGCCGCGATGACCTCCGCGGTCTCGAGCGCCCACGCCATCAGGCCGTCGGCGGGCACGATGCGGTTGACGAGACCGCGACGCATCGCCTCCTCCGCGTCTACGAGCCGCCCGGTGAGGAGGAAATCCATGGCGTGGACGTGCCCGATCTGCTGGATCAGCTTGATCGTCGCGCCGCCGAACGGATAGATCGACCAGCGAACCTCGGGAAGGCCGAATCGGGCGTGGGGCGCGGCGGCCCGGATATCCGTGGCGAGGAGGAGCTCCAGCCCGCCGCCTACGCAGTCGCCGTTGACCGCAGCGACGATGGGCTTCGAGTACGCGTGGGTCTTCAGGAGCGCGCGGCTGAGCACCCTGGCCGTCTCCTCGCGCGCCGAGAGATCGCCGCTGATGTCGGCCCCGGCCGAGAAGGCGCGGTCGCCGGCGCCCGTCAGCACGATGCAGCGGCAGTCGCCCTGCTCGAGCTCGTCCCACACGCGCGCCAGGTCCGCCATCATCGCCCTCGTCATGGCGTTGCGGCGGGGCGGATTGTCGATGGTCACCATGGTGATATACCGGCCGGGGTGCGCCACGCGAATCTCCATTATCGAGGCTCCATCGTCACCACGACCTTGCCGTGGGCCTTGCGGTCCGTGAGCAGCCGGATGGCCTCCACGCTCTGCTCGAGCGGCAGGCGGTGCGTGACCAGGGGCCGGAGCTTACCCTCGCCGTACCACTGCACGAGCTCTTCCACGGATCGACGGAGCTTGTCCGGTTCGTGCCAGCGGAAATACCGCAACGACGATCCGAGCGCGGCGCGATGCTTCACGAGAAGCCTGTTCGCGGGGATCTGCGGCACGCCCGCCACGAAGCCGATGAGGAGGATGCGCCCGCCCCATCCGAGCGACGACAGGGCGGCGTCGAAGAGATCGCCGCCCACGGGATCGAAGCACACGTCGGCGCCCTTGCCGTCGGTGAGCGCCATCACGCGGTCCGTGAGGTTCTCCGTGGAGTAGTTGACGACGTCATCCGCCCCGCGCTCTCGGGCCACCGCGAGCTTCTCTGGCGTGCTCGCCGCGGCGATCACGCGCGCGCCCATGGCCTTGCCGATCTCCACGGCGGTGAGCCCCACCCCGCCCGCCGCGCCCAGCACCAGCAGCGTCTCGGCCGGCTCGAGACGGCCCTGCCAGCGGAGGGCGACGTGGCTCGAGATGTACGCGACGGGAAAGGCGCCCGCATCCTCGAAGCTCATGCGCCCGGGAATGGCAAAGGTCTCCGCCTCGGGGGCGACCGCGAGCTCGGCGAGGCCGCCGTGGGCCAGGATGGCCATCACGCGATCGCCCGGCTTGAAGCGCGTTACCCGGGCTCCGCAGGCGGCGACGATCCCCGCCGCCTCGAGGCCGGGGCTGAAGGGCAGCGGCGGCTTCGTCTGGTAGTTGCCCGCCACCATGATGGCGTCCGCGTAGTTGATGCCCACGGCCTTGACCGCGATGGCCACCTCACCGTCGGCAGGAACGGGGGCCGCCGCGTCGCCAAGCTTGAGATTTTCCACCGGCCCCCACGCGTGACAGAGCATGGCGCGCATCGATCAGCCGCGCCTTCTGAGAGCAAACGTCGCGGCCACGTCAGCTTGTACGAAGATCGAGGTCCTTGGTGAAGAGCCTGCTCGTCGAGTCATGATTTCTCCATTGGACACTTCCTAAAACTGTCGGGCCCGTCGATCGTCATCGCCAGCCATGCCGAGCGGCGATGCTACGGCCTAGACGAACGTCATTACCTCGACCGCAACCTGCCCGCGCTCGAAACGCCCGATATCGAGCGGGGCGATGTCCACCGTCTGAGCCCGCCCGTCGGCGATCAGCTCGGCCATGAGCTGGCCGGCGATCGGACCGTGCATGAAGCCGTGGCCACTGAACCCGGCCACCACGTGCAGACCGGCCATGCCTGGTATCGCGCTGATGATGCC
>Ga0207693_10004502_pt1 | contig 11791 bp, 10 predicted proteins | sample LARL81metaG_FD_184347 | JGI IMG/M metagenome (GOLD analysis project Ga0207693, IMG submission 184347) | Corn, switchgrass and miscanthus rhizosphere microbial communities from Kellogg Biological Station, Michigan, USA - LAR L8-1 metaG... | ecosystem: Host-associated > Plants > Roots >...
ATCGTCCTCGGCCAAGATCGCCGCGCGCACCGCCGGGTCGGCGAGGCGGCGCGCCAACTCCTCGCGATCCAGTTCCGCCTTCAGCTTGCGGTAGGTGGGTCGGTGAGTGAACGCGTGGTAGCCGGGGAAGCCGAACAACATCCCGAACGGGCGGGCCGCGATCTGCGCGTAGACCTCGATCCCGTTTTCGAGGGCCTTACCCGCACGATCCAGCAGTTCCTGCCAGAGGTCGGGGGCCCCTGGCGTCTGAATCATGGCGAACGACACGGGCCGTTCGATCTCGGCCGCCAGCCTGGTCATCCAGTCGAGTTCCCGTATCGACGCCTCGGCGGGGCTCTCGCCGGCTACACCCTGCGGAGCCACCTCGAACACCGCACGGCCACCGGCGGCCATCGCCCGGCCAAGGCCGAACAGTTCCTGTTCGGCGGCGTACGTCCCGGGGACCGCCTCGCCGTCGACAGCTCGATGCCCCTCTGTGCGTGACGTCGAGAATCCAAGTGCGCCTGCTTCGATGGCTTCCTGGACGATTCGGGCCATCGCCGCGATATCGTCTTCGGTCGCCTCTTCGTTGCGGGCTCCGCGGTCACCCATCGCATAGCCACGAACCGCGCCGTGCGCGATCTGCGTGCCGAAATCGACGGCGAGCGGGCGTTTCTCGATGGCGTCGAGGTATTCGGGGAAGCTCTCCCACTGCCACGTGATGCCCTCGGCAAGCGCCGAGCCCGGAATGTCCTCGACGCCTTCCATCAGCTCGATGAGCCACTGTTCACGGCCTGGAGTGACGGGCGCGAATCCCACGCCGCAGTTTCCGCCGACCACGGTGGTGACTCCGTGCAGGCTCGACGGCTCCAGCAGCGGATCCCAGCTGACCTGGCCGTCGTAGTGGGTGTGGATGTCGACGAACCCCGGCGCGACGATACGACCCGTTGCGTCGAGGGTGTCCGCGGCCTCACCTTCCAGGTCCGCGTCGTTCCCGTTGAGACGGCGCACTTCGACGATCCGACCGTCCTTCACGCCGATGTCGGCGCGGAATCGGTCGGCTCCGGTCCCGTCGACGACGGTCCCCCCGGTGATTTTCAGGTCGTACATCGGCGCTCCTCAGACCAGGCCGGTGGCGTCGAACACCCACGACATGTCGGACTTCATCAAGTCCTCGGTCCAGGACGGCGGGGCAAAGTTGGCCAGCGCCCCCATGTCCCAGTAGTCCTTCCACAGGGTGATCTTGCCGTTCTCCACACGGTGCACGGTGACGAAGCGGTTGACCGCCGATTCGCCCGTGGGCCAGTGCCATTCCTCATGGTGCTCGTACATGACGTCGGTGCCATTGTCGACCAACAGCCCGGGGAAGTTCTCGTAGGACTCCAACGGCTCGAGTGCAATTTTGATCCGCTTGACGATGTCCTCCGGACCGCGGGCGGCCGCGACCGGGCCGACCGGCACGTCGAAGTAGATGCAGTCGTCGGACAGAAACTGCTTCATCCCATCCCAATCCCGAGCCGACAGGGCCCTCCACATGCTCAGAACCGTATCCTCAACCGACACTTGCCAACTCACCTTCCTGCGACGTGACCGCCGGGGCCTTGTGCGCGGCACGCAGGAACCGACCGGTGCGCTGTTTGCCGACGAGATCGCTGGCCGTGCCGTCGATGAAAACCGCGCGCCCGCCAACGAACACGGCATTGACGGTTCGATCATTGCGGTTGACCATCCGGGACAGCCCGCCGTACTGCTCGACCTGTTCCTCGGCGTAGTCATCAAGCGACTCGTCGAGCCGTTCGGGGTCGATGATCACGACGTCGGCGCGGTCGCCGATGCGCAGATGGCCTGCATCGATGCGGTACCAGTCGGCGAGCTCACCGGTCAGCCGGTGCACGGCCTGCTCGATGGTCATGAACGGCTTGCCGGCCTTCTCCGCGTCCAGCACATGGCGCAACAGCCGCAGGCCCATGTTGTAGAAGGCCATGTTGCGAAGGTGTGCCCCCGCATCCGAGAAGCCCATCTGGATGCCGGGGTCGCGTGCAAGCATCTTCAGCACCTCGGGCCGGTGGTTGGAAATCGTGGTGCACCACCGCAACGCCCTGCCGTGCTCGAGCACCAGATCCAAGAACGCGTCGACGGGGTGCAGCCCGCCGCGGTCCCGGCCGACCTCGCCGAACGACTTGCCGACCACCGACGCGTCGGGGCAGTCGACGATTTCGGCGTCGAAGAAGTCGCGGTGCCACACCCGCACACCGAACTTGCTCTCGTACTGCTTGCGGAACTCGCGGCGATACGACTCGTCGCGCAAAAGTTCGTTGCGCTCCAACTCGTCGCGCAGGTGCAGCGCCGCGGCGCCCGCACCGAACTCCTCGAAGACCACGAGGTCGATGCCGTCGGCGTAGACCTCGAACGGCACGGGCAGGTGTTGCCAGCGGAAGTTGCCGCCGAGGCGGTTGATCAGCCGCGCGGCCGGTCCCATGGCCCAGATGGCGTACGGGTTGGCCTTGACGTCGGCCGCCGACAGCAGGCTGGTCTTGAGCGGGTTGCGGACGATGCCCAGTGACTGGGCGAGCTGTGAACCGAGGTTGAGCGGATTCTGAATGTCGGGGCCCGACTGCAGGATCCGTCCGGCGCGCCGCAGCAGCGACTTCAGCCGGCGCAGTTCACGCGGCCTGGCATACGTCGACGGCAGTGTGCGCGAGCGGCAGACGTCGCCGTCGAGCTTGTCGAAAAGCAGTTGCTGCGAAGACATTCCGACAAACCCTGCCCGCAGCGCATCCGACAGCATCCGCTCCATCTGAGCCTGCTCGCTCTTGGCCGGGCGTTCGCGCTTCTGCGTGGCCCGGTCCAAGCCCATGGTGGCAGCGCGCATGTCGGAGTGCCCGATGAACGCCGCCAGGTTGGGGCCGAGGGGTCGCGCTTCCAGCGCCTGGATGTACTCCTCGGCGTTCGTCCAGGACTTGTGCTCGTCGATGGCGCTGATCACGTGTTCGCGGGGGATCGCCTCGACCCTTCCGAAGATGTCGGCTGCGTCGGTGCCGTCGACGTGGACGGTAGACAGCGAGCACGAGCCCAGCATCACGGTCGTCACGCCGTGGCGTAACGACTCCGACAGCGACGGGCCGTTGAGCACTTCGACGTCGTAGTGGGTGTGAATGTCGAGCATGCCCGGCAGCACCCACCTGCCGGTCGCATCGATGACCCGCGGGCAGTCTGTGTCGTCGAGGGCTTGCGGCGAGATCACCACGACATGGCCGTCGCGGATGCCGATATTGCGCACCGCCGACGGTGCGCCGGTGCCATCGAACCAGCGGCCGTTGCGAATGATGGTGTCGTAGGTCACCAAGTCATAGAACAGCGCGTGCTGGCGGGTGTCAACGAAATCGGTGAACAGATTCGAAGGAATGTCTACTTTAGATGCTGACCTGGGGTTATACTTCCGCCCAGCCGTCCGGCTGGTGGCCATCGATGTCGGTGACGCCGTACTCGCGGGCCAGCTCGGCGGAGGTGACCGAGCGCTGGTTCCAGCGCGACCGGTTCTCGTCGGCGGCAATCGCGGCAATACCGCGTCCGACGTATCGCGGCGACTCTGATACGGCGAATCCCGGCGGCGCGGTGGGGCCGTCGGATCGGTTCGGCTCCAGCGCGATGTGCCAGTTCTCTTCCGTGACGCCCCAGTTGTCGAGCATCATCTCCGACCGCAGCCAGCCCGGCGTCACGGCGACGGCAGTGGCACCGAACCGCGCGAGTTCGTGGCCGAGGCTGTAGCCGAGCCTGTTTACCGCGACCTTCGACAAGTCGTAGAAGACTGAGATTCGGTACGTGTCATCGTTGTATTCCTTTGTCCCATCGGTCACTTCGACGTGCAGCCCGCCGGGCCGCGCGACCAGTAGCGGGAACAGGCAGTGGGCGGTGATGAGGTGGGTGTCGATGGCGAGCCGGAGTATACGTAGCCCGTCGTCGAGGCTGTGCTCCCAGATCGGCCGGTTCCATGTCGGCGGATGACCCTTGAGCACCTCGGCGCCCCAGATGTCGTTGACCAGGATGTCGATGGCGCCGTGGTCGTCCCGGATGCGGTCGGCGAGGGCTTGCACCTGTGCGATGTCGAGGTGGTCGACCTGGATCGGGACGCCGACGCCACCGAGTGAGGTGACCAGTTCCGCTGTCTCTTCGATGGTTTCCGGACGGTCATAGTCGGACTGCGCGTTGCCGGACACACTGCTGCGGCCGGTACAGATCACCGTCGCGCCGGTTTCGCCGAGCGCGGCGGCGATGCCGCGCCCGGCTCCGCGGGTGGCGCCAGCGACCACCGCCACGCGACCGTGCAGCGCATCCCCATCCGGTATCCAGTCCATAGGGGCATACTCGCGAATGTGACACCGTTACAGCGCTATATCGCCGAAGAAATTGCCACCGATCACGTTGACGGCCTGTTGTCCCGACGCGAAGCCCTGCGCAGGCTGGCGCTGCTCGGGGTAAGCGCGGGGGCGGCCACCGCCCTGATCGCCGCCTGCAGCGAAAGCAACCAGAACAGCAAGCCCACCGCGAACGCGCCGGTGACCTCCTCCGGAGCTGCCACCTCGAGCGCCAAACCCCCGGGGATGGACACCGCGCTGACCACCACTCCGATCACCTGGGCCGGCCCGCAGGGAGAACTCCAGGCGGCGTGGGCCGAGGCGCCGAACGCGCGCGGCGGGGTGCTGGTCATTCACGAGAACAAAGGCCTCAACGACTGGGTTCGGTCCGTGGCGGCCCGGTTCGCCGGCATCGGCTACTCGGCCTTGGCGATCGACCTGCTCTCGGCGCAGGGTGGGACGGCGAAGTTCGCCGACCCGGCGCAGGCCACCGCCGAGCTGGGCAAGATCCCACCCGACGTGTTCGTCGCCAACTTGAAGTCCGGTGTCGGCGAGCTGCAGCGCAGGGTGCCAGACAAGAAGATTGCCGTCATCGGATTCTGCATGGGCGGCGGGCTGACGTGGCAACTGCTGGCGGCGGGCGAGCCGCAACTGGCCGCGGCCTTCCCGTTTTATGGTCCTGCACCGGACAACCCCGACTTCGCCGGCTCGAAAAACGTTGCCGTCCTTGCCTTCTACGGCGCGCAAGACCAACGCGTCAATGCCACCGAACCGGTTGCCAAGGCGGCGCTGGAAAAGGCCGGGCTGGTCCACGAACTCGTCACCGAACCCGATGCCAACCATGCGTTCTTCAATGACACCGGCGACCGCTACAACGCAGCGGCTGCCGACGACGCCTGGCGCCGCGTACAGGACTGGCTCACCAAGTACGTGGGTTGAGTCCCTGCGCGAGCGACCGTGTTTGTGCGCAACTTCCCAGCGTGTCGCGGTACGAACACGGTCGCTCGCGGCAATTCATGACCTGTTTTCCTGCCGGTTGGTGTCGCGTTGTTGACCGCACACGCGTAGAGGTTCTGATCAGCTCATGCGGGTTGTGCAGGTTGCGAACTTCTACGGCCCGCGTTCGGGGGGCCTACGTACGGCGGTGGATCGCCTCGGCGCGGAATACTGCGCCGCCGGGCACGAGGTGTTCCTTGTCGTGCCCGGACGTTACTCGGACTGGCGCGAGCTTCCCTCGGGAGTCGTGCGTGTTTCCCTACCCGCCAGGCTGATCCCCTTCACCGGCGGCTATCGAGCGGTGTTGCCGGGCCCGGTCACATCACTGCTCTCGCAGCTCTCGCCCGACGCGCTGGAGGTCTCGGACCGGCTGACCCTGCGATCGCTGGGCGGATGGGGCCGCCGACACGACGTGGCCACCGTCATGATCTCCCACGAACGCCTCGATCGCCTTGTCGGACAGATACTTCCGGCGTGCATGGCGCGGTCGATCGCCAACGTGGCCAATCGCCGGACCGCCGCCAGCTACGACGGGGTGGTATGCACGACGGCGTTCGCCCGCGAGGAATTCGACCGCATCCACGCACCGAACGTCGTGACGGTGCCCCTGGGTGTCGACCTCGACCAGTTCCATCCGCGCCGCCACTCGGCAACAGTGCGACAGCGCTGGGCGCGGCCCGAACAGACCCTTCTGGTGCACTGCGGGCGCCTTTCGGTGGAGAAACATGCCTACCGCAGCATCGATACCGTTGCCGCGCTGCGTGATTCGGGCGTCGATGCCAGGCTGGTAGTGGTCGGGGAGGGCCCGATGCGCGCCCGGCTCGAACGTCAGGCCGCCCGCCTACCCGTCGACTTCACCGGGTTCATCGGCTGCCGCGACACCGTCGCGACCATCCTCGCCACGGCCGACGTCGCGCTGGCGCCCGGACCGCATGAAACGTTCGGGCTGGCGGCACTGGAGGCGCTGGCCTCAGGCACACCGGCGGTCGTGTCACGGACGTCGGCGCTGGCCGAGATCCTGACCACCGACAGCGGTGCCACCGCCGACAACGACGCGGGCGCCATCGCCCGCGCGGTCACCAAGGTCATCAGCCGGCCGGAACGGCTGCGCCGCAACAGCGCACGCCGCCGCGCCGAACAGTTCACCTGGCCCCGGGCGGCCGCGGGCATGCTCGACGCACTGGGCGCAGGCTAGGCAGGGCGCGCGGCCCCGGCTAGGTTGGCCGGATGGGTGGCCCCGACACCAGACCGAAGGACACCGAACGCACGAGAAGCCTTTGGTTCGCCCTGCTGCTCACCCTGGCCAACGGTTTCCTCGACGCCCACACCTACATTTCGCGCGGCGGGGTGTTCGCCAACGTGCAGACCGCGAACGTGATCTTCGGCGCCATCGACACCTCGAAGCGGGAATGGACATTGGCGCTGGCCCACCTGTGGCCGTTGCTCGCGTTCATCGCCGGTGTCGCGCTCGCGTCGCACATCAAGTCCGGTCGCGTCGAGCGCGCCGTGCCGCGGCCGTTGATCTGGACGATGGCGATCCAGGCCGTAGCGCTCGCGATCATCGGCTTCGTCCCGGCATCGGTGCCGCACAGCTATGTGACCGTGCCGATCTCCTTTCTGGCGGCCGTGCAGATCGGCCTGTTCCGCAACATCGGGGACCTGGTCTACCTACCTGTGGCCACCACCGGCAACCTGATGCGGTTCGTCGAGGCCGGATACGACGGATTCGTCGAGAAGCGGGCGGAGTCACGCCGGGCCTGCGGGGTCTACGGCGCACTGATCCTCGCGTTCGCCTGCGGCGCGCTGATCGGCGCGATCGCCAGCCGGGCGTGGGGGGTGCACGCGATCTGGCTGCCTGCCGGGTTCCTTGCCGTCACCCTCTGCTTGTTCATCATTGATGAGCGGCACCTGCGGTGAACCACCATCCAGACATGATCCGGTCGCCGATGTTTCTGGCCGGTGCGGTGGTGCTGACCCTCGCCGTAAGCGCGGCGATGGCTTGCGCCGAGCCGAGCACGCCAGCGTGTTCATACAGGCTGTCCCCGCCACAGGTCGTGCAACTATCCGGAACCAACGCGGTAACGGCGACGCTGTCACCCGCCTCGTGTGACCGTTCCGTTGCGTATCTCACCGTCGCGTGCGTGCAATTGCAGGGCAGCGACGGTCCAGGCCAATGCCAGCAGCAGAATGGAATTCTGACGGCGCAAGTGTTCTACCAGCCGTACCGGCCCGAAGCGGCCTACATCGCCACCGGAACGGGGTGCGCCAACACCGGCAATCCGCGGCAGCCCGTCTCCAGCCGATGGGCCCGCTGACGGCGACCCTGTAGAGGTCAGGCGCCACGGGCGCCGACGCCCGGCGCCAGAAACTGGACGTCGGCGCCGGGATCGAAGCGGTAGCCGCGGCCGCGGATCGTGGTCAGCACCCTCGCGTGCGGGCCGAGCTTGACGCGCAGCCGCCGCACATGCGTATCCACCGTCCGAAGGGAAACGCCGCCGCCCGTTGCCCGGTCGTGCCAGACGTCGCGCATGAGCTCCGCGCGTGATATCGGCCGCCTCGGCAGCGCCGCGAGGTAACACAGCAGCTCGAATTCGCGGTAGGTCAGCCGCACCCGCTCGCCATCGATGCACACTTCGCGGTTCAACCGGTCGATCGTCAAGCCTTCTGTCCGGGCCACGTCGGCCATCGGCAGGCCTGCCGAGTGGATTGCGGAGACCACCGCCTTGCGAGCACGCACCCCTGGCAACGAGCGTGCGATCAGCCCGCCGAACTCGTCGGCCAGTTGCGCTGCACGACTTGGCAATTCCGCCGACCCGGCGGGGACGTCGAGAACGAGCACCACCCGCACGGTGGCAGCCGGTGGCCTCGCGGGCCGCGTTGCCGCTTGGTACACCCGGTTACTGTCGCGTCCCGGCGGCGGCGGGGACAGGGTTTGCGTCGGCATGAACGCAACTCAGAACGCCGCCAGCACCTGCCCGGCGTAGGTGGTCGTGATGAACTTGCGGGTGGACTCGCAGTTCAACGCCTCGGCCAGCGCACGGACACCGAAACTCTCGCAGGTGTCCGGACGTGCCACCAGGTACTCCGCATAGGCCGGATCGCCGCGATCGCAATACAGCGCGCTGCCGGTGTCGACGCCCCATTCCATCGCCTGGTTGCCGAAGAGGAACACCACATCGAAGTCCTCGCGAACGCCGCCCAGCAGCCAGCTGGTGAGCTCCTTGAACACGAGTCGCCGCGGATTGGACCGCACGTCGCCGACGGTGGCCAGGCACCGTCGTGCAGGCGCGCATTCGATCAGCCCCAGCCGATCGAGCATCATCAACGACCGGTCCACGTTCACCGGGTCCGACGGCAGCGCAACCTCGGCGTAATCGGGAATCGTGTCGACGTCGGGGATCGACGTCGAGTACAGCCCGAACGGCTCGATATGGACCGGCGCCACCGGCACCAACCGGGTGCCGGTGCGACGGTTGAAATCGTCGAGGAACGGCAGGTACTGGAAGAAGTTCGCGTGCAACCGGCCAGCGACCAGCAGGTTGTTGGGCTCGTCGAAGCTCTCGAAGATCTCGATCTGCAGGTCGATCTCGCGGACGGCCAGCGGCTCGCGTACGAAATCGAGGATCTCCGCATGAGGCACCGGGGTAGCGCCGACGCGCAGCGGTCGCTTGCCCTTGGCGCCGACGGCGCGCACCGAGCTGCTCACCGCCCGAAGACTACCGACGCTCGCGTATGCCGCAAGCCCGCCGGGTCGGCGAATGTGTCCAATTGTTACAACGTATGACTCACGGTGACTCCAGATGTGGTGCCGCCCACGACGTTCCCCCTATCGTCGGGTAACTTCCATCGACAGGACGGTTACCCATGTCCGAAACCACCGCCACCCCAGAGGCTTTGGGGGCGCAGCCACCGGCACCGGTACGCCAGCTGAAGGGCAACCTCGGCGTGCCGTCGATCGTTTTCATGGTCGTCGCCGCGGCGGCGCCACTCGGCGTGATCGGCGGCGTGGTGCCGCTCGGTCTCGCCTCGGGTAATGGCGCTGGCTTCCCGGCGACATTCATCGTATCGACGGTGATACTGCTGTTCTTCGCCGTCGGATTCACGGCGCTGACGCCGTATGTCGAAGAGGCGGGGGCGTTCTTCTCGTATGTGCGTAAGGCATTGGGATTCCCCGCAGGTATCGGCATCGCGTTCGTCGCGCTGGTGAGCTATGTGGCGATCGAGGCGGGGGTGTACGGCCTACTCGGCCCGGCGGGCGGCGCTGTCGTCGAGTTGTTTGGCGGCCCGGCGCTGCCGTGGTGGCTGTTCGCGGCTCTCGCCTTCGCGGTGACCACGTTCCTCGGCTACCGCAACATCCAGCTCTCCAGCCGAGTGCTTGCGGTGCTGCTGACCGCGGAGATCGCCATCGTGTTGGTGCTCGACGCCGTCATCGTGGCGCAGGGCGGCGACCACGGCCTGTCGAATGGCATCGTCAACCCCAGCGCGATCTTTTCCGGCTCCGTTGGTATCGGCCTGCTGTTCGCGCTGATCAGTTTCGTCGGGTTCGAGGCAACTGCGATCTTCCGCGACGAGGCCCGCACCCCTGAGCGCACCATTCCGCGCGCAACCTACGCCGCGCTGATCCTCATCGGCGTGTTCTACGCGTTGACCAGTTGGGCGCTGGTTTCCGGGTGGGGCGACGTGGAAGCGGTCAGCCGAGCCACCGATTCGGGTAGCACCTTCCTCTCCGACACCGCGCAGCGCTACATCGGCGTCGCCGGCAACGACATCATCACGGTGCTGTACTTCACCAGTCTGTATGCCTGCATCCTGTCGTTCCACAACGTCGCGTCGCGCTATGTCTTCGCCTTGTCGCAGCGCGACGTCCTGCCCGAGTCGCTGAGCTACCCGCACACCAAGCACGGCTCACCGCACCGGGCGTCGCTGTGGATCTCCGGGGTCGTCGCGATCAGCATCGTGCTTGCAGTGGTTTTCAAGCTCGACCCGGCCGCGCAGTTCTATACCTGGTTCGCCGGCGCCACGACGGTCGGATTCGTCGTGCTGTTGATCGCCACATCGCTGGCCGTGCTGGTGTTCTTCGGCCGCGACCGGCGCGGCCACTCGCAGTGGCGCGTGCGCATCGCGCCCGCCCTCGGCCTTGTCGGACTCCTGGTTTCGCTGATCCTGATCCTTGCCAATCTGAAGGATCTGGTCGGCGGCTCAAGCATTCTCGCGTGGGTGATCCTCGGCCTGCTGATCGGCTCGTTCGCGCTCGGCGCCATCGTAGGGACCCGGGTTTCCGACAACACCGTTGCGGCATCATGACGCAGACGGTGGAGACGTCGGCACCCGAGCGAGACCTGCTGCGCGGTCTGGCCGACGGCTCGCTCGCCGAAATCGAAGTGGCATGGAGCGATCCGTTCGGCCACGCGCAGGGCAAGCGGATACCCGCCGCGCAGTTCCTCGACCGGGCTAAAGGGCACGGATTCGCCTTCTGTGAGGCATCGTTGGGCTGGAACACCGACGGCACTGTCATCGACGGGCTGGGGCTGACCAACTGGGACAGCGGCTATCCCGACGTGTTCGCGGTGCCCGACTTCGCCACGTTCCGGGCGCTGCCCTGGCGGCCAGGGGTCGGCCATGTCATCTCGGATGTCGTTGCACACGACCGCAGTCCGTCGCTGCTCGACCCGCGGGCCGTACTGAAACGGGTGCTCGCCCGACTGGCCGGGCTCGGCTACACCGCCAAGGTGGGCGTTGAACTGGAGTTCTATTTGCTGGAGCCCGACGGGTCACCGTTTCAGCACGACATCCACGCGTACTCGCTGGAGAACGCCAACGCACTCGATCCGCTGATCACCGATCTCAACGAAACACTCGGCGCGTTCACCAGATTGGAAGGCATCCAGACGGAGTACGGTCCCGGCCAGGTGGAGACCAACCTCGTCTACACCGACGCGCTGGAGGCCGCCGACGACGCGGCGCGACTGAAGTACGCCGCCAAGGAGGTGGCACGCAGGCACGGCAAGGTCGCCAGCTTCATGGCGAAGCCGTTCTCCGAGCACTCGGGCAGCTCCCAGCATCTGCACATCTCGTTGTGGCGCGACGGCGCACCGGCTTTCGCATCGGACGACGGCGCCGAGAATGACGTGGCGCTGCGTGCGATCGCGGGGCTCCTCGAGCACCTGCCGTCGATCACGCTGTTCGGGGCGCATTCGGTGAACGCCTACCGGCGGTTCGTGCCCGACTCGTTCGCGCCCGCGACCGTGACCTGGAGTCGCGACAACCGAAGCGCCGCCGTCCGTTCCCTGATCGAGGCCGATCCGGCCGCCACCCGCATCGAGTTGCGCAGCGGCGCATCAGACGCCAACCCGTACTGGTTGGTGGCCTCGGCACTGGCGGCGGTGGTCGCCGGGCTCGAGTCGGGGCGTCGGCCGCCGAAGTCCGAAGGCGGAAATCTGTACTTCACCGGCACGCCGTCG
>Ga0207693_10004506_pt1 | contig 11787 bp, 14 predicted proteins | sample LARL81metaG_FD_184347 | JGI IMG/M metagenome (GOLD analysis project Ga0207693, IMG submission 184347) | Corn, switchgrass and miscanthus rhizosphere microbial communities from Kellogg Biological Station, Michigan, USA - LAR L8-1 metaG... | ecosystem: Host-associated > Plants > Roots >...
AAAGCAAAGCGCGGCAAACCCCGCCGGGACCGAACGGCCGGCCTTGATCGCCGGCTCCTTGGCTCACCGAGTTTTCACGCCCAGGCGTGCGAGCAGCGCCGCCGTCGGATTGCCGTCCGGCGGCATGCCGAGCTTGTTTTGTTCGGCGCGGATATTGTCGCGCAGGTCGAAATCGATGTGGCCCTCGAAGTCGTTCACCTTGTAACCGAGCGCGGCCAGTTTTTTCTGCAAGGCGATGCGCGCGTCGCGCGAAAGCTGGCGGTCGTCGGCGGGCCAGGCGGCCTTGAACGGCGCGCCGCCGTTGAGGCGGTCGGCGAGGTGGCCGACCGCGACCGCGTAGGCATCGGAGTTGTTGTACTCCTTCAGCACCGCGAAGTTTTCGGTGGCGATAAAGGCCGGGCCCTTGGCGCCGGCCGGAAAGAACAGGTAGCCGAGCCCGGCGCGCGGGAACGGCTTGCCGTCGGCGCGGCGCAGCCCGAGCCTTTGCCATTGCGCGAAGTCGGCGCGGCTCTGCATGAAGTCGAAGCCCGGCGGCACGACGACTTCGAAGCCCCAAGGCAAGCCGGGCCGCCAATTCGATTTTTGCAGATAGTTGGCGGTCGAGGCCAGGATGTCGGGCACGTTGCCCCACAGGTCGCGGCGGCCGTCGCCGGAGAAGTCGACGGCGAAGTCGACGAAGTTCGACGGCATGAACTGGGTCTCGCCCATGGCGCCGGCCCACGAACTCACCATTTTCTCGCGCGGCAGACGGTCGTCCTGCATGATCTTCATGGCGACGATCAGCTCGTTGCGGAAATACGGATGCCGGTAGCGCACGTAGCCGAGCGTCGCCAGCGAGCGGAACACGTCCCATTTGTCCTTCTCGGCGCCGTAGTCGCTTTCGATGCCCCAGAGCGCGGTCAGCACAAAGCGGTCGACCGCAAAGCCGCGCTCGACTTTGTCGAACAGCGCGCTCCATTGCTTGATCTTCTGCTTGCCGCGCGTGAGGCGATCGGCCGAGACCATGCCATTGACGTAATCGCCGAACGGCTTGCCGTATTCCGGCTGCCGCTTGGTGGCGGCAATAACGCGCGCATCGGGCGTGACGCCGCGCATCGCGAGGTCGAAGGTGGCGCGGGTGACGCCCTTGGCCTGCGCGTCCGGCCACAGTTCCTGGACGAAGGCGGCGAAGGACGGCTCTCGCGCGTGCGCGCCGGCGCCGAGGAAAACCAGCACGAAAGCCAGAGCGAGGCGGGCGAGCATTCGTTCGTCTCGATTCGACGCTGCCGTTATAGCAGCGAGACCAAGGCGCCGCCGTGACGTTCGAGCCGGCCGGCGATCTCGAGCTCGAGCAGCACCGTGCGCACCACCGCCGGCGAGCTTTGCGACAGCCGCACCAAATCGTCGATCGAGGTCGGAGTAGGCCCGAGCAGGCCGACGATGCGGGCGCGTTCATCGTCGCCGGGCTCGGCCTCGGGCGGTGCGCGCGGCTCGGGCTCGCGCGCGGGCGGCAGTTCGATGCTGCGCCCCATGATCGGCTCGAGCACCGCAATCACGTCGGCGGCGGCGGTGACCAGGGTCGCGCCCTGCTTGAGCAGGCCGTTGGTGCCTTCCGCGCGCGGATCGAGCGGGTTGCCGGGCACCGCGAACACTTCGCGGCCCTGTTCGCCGGCAAGCCGCGCCGTGATCAGCGAGCCGGAGCGGCGCGCGGCCTCCACGATCACCACGCCGAGCGACAGTCCCGAGATCAGCCGGTTGCGGCGGGGAAAGTCGCGCGCGCGCGGCTCCCAGGCGAGCGGCATTTCCGACAGCGTGACGCCTTGCTCCAAGATCGCCTCGGCAAGCTCGGCGTGTTCGGGCGGGTAAAGCTTTTGATGGCCGCCGGCCAGCACGGCGACCGTGCCGCTCGCAAGGCTCGCATGATGCGCGGCGGCGTCGATGCCGCGCGCCAGACCCGAGACGATGCCGAAGCCGGCCTCGCCGAGTTGGCGCGCCAGCGACTGCGCGAACTTTGCGCCGGCGGCGGAGGCGTTGCGCGAGCCGACGATGGCGACCAGCGGCCGGGCCAGCACCGCGCGGTTGCCGCGCACCGCGAGCAAGGGCGGTGCGTCGTCGATCATCTGCAGCCGCAGCGGGTAGTCCGGTTCGCCGAGCGCGACGAATTGCACGCCGAGCGCGCGCGCCGCCTTCAGCTCGGCTGCAGCTTCATCGGGCGGGCAGATGCGTCCGGGCCGCGCCGCGCCGCCGCGGCGGGCAAGCGCGGGCAGCGCGTCAAGCGCCGCGCGTGCGCCGCCGAAATGATTGACCAGCTCGCGGAAGGTGCGCGGCCCGATATTCTCGGAGCGGATCAGGCGCAGCCAGTCGACCCGCTGCTCGTCGGTTAATGTGACGCCGTCCCCCAAACGCGGCCCCCCGTCGTGATGGCGGCGGCCAGCATCGCGCAGGCGGCAGCGCAGCACAACCGGGCGATAAAAAATACAACCGGGGGTCAGCCTGACGGGGCGGCCTTGGCGCCGATCTTGGGTTCGCTGCCTTGCAGCAGGCGGGCGATATTGGCGCGGTGCATGAACCACAGCAGCGCGGTGAGAGCGGCATAGAGCACCGCGGCGTCGGGGCGGTTCATCAGCCATAGCGTCACCGGCGTCAGCGCGCTGGCAATGAGCGCGGCGAGCGAGGAATAACGGCTGATACAGGCGACGGCGAGCCAGATCGCGCCGAAGATCGCCGCCGCAATCCAGGCAAGCCCGATCAGCACGCCGATATAGGTGGCGACGCCTTTGCCGCCCTTGAACTTGAGCCAGAGCGGAAACACGTGGCCGAGCACGGCGCCGAGCCCTGCCGCCAGCGCCGCCTCGCGGCCGAAAAAATGCGCGGCCAGCAAAACCGCGGCGGTGCCCTTGAGCATGTCGCCGATGAGCGTCGCGGCGGCGAGCGCCTTGCTGCCGGTGCGCAGCACATTGGTGGCGCCGATATTGCCGGAGCCGACCGCGCGCAGATCGGGCCCGCCGGCCGCGCGCGTCAGCACGACGCCGAAGGGGATCGTGCCGAGCAGGTAGCCGAGCGCGAAGGCGAGCGCGAGGGTCATACCAATTCGTAGACGGTGCGGCCGGCGACGATGGTGCGCACCACCCGGCCGGTCATGCGCGCCTCGTCGAACGGCGTGTTCTTGCACTTCGACTTGAGTTCGGCGGGATCGAGCACCCAAGGCAGATCGGGATCGATGACGATCAGGTCGGCGGCGGCCCCGCTGCGCAGGCTGCCGCCGGGCAGGCCGAGCAGTTCGGCCGGCCGCGTCGACATCGCGCGCAACAGCCTCATCAGGCCGAGCTTGCCGGAATGCACCAGCCGCAGACCGGCGGTCAGCATGGTCTCGAGCCCGATGGCGCCGGGCGCGGCTTCCGCGAAAGGCAGCCGCTTGGTTTCGACGTCCTGCGGATTGTGGTCGGACATGATGACGTCGATGAGGCCTTCGGCCAGCGCCTCCACCAGCCGCTGGCGGTCGTCCTCGGCGCGCAGCGGCGGCGCCACCTTCAGGAAGGTGCGGTAGGGGCCGATGTCGTTTTCGTTGAGCGTGATGTGATTGATCGAGGCCGAGGCGGTGACTTTCAGGCCGGCCTGCTTGGCGCGCGCCAGCACTTCGAGCGATTCCGCGCAGGTCACCGAGGCCGCGTGATAGCGCCCGCCCGACAGCGCCACCAGCCGGATGTCGCGCTCGAGCATCACCGTCTCGGCCGCCTTGGGAATGCCGAGCAGCCCGAGGCGGGCGGCGAATTCGCCTTCGTTCATGACGCCGTCGCCGATCAAATCGGGATCCTCGGTGTGATGCACGATGAGCGCGTCGAAATCGCCGGCGTAAGTGAGCGCGCGCCGCATCACCTGCGCGTTGGTCACGCTTTTCTCGCCGTCGGTGAAGGCGACGGCGCCGGCGGCCTTCAACAGGCCGATCTCGGTCATCTCGGCGCCTTGCAGGCCCTTGGTGAGGGCCGCCATCGGGTGCACGTGCACGATGGCGGTGTCGCGCGCGCGCCGCAGCACGAAGTCGACGGTCGCCGGGTCGTCGATGGCGGGCGAGGTGTCGGGTTGGCAGATGATGGTGGTGACGCCGCCGGCGGCGGCGGCCTGGCTCGCCGAGGCGAAGGTCTCGCGGCTGGCCGCGCCCGGCTCGCCGATGAAAGCGCGCATGTCGACGAGGCCGGGCGCAACCAGCTTGCCGCGGCAGTCGATCACCTCGGTGCCTTCCGGCACGCCGGCGGCGCCGATGCCTTTCTTGGCCTCGCGGATGGCGCCGTCGGCGATCAGGAGGTCGCCGGGAAAATCGAGGTCGCGCGACGGATCGACGATGCGCGCATTGGCGAGCAGGATCGGGCGGCGCTCGGAGAGCATCATCATGCAGCCACCTTTGTCATTCCCGGGCGCGAGCGCGAATAGCGAATTGCGCGCCGTCGGCATGACCAGGAGCTACGCATTCGGCAAGTTCCGCGACAGCGCTTCCAGCACCGCCATGCGCACCGCCACGCCCATCTCGACCTGCTCGCGGATCAGAGACTGCGCGCCGTCGGCGACGATCGAGTCGATCTCGACGCCGCGGTTCATCGGCCCGGGGTGCATGACCAGCGCGTTCGGCTTGGCGTAAGCGAGCTTCTTCTCGTCCAGGCCCCAGTAGTGGAAATATTCCGACACCGACGGCACGTAGGAGCCGTTCATGCGCTCGCGCTGCAGCCGCAGCATCATCACGATGTCGGCGCCGGCGAGGCCCTCGCGCATGTCGCGCGCGACTTCGACGCCGAAGCGCTCGATGCCGGGCGGCAGCAGGGTCGAGGGCGCCACCACGCGCACGCGCGCGCCCATGGTGTTGAGCAGCATGATGTTGGAGCGCGCGACGCGCGAATGCAGGATGTCGCCGCAGATCGCGACCAGCAGGCCGTCGAGGCCGCCTTTGTTGCGGCGGATGGTGAGGCCGTCGAGTAGCGCCTGCGTCGGATGCTCGTGCGAACCGTCGCCGGCATTGATCACCGAGCAGTCGAGCTTGCTCGCCAGCAACTCGACGGCGCCGGAGGCGTGATGGCGTACCACCAGGATGTCGGGGTGCATGGCGTTGAGCGTGATCGCGGTGTCGATCAGCGTCTCGCCTTTGCGCATCGAGGAGGAGGAGGCCGACATGTTCATCACGTCGGCGCCCAGCCGCTTGCCGGCCAATTCGAACGAGGCCTGCGTGCGGGTGGAGACTTCGAAGAACAAATTGATCTGGGTGCGGCCGCGCAGCGAGGCGCGCTTCTTCTCGACCTGGCGGTTGAGCTCGACGAATTCCTCGGCGAGGTCGAGCAGGCCGGAAATATCCTCGCGCGAAAGCCCTTCGATCCCCAGCAAATGCCGCCTGCTGAGGACGAAAGACGATTTCGGCGCGATGTTCATTAAAGCCATTGCTATAGGCGGAACCGGCTGTCCCGGCAAGGGCCGCGCGCCGGGCCCTCCACAAGGCTTGGTTCCTCGGTAAACGCGCAAACCATCGTGAAGGGCGCGCATGCCGGGAATCAGGAACTGGCGTGCTTGTTCCGCGGTTGGCCCGCGAGTGTCCGCGCACCCTGCGGATGCGAAATTCATGCCCTGAGCGGGCAGAGGAGGCAAAATGAAGACGATCGTTAAGTATGCGGCGGCAGCCGCTCTCACGGGCGCCCTCGCGCTGGCAGCGGTGACGCCGGGCCAGGCGCGTAACGGCCGTAATGCGGCGATCATCGGCGGCTTCGCGGCCGGCGCGGTGGTCGGTGCGGCGGCGGCAAGCGCCGCCAATGACGGCTACTACTACGGCCCGGGCCCCGGCTACGCCTATGAGCCGGGTTACGTGGATGACGGCGCCTACGCGTATGAGCCGGCGCCCGCCTACGAGCCGGCGCCGACCTATGGCTATCGTACCTATCGCTATCGCGGCGAAAGCTGCGCGGTCGACATGGGCTACGGCCGGCGCGACTATACCGGCTGCTAACGGCTGATAGCCGACTTGAGGATTGGCGAGGGCGGGCATGTGCCCGCCCTCAGCCTTTCATATTGGCGAGACGGTCGAGCGCGCCTTGCAGGATATAGGCGGCGGCGTGCTGGTCGATCACGGCGGCGCGCTTGGTGCGGCTGATGTCGATGGCGATCATGGCGCGTTCGACCGCAGCGGTCGACAGCCGCTCGTCCCACAGCGCGATCGGCAAGCCGGTCAATTTGGCAAGGTTGCGGGCGAAGGCGCGCGTCGATTGCGCGCGCGGGCCTTCCGAGCCGTCCATGTTCACCGGCAGACCGAGCACCAGGCCGACGGCGTTGCGCTCGGCGGCGAGCGCGAGCAGGCGCTGCGCGTCGGCGGTGAAATTTTTGCGCGCGATGGTTTCGACGCCGGCCGCCAGCCTGCGGTCGGGATCGCTCACCGCGACGCCGATGGTCTTGCTGCCGAGATCGAGCCCGAGCAAGGCCCCGCGCGCACCGAGATGCGCGGCGGCTTCAGCGAGCGGCAAAATGACGGCCATGGCGGAGCGGTAGCATGCGCGCGATTACGGCACCATGCCGGCCGGCAGCGCCGCCGCGTGCGCGGCGATCGCGCCCGGCGTGGTGAACCAGACTTTGTCGCCGGCCTGGCGCGCGACCGACTTGAGCGCGCGCGCCAGATGCTTGAAGCGGTGTGGCCAGCCGACGACGTAAGGGTGCAGCGCGACGCCCATCACCAGCGGCCGCTTTTCGCATTCCGCCGCCATCACCTCGAACGCGTCGAGGATCATGTCGGCGAACTCGCCGCCCTCGCGCTTGCGCGCCACGATCTGTGGGATGTCGTTGAGCTCCTGCGGGTAGGGCACCGACAGGATGCGGCCGGCCCGCGTCTTCATCCAGACCGGCTGGTCGTCGTGGCACCAGTCCAGCATGTAGCCGTAGCCGGCCTCCTGCAGCAGGTCGGGCGTCAGCGGCGACTGCGAGATCCAGGGACCGAGCCAGCCGCGCGGGCGCGTGCCCGCGAAATTCTCCAGCGCCGCGCCGGTCTCGGAAATCAACGCGCGTTCTTCGGCCTCGCTCAGCGTGCCCTGGCGCTCGGAATTGCTGCGGCCATGGCCGACGATCTCGGCGCCGGCAAAGGCTTTGATCGCCTGCGGCGCCTCGCTCACCATGCGCGCGTTGACCAGCAGCGCGACCGGCCATTGCAATTCGGTCATCAACTCGGCCAGCCGGAAAACGCCGACGCGGTTGCCGTAGTCGCGCCAAGCGTAATTAAGCACGTCCGGCTGCGGCCCGCCGGGCGCGAGCTCGGCGCCGAGCCCCTCGCCGAAGGCGAACCATTCGAGGTTGATCGCAATATAGAAGGCGAGCCGTTTGCCCTGCGGCCAGTCATAGACCGGCCGCGCCGGGATCGGCGAATAGGCATAGCGGCCGTGACCGGGTGCGGGCGTCATCGCGGGAGCCATCTTCCCGCAGTTTGCCGGGATTTGGCTACAGCCTTCACGCCGCACGACGGTTCCGTTCACCGCTTGCGAATGGCCGTGCCGTCTGATTGGCGCTAATGTTTTCCGATGTGGCCGGACCGCCGTCTCATCGATCTGTTCGGGATCGAGCATCCGATCGTGCTGGCGCCGATGGCCGGCGCCATGGACGTCGAGTTGGCCATCGCAGTCGCGCAAGCCGGCGGGTTCGGCTCGCTGCCTTCGGCTCTGCTCGATGCCGAGAAGCTGCGTGCGCAAGTCGCGCAGTTCCAGGCCGCCGCGCCGGGCAAGCCGCTCAATTTGAACTTCTTCGTGCATCGGCCGGCGGTGCCCAACAATGCGCGCGAGCATGCCTGGCGCGAGGCGCTCAAGCCTTATTACGCCGAACTCGACATCGATCCGGCGGCGCCGGTGCCGGCGAGCAATCGCGCGCCGTTCAACGACGCGCTCTGCGAAGTCGTGGAGGAAATCAGGCCGCGCGTGGTCAGCTTTCATTTCGGCCTCCCGACGCCGGCGCTGGCTAAGCGCGTGCAGGCCGCCGGCTGCCTGATCCTCGGGTCCGCCACCACGGTCGCCGAAGCGCGCTGGCTGGCGGATCACGGCTGCGACGTGGTGATCGCGCAAGGCTTCGAAGCGGGCGGCCATCGCGGCCATTTCCTGAGCGACAATCTGGCCGCGCAACCCGGCACCTTCGCGCTGGTGCCGCAGGTCGTCGACGCGGTGAAGGTGCCGGTGATCGCGGCCGGCGGCATTTCCGACGCGCGCGGTATCGTGGCGGCGCTCGCGCTCGGGGCCGCCGCGGTGCAGATCGGCAGCGCCTATTTGCATTGCCCGGAGTCGAAGATCATGCCGCCGCACCGCGCCGCGCTGAAGAATGCGGCCGACGACGGCACCGTGGTCACCAACCTGATGACCGGCCGGCCGGCGCGCGGCATCGTCAACCGGGTGATGCGCGACCTGGGACCGCTCAGTCCGCTTGCGCCCGAGTTTCCGCTCGCCGGCGGGGCGCTGGCGCCGCTCAACGCCAAGGCGCAGGCGCAAGGCTCCGGCGATTTCTCCTCGATGTGGGCGGGGCAGGCGGCCGGCCTCGGCCGCGCGCTGCCGGCGCGCGAGTTGACGCGCAAGCTCGCCGACGAGGCGCAGGCGCTGATGCAGCGCATGGCCGGCTAACCGGTTGTCGCGCCGAAAGCCGCTCTGCTATAGGCTGGACCACTATGTCCGTCGACGCCGACACCGTTCGCCGTATCGCGCATCTCGCCCGCATTGCCGTGGCCGAAGATGAGGTCGCGCATTTGCAGGGCGAGCTCAACGCCATCCTCGCCTTCGTCGAGCAATTGTCCGAGGTGGACGTGAGCGGCGTTTCGCCGATGACCTCGGTCACGCCGATGAAGATGAAAATGCGCGCCGACCAGGTGACCGACGGCGGCATCGCCGCGGAGATCGTCAAGAACGCGCCGGCCAGCGACGACAACTTTTTTTTGGTGCCGAAGGTGGTGGAATAATGTGCATCGCCTGCGAAATGGCCTTCTTCGACATGGTCGAGGCGATGACGCCCGAAGCCCGCGAGAAATTCCTGCGCGAACAGGAGGAGGCCGCGCGCTTTGCCTGCGACGCGCCGCCCGCCGAGGCGCCGCAGCCGGCCGAGGATGAGCGCAAGCCGTGAGCGACTTGACTTCGCTCACGCTGACCGAGGCGCGCGATGGGCTCGGCCAGAAAAGCTTCTCGGCCGTCGAGCTGACGAAGGCGCATCTCGCCGCCATGGAAAAGGCGCGCGCGCTCAACGCCTATGTGCTGGAGACGCCGGAGCGGGCCGCCGAGATGGCGAAAGCTTCCGATGCGCGCATCGCCAAAGGCGAAGCCAGGCCGCTCGACGGCATTCCGCTCGCCATCAAGGACATGTTTTGTACGCAAGGCGTGCGCTCGACCGCCTGCTCGCACATCCTTGAGAATTTCGTGCCGACCTACGAGTCGACGGTGAGCGCAAATTTGTGGCGCGACGGCGCCGTGCTGCTCGGCAAGACCAATTGCGACGAGTTCGCCATGGGCTCGTCGAACGAGACGTCGTATTTCGGCGACGTCATCTCGCCCTGGCGCAGGAAGGGCGCCAATACGCCGCTGACGCCGGGCGGCTCCTCCGGCGGCGCCGCCACCGCGGTCGCCGCCCATCTGTGTCTGGGCGCGACCGGCACCGACACCGGCGGCTCGATCCGCCAGCCGGCGGCCTTCACCGGCACGGTCGGCATGAAGCCGACTTACGGGCGCTGCTCGCGCTGGGGCATCGTGGCCTTTGCCTCCTCGCTCGATCAGGCCGGCCCGTTCGCGCGCAGCGTGCGCGACGCCGCGATCCTGCTGCGCTCGATGGCGGGGCCCGATCCAAAGGACACCACCTGCGCCGACTTGCCGGTGCCGGATTACGAAAAGGCGATCGGCAAGTCGGTGAAGGGGCTGCGCATCGGCATCCCGAAGGAATACCGCGTCGACGGCATGGCGGCGGAAATCGAAAAGCTCTGGGCGCAAGGGCGCGACTGGCTGAAAGCCGCCGGCGCCGAACTGGTCGACATCTCGCTGCCGCACACCAAATACGCGCTGCCGGCCTATTACATCGTCTGCCCGGCGGAAGCCTCGTCCAATCTCGCGCGCTATGACGGCGTACGCTACGGGCTGCGGGTCGAAGGGCGCGACATCACCGCCATGTATGAGGGCACGCGCGCGGCCGGGTTCGGCAAGGAAGTGCGCCGGCGCGTGATGATCGGCACCTATGTGCTGTCCGCCGGGTATTACGACGCCTATTATCTGCGCGCGCAGAAGGTGCGTACGCTGATCAAGCGCGATTTCGAGCAGGCCTTCGCCGCAGGCATCGACGCTATGCTGACGCCGGCGACGCCCTCGGCCGCCTTTGGCCTCGGCGAAAAGGGTGGGGCCGATCCGGTCGAGATGTATTTGAACGACGTGTTCACCGTAACGGTGAACATGGCCGGGTTGCCGGCCATTTCGGTGCCGGCCGGCCTTGACGCGCACGACCTGCCGCTCGGCCTTCAGCTCATCGGCCGGCCGTTCGATGAGGAAACGGTGTTCTCACTTGGCGAGGTGATCGAGCAGGCGGCCGGGCGCTTTGCCCCCGCGCGCTGGTGGTGACTATTTCTGCTCGGCGGTCGCGATCGGCGGCAGATCCTGGTCGCCGGACACGGTGGTCTTGCCGCCCAGCCGGCCGTCGCTGAAGATGAACAACACCGCGGCGAGCGCCACCAGGCCGCCGAGGATCAAGCCCCAGTTTCCGGTTTCGTTTTTCATCGACCAAATCTCCTGCCTGGCAACGTGCGGACGGCCGCGCCCGTTCCAAGGAACGCCGCGAAGCGGGCGAATTCCGTGCAGAATCGGGGCCATTCCGCGTCATGCGCGCGCCGGGCAGCCTTGCGCCGGCTGCAATGCGCGCTTCAGCGCGGGTTGAGTTTGGCGACCTCGGCCGGCTCCGGCGCGGGCCCGCGTGCCGTGCCGGGACTGCCATAGATGAAGAAGGTGCAGATCAGGCCGGCGGCGATAATGGCTTCGAGCAGATAGCCGAAAGGCGCTGCGCCACGGTGGTCGTCCATGGTCGTCACTCCGGGCGGGAGGAAGCGCGACGTCGGGCGCCAGCATGGCATGGATGCTTGCGGCGGGCGGGCTCAAAACGCTACGACTTGCGCAGAGGGTGACATGACGGTTCATGCCAACGCTAAAAATCTCCTCAAAGGCGCGAGCGGCGACTGGGAGGTCGTCATCGGGCTGGAGGTGCACGCGCAAGTCACCTCCAAGGCCAAGCTGTTTTCCGGCGCCTCGACCGAATTCGGCGGCGCGGCCAACAGCCATGTCTCGCTGGTCGACGCCGCCATGCCCGGCATGCTGCCGGTGATCAACGAAGAATGCGTGCGCCAGGCGGTGCGCACCGGGCTCGGGCTCAACGCCAAGATCAACCTCAGCTCGGTGTTCGACCGCAAGAATTATTTCTATCCCGATCTGCCGCAGGGCTATCAGATCAGCCAATACCAGCAGCCGATCGTGGGCGAGGGCGAGGTGACGGTCGATCTCGACGGCGGCGAGAGCGTCACCATCGGCATCGAGCGGCTGCATCTCGAGCAGGACGCGGGAAAAAGCCTGCACGAGCGCCACCCGACCGTCTCCTATGTCGACCTCAACCGTTCCGGCGTGGCGCTGATGGAGATCGTGTCCAAGCCGGATTTGCGCTCGGCCGAGCAGGCCAAGGCCTACGTCGCCAAGCTGCGCTCCATCCTGCGTTACCTCGGGACCTGCGACGGCGACATGGAGAAGGGCAACCTGCGCGCCGACGTCAACGTCTCGGTGCGCAAGCCGGGCGGTGCGCTCGGCACGC
>Ga0207693_10004507_pt1 | contig 11782 bp, 10 predicted proteins | sample LARL81metaG_FD_184347 | JGI IMG/M metagenome (GOLD analysis project Ga0207693, IMG submission 184347) | Corn, switchgrass and miscanthus rhizosphere microbial communities from Kellogg Biological Station, Michigan, USA - LAR L8-1 metaG... | ecosystem: Host-associated > Plants > Roots >...
ATCCCGGCGCAGGATCTCGATCAGCTGTTGCGCGGCTATGGCTACGAACCCTTCGTGGTCGAGGGGCACGAGCCGCTGCCGATGCATCGGCTCATGTGCCATACCCTGGACCGGGTCCTGCAACGGATTCAGGAGATTCAGCAGCGCGCACGCTCGACCGCCGACGAAACGCTACCACGCTGGCCAATGATCGTTCTGCGCACGCCCAAAGGCTGGACCGGCCCGAAGACGGTGGACGGACAGGCCATCGAGGGTACCTTCAGAGCCCACCAGGTTCCGCTGGCGGAGGTTCGCAGCAACCCTGCGCACCTGCGGCAGCTCGAAGACTGGATGCGCAGCTATGGCCCCGCAGAGCTCTTCGACAGCGCCGGCCGGCTACGCGCAGAGCTCGCCGCGCTGGCGCCCCGGGCCGAGCGGCGCATGGGCGCCAATCCGCACGCCAACGGCGGACTGCTGCTGCGCGACCTGCGCATGCCGGAGTTCCGTGAATACGCGGTGCCGGTGGTGCATCCCGGACAAAGTGACGCTGAGGACACGCGGGTGCTGGGGAACTTCCTGCGCGATGTCATTCGGCTCAATCAGGAGCCGCGCACGTTTCGTCTGTTCGGCCCGGATGAGACCAACTCCAACCGGCTCAACGCAGTGTTCGAGGCCACGGACCGGCAGTGGGTCGCGCAGACGATCCCGGGCGATGACCACCTCGCGCCTCGCGGCAGCGTCATGGAAGTGCTGAGCGAGCACCTTTGTCAGGGGTGGCTGGAGGGATACCTCCTTACCGGGCGCCACGGGTTGTTCAACTCCTACGAAGCGTTCATTCACATCGTCGACTCGATGTTCAACCAGCACGCCAAGTGGTTGAAGGTGACGCGGCAGATTCCCTGGCGACGACGCCTGGCCTCGCTGAACTACCTGCTGAGTTCGCACGTATGGCGGCAGGATCATAACGGCTTCACCCACCAGGACCCGGGCTTCATCGACCACGTGGTCAACAAGAAGGCAGACGTCATCCGCGTGTACTTGCCGCCCGATGCCAACTGCCTGCTGTCGGTGGCCGATCACTGCCTGCGCAGCCGCCACTATGTGAACGTAATCGTCGCCGGCAAGCATCCGGCGCCGCAGTGGCTGGACATGGAGGCGGCGGTCAGACATTGCACGGCCGGCATCGGGATCTGGGAGTGGGCCAGCAGCGATGCCGGCAGTGAGCCGGATCTGGTGATGGCCTGTGCCGGAGACGTGCCGACGCTTGAAACCCTGGCGGCAGTGCAGCTGCTGCGCGGGCACTTCCCGGACCTCAGGATCCGTGTGATTAACGTGGTTGATCTGATGAAACTGCAGCCGACGAGTGAACACCCGCACGGCCTGGGCGATCAGGACTTTGATCTGCTCTTCACGCGCGACCGCCCCATCATTTTCGCCTTTCATGGCTATCCCTGGCTGATCCATCGATTGACCTACCGACGTGCCAGCCACGCAAATCTGCACGTGCGCGGCTACAAGGAGGAGGGCACCATCACCACGCCGTTCGACATGGCGGTACTGAACGACCTGGACCGGTTTCATCTGGCTGCGGATGCCATCGCGCGGCTGCCACGGCTCGAGGCACGCGCGGCGCATGCCCGGCAACATCTGCGCGACAAGCTGCTCGAGCATCGCGAGTACATATGCCGCCACGGCGAGGACCTGCCGGAGATTCGCAACTGGCGCTGGAGCGCCACTTAACCGTCGGCGGGCGGCGACGCTGTTGTTCGCCCGCCGCGCGCGGATGCAAATTTGCAAGCAGCGCCAACCGAGTTAGTTGGTCTTTCATTCGCACCTCGGTGAGGCGCGGCGCCGGCGATTTAATTCGCTGAATCAACGAGTTAATCGTGTTATGTTTGTCGGTGCCTCCTTTGGGACGGCCCCTGACGGTCGTACGGGGTCATAGAAGCCCGGGGGAAAATCCTCAGCCGAGTTGGATTAAGTCATGCAGACGTGCTGTTGGCTGAAGACCCTTGAAGCTTAGCGGCGCGTCACAGTATAGAATCCCCTGAAAGAGCGCCGCGAGCCTCGGCCGCGCGCCACAAGCTCCAACCAGCAGAAGAATGTCGCGAGAGTTACGTGCCCTTCGCTGGGGGAATCCATGATGGATTGCACCCCAACGTTATCCCCAGCCCTTGCCTGGAAGCGGGTGCGGCTGCTTTTTGCCTGCTGTCTGGCCTTGAGTCTGATGGCATTCGCCGGTGCTGCGCGTGCCCAGGTGACTGACCCGGCGGATCAGGTCTGTCAGCGGTTCGCCGCAGGATCGGTGCTGCCCAACCCGCCTGACCTGCGCAGCCAGAACGGACTGCTGGAAGTCACTTTCAAGTTCAAGACCGTCATGGACGCGCAGGGATTGACGCGCTATTGCTACGTGACCGACACCGGTCTTGAGGCGCCCACGCTGCACCTGTACCCGGGCGATCAACTGATCATCCACTTCGAGAATGACTTGCCCGCCGCACCCGGGGCACCCATGCCGATGATGCTGATGCCCCACTCGCATCGGGCTGCCAGCAGTGGTCCGGACAGCGACTGTGCCGGCGGCATGATGAGTCCCGCGGTGACCAACCTGCACTTCCACGGCCTGAACGTCCCGCCCACCTGCCACCAGGACGAGGTCCTCAACACCCTCATCCAGCCGGCCGCGACTTTCGACTACACGGTGCAGGTGCCACCCGACGAGCCTGCGGGACTCTACTGGTATCACCCGCACCCGCATGGCTTCAGCAACGGGCAGGTGCTGGGCGGCGCGGCCGGCGCGCTGATCGTCGAGGGCATCGAGAACGTGAATCCGCTCGTGGCCGGTCTGCCGCAGCGGCTGTTCGTGCTGCGCGATCAGCGGCTGCCGGGCCCCTCCGTGCCGGGCGGACCGGCGCTGGATGTCTCGGTCAACTACGCCCCGGTAACCTACCCGGGCTATGTACCCGTCGTGGTCCAGACCGCGGCCGGGGTGTCTGAATTCTGGCGGGTGCTGAATGCCTCTTCGAATACGCTGCTGCAGCTGCAGTATCTGGTGAACGGTGTCGCACAGCCGGTGCAGGTGGTGGCTCTCGACGGCGTGCCGGTGGGCCAGGGGACCGGTCCCATCCAGGCGATCACTCAGACCAGCGTGGCGCTGCCGCCCGGAGCACGCGCGGAATTTGTGGTAGCGACACCGAAGATGGGCGAGCAGGCGCAGCTGGTCACGCAACGGATCGATACCGGACGCGACGGCGCGCCCCATCCGGCGCGGCCGCTGGCAAGCATCGTCGCGCAGGCGAGCGCTCCCCAGGGTCTGGCGCGCCTGGCAGCAGTGCGCACCTCGGTGCGCGTCACGCGCTTCGCGCGCATGGATACGGCCGCCCCTGACGGGCGCCGCACGCTGTACTTTTCGGAGAAGCTCACCGGGCCCGGTGCCGGGTTCTTCATCACCCAACAGGGGCAGACGCCGGCAATCTTTGATCCGGGCGCTCCACCGAGCATCGTGCTGCACCAGGGCACGACCGAGGAATGGACGGTGGAGAACCGCAGCACCGAAGAGCACGTGTTCCACATTCATCAGACGCGCTTCCAGCTGCTCGCGGTGAATGGCGCGCCGGTCACCGATCCGGCGCTGCGCGACACCATCGTGGTGCCGCACTGGAGTGGCACGGGACCGTATCCGAGCGTCACGCTGCTCATGGACTTTCGACCCGCCAACATCGTCGGGCTGTTCGTGTATCACTGCCATATGCTCGGTCACGAAGATGCCGGCATGATGGGCGCCATCGCGGTCCTGCCGAGCGGTGTGGCGACGACCACCAAAATCAGCGCCAGCACCACGGAAGTGAGCCTGAACGCGCAGGTGACATTCACCGCGACGGTGGCTCCCGCGACTGCAGGGGCGCCCCTGACGGGCACCGTGCAGTTCTTCGATGACGGCGCCCCGCTGGGCAACGCCGTCGCCGTCAGCAGTGGGCAGGCGGTACTGAGCACCGCGCTGCCCGCCTTCGGCACCCACGCCGTTACGGCGGCCTACTCGGGGGATGCAGCGCGCAATCAATCCCTCTCTGCGGCAGTCGCTGTCGCCGTCGAAGAGTTCGCGCTCAGCGCCAATGCCGCGACGGTGACCAAGGGGCAGGTGGCGAGCGTGCCGATTGCGGTCGCCGCCTCGAACGGCTTTTCGAGCTCCATCGACTTCAGCTGCGCGCTGCCGAGTGCGCTCACCAAGGCTACGTGCACGGTCAGCCCGACATCGCTCGCCGGCAGCGGCACGATCACCCTGCTGGTCAGCACGACCGCCGATCACAAGCCGGCGGCCCTGGGGGGCCTGCAGCGACCACCGCCAGTTTGGCTTGCCGGCGGCGTGAGCCCGGTACTGGCCGGCCTCGTGATGCTGCTGATTCCCCGGCGCAGAGGGCGCCGGCCGGCACTCCTCGGGATGCTCGTGTGTGCCGTGGCGCTGCTCGGAGTCGGTTGCGCCGACTCGAATCCGACTGAGCCGGGCACGCCCTCGGGAACCTACAGCGTTTCCGTGACCGGCAAGTGTGGCGGGGACGCTTCACCGATTACCCACACCGTGCTCGTGTCGCTGCGCGTCCTGTAGATCCAACGCGGCGCTGCTGCCCGGAAGCTCTTGGCGCTCACCGGCCGCGCCGGCCAAATCGGCCGTGACGCCTCCCGATTTCTGAGCAGCCGCGCGGCCCGGCTGGCGACGCGCGCCACCTGCCCGTCGGCCTGCGCCCACGACGACCCGCTGAGCGTGCCGCGTGGCCCGCTTCTTTGCGTTGTCTGAGGCGTCATTGCACCAAGAGTGGCGCGAGCGCACCGCAATAGTGCGCTCCTGAGCGGCGGCGGCCCCCGCCGGTGTCGTAACTCACTGTAATTCCCTCCCGCCGCACATGGCACGGGGCTTGCTATGCCCTGTCGTGTTTGTGTCTTCACGGCAACGAGAAGAATTCAACAGGAGGAGTGGGCCACGATGAAACTGATCACCGCGATCATCAAGCCGTACAAGCTCGACGACGTCCGCAAGACCCTGGGCGAGGTGGGGGTGCAGGGTCTGACCGTGACCGAGGTGCGGGGGTTCGGCCGGCAGCGCGGCCACACCGAAGTCTACCGCGGCGCCGAATATGCGGTCGAATTCGTCCCCAAGACCCGTATCGAAGTCGCGGTCCCGGACGGCCTCGCCGAACAAGTGATCGACGCGATCATGCAAACCGCGCGCACGGGCAAGGTCGGCGACGGCAAGATCTTCGTTACTGAGCTCGTACAGGTCGTGCGCATCCGGACCGGGGAAAAGGATGCAAGCGCGCTTTAGAACAAGACGTGAGGAGATACCCTTGATCAGCAAACTCTCTCGATCGATCGCCTTGGGGCTGCTCGCGCTCGGGGCGCATGCCGCTTGGGCTCAAACCACTCCCGCGACCGCGGCGGCCGACTCGCCGCCGGCGGCGGCGTCCGCCACCGCGGCGCCGGCGGGGGCGGATGCCGCGGCACCTGCGGAGGCTTCCAGCACGCCGCCGGCCCCGACTGAACCGGTGCTGGTCGGCACCGACAAGATCAGCGCCGGCGACACCGCCTGGATGCTGACTTCGACGGCCCTGGTGCTGATGATGACTATCCCGGGGCTTGCGCTCTTCTACGGCGGCATGGTGCGCAAGAAGAACGTGCTGGCAACGCTCATGCAGAGCTTCGCGGTCACCTGCGTGGTCACGCTGCTGTGGTGGGTGATCGGCTATTCCTGGGCGTTCACGCCGGGCAGCAGTGCCTACCTGGGCGGCTCCACGCGCTTGCTCATGCATGGCATGACCTTCATGAAGGACGCCAACAAACTCACCGTCTCGCATCTTGCGGTGACCATCCCGGAAACCGTGTATGCGATGTTCCAGCTCACCTTTGCCATCATCACACCGGCCCTGATCGCCGGCGCCTTCGCGGATCGCATGAAATTCTCCGCCATGCTGGTGTTCATGTGCCTGTGGTCGCTGGTGGTCTACGCCCCCATTGCCCATTGGGTGTGGGAACCCTCCGGGTGGCTGGCCGTGAAGGGCGTGCTCGACTACGCCGGCGGTACCGTGGTGCACATCAATGCCGGCATCGCAGGACTTGCGAGCTGCCTGGTGCTGGGCAAGCGCCTGGGTTACGGCAAGGATCCGATGCCGCCGCACAACCTGACGCTGACCGTCATCGGCGCCTCGCTGTTGTGGGTCGGCTGGTTTGGCTTTAACGCCGGCTCCGCCGTCGCGGCAGACGGCCGTGCCGGCATGGCCATGGCCGCCACCCAGATCGCTACCGCCGCCGCAGCGCTTGCCTGGATGTTCGTGGAGTGGTTGACCAAGGGCAAGCCGAGTGTGCTCGGCATCGCCTCGGGCGCGGTCGCAGGGCTGGTCGCCATCACGCCGGCCTCCGGGTTCGTCGGCCCCTCCGCGGCGGTGTTCATCGGGATCGCGGCGGGCGTGGTGTGTTTTCTTGCGGCGACGACGCTCAAGAAGATCATGGGCTACGACGACTCGCTCGACGCCTTTGGCGTGCATTGCATCGGCGGCATCGTCGGCGCACTGCTCACCGGAGTATTTGCGAGCAAGGAGATCGCCGGCGTCGATGGCTCCGTCATCACGCAGCTGTGGGGGGTGGGCACGACGCTCATTTATGGATTCGTGGCGAGCTTCGCGATCCTCAAGCTCATCGATGCCACGCTCGGACTGCGCGTCACCGAAGAACAGGAACGCGAGGGCCTGGACATCACTCTGCATGGGGAAAGCATCGAGTAGCAGTTAACGGCCGCCCGGCGACATGGTGGTTGTCGCCGGGCGTTTTTTTCCCGCCACCACTTTCCGCAACTTACTTGGGGAACCTGGTCGCTGCTTGGGGGAGCAGCGTGTCCCCCGCGCTCGACTTGAAAAACCTAAAAGGAGGAGACCTGACAATGAAACGCAACGATAAGCGACTGACAGTCACGGCCTTGGCGCTGGGGGCCTTGGGCTCCCCGCTCGCCTGGGCCGATGACGCGGTAAAGCCCGCGGCGCCCGCGATCTCCGAGGTGCTGGAGGCCTCCGGAATAACCATAAACGGCTACGTCGATGTCTCGTACCAGCACCTCTCCGGACTGGGATACTTTTCCAGCGGCACCGCCGACCGGGTATTCGATGCCCGCCACGACAGCTTCACGCTGCATCAGGCGTCCCTCACGCTCGCCAAGCAACCGAAGGAGGGCTTCGGCGTCCTCGTCAACCTCACGGCCGGGCAGGATGCGGAAGTCATCAAGTCGTATCCAAACCAGGGAGGATCGAACTTCGACGTGACGCAGGCGTACGTGCAATACGCCAGCGGCTCCTGGACCCTCATCGGCGGCAAGTTCGTGACGCTCGCAGGCGCGGAGACCATCAATCCGACGACCGACAGCAACTTTTCAAGATCGATACTGTTTGGCTACGCGATCCCCTTCACGCACACCGGGTTTCGTGCCAGTTACGCACTGAACGACCAGATCGGCCTCACCCTGGGGGTCAATAACGGCTGGGACCAGCTGAGCGATGCCAACAAGCAAAAGACGCTCGAGTTCGGCGTGACCCTGGCGCCGGTCAAGGGGTTCACGCTGGTGGTGGACGGCTACGTCGGCAAGGAACCTCTCGGTATCGTCGGCAACGTCCCGACTTCGGCGGAAGGCGACCGCCTGCTGGTGGATGTGGTAGCCACCTGGGCGATCACGGACAAGCTCACCCTCGTGGGTAACTTTGACTATGGTGAGCAGAAGGACGACACGGCCGGTGCGCTGATCGACAAGTACCAGTGGGATGGCGGCGCGCTCTACGTGAGCTACCAGTTCACCGACCAATGGAGCGCCACGCTGCGGGGCGAAATCCTTGACGACAAGGACGGCTATCGCACCGGGGTGGTGGATCCGACGACGGGCAAGGGACAAAAATGGAAGGAGGTAACGCTGACCGTCGGTTACGCCCCGTCCAAGAACTTCCTGCTGCGCCTGGAAGGCCGGTACGACAAGTCCGACGTCACCGGCGCCTTCGTTGAGAGTGTCGACAGCACCACCGAGGCTGTGCAGGGCAACGACAAGCAAAGCTCCGTGGCGATTGAAGCGATCTATAAATTCTAAGAATCAGGCCCGGGTTGAGCGAGCGCGGCGAGCCGTAGCCGCGTCTGTTCCAGGTTCTAGGGCGTTGTTCTTGAGTCGATCAGGGTCCGGACACCCTGCAGCTGTTGCATCGCCGCCGCGGAGTTGCCAAGGGCGCAGTTGCGATCTGCAGCGCGGATCTGCCCCCTCAGCCAGAGAGCTTCCGCGGCACTGAAGCGCAACCCGCCCGAGGCGTAGACGATCGCCTGTCCGGGCTTGTCCGGGCGCAGGGAGTTCACGACCCGGGAGTAGTGTTCGAACGAAGCATCGGCGCTCGTGCCGCAGCGCTCAGCTGCGGCCGCGGCTGACCCGGCCGAAGCCGCCAATATCACCGCAAGGACGAATCTGACAGGCATCTCTGCAAACCTTCCGTAGTAACTGCTGCTTCTGCGGATAATGACTCCCGGCAGCTGATTTCCCTAGTCCGAGCGGTATTAAGATTCTTCAGAGGCCGCCTAGCATACCCCGCAGCGATTCTTCACTCACGCGAGGTCGGTTGCTCGGGAGCGGTGGTGGCGTCGCCGGGTCCCTGGAGCGCGCGTATCTCCTTGCGAAGGAGCGCCACATACAGGCCCTCGGTCGTCTTCATCCGACCTATCTCAATAAATCCCTGGCGATGGTGAAATGCAAATGATCGCGGATTTGGAGGCTCGAGGTTGACCCCACAGGCCAACCAACGCAAATGCTTGCGCACCGCCCAGCGCTCGAGTGCTGCATACAGGGCCGCGCCCACTCCGAGGCCGCGGCACCGTGCCGCAACCGCTACTTGGTCCACGAAGACGAAATCCTGACAGCGGTTCTTGACCCAGATAAATTCCTCTCCCTCGTACGGGGCCGGGTGTGCAAAGCCAACCAGATATCCACTGATAGCACCGCGTGCCAGGGCGACCCACGCCACCGTCGCGGTCGCAGCGAGCATCTGCAAGGTGCCAGCATCGAGTAAAGAGACCTCGGGGGCGGATTCTGCGTTGATGCGCCGGAGCGCCTCGAGATCCTCGGTGCGGGCCTCGCGAATGGAAATCATCTCTGCCGCCATGGCGGAACTAGCCTCTCAACCGTGCCAGCCTGGCGCCGCGAAGTGAGGAGCGGGCCGTCGCGGCAGAGGAGCCGTCAGCCGGCATCCGGTATTTCCTCGAGGGACATGTCCATCCAGACCTTGTCGCGCAGCCGAATTCCGCTATCGACCATCATCTCCGGATAGCCGTGCGCCGGCGTGAAGAAGTCGCGCTCGATCCGCGACATGCGAAAACCGGCCTTCTGATAGAACGCAAGCTCACTGATGGCCGCGGTTGCCGTGCTGACGACGGCTCGCAGGCAACCTCGCGCGCGCAACTGCGCGAGGACCTCTGACAGCATTCGTTTGCCGATCCCCTGGGCCTGCTGCGACGGCTCGACCGCGACGGCTTTGAGCTCAATGACGTCCACCTGCATAGGGATGGCCAGAACTACACCCGCAACCACCCCCTCGATTGAATATGCGTACAGATCGCCGCTGTTCATGTAATCGCGGACCTGCTGCTCCGAGTCATCCGCAAGCAGCAGCAGCGGCAGGAAGCGCTCGCGCGCAGCACCCGCGGGAACGCATATGAGGACGTGCTTCATAAGTGCAATAGGCAGGCAAAAGGTTACACCATCGACCGTCTGGAACTAAGATGAGGGCCGGTTTCGAGGCGCACCAGGCTTAGCGGATGCTTGTGACGACCAAGATGCGAGTAGCGCGTCCAACAGATGACCTGGAGTCGGTCGCCAGTTTCTACAGGGACGGCCTGGGCTTTTCGGAGCTGTTCCGATTTGAGGATCACGCCGGTTTCGACGGCGTGATGCTGGGGCTGCCCGGCGCGCCATATCACCTGGAATTTACGACCGCCCGGGGACATCGGGCAGGCAGAGCACCCACGGCCGATAATCTTCTGGTCTTCTATCTTCCCGATGCACAGCAATGGGACGAGGCAGTGGCTCGGCTCAAGAGCGCCGGGTACGAACCGGTCGCCTCGTTCAATCCCTACTGGGACCGAGACGGGCTGACTTTCGAAGACCCGGACGGGTATCGCATAGTCCTGCAGCACGACGCCTGGACCCTCTGAGGGCCGATGGGAGTCGGCGCACGGGGCGGCTCTTCGACCGCGACACCTTCATTTGCCGTTCGCTGCACTTACACGTCTGACCGCGAACGCTTTACGGACCTGACCGCATGTGGTTCGTAGTCGCCGCCGTCGCGGTGAGTGTTCTGGGAGTCAATAGTGATCGCGCGGCCTCCGCGGTTCCAAAGTGCGAGCCGCCCTTGGCCTTCCGCAGCGTGGATTACCGGCCACTCGATCTTGCAACTCCGCGGATCCCGCCGGTCGGGGATGTGGAGATCGAATTTACGATCACGCCGTCCGGGACGGTGGTCGACGCCGTGGTTGCAAGATCAAGGAGCAATTGGAAGGAATGGGACGAGGCCGTGCTGCGCACTCTGGCCAGTGCTGAATTTCAGCGCCCCGCCAAGTCCTGCCGACAGCGGATGCGCTTCCGCTTCGAGTCCGAATGAGTTTGTTGCCGCCCGATGCCCTGATGCTCGCGATTGCGTCCGTGTGCCACACTGACGACGCATAACTCTCGCGCCATCTCCGGGATGGGTCATTTCAGGTTGAGTAGCGCTTCGGCGGTCAAGTGCTTGCGGCCACGCCTCCCTTGAAGCCCTTCGCTACCACATAGACTTCCCGGGATCGGGGCCGTGACGCAGCCGGCTTGCGGATCAGCAGTTTCTCGAACGAGCGGCGCAGCTCCTTCAAATAGGCCTCCGAGCCTGCGCCCTGAAATACCTTGGCCACGAAATCGCCCTTGGGTTTGAGCACCTGTCGGGCCATATCGAGTGCGAGTTCGACCAGATACATGGAAGAGGCCTGATCGGCAACATCGATCCCCGAGATATTCGGGGCGATGTCGCAGATGATGAGGTCGGGTTTCCTGTTCTCGAGCCGGGCGCGAATCTGATCAACCACGGCCTGTTCCGTGAAGTCACCCAGAATGAAATCGACGTTCTTGAGCGGCTCCATCGGCAGGATATCAGTGGCGATCACCTTGCCCTTCGCGCCGACGAGATTTGCGGCGACCTGCGACCAGCCGCCCGGGGTGGAGCCCAGGTCCACTATCAGCATGCCCGGACGAATCAGTTTGTCCTTCTCGTTCAACTGGATCAGTTTGTAGCTGGCGCGCGAGCGGTAGCCGTCCTTTTGCGCCTGTTTGACGTAGGGATCGTTGACGTGCTGTTGCAGCCAGTTGCCGCTGCTCTTGGATCGTGACATTGGAGAACCGGGACGAGTGGATCGGATCTAGGGGCGGGCCCCGCAGCGGCGTTATAATCTGGGTGCCAGTATATCTTCTCCTCCTCTGCCGGGAATAACCGGCCAGGATAGCCTCGTGATTCGCATCACCGAACTGTCGCTGCCGCTCGATTCGGACATCCACGCCCTGCGCCGCGCAATCGTCAAGCGCCTCAGAATAAGCGACGCCGAGCTGCTGGATTTCAAGGTCTACAAGCGCAGCTACGATGCGCGGAGGAAGAACAGCAGCATCACGTTTGTCCACGTCATCGATCTGGTGGCGCGCGACGAAGCAGCGCTTCTGGAACGTCTGGCCGGCGACCCCAATGTGGGCGCGGCGCCCGACACCAACTACTATCCGGTGGGACGC
>Ga0207693_10004509_pt1 | contig 11781 bp, 10 predicted proteins | sample LARL81metaG_FD_184347 | JGI IMG/M metagenome (GOLD analysis project Ga0207693, IMG submission 184347) | Corn, switchgrass and miscanthus rhizosphere microbial communities from Kellogg Biological Station, Michigan, USA - LAR L8-1 metaG... | ecosystem: Host-associated > Plants > Roots >...
ATTTCGTCGACTTCATGGTTCTGTCCGAGTCCTGATGCGGACTCGGGAAACACTGTTTGCAGCAACGGCCTCGGGTTCCAGTTCAAGACCTAGCGTTAGGTTTTTAAGTAATGAGCGGAGTAGTCCACCTGTGCCCTGCTTTACGGGTAGATAGCCGCTGGGTATCGAACTGGCACACTGAGCGTAAATCTTCAAGAACTCAGCAATCGGAAATCTGAGACGTTCCTAAGGCCCCGGTGTCCCTCTGGCCATAAGGGATTGGTTCGCCAGTCTCCATCTCCAGTACAAGAGAGGAATTTCTATGAAGAGGTTGAGTGTTTTGGTCTTGGCAACTCTTTTCCTGACAGGTTTCGGCGGAGGAAGCATGCCATTCGCTACGCCGCTGAATGCCGCGGTAGCTCCGGCTGGCGCGACGTTCTTCGACGACTTTTCGAAGGGGTCGCTCGACACTTCCAAATGGATCGCCTCCAATTGGGGGGCTCCTGGTGGAGGCAAGTTCGTTCCTTCGTATCTCGACTTCTCCTCCGGGATGCTGCGGATCAAAGTCACGCAGACGTACACCTCGAGCGGCGGGATCTCTTCGGTCGGCGGCGAGTTGCAGTCCAGAAAGACCCTTGGCTTCGGAATCTATGAGTGGGTCATGCGCGCTTCTTCGACTTCAAGCACTCCCACGGGATCCGGCGTAGCAGTCTCCGGCCAGATCAGCTCAGGCTTCGTGTTTGTGAACAACTCACAGACAGAGATCGACACCCCGGAGATTGAAGGACAGAATCCCGGCACGCTCTGGTGGACGAGCTGGGCAGGCCTGAACAAAAAACAATACACCTCGACGCAAGCGCCCTTCTTTCCCGAGAAAGGCTTCCACTCCTACAAGTGCGTGTGGACGCGGACTGCGGTCAAGTTCTATGTGGACAACGTGTTGGTGTCCTCGCACACTGGCGTCGTCCCGCAAACCCCTGCCTACGCCATGATCAACCACTGGGGAACAAATAGCAGGGGCTGGGGTGGTCTCGCCACTACCAACATCACTCGCTACATGTTCGTGCGGAGTTTCAGTTTTGTCCCGATTCAATAGCGCCGCGCGGGACCGGCGTGGCATCGATGATGATTTTTCTCGGCAGTCCATCGCTTCAAGAACTCAGCAATCGCTTGCGTGAGTAACGCTTTGCATTTCCTAACGGAGAGTTGCGTCACTACATTGACCCCCGGGGGAATGGGTATTGCAGTTCTTCAAGACCTGGGCGACAGGTCCGGTAAAGCCCCGTCGTTGTTGAGTGAGCCAGAGAAGATCCGTGTTTTAACATATGAATAAGCCAAACCGCAGAAGCGGATCGGGTCCGGCCACAAGATCGAGTAGTCCCGTTTCGCAGGGCGATAGCCTGGCGATCATAGACACAGAGTGGCTGCATCCGAACTGCTTTGGCTCCCAAAATGGTTAGCGGTCTGACGGCCCGCTAAGTGGACAGTCTGCGATGAAAAGTCTCTCGAAATATGGCCCAGCTGAAGAGAGGATTCCGGCAACATTCTTCAGAGTCTGCTTACGCCTTCCCAGCCAACTTCGTGCAGTCGCCCTGCGTTCGGAGGAACCCCGAGGACTTACTGCACTGGCGGTTCCCCGAAGTCTTGTTTATCGCCTACAGAGGCTCTGACTCGCTTTGCCTGTTTCAGATGGTGATGTGTGTGGGGCTACAATCCGGTGTCGCCACTCGGAATTGCATTCGCTCCCCTAACAAGCCGATTGTTAGGGAATACGGAGATATCCATGATTCGACGTTTCCTTGCTGTGACGCTTTTCACCCTCGCGGCAGTTTTATCAATTATTAGGATGTGTTGTCTCCTCCTGTTCAAGAATGCGTCGCGCCAGTTCCGAAAATTTCCCCGTCGGTTCTTCTTTGAGATAGGAGTTCAATTCGGCAATTGCCGCAGAATGATTGTTGAACCCAAGCAGTATCTCCGCTTTTAACGGGTGAAAGTAGGGCGGGTCTTTAGGGACAAGACGGTGGGCTCTTTCAAAGTTCTGGAGCGACGCCGTGTAGTCTTTCGTCCTTGCCAGGGCGAAGCTCAATTGGTAATAGGTACGCCAATCGTCGGGCATGATGATGACGCTTTGGTTCAATGGCGGAATAGCTTCGTCATAACTTCCCTGTGCGCTCAACGTACTCCCTAGTGCTAGATATGCCATGCCACAACTGGGATCGTATTTGACGGCATTCCTAGAATCGGTGAGCGCTTGTTCCAGGTTATGCTCCATCTCCAAGAGTCCTCGAACAGCGAGGGCTTCGGCATACTGAGGATAGATCGCCAGAGCTGTCTCTACCAATAACGCCTGGTTCGCCCTAGTCTTAGCCGCGTAGGCTCGGTGCAGCGTATTCCGGGCTTTCTTTGGAACGTTCATCTGTGTGACCGAAATTGTAAATTGGCCGTCGGTGCGAAGTGACCGATCGGGCCTAGGTCTATTCTCTGTTTCTAGTTCTTGTAGTTGTAGCTGCACCATTTGTCTGCGTTGTTCTTCCAGTTGTTGGCGACGTGCTTCTTCTAATTGTGGTGAACGGAACGAGGGCGTACTTGAATATTGCCCCCAAACAGGCTTGACAAGCGTGAGGGATATGCTTAACAAGGCAAACGAAAGGCAGATTCTCCACCTCGATAATAATTCCATTTGTCCTCCTCAGGGAGAGGATGTTGATCAAAGCTCTAAGCAATTCACAGTACGCACTCGTGGATAAGGTAATGGCGTCGAGAGACACTTCGAAACTGGTAGAAGTGGCAGTGCGGGGAGGTCAGCGTGTTAGAGCGACATTGAGTCCGTTGACGTCTGGACCGGTCAACGCATGAGTGCGTCTCATGGACAGCTGCGCGCTGTCTGGCTCATGTGAAACCGGCGAAAATGGCTCCCTTTTAAATCGACGATTGAACTGCTTCTGAGTAAACCGTGTGTTTGAGCGGTTGCCCGACGTGCTAGAGTTCGGGTTCACAGGCAGGTGTTCCTCATGTCCGAAGCCAATCGTTCCGCGCAGATTGTCCGTTTCGGAGTTTTTGAGGCGGATCTACAGACTAGGGAACTGCATAAAAACGGGGTAAAGGTGCCCTTACAGGGCCAGCCGTTTCAAGTCTTTGCCATCCTCCTGGAACACCCGAGTGAGTTGGTCACTCGGGAAGAGTTGCGCCAAAAGGTCTGGCCCGAAGATACCTTCGTGGACTTTGATCACGCCCTCAATACAGCGATCACCAAGATCCGAGCCGCGTTGGGCGACGAAGCGGACAATCCCAGGTTTCTCGAAACGCTCCCTCGGCGAGGCTATCGGTTCATCTCGCCAGTGCAAAAAGCAATTGCCCAACCAGCTTCTCTGGCTACTCCAGAAGTGCGGTCCGCGCAACGGAGAAAAAATCGGCGTTGGCTCGTAGCCTCAGCAATACTTTTGCTTCTGATCTCTGGAATTGGGATCAGCCGATTTTCACGACGGCGGCTAGAGGAGCCGCTGCCCCCACTTGAAATTGTGCCCCTGACTGCGGTGCCGGGGTTTGAGCACGACCCCGCTTTTTCGCCCGACGGCAATCAGGTCGCCTTTGCACTCGAAAACGCGGATGGTCGTGGTATTTACACCACGATCGTTGGAGGCGAAAAGACGCTGCGCTTGACTGCCGGTACTGACTATTCTCCAACGTGGTCACCAGATGGCCGGCGGGTCGCTTTTTACCGCGATGTTGGTCACGGAACATCTATCTATGCAGTACCGGCTCTCGGCGGCACTGAGCAACGGCTTTACACGGGACTCTCAAGTGCTTGGACGACGGGTCTGAATTGGTCTCCCGATGGCAAGGTTCTGGCTCTTGCGGATAGTCATGGGGGAACGAACCACACTTGGATTTCTCTGCTTTCCCTAGCGGACTCCTCCACGCGACAGCTCACGTTCCCCTCCGGTCCGGAGATCGACTATTCGCCGGCCTTTTCACCCGACGGCTCGACGGTGGCTTTCGTGAGGGGAAGCCTTGTGGGTGTGGTATCTGACCTTTACGTTATACCTACCGTAGGTGGTGTAGCCAAGCGACTAACGTTTGACAACACGTGGATACTCGGGTCTCCCACCTGGACGCCGGACGGCCGCGATATCGTGTTCTCGTCCGATCGCGGAGGCGGACTCAGCAGTCTGTGGCGCGTGTCCCCTACCGGAGGACCACTGCGACCGGTTGTAAGTGTTGGGGTGATTGCTTGGAGCCCGTCTATCTCTCCCAAAGGGAATCAGTTGGTTTACCAGCGAATATTCTTCAAAGACAGCCTTTTTCGGTTGAGCCTCAAGGACGAGACGCATCCCCAAAGCTCGCCTGTGCCGGTTAAATCGGACAAGGGGTTTAACTGGAGGCCGCACTTTTCTCCCGATGGAAAAAGATTCACAGTGGAATCAAATGGACTGGGGCATTCGGAGATTTGGGCCTGCGACACCGTCGGCGCCAACTGTGGACAGTTAACCTCTCTGCGCGGCACAGCAGGAGCGGCACGTTGGTCCCCGGATGGCCGCTACATTGCCTTTGAGTTTCGTCCCAAAGAACGTAGCGAGATCTACCTTCTCGAAGTGGGTGGGGGCATGCCGCAACTGCTGCCGACTCTGCCCGGAGCCAACAACGGAGGACCAAGTTGGTCGCGCGATGGAAAGTCGATCTATTTCTATTCTGACAAGACGGGGGAACCCTTTCAACTATGGAAGGTGTCCATCCAAGGAGGATCTCCTGCCCAGATCACGAAAAATGGAGGCGTGTTTGCGGTCGAATCCGAAGATGGCCGTTTCCTTTATTTCGTGAAGTTTGACGCGCCTGGCATATGGAAGATGCCCCTGGGTGGCGGACAAGAAGAACGCGTTTTGCCTCGCGCGGGAGGCCACGAATGGTTTAACTGGGCACTCACTCATGCTGGCATTTACTTCCGCGACTCGGACAAATCCAAGAAAAATGACACTGTCGGAGTTCTGACGTTTTTTGACTTTGCGACTGGAAAGACCACAACGGTTACAGCTACGGACCAGCCGGGTGGCGTGGGATTAGCTGTATCACCCGACGGCAGATCAATTCTTTACGACGACAAAGGGGATGCGGAATCCACCATCATGTTGGTGAAGAACTTTCGCTAACGCTTGCTAGGTGGTTTCTAATCATGCGGCGGGAATGCGGTGCTGCCAGACGAGAATGCGCAAGTTTACTCAATCACGAGGCGGTATAGTCCGGAGGCTATGGTTGATCCTGGAGCACGACCATCATGGATGGGCACAATCGACGGCTCATTCTGTTTTCCGCATTGTCTGTTTCGGGGACGTTTGCACTAAAATCGGTACCCGACTTGGCGGTTATTTTGGGTTCGCTGCGGACCACTGAGGAGCGAGGGAAGCACTATGGGGGCGTGGTCAATTTCCAAGTGGACGGGAACTGTAAACTCTCTGACTACAGCGGCATACCTCAATAAGTAAGCGTGACATACAACTGAAATGGCGTGGAAGCAAGCTCCCGACGAACCCGGCGAACCGAGCCTGCATCCAACCGGCCGATGTCGCGTCTCCCACTTCTGTTTGTGCTCTGCGCGGGTGTGTTTGCCCAATCCGTCCGTCAAACTGCGCCTGATTGCCAGAATCTGAACAATACTAGCGCCAGTGCGCGATACCGCGGGCAGAGCGCCAATGCGCCACCCGGAAATGTCAGCAAGCTTCCCGTCCGCTCTCTGCTTTACCCGGGAGCCACGACTCGGATCTTCGCCCGCTACATGCCCTGGTTCGGAGACTCCCACCATCGCGATGTGGGATACCGATCGGACGATCCCCAGCAGGTCGCTCGGCAAGTTGCCGACATGCTAAGCCGCGGCATCGAGGGCGCCATTATTGACTGGTACGGGCCCGATTCGGGTCCGAAAAACCAAAGCACCATCCTGCTCATGCACCAAGCTGAACAGCAGGGGTTGAAGTTTGCCATCTCGACCGACACCGGGGTGCTGGGCGATTGCCGGAAACGAAATTGCGATCTCACCGCGCAACTCATTGTCGTCCTGCACTATGTTGTCGAGCATTTTGCGTCTTCGCCGGCCTATCTTCGTTTCAACGCCCGGCCGGCTCTGTTTTTCTTTGGCATGGAGAAAGATTCCATCAATTGGAAACGGGTGCGCCAGACACTGCCTTCAGAGGTCCTGTTCTTCTTCCGCAATTCGGCCGAGTTCAATGACCCCGAGGCCAACGGAGTGTACGCCTGGGTTGCGCCGGAGACGGCGGGGCCTCAGGACCCGATGGCCTTGCAATATCTGCAGCGGTTCTACTCCAAGGCGCGACAGTCCGACAAGATTGTCATGGGATCAGCGTACAAGGGCTTCAACGACGCCGACGCGAACTGGGGAAAAGGCCGGACCATCGATCAAGTGTGCGGCCAGACTTGGCTGACCACCTTCAACGAAGCCGGTCGATTCTACTCGTCAAGTCACCAACTTCCAGCTTTGATTATTCCTACCTGGAACGACTTTGAAGAAGGCACCGAAATCGAAACCGGAATCGACAACTGCGTTGCCGTAAAAGCCGCCATCACTCAGTACACGATTGAGTGGACCCTCTCAGGACGCGAGGACACGCTCGACCACTTCTCAATCCTGGCGCGGGATGGTTCTGATTGGACTGTCGTGAGGGATGTGTCTGCCGCATTGCGCTCCATCCCTCTGCGCGACCTTCACCTTACAGCGAAAACGACAGCTCTTTGTGTACAAGCGGTTGGCCAGGCTTCTCTGCTGAATCATGCTTCGGGTCCTTTGGCCTACCCGGCGAGTAGAACAAAGTAGGGGAAGGAGAAATTCCTCTGCTGCACGGCGCTGGCACGGGCGCTTCTTGGCGCACTCCTCCGCCTCTCAATCGAGACATACTCACGGGTTTGAGGCTGACAGGTCGCAACATGCGGAATTCGTTCGCTGCCGCCCGCATTCTCAGCAAGGCCGGAACCGAATAATCCAAGAGGATTGCTCTTGTCGCCCACGAGCTTCAACCCAAATCTCAAGCGCAGCGGCGAAGCCGATATGCAGGAAATGGGTTCTGCATCGCGCTAACGACGCGCATTCCACGTCGTCCAACAAAAGCAAGGGCACGATAACACCTGGGAGGCGCAACGGTGAGGCGAAAGCAACTCTCGTCGCTCATTGTCGTGATCACTCTCGGCGTAGCAATCGGGGCACAGGGTGGCGCAGGCGCGACTGACTCTTACGAGCAGCACAAGGCGATGGCAACGGTTGGGCCGCAAGCGCTGGCTGCGGGCGCGATCAGGGTGAACCCAAAAGACGGGTTGAGCTATGTGTGGATCCCGTCGGGCACGTTCACCATGGGCTGCTCGGTAGGCGACAACGCGTGCTTCGATGATGAGAAACCGACGCACCAGGTGACCATAAGTAAGGGTTTCTGGATCGCCCAGACTTTGGTAACGCAGAGGGCTTATAAGCGAGTGACCGGTTCGAATCCGAGTCACTTCAAGGGGGAGCAACTGCCGGTTGAAATGGTGAGCTGGAATGACGCCCAAGGCTATTGTCGAGCGTTAAAAATGCGGCTGCCAACCGAGGCGGAGTGGGAATATGCGGCGCGGGCTGGGAGCAAGGCCGCGCGCTACGGCGAGCTGGATGCGATCGCGTGGTATACCGGCACGAGCGGACCGCGGCCGGTGGACGGCGCTGCGTTGTACCAAAGCGATCCGAAGAATTATGAGGACAAGTTAGTCGCCAAGGGGAATCAACCGCACGCAGTCGGGCGCAAGCAAGCCAACGCCTGGCAGCTGTACGACATGCTCGGCAACATGTGGGAATGGACGGCGGACTGGTTTGATAAGAACTACTATGTACGCGGTGAACCGCGTGATCCAACAGGACCAGCCAGTGGCACATATCGAGCACTGCGCGGTGGCGCTTGGGACGACAACGCCAGGAACATCCGTTTGTCAAACCGCTACTCGCTCGCGCCGGACAACCGCAACTTCTACGCCGGGTTTCGGTGTATCGCACAATAATCCGAAACACGCGTTGAACTACTGCGCGGGTCTGCAAAAGCAGTTGCTTGGGACGAAGCACAATCTTCTCGACGATTTCATCAACAGATTTCTAAATCGTCTGCAAGGGCCGACCAAACAATTTTCCCGGTCGCCCTTCAGGAGCTTGCAGGCAATCCCATCCCTAGCTTCTAAACTCGGCTTAACCAGTTGCTTCCGGACTGTCCGTCCTGAAGGCGGCACGCACCGAAGAGAGCACACAAAAGCTCTTTCGCCCGTTGCGCCAGAATTCCTAACCCGATGTGCTTACCGTAGGTGCCATCTGCCGTCTAAATATATTCACGTCAGCAGGGCATTTCTGCGGAGCCGAACGCATGAACAGACTGGTTGCAAATGCCGTCACCTGCGCCCTCACTGGATTGCTATCCCTGCTGGCGATGGGGCAGGATCCTAACGGGACACACTGGATCGGAACCTGGGCGACGGCTCCGCAGCCTCCTACCCCAGAGCATATCCAGAGCTTCCGGAAGCAAACTCTACGGCTCATCGTGCACACCACCGCAGGCGGCACGAAAGTCAGGATCAAGATCTCGAACACCTTTGGTGACCATCCATTACTGATCGGCGGCGCACACATTGCCCGCCGGACGAACGGGGCGGAGATCGATCCGAGTTCTGACCGAACCCTGACGTTTCACGGACAATCGTCTACGACAATCGCAGCAGGATCGACGGTGGTGAGCGACCCAGTCGGGTTGGAGGTGCCGGCTTTGTCGGATCTGGCGATCAGCCTGTTTCTGCCCGACACCACCGAGGTGAAGACCACGCACATTCTGGCAAAGCAGACGAGCTACATTTCCACTGAGACCGGGGACTCTACGGCGGAAGTGAAATTTCCAGCGGCAAAGAAAATCAGCGCGTGGCCATTCCTGACTGGGGTGGACCTGGAGGCTTCCTGGCACGGAGGTACCATCGTTGCATTTGGCTCGTCCCTCACGGACGGCGATGGAACCGACTCGGATAGCAATGGACGTTGGCCTGACGTGCTGGCACAGCGGTTGCAGAAAAGCGCCGGCGACAAAGCGGAAGTAGGAGTCCTGAACGAAGGCATCATTGGCAATCGCCTTTTGGCTGACAGCCCTCTGCAGGCGGCCGGCGGTCAATTTGGGGCAATGCTCGGGCAAGCGGGCCTGACACGTTTCGAACGTGACGTGCTTGCTCAATCTGGTGCCAAGTATGTGATCGTGGGTCTCGGGATTAATGACATCGCCTTTCCGGGCTCGTTGACGCCTGCGACAGAAGGCGTTAAGGCGGAGAGCATCATCACGGGGTATCGCCAGCTCATCACGCGGGCGCACCAAAAGGGAATTCGAATCATCGGTACGACCAACCCACCATTCGAAAACTCGTTTTTGGATTTGGGGCCTACGGCGCCTCCGATCACTTTTTACACTTCCCAGAAAGAAAGCGTGCGCGAGAAGGTCAACGCCTGGATCCTTAGCAGCGGTGAATTCGACGGCACGGTCGATCTCGACGCGGTTTTGCGGGACCCGAGCCGCCCCACGCAGCTGCTCCCGAGTTACGACAGCGGAGACCACCTGCATCCCAATAATGCTGGCTGCCGCGCCGAAGGAAATGCGATTCCTCTGGCGTTGTTCGAAGGCGATTACCTGGATGCTCACCCTCGAACCCGTGCATCTCAAGAACCGAGGGGCCACCAGCGCAACAAATCACCAAAGATGGATGGGCTCTTACCCAAGATGCTCAAGCGGCTTGCAATGTTCAGTTTTCTGCGTCGAAGTGTTCTCCTTTTTTCCGAAGTGTCAGCGTAACGGCTGCGATCTTGCGTGCCAGCGTGAGCCGTGCCGTGGTTGGCTTGATGCCTTTGTCCAAGGAGGCCTGATAGAGATCCTGCAACGGGCCGGGCACTCGCGGTGATAGCGGCCGCTTTGAACAAACCTTTCAAATCGTGGTTATGGTCTTTATTCAGGCCGCGAATGGAGAGCAGTTTCTGGTAGCGCCGCAGTTGGCCTTCGAGATAGCGATTCCGAGTACCTGAGGACAGTTGACGTACTACCGCGATTTCACCAGTAACCGGATTACGACATGGCCGCTATCCGCCGCTCCCAGTTCTGCATTTTAGCCAAGAGGTTTAGCAGCACCGTCCGCTGGCGATCCCGTACCTCCTGCTGGCGGGCGCACATCGCTTGCTGGGCCTGTTCCAATACTTCCCGCGTCCACGGCTGGGTTTCTTCGATATAGAGCTTCAATCCTTCAGCTGTGACGCTGTACCCACATCGTTCCAACGTCGCCCTGTCTGTTTCAGACAGATTCACTAGTTCATACGCCCAGAACTTATCGTCTCCGATCTGCGTTAGTTCATATCCTTGCTCAGGATCTCCCGCTGGGTTGTATTCATGGCCGGCTTTCTTGATGAGGCCTTCCCGTTCCATAGCGGCCAAGTCGTTGTTGATATCGGCATATCAGATATTTCGTTCGATTATTCGGCCACGACAGAGTGAGACCTTCGGTTGGCTCTTGCCACGCGCTCTGGTTTGCTTGCTGCTCTTCTTTCTCTTCATGTACTGGCTTGTGAAAGATCGGTGGCAGAAGTACAAAGACGACCTAAGAAATCATCCGTCCAGAATGTACCCAACAGAAAATCGCGGATCCAGTGTCAGCAAGCCACTCCTCAGCATCGAATCGACAACTGCTCATCTGCGCTGTCGGCGGTCGTGTTGATGTACAATCCAGCGCCATGCCGAGGTGGGGAAAAAAATCACCCAAGCCAGCCCCGCCTCCACAGGACTACGTCTTAATCAAAATCACTAGTGCTCCGGGGAAGTACGCGACGCTCAGCGGCAAGGGTGACTTGCTAGTTGCACCCAAAGCACAAGCGGCAGAATTTCCTGCCACTGAAGCGCCACGGCGTCAGAAAGAATTGGAAAGACGCGGATTCAAGACGAAAGTTGAACCCGTATAAGAGTGTGATGTTGGGTTCGGATGACGGGAGTACAATACCTCCGCTTTCAAGGACCAAAGGAAATCTCACCTAAATTACAGACCAAGGAGCGCGGCGATGAAGCATTCACAATTAAGCGATGGAAGAGATCGACTTGACCGTCGAACCTTTTGCAAGGCTGCGAGCGTCTCGACCGCTATCGGGGTAGTAGAGGCTACGCTGGGAACCGTGTTGGCCCACGCAGACCTCACCAAGGAGCAACGTGACAAGATGACGCCGGACGAAATCATCCAGCAGATGAAAGCTGGCAACGAACGCTTCCGGTCGGGCAAACCGCAGCATCGCGATCTCATGCGCGAGGTTAAGGCGACAACGAAGGCGCAGTATCCTGCCGCGGTTGTCTTCAGTTGCATTGACTCACGAGCACCCACCGAATTGATTCTCGACTTCGGTATTGGCGATATCTTTAGCGGTCGCGTTGCGGGAAATGTTGCTGATGAGGACGTTTTGGGCAGCATGGAATTCGCCTGCAAGGTGGCAGGCTCGAAAGTCGTGCTTGTCATGGGCCACACCGGCTGCGGCGCTATCAAAGGAGTCATTGATGGCGTAGAGCTTGGCAATCTCACGGCTTTGTTATCGAAGATCCGTCCGGCGGTTGAAGCCACTCGCTATACGGGGGAACGTTCTGCCAAGAACTACGCATTCGTAGACGCGGTAGCACGAGAGAACGTTGTTATGACTATCGCCAACGTTCGCCAAAGGAGCCCTGTGTTACGAGATCTTGAATCCGCCGGCAGCATCAAGATTGCAGGCGCGATGTATAACCTCGAGACGGG
>Ga0207693_10004510_pt1 | contig 11779 bp, 12 predicted proteins | sample LARL81metaG_FD_184347 | JGI IMG/M metagenome (GOLD analysis project Ga0207693, IMG submission 184347) | Corn, switchgrass and miscanthus rhizosphere microbial communities from Kellogg Biological Station, Michigan, USA - LAR L8-1 metaG... | ecosystem: Host-associated > Plants > Roots >...
CAAAAACCAAATGCATCTTCATCGAGTCGATCGCCAACCCTGGTGGCATCATTGTCGATATCGAAGCCATTGCGAAGATCGCGCGCAAGGCCGGGGTGCCGCTGATTGTCGATAACACCCTGGCGACGCCTTATCTGTGCAAGCCGATCGACTACGGTGCCGACATCATCGTGCATTCGCTCACCAAGTTTCTCGGTGGTCACGGCAATTCGATCGGTGGGCTGATCGTCGATGGTGGCACCTTCAATTGGTCGCGCGACAAGAAGTACCCGATGCTTTCGGAGCCGCGACCGGAATACCAAGGCATTATCCTGCACGAGACCTTCGGCAATTTCGCGTTCGCGATCGCCTGCCGCGTGCTCGGGCTGCGCGATCTCGGTCCGGCGTTGTCGCCGTTCAACGCCTTCCTGGTGATCACCGGCATCGAGACTCTGCCATTGCGCATGCAGCGGCATTGCGACAACACGTTGGCCGTAGCCGAATGGCTGTCGAGGCGACCGGAGGTCGCCTGGGTCAGCTATCCTGGGTTGCCCGGCGACAAGTATCACAAGCTCGCAAAAAAATATTCGCCGAAGGGCGCGGGAGCGGTCTTCACTTTCGGTCTGAAGGGTGGATACGACGCTGGCGTGAAGCTTGTGTCCAACGTCAAGCTTTTCTCGCATCTGGCGAACATCGGCGATACGCGCTCGCTGATCATTCATCCCGCCTCAACGACGCATCGTCAGTTGTCCGACGCACAAAAGGTCCAAGCCGGCGCGGGACCGGATGTGGTGCGACTGTCGGTGGGCCTCGAGGATCCGGAGGACATCATCGCTGACCTCGAGCTCGGCCTGAAGGCGAAGTGAAACGTCAACCCTTGCCGAGCGTTCGCGTCACATAGTCTCGGATATAGGCAAGCGTCCCCGGTGCGGCCCAGATCTCAATCACCGCGTCGTCAGTCGCCTTGCCGCTTGCCTGCAGGCGCTCGACCACCGGCTGACGAAGTTGAGTTTTGGTCTGCGCGAAAGCCGCCGGCGAAAGCAGCGACAATTCCTCGGCGACCGCCATGGCGTCGTCCATCAGATCTGCGGGCTCAGCCAATTCGTCCACCCAACCACGCTTCAGGGCTTCATCGGTCTCATAGGTCGCGCCCGACAGCGTGAATTCCGGCAGATACCGAGGCGGGACGGCTGACCGTACGATTTCGAAAGCCAGCGCGGGAAACGGCACGCCGACGAGAATCTCCGTCACACCGATGCGGCCCGCCTCGCGCCCCATGATCCTGCGATCGGCGCAACATGCCAGCACACAACCGCCTGCGATGGCGTGACCGTTAATCGCGGCGACCACCGGCTTCGGATGAAAAAATATCGCCTCGTAGAGACGATGCAGGGCGGGCAGGAATTGGCGAATATAGTCGGCGCCCCCGCTGCTCAGGCGCTTGAGATCGACACCCGCACTGAAGATCTTGCCTTGGCCCGTGAGAACGACGGCTTTTTCACCGGACTTGCGCAGCTCCTTGAAGCGCGCGGCCAACGCGTCGCAAAGTTCGATGTCGAGCGCGTTGGCTTTGCCATGGGTCAGCGTCAGCACGGCAATCCCGTCGACGATATCGCTTTTGATCATGCCCCCTGCTCCGCCGGTCTCGACCGCGGCACCTGATACGCCAGCCGATGCGACAGGCCTTCAGCATGCACCACCGCGACCGTGAAAACGATGATTGCCAGTATCTGATGCGCGAGCGCCAAAGGAAGCGGCGCCTGATGCAGAAGGGTAACAATACCGAGACCGGCCTGCAGCGTCACCGCGCCGGCAAGGACTGCAGCACCGGCAAACGCGCGCCTCCCGCGCCAGGCATCCCAGGCGTGGACCATCGTCAGAAGCCAGATGAGATAGGCGACCATGCGGTGCTGAAACTGCACGGTGAGCGTATTCTCGAAGAGATTGCGCCAAGCCGGTTCGATGAACCACAACCGTTCCGCCGACGGCACGAAAGCGCCATCGATCGTCGGCCAGGTATTGTAGACGAGACCGGCATCAAGACCGGCGACCAGCGCCCCGAGATAAATCTGAACCAGCAGTAGAAACGCGATCGCCAGCGCGAAAAAGCGCAGGCGCGCGGACACCTCGACCGGACTTCGCGTTATCAGTTGCCGCGCGGTCCAGACGATGGCCCCATAGATCGCGGTGGCGAGAGTCAGGTGAAACGCAAGACGATATTGCGAGACGCTCACGCCCTGCGTGAGGCCTGACGAAACCATCCACCAGCCAACCGCACCGAGCGCTGCGCCCGCGGCAAAAATACTCCACAACCGCACGCGCAGGCCCGGCGGAATAGTGCCGCACGCGAGGAATACGAGAAATGGCAAAAGGAAGACCGCGCCCGTCAGTCTTGCCAGCAGCCGGTGCGACCATTCCCACCAGTAGATTGTCTTGAAGGCGTCGAGGCTCATGCCACGGTTGAGCTCGCGGTATTGCGGAATGGTCTGGTATTTCGCGAATTCGGCCCGCCATTGGTCTTCGGAGGTTGGCGGCAGCACGCCGGTAATCGGCTTCCATTCCACGATCGACAGACCGGATTCCGTCAAACGCGTCGCGCCGCCAACGATCAAGGTGAGAAAGATCATCGCGGCCGCCATGAGCAGCCACAGCCGCACTGGACGCAGTTGGATTTCGGACGCTTTCGCCGGCTCGTGCATAAGTGTCTGCTTGCAGGGGTTGGCGCGGACCATATAGTTATGGGCCTGCATTCGCAATTGAGGGCGACGAAGGCCAACCATGACTATACGCGTGCGCAAATTCATCGGCACGATCGCCCTGCTTGTTCTCGTGTCCGTATGGGGTCTGGTTGCGATGGCTCTTGCACAATCAGTGCTGACCAACATCAACGGGTTCGTGGCAACGCTCTATTATATTGTGGCTGGCCTCGGCTGGGTCCTGCCGGCGATGCCCTTGATCAGCTGGATGGCGCGTCCGGACAGCCCCGGAACCTAGGCCGCGTTGACGCGCCGGAACCGGTTCGCGAAGGCGGTCCCCGCCCCCGACATCAGGACCTTCAGGTAACGCTGCTGCTGGAATTCGCCGCTCACGGGAATTCTAGGCAGCGCGGTCAGATGATCGAGGTGCGCCTTGAAGAGCACGCCGGGTCGCGTCGTCACGGCGGTCTTGAAGCCAAGTTCAGCCGCAATGCGAAACTCGCGCGGACCGGCGGAGGCCCGGTCTACCATGGGGTAAGCCAGATGTTGCGGCCGCTTGCCTAGCGCGGCCTCGATGACGGCCCGGCTCATTTCCATCTCCGCGCGCACGGCTTTCTCGCTTGGCACTTTCTTGAGGATCATATGGTTGACGGTGTGAGCGCCGATCGTGCAGAGCGGATCGGCCGCAAGCTCGGCGAGCTCTGACCAGTCCATGCATTCGTCGCGGCATAAGTCTGCGAGATCGAGGCTATAGGTCGCGCATAGATCGCGCACCGCTCGCCTTATCTGCTCATCCGCCTTCATGCTCAGCAGATAGCGGTAGACCGCGTCATAGAGTTCCCTCTTTTCCCCGACTGTCGCACTTTCAAAATATTGATCCTTGCCGTTGATGACCATGCCGACACGGCTATTCTGCGCGATCACCGTTTCGAGTGCGGTCCACCACAAGTCACCGTTGCGATCGGGAAAGCTGGTCGCGATATACATCGCGAACGGCAGTTCGTATTTCCGCAGCAATGGATAGGCCCAGCGCAGGAAATCCTTGTAGCCATCTTCAAAAGTCAGACAGACGAAGCGCCGCTTGAAATCATCCTCGATGAAACGTCGATGCATCTCATCCAGAGAGACGACATCGATGCGTGCGCGCGCAAGACGCCGCAAGAGCCGTTCAAGAAATTCGGGGGTGACTTCGAGGTGCCGGTTCGGCTGAAACGCCGAGGAGCGCTGAGGCCGCACATGATGCAGCGTCAGGATCGCACCTACGCCTCCGACAAGCGGACGCATCCAATGGTGCATGCCACTGAAGTAAAGCGTCTCCAGCCCGCCGCGGATAATGGTCTTCTTCAACTCTGCGAAGCTCCCCGACGCACGCCGTCACAACTTACTATCGCGGGGCTATATTGAGAAATCTTTGCAAAGCTGTGGCGAGAACCCCGCATTTCCGATGAACGGAAGCGAAGGTTGCACCATGACAGGAGCATCCCTATAGTCCGCGCCGTTCCGGTCGGGGCGTGGCGCAGCCCGGTTAGCGCACTTGTCTGGGGGACAAGGGGTCGTGGGTTCAAATCCCGCCGCCCCGACCAATAAAAGCCCCTCAAAAAAAGAACTTGTGCGCGTTTTGTCGAGCTAACGGGCAGCCCGAACGTTGATCAAAAACCACTGAAGATCGAGGCTTCTCGACAACCGGTCCCGGAATTTTTTCAAGCCGTTCGCGTACCCTTCCAGTCGTGCCATGATGGCATATGCATGACACGCTCACCCTGCTCTCAATTCTGTTCGGTGTGATCGCCAGCGGTTACGGCGTGCGGGCCGCCATGACCGAGATCAGGAACAGCCAAGACGACTTCGTGGACGATCTCAAAAAGCAGGGACGGCGCGCCAGCATCGCTGCGGTATTTGCGGCACTGTCGAGTGTTCTGATCGCGGTCGACCATTTCTCAAAATGAAGCGTTTCTGGCGGCCCGCCAATAGCGCGGTTCCGTGAGGAAACGCCGCCCTCGGCTCTCGCCCGGGCGGGTTCGAGTTATGCGCGCTTCAGCGTAACCTCGACCGGTGGCCCGCTTTTAATCGTCTGATACACGACGCAGTAGCGCTCGGTCAGCTTCAGCAATTGGTCGAGCTTTTCCTGCGACGCGTCTGTGGTGACGTCGAATCGCAAGCGAATTTGCGCAAAGCCGACCGGGGCATCCTTGGCGACGCCCAATGTGCCGCGGAAATCGAGGTCGCCCTCCGCGGACACCGTTGCCGTTCGCAATGGAATCTCAAGTGCCGTCGACACTGCCTTGAGCGTGACGCCGGCGCACGCAACCAATGCCTCCAAGAGCATGTCACCGGAACATAGCTCGAGCCCACTGCCTCCAGTGGCCGGATGAAGGCCGGCGATCGCGAGCGCGCGTCCCGTCTCCACCTTGCAGGCAATGTTCGCTTCATCGAGCGAACCTTTGGCTTTCAAGGTAATGAGGCCTGCCTTAGGGTCGTCTTTGTAGCGAGCCTTAATGGGAGCCTGCATCGCCCGCAATTCAGCAGCATCCATATTCAAGCTCCCTTCCATTTGGCCAATCGCCACTTCGGTGGCCGCTCTACTAGCTGCCAAAACATAAAAAGCCCAGAGCTCACACCTACAAATTTATTCTCGCGGCAGGGAATACCCGGCGGGTCGAAACTCGCCTACCACCATAGCGCCTGGCCAGCGCTGACCTTGACTTCCGGGCCACTCGCCGCCGCTGTCAGGTCCAGCGAACGATCAAGTGCCGCCAGCACCCGGCGCTTGATGTGATCAAAAGCCGCCGACTGACGATCGCGTGGCCGCGAGAGCGACGCTTCAATTTCTTCAAACATACGTCCTGGCCGGGGACGCATGACCATGATGCGGTCAGCGAGCACAATCGCTTCATCAACGTCGTGGGTAACGAGGACAAGGGTTGGCTTGAAATAGGACCAAAGATCCAGCAAGTGATCCTGCAAGCTGACCCTCGTGAATGCGTCAAGCGCGGAAAACGGTTCGTCGAGGAGCAAGACCTCTGGCCGCGGCACCAAAGCGCGTGCAATCGCAACGCGCTGCGCTTGACCACCAGACAATTCCCGCGGCCACATGCTTGCCTTGTCGAGGAGCCCGACGCGCGACAGGGCGGCGTTAACAAGTGCGTCCCGCTCGACTTCCGGACGATTTTCCAACCCGAAGCCAACATTCCGGGAAACCGTGAGCCACGGCAGTAAACGCGGCTCTTGAAAAACAATGCCGATCTTTTCGTGCGGCTTGGTGACGGGCTGACCGTCGAGCAGAACGCGACCTTGGCTTGGTGTATCTAGTCCGGAAATTGCCCGCAGGAGCGTCGACTTTCCGCAGCCCGAACCGCCGATAACGGCAACGATCTCGCCGGGCGCGACCGAAAAACTCACGTCATCAAGCGCGTGGACGCCGTTGGCGTAAGTCTTGCCGACGTGTTCAATGACGAGCACCGTCAGTTCCTTTCAGCAGGTGCATTGAAGCGATCTTCCCAGCGCAAAAACGGAGCAGAGACGCCGACAATGATCCAGTCGGTGACCTTGCCGATAACTGCAAACGCAACGATAGCGGCAACGATCTGCGCGGGCTTGCCGAGTTGTTGCCCGTCAACCAGGAGAAAGCCGAGCCCCTCGGATGCACCCATGAATTCCGCGGCAACCACAAACATCCAGCCCAGGCCAAGCCCGGAGCGCAATGCGATGACGTAAGACGGCAGCACGGCCGGCAGCAGGATACGACGAACCATTTGTGGTCCAGTCAGACGGAACACGCGGCCGACTTCGACGATCTTGCGATCGACGGACATCACCGCCCCCATGACTCCAAGATAGACCGGGAAGAACACGCCGACGGCGATCAGTGTAACCTTGGATGCTTCGAATATGCCCAGCCACAGAATAAAGAGGGGCACCCAGGCAATTGACGGGATTGCGCGCAGTGCCTGAAGACTTGGATCGATGACACGACGCACAAGAGCCGAATAGCCCGTGACAGCGCCAAGAAGTGTGCCGACGCCAACGCCGATCGCAAAGCCGGCAGCGACACGGGCCAAGGTTGTCAGGGCGTGGCTTTGTAGTTCACCCGTGCGCGCAAGTTCGGCGAATGTTGCATAAATTACCGAAGGCGGGGGCACCAGCCGCCCGCTGAAGAGCCCGGCACGCACGCAAATTTCCCACCCGAGAGCAAGCCCCAGTGGAAGCAAAAGACCCAGCGCGGGCCGACTCCAGCGTACAAGCCAATGCCTTCGCTGCCGAAGTCTTGGCTCCGCCAGTTCGTTCCCTACGCTCATTTGCAGAACAGACATCAAGATGCCCCTACAAGGCAACTCACCGCGTGATGGATAGACCGAGGAAAGAAGACCCGGCTACGGGTTTGCCTCGTGCCGGGTCGCAATGCTCAATTTGTTGCAGCCCCGAATTGCTCGTCGATGAGCTCATCGAGGGCTTTTTTCACATCAACGTCCGGCTTAATTACGCCGGCCTGCTGGAGTGCAACACCGGCCGCCAGAATGGTTTCGCGCTGGCGTGAGCCGATGCGGCCGTTCGAAAGATCGGTGCGCTCGCGCAACTGCTTTTCGACGACCGCTTTTGGCAATTTGGTCACGCCGATAAAGCTCGTCTCAACCTCATCCGGATGCTCAAGTGCGTATTTTCGTGCCGCTTCGTAGACAGCCAAGACCCGCTTGACCAAATTCGGTTGGGCCTTGGCGAAGTCCTCGCGCACGTTGAGGATACCGTAGGTGTTGGCATCGGCGTTCCGATAAAACAGCTTGGCTCCTTCTTCCACTTCCGCCGTCGCCATCATCGGATCGAGTCCCGCCCAGGCGTCCACGTCACCACGGCTTAATGCGGTCTTGCCGTCAGGGTGCTGGAGCAGGACGGGCTGAATGTCCTTTTCGCCCAGGCCGACGCCCAGCAACGCCCGGACCAGGAAGATATGCGGGTCGGTGCCACGCGTGACAGCGACGCGCTTACCCTTCAGATCCGCGACTGTCTTGATATCCGACTCTTTGCGTGTAACCAGCGCAGTCCATTCCGGCTTGGAGTAGACGTAGATCGATTTGATCGGGTTGCCATTGATCTTTGCGAGCAGCGCTGCCGAACCGGCGGTCGATCCGAAGTCGATCGAGCCCGCGTTGAGAAATTCCAGCGCTTTATTCGAGCCAGCTGACTGCACCCAGCGAATGGAAATATTGTCTTTCGCGAATTCTTTCTCGAGCCAGCCGCGCTCTTTAAGCAGGATGGAAACGGGATTGTAGGTCGCCCAATCAACGCGAATTTCGGTCGGCTGATCGGCGGCGAAGAGCGTGGCGGTCGGCAACGTGCCGACGAGAAGAGCGGATACGAACAAGGACCGTCGGGAAAACAATGTCATGGTGCAACCTCCAACTTTACTGCGACGACCCCCGCGTTTCCCGACGCGAATGGCCGTCATTGTGGAGGCGGGATCTTTGCCCCGCCGACAGCACCGGCGTGGGCTTTGCGATCCCCGCGCGTTAGCTGCATTTGTTAAGCGCCCGCAAGCGTCGTTGCTCAAATCGGCGCTATGTTTATTCTATAAAAGAGGGATAAACGGCGGTCAAAGGAATGTTTTACGCGCGTCTATTCGAAAATATAGAATATTATACTTCTCGCAAAGTTCGCGAGCTTGAGCCGTTCTCTTCCGGCCCGTCCGTGATTGCAGGTATCGACCGCAATGGCGGCCTCGATGCCGGACCTGACTATGCCGAAGTGAAGTGATGCCGCGTAACGCGGCTATTCAGGCGCATAAGCGCGCGCGCCGACGTCCACCTGTGCAGGAGCCGGCGCGGGCTGCTGTCCAGCATGTTGCTGTGGCTTCGCTGCCGGTCGTTTCGCGCGCATTCCGTGACGGTGGCGAACATTCGCTGGTTTCGCGGCTGGCGTAGCCCGAGGCGGCTCCGCAACAGGCGGCGCGCCCGCCTCTGGTTCTTTCGAGCTGATCGAACCGGTCGCCAACTGATTGTCGGCAGTTGTCGGTGCGTGCTGTTCCAGCGTCGCTTGTCGTTGCAGTAGCTCATCGAACTGTTGTTGAATCCGTTTCTGGTCGAGCAGCTGCTGGTTCGTCGTGCGGTCGAACTCCGTGCGCAAGTCGGCCACGCGTTTCTCGTAGCCGGCTTGCATTTCGGCCATCTGCTGGGTGTCGTCCTTGCGCAACGCAAAATAAGCGGCTGCGGCAATCGACCACAGCGTCGTGACGATGAGTACGGACCAGATGACGGGCCGGCGCCAGCCGGACCCTTGCGATGGGCGCGGCGTGCGACTTGGTTGACGACGGCGTGCTACCGAAGAAGACATCGACGCTCCCTGCCGGTTCGGCCATCTCAAGCGGTCGGCAAGCCGGACGTTCAATCGGATTATCCGATTCGGCATCGCTCGACTGCATTGCGATGTGGATAACGACAGATTTTTGAATGTCACATTCAGCCGGAACGGACACTGCTGCAGTGCGAACAACCGACGTACGTCGGTCGTAGCGTTGGCTTACGCCCAGGGCGGCATTGTCGCGAGACTGGTCGTCAGATCGGCGAGCTTGATACGGCCGTCGGGATTACCATCCTCATCCACGTCCACGCTCGACCATTCACCGGACTGCGCGAGGACTCTGACGTTGGCGTTTTTCGGCACGCGACTGTCAGCCTTGCAGCCGCCTGCGCCGCCTTCCAGCACCACCGCTGTTGCCCGGATCGCGAAGCGGCGTTGGTCGAAGATCTTCTGATTTCGGTCTTTGTCGACTTCCCCGGCGCCCCACGCACCGATGCTCGATACCCTCGGGTTCTGCAGATTGGTGTCGACGTCGAGACCCTCCGAACATCGGCCCTGCGGCCCGAACCAGCGGCGGTCAACCTGGTTCTGAAAGAGATGCCATTGTCCGCCGTTGTAGAAGTCGACGGTCTTCTCGTGGGAGCGCGATGCGGAAATCCAGTTATACGATACGAGCTTTTCTTCGCGGAGCATGCGGTTGACGAGCCCGTTGCCATACACACCGATGGCATAACGCGTGCCGATCGTCTGGTTCATGAAGCGGAAGTAGTCGAGAACGGCGTCCACCATGCTGTTGTTGGGCACGATATCGCCGCCGGCCGTCCGAACAGGTTGTCCCACGCCGTCGCATTTGCATTTGGTCACATTGAAATCGACGCCGAAATAGATCGCGGATCCCTCGGGCTGCCCGACCAGCTTTGCCTGCTCCAACGCGGCCTTTGCATCGGCAGCGACTTCCGCCTTTGCCGAACCGGTATCCTCCAGTCCCTTCATGAATTTCTCGGGAAGGTTATTGCGATACTGGTAGAGGGACAGGATCGAAAGACCATTTCTGATCAGGATTGTCGGCTCGCGCACGCCGTCGATCATGTTGCCGTCGGAAGCCATGATCTTCTCGCGCAGACCCGGCTGGGGCTTTCGCGCGTAGAACCGCACGACAACTTTCACATTCTGCGCTGCCAGCTTCGCCGCATACTTCGCGGCATTATGCGGCGTGTCGATGACGGCAACGCTTCCCGCGTCGTTCGGTTGCCCGAACGCCAAATTGCCTGGCACCAAAGCGCTGGCAAGCAGCCCTTTAGTGAATGTCCTTCGCGATAAGAGTGACATTGCCCCCTTGATCAGTTGTTGCCCCGACGCTCAGCCTTGCTGAGCCTTGATCTCGTTGAACTTGGCCAACGCACGATCAAATATATCATTGAACAGCCACATCGAATCGAGAATTTCGCGCATCGTGGCTGACGTTTTAGCCCGGTCAGTCTTACCGTAGGCAAACATGCTGTTGTTGCGCAGATATCCCATGATTCGTGGTTCGGAAATCCGGTAATTAACCAAGTTGCCGGAATTGAGCGCCGTCTTCGCCGGACTCGGAATGATCTGGATCAGTTCGAAGAATCTCATTTGATCGATCGGGTTCGGCAGGGCTTTCATGATCGCCGGAATGCGCGGGAAGAGATCCGCGTGCGCGTTCATCAGCCCGTTCCGCACGGCGGTCCAGTGATTGTACCGAGGGTCTGAATTGCCAACGCGCGCTTCTTCCTTGTCATCACGTGCGTTCAGTTTGGGATCAAGCGCAGCGATGGATTTCTTGATCGCTTCCCATTTTTTCTGGCCAATCTTGTCCTCGGACACTCCCGTCTGAAAACTTCCCTTGTATGCGTTCGAGCGCGCATTGCCGATATTTTGATGACCATCGGTCTCGGCATAGAAAACGGCGAGGCTGATGCGGCCTGCGACTTCGGCATGCGCCTGATCAAGGCCTTTGACCCGCGCAATCGCCGTGCCGAGATCGACAACGTCTTTGAATGGTGTATCGGATTTCTGCGCATTGGCAGGCGGCGCCTGCATGATGCCCTGAAGAGCCTTGTACTCGTCGATTAGCGGCTCGTTGGCGGCATCAAAATATGCCGGTGGAATTTTGTATTTGTTCGGCCTTCCGATTCTGGAGGGCATCACATCGGTCAGGTCTTTGTAAGCACCCATCATGGCAACGCGCGCAAGATAGAGCGCCTGCCCCGGCAAATCCGGCAGCTTTTGCTTCGCGTTGATCTGCGCGCGCCGCTCGGCGAGGATCGCTTTGAAATCCTGTACTGTCTTGTTGTAGGCGTCGAGCGCTTCCGACTGTGGCTTCGTGAGCGCTGTGCCCTGACCAGCCGCCAAGGAAACGAAGCTCAGATTGCCGACATCGAACGGGAGCGCGACCACATAGCCGAGCCCGCAAAGTCCGATTGCCGCCAGAAAACGGGAACGATTCGCAATCCGCACTAGCCCTCCTGCCGGTGCAAGAGAATCGAAACACGAATGTTAATGGGCCGCATGCTTAGATCAAGCGACCGCGTCGTGTAAGCGGACTTATCAGCGCACATACGAAGTTTCCATCGGCTGCAGAGGACATTCACGCGTGTCAGCGCCGGATACCTTCTCAGGTCTTTGGCATTTCTGTGACCCGCCTCACACGGTGAATGGATGGCGCGGGTTTCATTGCACTCTTTTTGAACGTGGCGGAAGAGAGAGGGAGTCGAACCCACCAAGGACCGACTCGCGGCCCCTCCCGGATTTGAAGTCCGGACGCCCCACCGGGGACGATTCTCTTCCTG
>Ga0207693_10004513_pt1 | contig 11770 bp, 8 predicted proteins | sample LARL81metaG_FD_184347 | JGI IMG/M metagenome (GOLD analysis project Ga0207693, IMG submission 184347) | Corn, switchgrass and miscanthus rhizosphere microbial communities from Kellogg Biological Station, Michigan, USA - LAR L8-1 metaG... | ecosystem: Host-associated > Plants > Roots >...
GAGGCCGGTGCGACCGCCTGGCAGGCACGCAACCACCTCACCGTCGGGGTGCTGTTCGACCGGCAGGGCCGCCACGACAAGGCACGGCGGCAGGCGGAGCGGGCGCTCAGCCTTTACCAGGACCTCGGGTACCGGGCGGGCGAGGCGCACGCGCTGGAGAACCTGGGCTGGCACCTGGCGATGCTCGGCGCTGGCCAGGCGGCGGTCGCGCACTGCCGGCGGGCGCTCGACCTGAACCGCGAGGTCGGCAACCCGATCGGCGAGGCCCATGCCTGGGATCATCTCGGCTACGCCATGCACCTGGTCGGCGACGACGCCGAGGCCATCGCCTGTTACCGCCGCGCGCTGAGGCTACTGCGGGAAGTCAGGGACCGGGCCGAGCAGGGCGGGGTGCTGGCCCGGCTCGGGGACATCTACTGCTCGGTCGGGAACAAGGCGATGGCCAAGGCCGTGTGGCGGCGGGCCCTGACGATACTGGAAGAGCTGCACGACCTCGGTGCCGACGAGGTCCGGTCCAGGCTGGGCGTCGCCCCTGGGCCGGCGGTGCCCAGCGTGTGCTGAGCCGGTACCGTCCCCGGCCCTGCTCGAGATCATGAAATGGTGCCGTTGGGGAACAAATCCCTGAGGGGTGCACAGATGGTCTGGGATCGGCGGCGTGTCGCGCTCACCGCGGTGGGGGCTGCCGTCGTGGCGGCACTGGCGGCGGGGGGCATCGCCTATGCCCTGCACCACCGCACGGCCGGCAAGCTCGCGTTGGCGCCGAAACCGGCCCCGGCACACTCGACGAAGCCGCCCACGGGCCCGCTGCTTTCCCCGTTCACCGGCAAGCCGGTTCACCGGCTCAAGCGGGTGCTCATCGTGAAGATCGGCAACACCTTCCCCGAGCGGCCTGCCACCGGGCTGGCCAGGGCAGACATCGTGTACCTGATCCCGGTCGAGGGCGGGCTGAGCCGGATCATGGCGGTCTTCTCCTCGCACTACCCGCGGGTGATCGGCCCGGTGCGCAGCGCCCGGCAGGACGACCTGCAACTGCTGCGCCAGTTCGGCCGTCCGGCGTTCGCCTGGTCCGGGGCGCAGCCACAGCTCGTGCCGGTGGTCGAGCACTCCAGGATCGTGGACCTGTACGCGGCGACCGCAAGCGGCTACTTCCGCACCGTTGACCGGGTTGAGCCGTACAACCTCTACGCCGACACCCGGACGCTGCTGAAACAGGCCCCGCACGCCAGCGTGGCCCGCAACATCGGGTTCCGGTTCGGCCCGCCGCCGCCCGGCGGTCACCGCCGCAGGGCGGAGTCGGTCTCCTACCCGGCCGCGTCGTTCCGGTTCCGGTGGTCACCCGCCAAGGGCCGCTGGCTGATCTGGATGGACGGCTCCCCGGCCATCAGCACCGCTGCCGGGCAGTTGTCCGCGCCCACGGTCGTCATCCAGCGTGTGGTCGTCGGCCTGTCCCGGTTCCTCGAACAGGGCCCGATGATGCCGCCGGACGCGGAGACCGTGGGCTCGGGCACCGCCACGGTGCTGCGCAACGGGGAGGCCTTCCAGGCGCGGTGGTCCCGCCCATCCGCCAACGGCGGCACCACGTTCACCACGCCCTCGGGCAAGCCGATGACGTTCGCCCGCGGCCCGGTCTGGATCGTGCTCGCCTACGGGCCCGGCTCGTCGAAGTGGCGGGGCGGCAAGCCGGTGCCGTGACGCACCGGGCATCCGGGGAGCGGCCGCGCGGGCTGGGCAATACTCGCGGCGTGGTGAGAGGATCGGGGGCGTGGTCTCAGCGGTGTCCCCAGCGCCGGGTGCCATCCGCCTGACCAGCACACGGGGGCGGTGGGTGCTCGCCGCTACCGTGCTCGGGTCCAGCATGGCGATGCTGGACGGCACCGTGGTCAACGTGGCCCTGCCCACCATTGGCAAGAGCCTGCACACCGGCCTGGCCGGCCTGCAGTGGACGATCACCGCCTACACGCTCACCCTGGCCGGGCTGATCCTGCTCGGCGGCGCGCTCGGCGACCGGCTCGGCCGGCGCCGCGTGTTCGTGATCGGGGTGATCTGGTTCGCGCTGGCCTCGGCGCTGTGCGGCCTGGCCCCCGACATCGGCGTGCTCATCGGCGCGCGGGCGCTGCAGGGCATCGGCGGTGCGCTGCTCACCCCCGGTTCGCTGGCGATCATCCAGGCGTCGTTCGCACCCGACGACCGGCCCAGGGCCATCGGCGCCTGGTCCGGCCTGGGCGGGGTGGCCGGCGCGGTCGGCCCGTTCCTGGGCGGCTGGCTCATCGACTCGGTCGGCTGGCGGTGGATCTTCCTGCTCAACCTGCCGCTGGCCGCCGTGGTGGTGGCCGTCTCGGTGCGCCACGTGCCGGAGACCAGGGACCCTACCAGCCACGGTCGGTTCGACTGGGCCGGGGCGATACTCGCGGCGCTTGCGCTGGCCGGGATCACCGACGCGCTCATCGAGGCGCCCGTGCACGGCTGGGCCCGGGCGGCGCTGACCGGGGGCGCCGGGATCCTCGCCGGCGTCGGTTTCGTGCTCCTGGAACGCCACCGAAGCCGCGCCGAGCACGGCGTGCCGCCCATGCTCCCGCTGGACGTGTTCGCCTCCCGCCAGTTCAATGCGGTGAACGTGGTGACCTTCGTGATCTACGGCGCGCTCGGCGGGACCATCTTCCTGCTGGTGCTCCAGCTCCAGGTGGTCTCCGGCTACTCGGCGCTGGCCGCGGGCATCTCGCTGCTGCCGCTGACCCTGCTGATGCTGGTGCTGTCGTCCAGGGCGGGCGCGCTGGCGCAGCGCATCGGCCCACGCTGGCTCATGACCACTGGCTGTCTGCTGTGCGCTGCGGGTCTGCTCCTGGCGGTCAGAATTGGACGTAACGCTAACTACGTCACTGATGTGCTGCCTACGGTCACGTTGTTCGGGCTCGGCCTGTCCGCGACTGTTGCCCCGCTGACGGCCACCGTGCTGGCCAGCGCCGACGTGCGCCATGCCGGCGTGGCCAGCGGCGTCAACAACGCGGTAGCCCGGGCCGCGGGCCTGTTCGCCGTGGCCGGGCTGCCGCTGGCCGTGGGCCTGACCGGCGCGGCGTACCGGGTGCCCGCCTTGATGAGCCCGGCGTTCCGGATGGCTATGGTCATCTGCGCGGGCCTGCTGGTCCTGGCCGCCGTGCTGTCCGCGCTGACGATCGACAACGACGTGCTGCGCCCCGAGCCGGAGCATCCGGTGGCCCAGCCGGAGTGCCTGACCTGCCTCCCGATCGGTGCGCCGCCGCTAGAACCGGGAAACCGAGTCGAGGCTCCCGCGCAGGGCCACTAAGCTCGGTTTCCGCCCCCCGCCCCGTTACCTGCGGCGGGACATCCCGATCCCACGACGAGAAAGCCCGCAAGATGCGCTGGTCACAGATGCACATCCCGACCCTGCGAGAGGACCCGGCGGACGCCGGAGCGCCGAGCCATCGGCTGCTGGTCCGCGCCGGGTATATCCGGCAGCTCCACGCGGGCCACTATTCACTGCTGCCGCTCGCGGTGCGGGTGCGGGCCAAGGTGATCGACATCATCCGGGAGGAGATGAACCGGATCGGCGCCCAGGAACTCCTGGTGCCCACCATGCACCCGAAGGAGGTCTGGGAGCGCAGCGGCCGCACCGAGACCATGGCCGACGTGATGTTCATGCTGACCGACCACAAGGGCGCCGAGATCGTGCTCGCGGTGACGAACGAGGAGATCTTCACCCTCCTCGCCCAGGAGCTGAACTCGCACAAGCAACTGCCCCAGGCGTGGTACCAGTTCCAGACCAAGTTCAGGGACGAGGCGCGGCCCCGGGCCGGGCTGCTGAGGGTGCGGGAGTTCACCATGAAGGACTCCTACAGCTTCGACCTGGAGCCGGCCGGGCTGGACGTCTCCTTCGACCGGCACCGCGGCGCCTACCTGGAGATCTTCGCGCGGCTCTCCCTCCCGGTGATCCCGGTGGAGGCGTCCAGCGGCGCGATGGGCGGCAAGGACTCGACCGAGTTCATGTCGCCGTCCGACATCGGTGAGGACCTGGTCGCGCACTGCCCCGCGTGCAACTACGCCGCGAACGTGGAAAAAGCCACGTCCCGGCTCGACGAGGTGGCCGACGGACCAGGGCTGCCGGCCCCGGAGCGGTTCGGCACCCCCGGCGTGCGCACCATCGAGGACCTGGTGACCGGGTACGACGCCCCGGCGAACCGGCAGATCAAGACCCTGGTCTACGTGCTGGACGGCAAGCTGACGCTGGTGCTGATGCGCGGCGACCACGCGCTCAACGACCAGAAGCTGGCCGACGCCACCGGCGCCGTGGAGATCCGCCCGGCCCACCCCGACGAGATCAAGGAGGCTCTCGGCGCGCTGCCCGGCAGCCTCGGCGCGGTCGGCGTGACGAACCTCCCCGTGCTCGCCGACGAGGCGCTGCGCGGCCGCCGCGACATGGTCACCGGGGCCAACACCGATGACTTCCACCTGCGCGGGGTGGACGTCGCCAGGGACATCAGCGTCGGGTCCTGGGCCGACCTGCGGGAGGTGGCCGCCGGGGAGCCGTGCGTCCGATGCGGCGAGCCGCTGGAGATCGTGCCGACCATCGAGGTCGGGCACATCTTCAAGCTCGGCTACAAGTTCACCAAGGCGTTCGGGATCACCGTGCTTGACGCCTCCGGTGCGCGGGTGCATCCCATCATGGGCTGCTACGGCATCGGTGTGGAGCGGGCGATGGCCGCCATCGTCGAGCGCCACCACGACGACCGCGGCATCGTGTGGCCGGTGGCCGTGGCACCGTTCACCGTGGTCGTGACCGTGGCCCAGTCCGAGGACCCCGAGACCGCCAAGGCCGGCGACTCGGTGTACGAGCAGCTTGCCGCGGCGGGCATCGAGGTCATCATCGACGACCGCGCCGAACGCGCCGGGGTGAAGTTCCGCGACGCCGAACTCACCGGGATCCCGTTCCGGGTGACCGTGGGCAAGCGCGGCCTGGCCGACGGCACGGTCGAGGTCACCACGCGCGCCACCGGTGAGACCGTCAAGGTCGCCCTCGGCGACGTCGTGGCGCACCTGCGCGACGCTCTCGCGCCCTGACCCGCCCAGGCACGACCGCCGCCACCGCCCCGGCATCATGATCGTGGGCGATCGCTGGGTCTAGCACGCCAGTGATCGCCCACAGTCATGACGGCCAGCGGGTCAGCGCTGGCCGTCGCAGACCGCGCGGTCGGGCCGCTCCCGCTGCCTGGCCTGCCGCCGGGTGACCAGCACGCTGGCCAGGGCGGTGGTGCCGAGCACCAGGACGATGATTGCCAGCGACAGCCAGGGGCCGACGTGCGGCACCGGGACCGGCCCGAGGCTGGTCACGCCGGAGCCGTGCAGCGCATCGGCGAACAGCTTGGCGCCGATGAACGCGAGCACCACGGACAGGCCCGCCTGCAGGTAGACCAGCCGCGCCAGCAGCGCGGCCACCAGGAAGTACAGGTGCCGCAGGCCGAGCAGAGCGAACACGTTCGCGCTGAACACCAGGAACGGATCACGGGTCAGACCGAACACGGCCGGGATGGAGTCGACCGCGAATATGAGGTCGGCGACCCCGAGCGCGACCACGACCGCGAGCATCCCGGCGCTGCCGCGCCGGGTCAGCCGCGCCGCGATGCGCCCCGCCGCTCCGGGCGGGGGTTCGGTCACGGGTACCGGTTCCCCGGCCGCGTTCTCAGGCGACTCGCCGGATTGCGGGAACTCGCCGGGGACGTGATCCGCGCTGGTTCCGGCGGGCAGTGGTGCCTCTTGAGGGTGCCGGGCTATCTGGGCCGCCGTATAGAGGAGAAACAGGCCGAACAGATATTCCAGCCAGCCGAACCTGTGCAGCGCGGCCGCGCCGAGCCCGATGACGACGCCGCGCAGCACCACGGCGATACCGATGCCGGCGAGCACCACGCGGCCGCGGAGCCGGCTAGGCACCCGGAACCAGCTGATCAGGACGACGAAGACCAGCAGGTTGTCCATGGACAGGCTGTACTCGGTCAGCCAGCCGGCGAAGAACTGCCCGGCAGGCACGCTTCCCGAGGTGATGGCCAGCATCGCGCCGAAGCACACCGCCAGCAGCACGGTGGCCAGCGTCCACCAGGCCGCCTCCGACATGCTGGGCGGGCGGTCCCGGCGGATGCTCGCCAGCAGGTCAGCGCCGAGCAGCACGACAAGGGCGGCGATAAGCGCCGCCCAGCCCCAGACAGGGACCTGAAGGAATGCCATGGCTATCCGATGGCCCTCACTGGCTTGTCGTCCGGCTCTCCTGTCTGTGGCCGTTGTCTATCGGTCTGGGGCGCCCTTCGCGGGCGGCATTATCTGCCAGCCCGGCCCGGGCACCATCGAGGTGCCCAGGTCCGGGCGCGGCCAGGCCGGCCGGGATGAGCAGTGCCCCGGTTGACTGCCCCGTCCGGCTGGCGACCTGAGCGGCGCGGACGCGGCGTCGGGGGTCCCTTGACAGATGACCGTCATGGTGACCTCCCGTCCACTGTCGGCCCGCTCCGGCTCATACTTAACTATTGCTTGCCGATCGCATAAGGTCTTCGTGACTCACCGGCTAAGAATTACCCCGCTATCTTGCCGACGACCGGCAAAGTTGGGAACCGACGAGAACGTAGCCGGGGAGGGCCTTGCCAGGCCTGGGGCAGGCGTGCCTGGCTGGAAGGCGGTGCCTGGAGTGACTCCGCGCGGCGGTGGCCCGGACTTGGCTGCGATCACCCGCGCCGCGAGCCGGGAGGCGGGCGGGGTGCCGCCCGGGCTGCTCGGCGACTACCTGCCCGCCGTCCTGGACGCGTTCAGCAGCGGGCGCCGCCTGACCGCCGCGGAACTGGCCGGGTACGCCCGGTCCGGGGAGCAGGCGGCGGAGGGCGGGGTCGCCCTGGGCGGCCTGGTCGACCTGTATCTGTCGGCCACCTGGCGGCTGTGGCGCGAACTGCCCGCCGACGGCTACTCACCCGCGGTGCTGCGGGGCGCCGTGCTGGCCGTGCTGCACGCCGCGGACGACGCGGTGGCGGCCGCCGCGGGCGGGTTCGAGCGGGCGTACCTGTCGGTGGCCCGCCGCGAGGAGGCGGAGCGCCGGGAGTTCTTCGAGGACCTGCTGTCCGGCCGTGGCGGCGTGGCCGACCTGCTGGCCAGGGGAGAGCGGCTCGGACTGCGCCTGGCCGGCCCGCACCAGGTGATGGTGGTGGGCTCCGCCGACGGCGGCGGCCTGAGCCTGGCCGGCATTCACATCGACAGCGTGGTCGCCGAGGCCGCGGCGCCGTCCTCCTCGCTGGTGGTGAGCCGCCGCGGTCGGCTGGTGGTGATCGTGGGCACGGCCGGGGACGACGAGGCGGCCGGGGTGGCCCGGGCCCTGGCCGCCGCGCTGGCCAGGCAGGCGGCCGGCCGTGCCGGTGCCCGCGAGCCCGGCCGGGCAGGGCCGCCGCCCTGGCGGATCGCCCTCGGGCGGCCCTATCCGGGGCCGAGTGGCGTGGTGCGCTCCTATGACGAGGCGACCGACGCCCTGGACGCGGCCCAGCGCGTGGGCCTGGCCGATGAGGTGGTCAGGGCCGCGGACCTGCTTATCTACCAAGTGCTGCTGCGCGACCGTGCGGCCATCACCGACCTGGTGCAGACCCTGCTCACCCCGCTGGCGCGGGCCCGCGGTGGCGCCGCGCCGCTGCTGGCCACGCTGGACGCCTACTACGCCAGGGGCGGTGTCGCGGCCGCGGCCGCGCGGGACCTGCACCTGTCGGTGCGGACCGTCACCTACCGGCTGGCCCGGGTCAAGGAACTGACCGGGCGCGACCCGTCCCGGCCCGCGGACGCGCTCGCGCTCCAGGTCGCGGTGATCGGTGCCAGGATGCTCGACTGGCCCGCCACCCGTCTGGAGCGCGAGTGAGGTGGGCCGCCCCCCACGGCCGGCGGGGTCTGGGTCAGGGCATGCCCTTACAGAACGTGATGTCCCCGGGGGCCACCTCAGGAAGTGGCGGCCTGCTCCCCGGCGATGCTGGCGCGCACCTCGTCCATGTCCACCTCGCGCGCCTTGGCGATCAGGTCTTCCAGCACGGACTCGGGGATCGCGCCGGGCTGGGCGTAGAGGATCACCTTGTCGCGGATGATCATCAGGGTGGGGATCGACGTGATCCCGAAGGACGCGGCGAGCGCCTGCTGGGCCTCGGTGTCGACCTTGCCGAACACCGCATCGGGGTGCTGCTCTGACACGCGCTCGAAGACGGGGCCGAACATCCGGCAGGGACCGCACCATGACGCCCAGAAGTCGACCAGGGCCAGATCGGCGTCACCGATCACGGTCCCGAAGTTCTCGGCGGTCACCTCGACCGTCGCCATGGTTCCTCCCAGGGGTAGCGGGGTTCAACCTCAATACGGCTGTGGGGTATGGAACCGTGCCGGGCCCGTGGTCATTCCCGCGGCCATGACCTGCTGATCCGCGTCGAGAGTAGCCGCGCGATGATCACGGAATGATGCGCTGGTCTTGACTCAGCATTGCTCCGGCAAAGGATCTCCAGCCGATCGCCCACCGGGCCGCCCGGCGCGGATACCGTCTGCGCAACCTGACATGCCGGGAGCGCGGATGCGTCACCAGTCGGCAGGGGGCCGCCGCCGCAGGCACGGCTCTCCGGACGGCCAGCCACGGGGCGGTTACCGTCGGCGCCGCAGCGGCCTGCGGCAGGCCGCCTACGGCTGCGGCGCCTTCCTGACCGTGATCGTGGTCGTGGCCAGCCTCGGCGCGTACCTGGTCTACCGGCACCTGACCGGCAACATCAAGGTCGTCAGCGTCGGCGGGCTTACCCACCGGTCCGTCTACGGCGCGCAGAACATCCTGCTGCTCGGGTCGCAGACCAGGAAGGGCCAGGGCAAGGGCTTCGGCAGCAACCCGAGCCTGAACACCAGCAACTCCGACAACCTGCTGCTCGTCCACCTCGACCCGGCGCACGCGCACGCCCTGATCGTGTCCATCCCGCGGGACACCATCGTGTACGAGCCTGGCTGCAAGGCCAGGCCGACCATCGGCACGGGCATCTGGGGGCCCTACCAGGCCGCGATCATCGACGGCGCCATGAACATCGGCGGCCCGTCGTGTGCGGTGAAGACGGTGCGTGACCTCACCGGCGTCAAGCTCGATCACTTCGTGATGTTCGACTTCAACTCCTTCCGTGCGATGGTGGACGCGATCGGCGGGGTCGAGGTCTGTGTGCCGCCCGGCGGCTACCGGGACCGGTGGTCGGGGCTGCGCCTGCCGGGCGGCAAGCACCTGCTCAGCTATGACCAGGCGCTGGCCTACGTACGCACCAGGCACGGTGTGACGGCCGAGGGGGACGCCGGCGGTGACCTGCCGCGGATAGAACTGCAGCAGGCGTTCATCTCCTCGGTCATCCAGAAGGTGAACAGCCAGGGCATCCTGAGCAACTCGCTGCAGCTACTGAAGATCGCCGATACCGCCACCAAGGCGCTCACCGTGGACCAGGGCCTCGACTCGGTCGGCAAGCTGGTGGGGCTGGCCAGGAGCCTGGTGCACCTGAGCGCCAAGCACGTCACGCTGGTCACGATGCCGACGGTGCCGGATCAGGCCGAGCCGGGCAGGCTGCTGCCCGAGCAACCGCAGGCCGACGTGATCTTCCAGATGCTCTCCGGCGGGCAGCAGTGGCACAGTGGCCTGCCCACGCTGCCGCCCGGGAAGGTGCAGGTGAAGGTGCTGAACGGTACCGGCATCGGTGGGCTCGCCGGCCGGACCGCCGCCCGCCTGCGCAAGCTGGGCTACGACGTGACCGGCGTGACCAACGCGGCACCGACCAGCACCACGACCGTGACCTACTCGGGGACCGCGCAGGCCGACAGCGCCTACACCCTGATGACGTCGCTCAAGGCCAGCCCCGCCGCGCAGAACCTGCTGGCCGAGCCGGCCCCGCAGACCGGCACGGCCGGCCCGGTCACCCTGATCCTCGGGTCCGATTTCGCCGGCGTGAAACCGCCGGCCGCGCCGCCGGCCGCCCGGCCCGGCCACGGCAAGCCCCACAAGGCCGTCGGCAGCGGTAACGGCGGCTATGGCAGTCCCACGTTCGTGCAGAGCCGCAACGCCGGGTCCAGCATCTGCTCTGGCCTGCCCGCCGCGGTCAACTCCGGCAGCCCGCCCTGACCCTCACCCGCATGATCTTGTGATTCTGTTCATGCATACGATGAACAAATTCACTGGTTCATGGTCCTCAGCCAGCGAGGTTCGCTGAGGCCACAGATCCGGTAGCGCGAGCAGGGGGCACGGGTGCCGCGGCCATGATCTGCGTCCTAGGGGATGCGCATCTCGACGTGATCGTCTCGCTGGCCGGGCCGGTCGAGCCGGAGACCGACACCCCGGCCGTCACCTCCGTGGGCGCTGGCGGGCAGGCGGCGAACGTGGCGGCGTGGATCACCGCGCTGGGCGGCCGGGCCCGACTGATCGCGGCGCAGGCGGCCGACCCGGCGGGCCGCATGGTGGCGGAGGAACTCGCCCGCCGCGGTGTGGAACTCGCCGGGCCCGTCCTGCCGGGGCGGACCGGCGTGGTCGTCTCGCTCTCCGACCGGGGCCGGTCCCGGTCCATGCTGACCGACCGGGGCGTGGGCCCTGAACTGGCCGCCGGTCAGCTCATGGACGCCTGGTTCGACGGCTGCACCCGGCTGCACCTGCCCGGCTACAGCCTGCTGCGCGAACCGGTCCAGGGGGCAGCCCTGGCCGCGGCGCGGCGGCTGCCGCGGCCGAGCGTGGATCTCTCCTCCACGGCGGCGCTGCGAGACTATGGCGTGGGCCGCTTCCGCTCGCTGCTTGCCGGGCTGCGGCCGCGGGTCGTGTTCGGCACGGAGGAAGAGGCGGACCTGGTGGGGGAGGTGCCCGGTAGCGAGATGGTTGTCAAGCTGGGAGCGCGTGGTGTCCGGGCCGGCGGGGTCGTCCACCCCGCTCAGCAGGTGCGCGCGGTGGACGCGACCGGCGCCGGTGACGCGTTCGCGGCGGGCTACCTGCTCGGCGGGATCCGCCTGGGGCTGGACGCGGCCGCCCGTGCCGTCACCCGGATGGGGGCGATGCCGTGAGGGCGGCGCCGCGCCCGGGCCAGCCACGGGCCGGGTGCGCCGGAGGGAGGGGCCACGGCCCGGTGACGAAGGAACCGGGCCGTAGGCCATCGGGGGGTTCCGGGGGGTCGCTCCCCCGGGCTAGCAGGGGAGTCGCGCGATGACGTTCACACCGGTGCTGGCCGAGGAGGTCGCCGCCACGCTGGCCGGCGGTGGGCCGGTGGTCGCGCTGGAGACCACGCTGGTCTCCCACGGTTTCCCCGGCCGCCAGGGCCTGGAGGTGGCCCTGGCATCGGAGGCGCGGGTGCGCGCGGGCGGCGCGGTCCCCGCCACCGTGGGCGTGGTGGACGGCGCCGTCCGGGTCGGGCTGACCGAGGAGGAGCTGGAGCGGTTCGCGGCCGCGGGGGAGTCCGCCCGCAAGGTGGGCGCCCGTGACCTGGCCGCCTGCGTGGTGCAGGGCGCTCTCGGTGCGACCACGGTCGGCGGGACCCTGGCGGTGTGCCGGGCCACCGGCATCCACTTCATGGGGACCGGCGGCACCGGGGGCGTGCACCGGGGGTTCGCCCAGAGCCTGGACATCTCCAGCGACCTGCCGCAACTCGCGCGCACCGCGGCGATGGTGGTGTCCTCCGGCGCCAAGTCGATCCTGGACGTTCCGGCCACCGCGGAACTGCTGGAGACCCTGGGGGTCCCGGTGCTCGGCTGGCGGACGCCCACGCTGCCGCTG
>Ga0207693_10004514_pt1 | contig 11767 bp, 14 predicted proteins | sample LARL81metaG_FD_184347 | JGI IMG/M metagenome (GOLD analysis project Ga0207693, IMG submission 184347) | Corn, switchgrass and miscanthus rhizosphere microbial communities from Kellogg Biological Station, Michigan, USA - LAR L8-1 metaG... | ecosystem: Host-associated > Plants > Roots >...
TGCAAAGTGGGGTCGTCTCGCGGCAGGATAGGACATGCACAAAAGAGTGCCGCCGATCTGCTGACCGGCACGCATCTTTGTGTTATCACTTGCGTGGATCACCATTTTTGCCAATCTGCCGCTACGCGGACCTGACGAGATAGTTGCGCGGGCGGTGCCATCAACGGTCGCGGTGTCGCGCGTCACCAGCAAACGGGGGCCATCGTGGGCACATGGTCGATCGAGGTCCTTTTCGCATCGGCTCTCAGTCTGGCCTCGGTGGGTGCCGTGCAAGCCGGTGAACTTCAGGTCATAGCCGGGGGCGGCATCGCCGGGCCGTTGAGCGAGATCGCCGCTCAATTCGAGCGCGCGTCCGGTCATAAACTCATTATTCGCTACGGCACGGCACCGCAGCTCATCAAAATGGCCACCGGCGTCGCTCCGTTCGATCTCGGCATCGTGCCGCAGGACGTTTGGAAAGATGCTGCGGCGCGGGCCAAAGTCGCGCCTGGGCCGACGCCCGATGTCGCGAGGGTGGGACTCGGTGTCGCGGTGCGCGCCGGCGCGCCTAAGCCTGACATCAGCACGCCGGAAAAGCTCAAGCAGACGTTGCTGAAAGCGCAGTCGATTGCCTCGATACCGGCGAGCGCCACCGGCGCTCAGCTGGCCGAGGTGTACGAACGGCTCGGCATTGCCGAGGAGATGAAGGCGAAGACAAAGGCGCAGCCCGCGCCCAAGCAGATCGCCGAGGCGGTCGGCAACGGCGAAGCCGAGCTCGCCGTCTTTACCATCAACGTCCTGACCGATCCCCGCTTGAACATCGTGGGGCCGTTTCCAGCGGACGTGCAGCGCGAAGTGATCTACGCCGCGGGGATCGCTGCCAACAGCAAGGAACCGGAACTGGCGAAGGCGTTCCTTGCTTACCTGATGAGTCCGCCGGCCGTCGCCGTGATCAAGGCCAACGGAATGAACCCGGGCTGAGACGACGAGTGCGCAGCCGCTTGAGATTGCGGCAGCGACGGTGTGGTCCCCAGAATTTCAAGCCGCTATCCAAAAATTACAAGTCATTGTCAAAAAAAATGCAGTAAGCTCAAACGTCTCAGTGTCCGATAACTAGGCACTGCCCATGACTGAGCTGCGGCTGATGTCGCGAGTGCCTTAGCGAACGAGAGCAGTCTGCGTGGTGGTTGTCCAACTTGCCTCTAACGGGGAGTGAGCGACCCCATAACGCTTGGGGCGACAGGCACGAAGCCAGGTTTACGAGCACCTCGAAACGGTCGTGGATCGATTTGAAGATGTTGCCGCACGAGTCAGCTTGCTGGAGCCGCAGTCCTGAACGCATAGCCAATTCAGAAGCGGCCCGCATCGGTTCCGGTCACTCGTCCTCCTACACGATTTAGTTCGAGCGAGGCGCTCATGCTAGGCTGGTTTCGGGCCTTGATGCCAAAAGAGGAACGATTCTTCGATCTCTTCACTCGCCATGCTGAAGTCACGCTCGCTGCCGCTCGTGCACTTAGGGGATTGCTGAGGGGAGATGATGATGTGCTCCGCTGCTGCCAAGAGATAACAAAACGCGAGAACGAAGCAGATGAGATAACACGGGAGGTGATGACCGCGCTGCGAAAGACGTTCATAACCCCCCTCGACCGCGGCGACATCAAAGACCTGATAACATCGATGGACGATTCAATTGACCAAATGAACCAGACCGCCAAGGTCATTACCTTGTTCGAGCTGCGCAGTTTTGAGGGACACATGCAAGAAATGGGCGACATCATCGTTCAAGCAGCTCAGCTGATGATGGATGCAGTTCCGCTTTTGAGTTCGCTCGGTCGGCACTCCGCCCGTCTAAATAGCTTGACCGAAGAGATGATACGCCTCGAAGAGCAGGCGGATCAGCTTCATGATCGGGGCCGAAAGCAGCTCTTCCTAGATGAAAAAGACGCTATCGCGTTTGTTATCGGCACCGAGGTTTACGAGCACCTCGAAACGGTCGTGGATCGATTTGAGGATGTTGCGAACGAGATCAGCGCCATCGTCATCGAGAATGTGTAGAGCTCGAGTTTGGGCTCCCAATGGATGCCACGCTCAGCTCACTGGCTCTCCTCGCGCTGATTTCGGTCGCGCTGATCTTCGACTTCTTGAATGGCCTGCACGATGCCGCCAATTCGATCGCGACGGTGGTCTCGACCCGCGTGTTGCGCCCACAATATGCAGTGATGTGGGCCGCCTTCTTTAATTTCATCGCCTTCTTATTCTTCGGCCTCCATGTCGCCCAAACCGTGGGAACTGGAATCGTAGCCGCCGACGTGGTCGATGCGGCGGTGATATTCGGCGCGCTGATGGGCGCCATCTGTTGGAATTTGATTACGTGGTGGCTGGGAATTCCCTCGAGCAGCTCACACGCGTTGATAGGCGGGCTGGCCGGCGCCGCCGTTACCAAGGCAGGGCTGGGCTCGATCGTGTGGAGTGGTCTCGGCATAACCGCCGCCGCCATTGTTTTTTCCCCCTTGCTCGGCTTTTTCCTTGCCGTGCTCCTTGTGCTTACGGTCTCGTGGGTGTTCGTCCGAGCGAGCCCCCCGGCCGTGGACAATACCTTCCGCTCCCTGCAATTCGTCTCGGCGTCGCTCTACTCGCTGGGGCATGGCGGCAATGACGCGCAGAAGACAATGGGCATCATCGCAGTGTTGCTCTACTCGCAAGGATTGTTGGGTCCGACTTTTCACATCCCGCTTTGGATCATCCTGAGCTGCCAAGCGGCAATGGCACTGGGAACGTTGGTCGGTGGCTGGCGCATCGTGCATACACTGGGATCAAGAATCACCCGGCTGCATCCCGTGCAAGGCTTCTGTGCCGAGGCTGGCGGCGCAATCACGCTGTTTTTGGCCACCTACTTCGGGATCCCGGTCTCCACGACCCACACGATCACTGGAGCGATTATCGGCGTAGGTGCTGCCCGCAAGACCGCCGCTGTGCGTTGGAACGTGGCCGGCGACGTGATCCTGGCTTGGATCGTGACGCTGCCGGCGGCGGCACTGCTCGGGGCCGCGTTTTATGAGCTCTATAGACTTCTTTCCTGACGCGGCTCGGCGGAGTAACTTTGCCGAGTGTTGCGTGATAAAGGAACGCTCAAGGCAGCGTTCAGTAGAGTCCAGCGTTGATGAGTAACTCGAGTAAGATTACCGCTGCGAAGCGGGTTCAGTACGGCGCCTTGCCCTACCGACTGAGCGCGGGCTTGCGACCGCAGTTCATGCTTATCACCTCACGCGACACCCGACGTTGGATCATTCCGAAGGGCTGGCCGAAAAAGGGCAAGTCGCCCCGGTATTCGGCTGCGCGTGAAGCTTTCGAAGAGGCTGGGGTTGTCGGCGCGGTTGCCAAGCGCGCCGTTGGCTCGTTCTCATATGAAAAGCGAATGAGGAATGGAGGCGTTGTCGTCTGTGAAGTGCTCGTCTTTCCGCTGGAAGTCAGGCGCCAGAATAAACAATGGCCGGAAAAACAGGAACGCGTTGTGAAGTGGCTCTCTGCCTCGCAGGCGGCGGAAAAGGTAACGGAACCGATGCTGAGCGAGATCATACGTCGCTTGGCGCGAAGATATCGTTGACGCAGGTCTCGCGGCAGAGCATCCGCTCCGAGCGGATAATCACCGCCCCGTGTCCGCTTTCGGCAAAACCGGACATTGAGCCGACGTAGGGCGAATGACCGAGTTTGACCCAACTCGGAGATCGACCCCGAGCGGGCTTAGGCGCACCGGGCACTTCGATTCAGAACAATTTAGGCCTGCCCCAAAGGCGTGCTGAGCAGGGCCCCGACCATTACGATCTTACGCTGCTCCAGAGGGCGTCTATATTGTCACTGATGGAGGCGCGATGGGTACGCTCGTTCTCCTCGACCTGATGGGCGGGGTCGCCTTGCTGCTTTGGGGCCTGCACATGGTCCAAAGCGGGATCATGCGGGCATTCGGCCCCGATCTGCGTCGGATTCTCTCGAGAGCACTCTGCAATCGCGTCGCAGCGTTCGGAGCGGGGCTGGGATTGACTGCGCTCCTACAGAGCAGCACGGCGACGGGTCTGATGACGGCTTCCTTTGCGGCCGAGGGAGCGGTGGGTCTGGTGCCAGCATTGGCCATCATGCTCGGCGCGAATGTCGGGACAACCCTGATCGTTCAGGTCTTGTCGTTCAACATCGCGGCGGTGGCACCCGTGCTTTTCGTCGTCGGCCTCGTGGCATTCCGTGCCGGGGCGCAAAGCCGGATCAAGGACTGGGGCCGCGTAGCCATTGGCCTGGGATTGATGCTGCTCGCGTTGCACATATTGATTGACAGCTTGGCCCCGGCCGAAGACGCGCCCGCCGTGCGGGCCTTGCTCCAATCTATTACAGGAGACCCGATCCTGTGCATCGTCATCGCGGCGGCCCTGACCTGGGCGGCGCATTCAAGCGTAGCGACAGTGTTGCTGATCATGTCGCTCGCATACTCAAATTTCATCACCCCGGCGGCGGCAATGGCATTGGTTCTGGGGGCGAACTTCGGGAGCGCCATCAATCCGTTTTTCGAGGGCGGGCGGCGAGGCGACCCTGCCAGCTACCGACTGCCGGCTGGCAACCTGCTGAACAGGCTGGCCGGGATCGTCCTGGTGACACCATTCCTGCCAATAATCGCCGCGAAGTTTTCGGCCATACAGCCCGATATGGGAAAAATGACCGCTGAGTTTCACATCGCATTCAATCTGGCACTCGCCATCATTTTCCTGCCGCTCCTCGATCCGCTCGCCTGGGTGCTGAGCAAGATGTTCCCCCCGCGCGCGCAACCGGAGGATCAATCCGCTCCGAAATACCTCGACGACAATGAGCTTGAAACTCCCGCGCTCGCGCTCGCAGATGCGGCTCGTGAGACGTTGCGAATGGCTGATACCGTCGAGGTGATGCTTCGAGAGGTCATGAGCGCGCTCATGTCGAACGATCGCATGACCGTGGTCGAGGTCTCACGGATGGACAACACCGTGGATCGGCTGGACGAAGCGATCAAACTTTACATCACCAAGCTTACGCGCGGCAGCCTTGACGACCGCGAGGGACGCCGCGCCATGGAGATCATCTCCTTTGCCATCAACTTGGAACACGCGGGCGATATTATCGACAAGAACCTGTGCGAGGTTGCGACCAAGAAGATCAAACGCAGGCTCCAGTTTTCGGTCGAGGGCGCGAGCGAGCTCGTCGATCTTCACAAGCGTGTGCTCGAAAGCCTCAAGATAGCATTGGCCGTATTCATGTCCGGAGATGTGGCGCAGGCCCGCAAGCTGATTGCCGAAAAGGCGGAGCTACGCAATGCCGCCTTGGCGGCGGCCGACCGGCACCTAGAACGCCTGCGCGAAGGTCGACCTGAAACCCTGGAAACGACTTCACTTCACATCGACGTACTGCGGGACCTCAAGCGTATTCACTCCCATATCTGCACGGTGGCCTATCCGGTACTCGAGGCCGCCGGCGAAATGCCTGCCGTGGAGATCGCCGAAAGCGATCCGATCACCCTGGCCGCGCCGAAATCGACCATCTCCTAACAGCGGCCTGCTGTTTCGGTCCGACGCCAAATGCTCGGGAAGGTTCCCTCGGAATTATTTGCCCAACCTGCTCCAGTCCATATACATTTGTGCTTCGTGTGTAGAGAAGTTAGTCCGGTAGCGTCTTATGAGTAATTGGACCACAGTCGCGAAGCTCGTCCAATACGCCGCGTTGCCTTACAGGTCGCGAGGGAGCTCCCGCACTGAGGTCATGCTCGTTACGTCGCGAGGGACGCGACGTTGGATCATTCCCAAAGGCTGGCCGCAGAAAGGCAGAGCGCCCCATCGTTCGGCCGCGCGAAGCTTTCGAAGAGGCTGGCATTGTTGGACTGGTCGACAGGCGTTCCGTCGGATCGTTTCCATATCAAAAGCGCCTTGAGAATGGCGGCCTTGTTGTCTGCGTGGCCCGAGCACCATCAACGCAAGATCAGGTGGCTCTCTGCCAAGGAGGCAGCCAAAGCCGTCCGGGAGCCCGTGTTGGGCACGATCATTCGCCGCTTGGCACGTGCATCTAGCGACTGACGCGACTTCAATACACAGCGCGCATTGGCCGATCGGCCACGCCATCCAGCGCGACCAACGCTTCCCGCGCGTCGTTGTCGCGCGGTCTCCGCTGGCGAAGATACCAGCCTTAAACTAACATCAATGCCGACAGGGAGGATGACAATGCGAGCTATATTGATTTCTGTGGCCTTTATCCTCAGCACTGGCAGCGCATTGGCCGATCGACCGCTGACGCCGGAGGAGAGCGAGCGGCTCAACGCCGCGCTCAATCAGGAGGGCTGCTCCGGGGGGAAGATGGAGTTCGAGGACGGCAAGTTCGAGGTCGACAACGCCGTGTGTGCCGACGGCAAGACCTATGACCTCGACTTCGACAGCTCCTTCCGGTTAATCAAAAAGAAGCCCGAGCACGCGCAAGCCGGCAGCGGGCCGGCCGGCAAGCCTTTGCCGAAGCTCGTCCTGTTCCTGGTGATCGACGGCTTCCCGCAGGAGCAGTTGGTCAAATATTACGATCAATACAGCGAGCGCGGCTTCAAACTACTGCTCGACAAGGGCGGCTGGTACGGCAACAACCACTACAGCCATGCGACGACCTATACCAGCGTTGGTCATGCAACGCTGCTGTCGTGCGCGCATCCCTACAAACACGGGGTGGTCGGAAACGACTGGATCGATAAGAAGACGGGCAAGCGGCTCTATTCGACCGAAGACGCGCGCTTCAAATATCTCGACGAGGAAACGCCGGAGCACTCCGGTACGTCGCCCTTCAACATGAAGGTCACAACCGTCGGCGACGAACTGATCTACGCAAATGGAAGATCGAAGGTCATCGCGATAGCGGGCAAGGATCGTTCGGCCATCGGATTGGCTGGTCAGCACGGCACCGCTTATATGCACAGCGCGACTACGGGTCGGTTCATCACGTCCGACTATTACATGGAGGGTTATCCCGACTGGTTGAAAGCCTTCTATGAGGGCAAACCGCAGAACAAGTATTTCCAACAGACTTGGTCGCTGCTGTTGCCGGAGGAGTCCTACGCCCGTTCGACCGCAGATGACCGGCCCTGGACCACGAAGTCAAAGGACCTCGGAACGCGCTTTCCTCATCCGATCGTCGGTGGCGCTAAGGAACCGAGCAAAGCCTATTACGACGCGATGATGTGGACGCCTTTCGGCGATCTGCTGACTCTCGATTTTGTCAAAGCCGCCATCGAGGGCGAGGACCTGGGCAACAACTCGGCTGGCGTCCCCGATATTCTTGCCATCAGCTGGACCAGCCACGACTACGTCAATCACCTGTTCGGTCCGGAGAGCCGGCAGTCGCAGGACCAAACGATCCGCCTCGACCGCATTTTCGCAGAGCTGTTCGCCTACCTCGATCAGCGCATCGGCTTGCAGAATGTGTTGATTACGTTGTCGGCGGACCATGGCTTTATGAACGTGCCCGAGTTCAGCCAGAGCCGCAGGCTCGATGCCGGCCGCATCGACCCCGACAAGATGATCGACGCAACGAATGCCGCTCTGTCGGCGAAGTTCGGAGAAGGCAAGTATATTACAGCTTGGTGGAATCCGACACTCTATGTTGATTACAAGCTGATTGAGGGCCGCAAGCTGAACAAAGTCGAGGTCGAAAATGCGGCCCAGGCATTCCTTCGGGAGTATCCCGGCGTAGAGGCCGTGTTCACCCGCACGCAGATGGAACAGGGCATGATGCCCAATACCAAACTCGCAAAACAGGTGATACTTGCCTGGCACCAACAAATCAGCGGCGATATCGTAGTTATGAATAAGCCCAATTGGTACCTATTCGCGAAGCCAAGCACCTACGCCTCGACCCATGGATCACCGTGGTCGTACGACACCAATGTACCTCTCGCCATGTATGGGCCGAATTGGATCAAACCCGGCAAATACGGCGACTCCGAAGTCGTGGACCTCGCGCGCACTATCGCCTTCATCCTGAACGTGCGGCCGCCCAACGGCTGCGAGGGACGAGTGCTTTCCGAGGCGATGAATTAAGACCAGAGCACGCCCCGAACGGCAGTGTGGCCGCCGCGCCGCTGAGCAGCGTGAGGAACGCGCGGCCGGCCCTCATTCAATCACCTCGTCGGCGATGGCGAGCATCGTCGGCGGCACGGTTAGGCCGAGCTTGCGGCTCACTAGCTCGGTCGCTAATGCCGGAAGGCGGTCAGGCTGGTCTCCCGCCCAGCGATATTCGATTTCCACGTTGCTACCATCGACCCAGCCTAATTCCCGCAGCCTCAGCACAAACGTCGAGATGCGGGCCTTTGATTCGGTTCTTCCGCATGGATCGGTGCGAGCACACCTACGCGCTGCATACGGCCTGGTTGCTGTGCCTGCGCCGCGAACGGCCACGCTGCCGCCGCCCCGCCGAGCAGCGTGATGAACTGGCGACGCCTCACTCGATCACCTCGTCGGCGCGCGCGAGCAGCGTCTGCGGCACTTCTAAGCCAAGCGTCTTCGCGACCTTGAGGAGCTCCAATGCTGTTGGAGCGAAAGCACAACTTTCTTCATTGGGTCTTCTCCGTCTAAACTCGTACCAGCCACGCAAGTGGGCCGATCCCACAAGGCTAGAGCCCTTCGGCCAGTGACAAGACGCGCTGGCCACCGCTCTGGTCGCCAGCGTCGCTGATCCGAAGGCTTTCCGATCTGGGCGGAATTTTGATGCCGAAGGTGCGACGGTTCTGCGCAAGCGACTGCGGCTCGATGCACGAGAGCGGCACCTTTGGCCGGTGAGAAAGGGGGGGTCCTAGGGGGTCTCGATTTTGACCAGTGGGGCACCGCTTCCTTGCCGACCCCCTCGAATTTTTCCCCAACGTGTTGGAGTTGGTCACATCAAAGAAATAGCGGGGCATCTACCCAGCTCCAATTACGTTCCTCGACAATGAGCGGAACCCGGTCGCGGGCGGTTTCTCTTTGAAACGAGCTGCCAACTGTCAAAGCTGCCAAGCCGGGCAAAATTCCTCTACGAAAGCTCTTCTGCGCGCTCGGGCGGATGGAGAATCTCGGGGAGCTTACTGCTCCTGCACGAACTCAGGGGTGCCGCGTCAAAACGCTGAATCTGGCTATCGCTCCAGGCAGGAACCGACAAGCGGCCGATACCACAATCAGCCCAGTGATTATCAAGACGGTAAGTTGCTCTGTGCTGGCGCCAGCGAGGGTAATCGCCATCGCAAGCAGCACGCCCGGAAAGACGTGCGCCGGTGCCCAGGCAAGTGCCGACAGAATATTGGCCGCATAAAACTGGCGCGGTGACATTCTTAGGATGCCTGCGACCAACGGAACAAAGGCCCGCACAACCGCTGTGAAGCGGGCCAGAAAGACGCTGGCAACGCCATATCTGTTGATAAATGCTTCGCTGCGATCAATGAACTGCGGGTACCGATTTAGCGGCCAGCCGAGGAGAATCTCCCGGTGGTATCGCTGTCCAAGCCAGAACGATAAACCATCGCCGGCAATGGCTCCCACCGTTGCGGCAACAAGAAGGAGCCATGGGTTCACATTAGCCCCTGCGGCAAGCGCGCTGATCCCAACAATGAGTGTAGAGCCGGGGACCACGGTTCCGATCACAGGGATGGCTTCAGACAACGCCAACAGGAAGACCGCAGTCAGTGCGTAGCGCGGATGCGCCCCGACAAAGTCGACGAATCCGGAAAAATAGGATGTCATCGGTTCGTACTCGCTCGCCAACGATTCCGCACTCAACCTTTGGCCGCGCCCGTGAGTGGCACTGTGATCGACAAAGCCGCTTAGCTCACCACCGCCGGCATCACCGCCGCCAACTGGCGCTGACTAACTCATTCAGGCTAGGCCCATGGCCGAGCCGCGTCTGTATGAAATTGCTCATTGCAATTACTGGAACGCAACGCGTAAGCACAATGCGGGCTCAAAGCCGAGGCTGTGCCGAAACGTTGCCGTTGGCCGCCTCTGTGATCACCCGGTCGCGGTCGCATTCGCCGCGCCGCGCCAACTCGATGATTTTTGTCGCGATGGCTTCCCTCGCGCCGTCCGCGGTGTAGGACACACCGAGGGCTCGGCATACTCCGTCGAACGCGACAGACATGGCGCGGGTGGCCTCGGGCCCGAACACTAATGGGTTCTTCACGTATGGCAGAATAGCTGTCATAGCACGCTCCTTGATGATCCCTTGCAAGCGGCAGAACGACCGCTTCTCAGGACTTGAGCCAACTCCTTAATCGGCCATTAAAATCCCATCGAGCGAACTTGTATGCTCGTTTTCTGACTTAGTGGCGTAGAAAAACGCGGCTTTTTGGCGTAGGGGTGCGATCACATCGCGCCGTTGCATGTGCCGGACAGACACCCGAATGAAAGAGGATAGGAAAAGTCTCTAGGGTTACGAAATCCAAAATGCCTTCTCCCGTCGAAGAGAAATCCTCATCGCCCTTCCATCAATGGCGCGTCAGCCCTTCGGGTACCTCTGAGAACGGAAGTGTGATAACCTTTTTTCCGTCTTTATCCTTTACCAACATAGTCCAAGCAGACCATCTCTGGCCGAGCATCCCGGGACTGTTGAACATCAACTCACGCGCGACCACCAAAGCGTGGCTCATGGCTGCGTTTTTGTCGAGCAGCACGGTTCCGTACGGGTCGGTAACGCAGCGTTTGTTGGACAAATGGAAATAGTATCGGGGCATTGAGCCTCCATACGAAGGCCAACACTTAAAGTGGTCTGTCGTTCCTAAGCCGCAAATCGGACACTAGGAAGACGCAAGATTGACGCCGATGATTTCGGGAAGGGTTTCGTGTTGGATGATTTGGTAACACTCGCAAGCGGCTTCTTCGAGGCCTGCTCGGTCAAGGATAACAATCCGGCCGCGTTTATACCTGATGAGCCCGGCTTCTTGAAGCGTTCGGGCGACGAGCGTGACAGTTGTTCGGCGTATTCCGAGCATCTGGGACAGAAACTCTTGGGTCAGGGGAAGTGAATCCGAATCGATTCGGTCTTGCGTTTGCAGCAACCATCGGGCAAACCGCGCTTCCGCGCCGTGAAGGGCATTGCATGCGGCAATCTGCTGCGCTTCGACCCAAAGCACCTCGGTGTAGTGCGTAATCATGTCTTTGATGGTATCGCTTTGCTCGACAGCGCGTTCAAACACATTAGCAGAAATATGAGAAATCGTGCCAGATACCGGGATGACGGCTCGCGTGAATGAGCGTCGTTTTCCCAATCCTCGATGCAATCCGACCGCCCCCTCGCGGCCTATCGATGCAGCCTCTATCCCAACCCCTTCCTGCGTGACGACCAGGAGAGAAATCATACCCGTTTGTGGAAAGTAGATTTGGTCGACGGGTTCCCCGGCCTCCTGGACAATCGCCCCTTGCTTGAACGTCGACGCCCGAAGGTCCGATTCAAAAAGCGAAAAAGCTGTTCGGGGGAAGAACCGCGAGCAGCCGGTTCTGGAGATGTCCGTTGGACTGTTTCGGCACCATTAGATTTCCTCCCGGCTTAAGGGGAAAAGAATCTGTTGCTTGTGGCTTCTCTCGAAGAAAACTCTGAGGCCGCGATCACCTGCCAGTCGGTGTCCGGACGCTCGAACGCGCAGTGGTGCGGGTGCATGACTTCGCTCGTCTGCTGATCATTGCACCGCGCCCGCGCGTAGCTGCAAATCGTGACGATGCGCCGGCCGTGGAAGCGCGCGCTCAGGGCCTGTTCGTACTTCATGAACGTCGGCCAGTCGCCCGGCGTA
>Ga0207693_10004515_pt1 | contig 11767 bp, 13 predicted proteins | sample LARL81metaG_FD_184347 | JGI IMG/M metagenome (GOLD analysis project Ga0207693, IMG submission 184347) | Corn, switchgrass and miscanthus rhizosphere microbial communities from Kellogg Biological Station, Michigan, USA - LAR L8-1 metaG... | ecosystem: Host-associated > Plants > Roots >...
ATCGGGCGGTCTCATGATCGGCGTGGATCCGCAGGTGCAGCGGCAGGTGACCACGGTGAAGATCGCGCACGGGGCGGTGCTGTGCCTGTACACCGACGGACTTGTGGAGCGGCGGGAGCACCCTCTCGACGAGGGCCTGGCCCGGCTCTGCGGCGCGGTGGTGGCGAGACCGCCGGAGGAGGTGTGCGTCTCAGTAATGGGCGCCCTGGTCGGAGGCACGTCCGCTCGGGACGACGTCGCGCTGCTCACGTTGCAGCGCCTGCCGCCGGGCAGCCCCGGCACGTGATCGGCTGGCCGGACCGGTTAAGGGCCTGCGCCCGGCCGCGGCAGCGACGCACGTCGGCCGAGTTGGCTGACCGCCTGTGCGCGGCTGCGGAGAGACGCCGGATGGCCGAGCCGGCTGAGGACCGGAGCGCGGGCCACCAGGATCACGCCGAGGACCATGGCGCCCAGACCGGCCGCTTGCAGCGCGAGCATCCCCGGTGAGACATGGATGACATCGCCGAATACCACTACACCAAGGAGCATCCCAGCTGCCGGCTCGGCCGCGGTGATCGCGGGGAGCGAGGCGTGCAGGGGCGCCGCGTTGAACGCGCTTTCCATCAGCCAGAAACCCGCCAGGCTCGCCACCGCCAGGGTGTAGCCCGGCCAGGTGGTCAGCAGCACAGCCACCGAGTGGTTGTCCAGGAGTTCCACGGTTCGCCTGGTGAGCGCGTCGCAGATGCCGAAGACCAGGCCCGCGGCGGTCCCTGTCAGGATGGCTCGCTGCAGCCCGTTGCGGCGCAGCCCCGCGAGCAGGAACCCGGCGGCGACCGCCGCGATCCCCGCGGCGGCGGGCCAGGCGGCGAAGGAACCGAACGATTCGGCCGGGGACCGGGCCGAACGCGCCACCGACAGCGCGGCCACGCCGGCGCACAACAGCACGGCACCGAACACCTCAGCTGCCTGCAGCCGCTGCCCGGACAGCGGGATAGCCAGCGCCAGCGCGAAAATCAGGCTGCTGGTCAGCAGCGGCTCGGCGAGGGCAAGCGGGACGTGGCCGATGGCCCAGGCCGAGAGCAGTTGCCCCGCCGCCATTACCGCGACGCCAGCGAGCCACCGCGGCCGGTGCAGCAGCGTGGTGATCAGCCGCAGGCGCAGGAAATAGGACTTCGGCGCCTGCTCCGCCGCGTGCTGTTGCAGCACAAAGCCGGTGCCCCCCAGCATCGCCGCGATCAGGGTGATGGCGATGTTCATTGGATCTTCCGCCCTCTAGCGTGATCACTTACCCGCTACCCGGCATGCGAGGAATATGCCTGCGCCGATGGCGAGCTGAGGATTGAACCGCTTCCAGCGGGCAAGGGGGTAAAGGCGGTTGAGAGGCCAGCCGATCATTGTGCGCTGGCTTTCTGCCCGGTGAGCCGGCTCGCGAACCACGGCATACGAGGCGAGAGGCGGTGGCTCATGGGTGATTCGCCCCCCCGCCGCGGCAGACCTGGGTCATCGGCCGCTGGGCTGCCGGATCGTGGCACCGACGAGGCCTTGATAGGGCTGGTGCAGTCGCTGCCATACGCCTCCCCGCTGCGGGCGGCGGCGTACGAAGAACTGGTCCGCCGGTATGACACCGTGGTGAAGGCATGCGTGCGCCGCTACCGCGACAGTCCCGAGTCCATGGAAGACCTGACGCAGGTGGGATACCTGGGCTTGCTGAAGGCAATCAGCAACTTCAACCCGGAGCTGGGGACGAGCCTAACCGCCTACGCCCAGCCGTGCATCAGCGGGGAACTCAAGCGCCACTTCCGCGATAAGCGCTGGCAGGTCAGGGTCCATCGCACCAGCCAGGAACACATGCTCGCGGTGCGCGATGTCCGGGCCGCGCTGACGCAGGAACTGGGCCGGTCACCCGACGACCATGAACTCGCCGAGGCGGCCGACCTCAGCATCGAGGAGCTACGGGAAGCCGGGCAGGCCGAAATGGCGTTCCGCCCCTACTACCTCGACGCCCCGGTGTCTGGCGACGATGAGGCGATGACGTTTGGCGAACTGCTCGGGGGCGACGACCCGAGTATCGAGCACGCCATCGACAGCGACGCCCTGTGGGCACATTGGTCTACTCTCCCGCAACGACAGCAGCGCATACTGGCCATGCGCTTCTACGGCAACATGACCCAAGCCGAGATCGGCCTCCGGCTCGGCATCTCCCAAATGCACGTCTCCCGGCTGCTCGATGCCGCGCTCACCCGGCTGCGGGACTGCCTCAGCGGAGGCACCGCCCCTCCCCGCAAGCCCCGCCCGCACGGCTGTATCGCCGATGCGGCCCCGTCGGCGGAACCAGCCACAGGCGAGTCCGGCCGTCCCACCTAGCCCGGGAGACCGCACCTGCGTCCGCAGGCAGAGCCGGCCGGAATGGACCGTGCCGACCTGGGTAGTGGCCCTGCCCACAGGGCGCGAGAGCGCCGGTGACCAGCCGGGAGGTGGGTTTCATGCCACGGGGATCGAGTCCCAAGCGCGAGCGGCAGTACGAGCACATCAAGGAAAGCGCTAAGAAGCGGGGAGAAAGCACGGCCAGGGCCACGGAGATCGCGGCGCGCACCGTCAACAAGGAAAGGGCCCGCTCCGGTGAATCCAGGACCGCTAGCCGGTCGTCTACGCAGGACATGTCGTCCGGGCGCCGTGGCGGGCAGCGCTCCCATCGTGGCGCCGGCGGCCCGACCAAGGCGCAGCTCTATGCGGAGGCGCGCCGTCGTGGGGTCAAGGGCCGTTCGTCAATGAACAAGGCGCAGCTGGCCCGCGCGGTCGGCCGCTGACGCGAGAGCGGGTCTCGGTCCCGCGGCCCGCCAATTGCAACGGGCTGCCAGCGCGCCGATCCGCGCTGGCAACCCGTCTGGCTATCTGTGACCGCTACCACCTGTACCAGCGGCGTCTCGACCCGGTCCCTCCGGCCGACCGGAACAGGAATCCGAGCAGCCACAGGGCAAGCACGATGAGCGCGATCCACCACAGCACGTGGACCGCGAATCCAACACCGAACAGGATCAGGGCGAGCAGCAGGACCGCGATGATGAGCAGCACGGCAAGCTCCTTTCGATTGGCACGTTTCTTCTGCCCCTCCTGCGGAAAACAAACGCTGCCTGGCAGCAGGCCGGACGAAGACAGCGAGGTGCCCGGATGAAGGCGGCGCGGCGTGGGTTCCGCTGACCCGGCGACACGGCTGCGGCGCAGCGACCCGGCCGGGCCTGGGATCCGGCGCCTGCGCCACGGGCGCGGGTTCCGCTATCTAGGCCCTGGCGACCAGCCGGTCCGCGACCCGGAGACGCTGGCCCGCGTCAAGGCCCTGGTGATCCCGCCCGCCTGGGAAGACGTCTGGATCTGCGCCGAGCCGGGCGGCCATATCCAGGCGGTGGGCACCGACGCCGCGGGACGGCGCCAGTACCGGTACCACGACCTGTGGCGGGAGCGGCGCGATCGGGACAAGCACGATCGGGTCCTGGAGTTCGGCCGTGTCCTGCCGCGCCTGCGGGAGACGGTCAACGGGTACCTGACCGGCCGCGGCCTGCGGCGGGAGCGGGTCCTTGCCGCGGCGGTCCGCCTGATCGACCTCGGTTTCTTCCGGCCCGGCGGCGAGGAGTACGCCGCGGAGAACGGCACCTTCGGCATCGCCACGATCCGCCGCGAGCACGTGACCTGCCGCCGCGGCGAACTGGTCTTCGACTATCTCGCCAAGGGTGCCAAGCACCGGGAGCAGGCCGTCGTGGACGCCGACGTCCAGGCGGTCGTGGTGAGCCTGCGTCGGCGCAAGGGCGGCGGCGACGGCCTGTTCGGCTACCGCTCCGGCCGGGCCTGGCACGACGTGACCGCCGCGGACATCAACGCCTACCTGGGTGAGATCTCCGATGGCGAGTTCACCGCCAAGCACTTCCGCACCTGGCACGCCACGGTCCTGGCGGCCGTGGGCCTGGCCGTGTCCGAGCACGCCGCGGGCAGTGCGGCGGCGCGCAAGCGGGCCATCGCCCGCGCCGTAGCCGAGGTCGCGGGCTACCTGGGCAACACGCCGGCGGTGGCGCGCGCCTCCTACATCGACCCGCGCGTGATCGAACTCTATGAATCAGGCATGACGATCGCCCCTGCACTGCGCGATCTCGGACGGAACTCGGAGTTCGGGGACCTCGCCACCCGGGGGGCGGCGGAGCGCGCCGTCGTGCACATGCTCACCTGTCACGGCTGATCTGGCGGCCTGTATATCGCCGATCGAGGTTTATCTTCCTTGGCTTGGGAAGCCGCAGGAGGAACAACCAACCGCTAACGCACGGGGAGGAAAGCACATGCCAAGCGCATTCGACGTGCTAGCCAGCGACCACGAGCAGGTCAGGGGGCTGCTCACTCTTTTCGAGGCGGCGCCCGCGGCGGCGGGCGTGAACGACAGCCTCCTTGAGGCACGCAAGAAGATGGCCGAGACGCTCGTCATCGAGGAGTCCAAGCACGAAGCCATCGAGGAGATGTACTTCTGGCCGGCCGTGCGCAAGCTGCTCCCGGACGGCGACAAGCTCGCCGACCAGGCCATCAGCCAGGAGCAGGAAGGCAAGGAATTGCTCGCCAAGCTGGACAAGCTCGACGCGGACAACCCCGAGTTCGACCGGCTGGTCAGCGAGTTCATCAAGGCCGCCCGGGACCACATCGCGTTCGAGGAAACACAGGTGTGGCCGGGCCTGCAGGAGGTCATGACCGAAGCGGAAGCCACCGACCTCGGGGACAGCCTGGAGCAAGCCAAGAAAACCGCGCCGACCCGGCCGCACCCGCACACCCCGCCCTCCCCGGCCATGCTGAAAACGACAGGCCCGGCCGCCGCCGCGGCTGACCGGGCCAGGGACGCGGCGACCGGCCGTGGCCACGCCTGACGGCTGGCTGACGTCGCAGAATCGCGTCGGCCCGGCCAGCACTCACCCGGCCGGCGTGGCAGCGGCGGGGCTCGTGATTCCTAGATGACCCCCAGGGATCGCGGGCCCCGCTCGCGCCTACCCCGGGGCGCCCCGGAACCCCCGATGGCCTGCCGCCCCGTTCCCTCGTCACGAGGCCGTGGCCGAAGGAATGTGAGTGCGGCGAAGCCAGGGGTAGTGCTAACACCCATCGCCAGCAATCCGCGGGCGGCGCGTCGTGGGGGCAGGTCGCCAGCGCAGTGAAAGGGTGCCAGCAGATGAACCGGACGAGCGGAAGGGAAGACGGCGAGCGTCACGGCGCGCAGCAGGACGAGGGGGACGGGCTGGAGGAGCGCCGGCGCACCGCCGAGCGCGAGGCCGGCGAGCACGCGAGCCAGACCGGCTACCGGCCGAGTGTCAACCAGCGCCGGCACGAGCCGATGCCTGCCAGCCGTGACGATGACCTCCGCCAGGAGGCGGTCATCCGCAACGAGGAGCACGCCCGCGACGGTGACCAGGCCCAGCCCTCATTGCGGGCGCCGTCCCGGCGTGTAGGCCGGGACGGCCATGGATAGGCCGGGACGGTGAGCGAGACCGCACGCGACACCGGCCAGCGCCGGACCGGCCGTTTGGCGTCAGATACTGAGGCACCGGGGGGGAACGAGGTGGTCAGCGAACTGCTGGAAGCCGCGGGGGAAGGCGGCGACGGCGGGCCCGAGCCGGGTATGCAGCGGATGCGCGAGGCCGCCCGAGGGGCCGCCATTCAGGCCGAGGAGACCGGTGGCCTGGGACGGCTGGGGCGGCCGATGGACCGGCGCTCGCCGTTCTTCATCGGAATGACCGGGGCGGCCGGCGTGGTGGTCACCATCGCCCTGGTGGAACTGCTCATCAGGGCGCGCACGGTGCTGGTGCTCATCGGGCTTGCGCTGTTCATCGCGGCCGGCCTGGACCCGGTGGTGAACTGGCTGACCAGGCACCGGGTGCCCCGATGGGCGGCTGTGATCGCCGTGGTGCTTGGCGTGCTCGCGGTGATCGGCGGGTTCCTGGCCGCGGCCATCCCGCCACTCGCCGCGCAGACTTCCAACCTGATCGCCGAGTTGCCGCACTACGCACACACACTGCAGGATCACAACTCGCAGTTCGGCCGGCTGAACATGAAGTACCACGTCGAGCAGCGGCTGTCGCACCTGCTCGCCACCCGGGGCAGCTCCCTGGTCGGCGGCGTGCTTGGTGCCGGGGCGCTGGTGCTGGGTGCCCTCGCCTCGACGCTCGCGGTGATCGTTCTTGTGATCTACTTCCTGGCCGGGATGCCGCGCATCAAGCTGTTCGCCTACCGGCTGGCGCCGCACTCCCGCCGGGCCCGGGTGATCCTGATCGGGGACGAGATCTTCACCAAGGTGGGCGGGTTTGTGCTGGGCAACGTGGTCACCTCGGTGGTCGCCGGGCTCGGCACCTACCTGTGGATGCTTGCGTTCGGCATTCCCTACCCGATCCTGCTGGGCATGTTCGTGGCCATCATGGACCTGATCCCGGTGATCGGGTCCACGATCGGCGGTGCGGTGGTGTCCCTGGTCGCGCTGACCGTATCTTTGCCGGTCGCCGTCGCCACGCTCGTCTTCTACATCGCCTACCGGCTCGCCGAGGACTACCTGCTCGTACCGCGGATCATGGGCAGCACGGTCAAGGTGCCCGCCGTGGTGTCGCTGCTGGCGGTGCTGGTCGGCGGCACGCTCCTGGGCATCGTCGGCGCGCTGGTCGCGATCCCGGCGGCGGCCGCCCTGCGACTGCTGCTGCACGAGGTGACGTTCCGGCGGCTTGACCGCAGTTGATTGCGCTACGCCGACCGGGGTAATCGTGCTGCGTCGGCGCGGGTGAGACACGGCCGCCGGGGTTGGCGGTTTACCCCGGCGGCCGTGTGTTTACCGGGCGGCGCCTACCCGGGCGGCCGGGCGCTGGCGACGGTCGCGCTGGCCGCGCCCGCACCGGCGCCGGTCAGCGCCCCGGTGGCCGTGAAGGCCGCAGCCGCGGCCCCGTCAGCGATGCTGGCGCGGCGCATATGCGGATCGGCCACGGCCAGGGCCAGCATCGATGCGGCATGGCAGGCGTCGATGCCCGCTCCGGCCAGGAGAACCGCCGGGCGGGGCCGCCAGAGCGTCAGCAGCGCCTGGGCCAGGTGCCGGGCCCCGAGAATCCGGACCACGGTGCGGGCCCGCTGGCTGGGAGCCTGGCCGGTGGACAGGCCAAGCGCCAGGCCGGGCGCACACAGCAGCGCTGCCCCGTAGCAGGCCCGGGCCGCGGGGAACAGCAGCCGGGCCACCAGAGCCGGGCTCAGCAGCGGCGCGGGAACCGCTTCCGGCACCGGAGTGGTCGGCGGCAGGCCCGTGGTTGTCACCGCCGCTGCCCAAGCTTTCCGGCGAGGAACCCGCCGAGCACCGCCGCACCGCCGGCGAACGCCGACGCCAGGCCCGCGTGCCGGGACAGCCAGGCCTGCGAACTGTGGTCATGGGAGCGGCCGTCGAAGACGCCGTGCGGGCCGAAATCGTGACCGTTGACCCCGTCTACCGGATGGAGCAGGTTGTCCGGCCGGTCCGGATCGGCGGGCTCCGCGGTCTGCTGTGAGTCGTAACCGGTCCGGGCCAGATACCTGTCCAGCAGGGCCGGCGCCACCCGGTTGGCGAGGATGGTGGCCGTCGTGCTCGCACCCACCCAGTACTGCTTGCGGCGGGGATGGTCGGCGGCATAGACGACGCCCCGCGCGGCCACCTCGGGTTGGTAGATCGGTGCCACCGGCTGCGGGTGCCTGGGCAGCCGGGACCGCACCCAGGAGAACTGGGGAGTGTTGACCGCCGGCATCTGCACAACGGTCACGTGCACGCCGGAGTGCTCGTGCAGCAGTTCGCAGCGCAGCGAAGAGGTGAAGCCGTTGATCGCGTGCTTGGCCCCGCAGTAGGCCGACTGCAGCGGAATGCTGCGGTCGCCGAGCGCGGAACCGACCTGAACGATGGTTCCCTGGTTCCGTGGCCGCATCCGGCTCAGCGCCGCTATCGTCCCGTACACGAAACCCAGGTAGCTGACCTCGGTCACCCGCCGGAACTCTTCCGCCGTGATCTCGGCGAACGGCGAGAATACCGAGGTGAACGCGACGTTGACCCAGACGTCGATCGGGCCGAGGCGCTGCTCGATCTGCCGCGCGGCGGCCGTGACCTGCTCATAGTCGGCGACGTCGGCGCTGACCGCCAGCGCCTTTCCGCCGGCTTCCTCGACCTCGCGGGCCGCACCGTCCAGGCCGGCCTGGCCGCGGGCGATCAGGCCGACGCGGTCGCCGCGCTCCCCGAACAGCCGGGCCGCGGCCCGGCCGATGCCCGCGCTCGCTCCGGTGACCACCACTGTCTGGGTCTGCATGAATGCCCGCCTCCGCTGTTTATAGGTCGGCGTTGTCGCTACCCCCGTCCCGGCGGGCAAACGTCGTCGTTTAAGGCAACCCGGTGCGGGCAGTGGGGGGTGGTCCTCAAGGAGGCGACAGTGGTTACAAGAACTGCCCGGCGCAGGACCCGGGACGCCAAGTATGTGGCGCGCAGGGCCGGCAATAGCAAATACGTGGATTGGCTGGCCCGGGCCGGGTTCATCGCCCGGGGCGTCATGTACGTGATCATCGGCATCCTGGCCATCGAGATCGCCTTCGGTAGCGGTGGTCACAAGGCCGATCAGAGCGGCGCCGCCCGGCTGGTCGGGAGTACGCCGTTCGGTGCCTTCTTGCTGTGGCTGCTTGTTATCGGCTTCGCCGGGATGATGCTGTGGCGGCTGTCCGAGGCCATTTACGGCGGGCCCGGCGCGGACGGCAGGAAGGCGAGCAACCGGCTGATCGCCGGGTTCAAGGCGCTGCTGTACGGCTTCATTGCCTACGGCATTACCAAGTTCGCGCTCGGCCTGGGCGCGCCCAAGTCGTCCAACTCGCAGTCGGTCGACCTCACCGCCACCGCGATGCGCCACCCAGGCGGCAGGATCCTGGTCGGGATCGTCGGCCTGGTGCTTATCGGGGTCGGGGCCTGGCTGGCCTGGCGGGCGTTCCAGCGCAAGTTCCTCGAAGAGCTCAGGACCGGCGAGATGAGCCCGCAGACGCGGAAGGTCGTCACCTTCCTCGGCCGGTTCGGTGGGATTGCCCGAGGCATCGTGTTCAGCGCCGCCGGGATATTCCTGCTGATCGCCGCGTTCACCGCCAACGCCCACGAGGCCAAGGGCATCGACTCGACCTTGCGGGCGTTCACCAAGACGCCGGCCGGTCCCTGGCTGCTCGTCCTGGTGGCCATCGGACTGATCCTGTTCGGCTGCTACTCGTGGGCCGAATCCCGCTGGCGCAAGGTCTGAGACTGTTCAGCCCCGGCCAGATGCTTGCCGGGGCTGAGCTGAAATCCATGGGCGCGGCCTACGGGCCGTGCCCATAACCTTTGGCCTCCGGTGACACCGGGCAGTCGCGCACGTGGGACGTCCCGATCAGCGGGCCGCGGAGCATGATCGGCGTGTTACAGCCGCCCGGCGACTGGCTCATGCCGACGAAGACCGCCGACACCACCAGCCCCGCAGCCAGCGTGACCAGCACGAACGCGCGAATCCTGGCCGACGGGTGGTAGCGCTTCAGCGACCACCACGGCACCGGGGTGAGCGCCTCGATCCACGGCAGCCGTTCGTGGAAGTTCAGCCGGTTGAAAAGGGCGAACATCGACGCCAGCCGGGGTTCACGTCTCTTCAGCGCCTCCTCGATCCGGTCGAGAACGCGCTGCTGGCTGGCAGGCAAACCCATACTGCTCCCTCGCGATGTCCCGGCCCCACCGTATGCGACTACCCCGCCTGGCGAAGTCATACGTGCGGGGATACAGCGAGGGGGTAACGGACTCATACCTCGATGACGGCGAAGGTGGCGGGGGGCATGGCCACGGCGTCGCCGTCCAACGTCACCGCGGGGGAGGAGGCGGCGAGTACCCCGGTGGCCGGTGCGCCCAAGGGGAGCCGCTGGGCGGAAGAACCGAGGTTGGCCGCGATGCGCAGCCGGCCGCGGTGCACCACGATCCAGCGGTCCTGGTCGTCGTAGTCGGCGCGGACTCGGTCCAGCCGGGGGTCGGTCAGCTCCGGCCGGGCCCGGCGCAGCGCGATCAGCTCGCGGTACCACGCGAGGATGTCGCAGTAGGGCTCTCGGCCGGGCTGTGACCAGTCCAGTTTGGAACGGGTGAACGTCGCCGGATCCTGAGGGTCGGGCACGTCGGTCGCGGCCCAGCCGTACCGGGCGAACTCCTCCCGGCGGCCCCGCGCCACCGCGTCTGCCAGCCACGGGTCCACGTGGTCGGTGAAGTACTGCCAGGGCGTGTCCGCGCCCCACTCCTCGCCCATGAAGAGCATCGGCGTATACGGCGCGGCCAGCACCAGGCCCGCCCCGGCCTTGACCAGGTCCGGGTCCAGGCTGGCAGCGATCCGGTCCCCGGTGGCCCGGTTGCCGATCTGGTCGTGGTTCTGCAGGTAACACAGGAACCGGTGGGCGGGCACCCGGAAGATGTCGACCTGCCGCCCGTGGGTCCGGCCACGGAATGCCGACCAGCGCCCGTCGTGGTAGAACACCCGGGTCATCGTGTGCGCCAGCACGCCCATCGAGCCGAAGTCGCGGTAGTACCCCCGCCGCTCCCCGGTGATCGCCGCGTGCACCGCGTGGTGGAAATCGTCGCTCCACTGCGCGGTCAGCCCGTACCCGCCCGCCTCCCGGGAGGTGACCAGGCGCGGGTCGTTGAGGTCGGACTCGGCTATCAGCACCAGGTCCCGGTTCAGCCGCGCGGCCAGCGCCTGCACCTCGGAGGCGAGCTGCTCGAGGAAGTGCAGCGCCCGGTGGTCCTCGAACGCGTGCACCGCGTCCAGGCGCAGCCCGTCGAGGTGGTAGTCGCGCAGCCACATCAGCGCGTTCTCGATCAGGAACGCGCGCACCTCGTCAGAGCCCGGCTGGTCCAGGTTCACCGCCGGGCCCCACGGCGTGACGTGCGCCTCGGTGAAATAGGGCCCGAACTCGCCGAGCCGGTTGCCGATGCCGACGTGGTTGTACACCACGTCGAGCAGCACGGCCAGGCGCCTGGCATGGCAGGCGTCCACGAACCGCTTGAGCGCGTCAGGCCCGCCGTAGGGCTCGTGCACGGCCCACAGGTGAATCCCGTCGTAACCCCACCCGTGCTCGCCGGGGAACGCGGCGACCGGCATCAGCTCCACGGTGTCCACGCCGAGGTCGGCCAGGTGCCCGAGCCGGTCGATCGCGGCGTCCAGCGTGCCCTCGCGCGTGAACGTGCCGACGTGCATCTCGTAGATCACCGAGCCGTGCAGCGGGCCGCCACGCCAGCCCCGGTCGGTCCAGGCGAACGCGGAATGGTCGTACGTCCGGCTCACGCCATTGACGCCATACGCCTGCCGTGGCGACCGCGGATCCGCCAGCGGATCCCCGCCATCGAGCCGGAAGGCGTAGTCCGTGCCGTCGCAGGCCGCCGCCACGTCGGCCTGCCACCAGCCGGGCTCGGCGGCGGCCGTCATCGGGTGCCGATGCCCGGAGATGTCCACTTCGACGCGTGCAGCCTCGGGGGCCCACACCCGGAACACCGTCACCGGGCAACCCTATGCATCCGCGGGGGTCAGGATCGCCACGGGCAGGCGTAGCGCAGTGCTAGCCCCTACCCCGCCGCCCCGCCCAAAGCTAGCCCCTACCCCGCCGCCCCGCCCAAGAATGTCGGACAGCAGCGGGCGCGGGCCGTCATGCGCCGCGCCGGTCAGCACGTCCCGCCAGCGCCCTTCCGGCACATCAAGCGCGGTGTCCGCCCAGCCGCCCCGCTGCCGCAGCCCGGTGGGCAGCCGGG
>Ga0207693_10004516_pt1 | contig 11766 bp, 10 predicted proteins | sample LARL81metaG_FD_184347 | JGI IMG/M metagenome (GOLD analysis project Ga0207693, IMG submission 184347) | Corn, switchgrass and miscanthus rhizosphere microbial communities from Kellogg Biological Station, Michigan, USA - LAR L8-1 metaG... | ecosystem: Host-associated > Plants > Roots >...
CGCGGATCACCGCCGGTCATCAACGCGGTGCCACCCGGGTCCGAGTCGGAGGGATCGGAGGTGTGCGCGTTACTGAACTCCGTCCCACCGTGGATCAGCTTGGCCAGTTCCGAGGTCGGGTGGTTCGCTACGTACCACTCGAGGTCCGACTGGTGCATTCCATCCACGGAAATCAACAGGACGTGCTTGACCCTCGGCCGCCCCGGTGAGGCAGCAGAGACGGAAACCGCCCCCACTGATACAACGGCCATGACCAGGCCGAAAAACAGAAATCGCCGCATCACGGCACAACCCCCTTGTCGAAGACCCTGCCTGAGGCGACCCTACGCAGCAGATGTGCCCCGGTGGGTTCACAAGTGGTGAACCCACGGTGACCAAGCTGAATCCCGATCACCACGATGCTGCTGAGAAGCTGGCCCAGCTGCCGAGAGCGGCTGGGCGCTCATCGTCGGGCCACACATTCGAGAAGAGAGGCCGATGCGCCCCACCGATGCGCACCGGAGAGCAGATAGAGCAGGTGAAACGCCGCAACGCGGCCCCCACGGTGTCCCGAGGTCCTCCGGGACGTCGAGCGCCGGCTCGCTCCCCGGCAATGACAACTATGAAGATGTGGTGAACACCGCTCACGCCGCCATCCAGTCTCCGCCGGCAACGGTCGCCACGCTGGATGTGCCCACACCGAGCAGAGAGCGCGCAGATCTAGCTACCAGGATCTACCTGGCAAATATTGATGTATCAAGATCCGTCGGCGGAATTCCGATACATTGACCGTAGTGCGGTGGAAGGGTTTACAGGCTCCCGACGACCGCATCCGGCGCCGCTTCGACGCGTAGCGACGCCCTCTCTCCCAACGGGACGCGTTGGCCGCCATCTTCACAGGTGGATCCGGCCAACGCGGCTCCCGCTAGGCCGGCTCTATCGCGCGGCAGCGAGCTCGTCTGCTTCCATCCGTGCGGAGATGGCGTCAAGGACGGTGTACTCCGCCTCCTCGATCGTCGCGTAGGCATAGTCAATCGCAAACAACGCGTCCCTTTCGGCGTGCTCGGCGCGGCCCTCAGCCCTCCGCGTGTCGTGCTCAGCCTTTCTCTCCTCGATGTCCTGACGCACCTTCGCGACGTGTGCTGTCCAAGACTTCTGTACGTCACTCCATGATGCCGAGACGTGGGCCTCGGTCGCAGTCGCGGTGTCGCGCAGCTCGTCGGCTTGCGTCTGTGCAGACAATCTCGCCCGATCTGCAGATTGCTCGACCTCGGCTTTCGCCTGGTTTCGGGCAGCTGCAGTTCGATCCTCGGCCTGCTTGGCGCGCTTTGACAGCTTCGCCAGCCGGTCCGAGGCGTTCATTAGCTTCTCCGACGTGGTCATCGCGTCCTCCCTCGATGGTCGCTGTTCGCACTCGGGGACCCCTGCCGAACGCATATAGTACTCCGCGCCAGCCCACGTGACAAGGCGCCCTCGCTTTTAGCTGTTGTCAGAGTGTGTGCCCGTCTGGGCGTGGATAACTTTTGTTAGTTCAAGGATTTGGTTCGACAGATTGAGTAACTCCTTGTTCTGTGTGTCCTCCCTCTTGACCGTCTGCCATTGCTGGTTGGCTACTACTTCACGCTTCGCGTCGGCCCGGTTCTGGCTGATCATCACAAACGTCGAGAGGAAGATCGCCTCCAGGGAGACGATCATCGTCAGGAGGCCATACGGATATCCCTCGATCCCAAACCCGATCCAGCAGCCGAACCAGATGATGTGAACGTAGACGAACAACATCGACCCGGCGAACAGCGTGATACGATCTGCGACCCGGTTTTGCCAGCTGTTAGCTCGCTCTTTCGCATGCTCAACAAGCGCCGGGTTCGGCTCAATCGGGAGGCGAAATCTCGGCTCGGCTGGGATGGGTTGCTTCACAGTCATGCTGCCCCCTGTCCGAAGGTATACGATCACCCGTCTGATGGTGCGAGTCGCGTTGTCTATCCAGATGGATTCACGCGCTATTTAACCGGAGGCCATCACACCCACTTATTCGTGTAGGTGACGCTCCTGGTGTGACCCCGTGTGCACGGAACGTGTCGTCGACCCGACGAAGGTGGAGAGACGGTACCAGACCGGATGACCAGGCGATTCGGGGGATCAGACGCCGCGGAACGTGACACCGACTCACAGCTCAAGGCGTGCCGATCAATTCATGCAGTAGAAGCCTGCGTAGACCGTTAACGCGCCCGATGCCAGAGCGAGCGCAGCGAAGGGCAGGACGCCAGCCGCAAATCGCAGTCGGCGGCCCGCGACAGCGGCCGCGCCGATGATGCAAAGCACGCCGCCGCAGCCGGACGCGATCAGCGCGAAAATGCCGATCCTCTCGACAACCCCGGCATGCGCTTGGATGGCGTTAAACCCATCTGAGTCGTAGCAGCTTGCGCCTGCTGGCCGCTCGTCCAGGAGCCAAACCACGCCGAGCAGGAATAGCGCCAGTGCGATCAGCGCGAGAGTGATCGAGAGCCTCGCCAGCGTGCGAGTGGTGGGCATCACTGCGATCGAAGCCGCGGGATGGCCGCGCACACAGACAGGCTCACGATGCCGAACACGGGAGTCGCCAGCGCCCCGGCGATGGGCATCGCCCACCGGCGGTCCCTCCGCGCGGCCCAGATGGTGAGCGCCACGGCGCTCAGCAGCCGCGGTGGGAAGGGGACGAAGCTCAGGCCGCCGCGAACGGTCTCCTGTCCAGGCGCCGTCGCGGACTGCGGGTGCAGGAGGAGGTGCACCCATGCCACCCACAGCGAGGGATCCGCAGCCATGCTCACCAGCGTGACGGCGGCGGCAACTCCGAGGGCCAGTCCTGCCGGGCGCCATTCCCGGCGCGCGGCGAACCAGAGGATGCCCACCGCCGGGGTGATCTTGGCCAGGAGGGGGAACGCCCAGCATCCAGGTCGCCGGAACCCGAGCACCATGACCAGGGCGAGCAGCGCCCAGACGTTTCCGATCAGGATGGCCGGGATGCAGAACACAAATGCGGCGATACCCGTGCGCCCCATCGGCCACAGAAGCCATCCGAAGATGGCGGCATTGGCCAACGTCCAGACCGTCAGGAACACCGTCCAGGGAAGGCGGGTCGCCGGGTAGATCAGCTGGGCGAACGCCGGGCTGTACAGGTACGCGTCCTTCTGCTGCGGTGCGGCGCTGTAGAGATCGTTGCGCCAGGCGGCCCAGTAGGCGTGGCAGTCGAACCCGAGCAGGGTGTGCCACTGGCCGGCGACGGCGGCCAGCACCCAGACGACCCCGAAGGCCAGCAGGACGTGGCGGGTTGCAGCTGCGACCCCGGTCACCCGAGCGGCGGCGAGGAACGCCCGGGCGGGCCGGCGGGGTTCCCGCCAGCCGGAGGTGACGAACGCGGTCAGCGCCACCGGAACTCGCTCTCGTCATCTGGATGCCACGACTCCACTGGCTCGAGTGTACGAGCGCCCTGGTACGGCAGATAGGCCACCGCCAGGCCCCGATTGACCTCGTACACGTTTGTGGATTTGCCGGGTCGGGCATCAGCCCTCCATGCCCGACGAGAACCAGAACCTGGACACCATGGGCCGCCCGGACGCCGAGGTCGAGAAGGACGCGCTCGCGCGCATCGAGCGGGACATCGGGCGCATCCTGGACGAACTGCGGGCGCTTCGCGCCGACCTGGCGAACCTGCGCGAATGAGCTGAAGCCGCACCGCGTGGGTCAGCCTCCAACTCCCCGACAGCGGGCCGACGACGCACTACATCCCCGGCGCGAACGGCCAGGTCCTGACCGTCGAGCTGACCGGCTAGCCTCCGCACGTCGCTTTCAGACGGCTCTCACGATCGCCTGTCTAGCGTGCCGCCCGGGTTTGGCAACGGACGGAGGCGAACATGGGGCGTCGGTTCGGGTACATGGTGGTGTGTGCGATGGCGGTGAGCGCCCTGGTGGCGACGGCCGCGCAGGCGGCCCCGGCAGGTGCACCCCGGTCGGCCGGATTCCTGGTCCAGCATCCCTGTCACAGCGGGCGTCCCGCGGCGATCACGCATATCGTCGTCATTCCGTTCGAGAACCACTCCTATTCGGCGATCCTCGGACGGTCGGCCCCGCCCAGCTATCTGAAGACGCTGGCCTCCAAGTGCGGCACGGCGACCGACTTCACCGCCATCCACGTCCCGCACAGCCTGCCCAACTACCTCGCCGTCACCAGTGGCACGATCAGCGGCATCACCGGCGATTGCTCGCCCAGCAAGAGCTGTATCACCGGGGCCAGAAGCATCTTCGGTGAGGTCGGGCGCTACCACTGGCGGCTGTGGGCAGAGTCGATGCCGACGCCGTGCTCGCCCACGAACACCACGCTCTATGCGCCGCGCCACGCGCCGGCTGTCTACTACACCCGCCTGGCCGGCGGCGAGTGCGCTCACGACATGCTGCCGCTGAGCGGCCAGCCGTCGATTCGCCGACCGTTCACCTGGATCACGCCGAACCTCATGGACGACATGCACGACGGGACGCCGGCCCAGGCGTCAGCCTGGCTGGCGAACCTGCTGGCGGGCCCGCACGGCCTCCTGGCCAGCCCCCAGTACCGCAGCGGCCACACCGCCATCTTCCTCTGGTTCGACTCCGGGGATGCAAGCTCAACCCTGCAGACGCCGATCCCTCTGGTCGTCCTCCTCCCCGGCCTCGGCCACCGCGTCGTCCGCCACCACTTCAACGACTATGGCCTGCTCCACGGCTGGGAGGGGCTCCTCGGCCTGCGCTGCCTGGGGGACGCCTGTCTGCACACAGGCTTCGACCGGGCGTTCCGGCTGCGCTAGCGACCGGGCTGCCAATCCGTCTCCGATCCGCCGGCCGTAGGCTGGATCTGCCGAAATGACGTTGAGACGCCACATCCTCTGGCCAAAGCGCCGCCTACGATGCGCCCGCATCGGCCATCGCTGGCAGACGGTGCACGTGGGCGACGACCGACGTTTCGACTACTGCACGCGCTGCAGCAAGCGGCAGCCTCGCTGACAACACCTCCGGGTTGCATCCGGCACAAACGGGGGCCAAGCTATGCCCGTAGCGGACGCCACGCTGCAGGGGCGCCGGACGGCTCTGGGAAACCGTTGGAGGGTCTGGCCCCGTCTAGACTCTGGTATGGACGAATTGACCGCCAACCCGGCCGTCGCAGCGATCCGCGAGGAGCGCCGCGTGATCACCGTGCTCGTGGCCGACCTGGTCGGATCGACCGCCATCGCCGAGCGTCTGGGGGCCGAAGAGGCACGTCTGGTCGTCGGCGAGGCGGTGGCCCGGATCGTCCGCATCGTCGAGCGCTACGGCGGCACCGTCAAGGATCTCGCCGGCGACGGGGTGCTGGCCCTTTTCGGTGCTCCGGTCGCCCACGAGGATGACGCCGAGCGGGCCCTGCGGGCGGCGCTGGAGGTGATCGGCGAGATCCGCCACCACGCCGTCGAGGTTGCCGCGGGCTGGGGCATCGAGGGGTTCGGCGTCCGCGTCGGCGTGAACACCGGCGAGGCGGTGCTGGGCCAGCTCGGCGCCGGTGATCGGGTCGAGTACGCCGCCTTCGGCGACACCGTGAACACCTGCGCCCGCCTGCAGTCGATGGCCGAGCCGGGCACCGTCCTGGCCTCGGCGGCGACCCGGCGAGCGGCCGAGACGTTGTTCGCCTGGAGCGCGCCGCGCATGCTCGATGTCCGCGGACGGAGCGACCGGGTGGAGGCGGTCGAGGTGCTGGACGTGCTGGCCAGCGGGATCCGGCATCCGGTCGCGGCGACGCCGCTGGTCGGTCGGGAGGACGAGCTGACGCGTGGCCGGGCCGCCGTCGATGCCGTCATCGCCGGCTCCGGCGGCATCCTGATCGTGAGCGGCGAGCCGGGAGTCGGCAAGAGCCGGATCACCGCCGAGCTGCGGTCGGTCTTCGAGTCGACTCCGGCCGCGCACGGAACGCCGCGCTGGCTGGAGGGGCGGTGCGTCAGCTACGGCGAGTCGATGCCCTACGGGGTCTTCCGCGACCTCGTCCGGGCCTGGGTCGGCGCCGGCCTGAACGAACCTGACCTGCGCGTGCGGGTGGCCCTGCGGCGGGCGCTCGACTCCGCACTCGGCGAGCAGTCGGGAGCGCAGCTGTATCCCTACCTGGGCGCGATGCTGGGATTGACGCTCGAGCCGGACGCGCAGTCGCGAGTCGGCGAGTTGTCGCCGGAGGCGCTTCAGTACCGCACGTTCGAGGTCGTCGAGCAGTTGCTGACCGCGCTCGCCGCCGATGGTCCGCTGACCATCCTGCTCGAGGACCTGCACTGGGCCGATGCCACCTCGCTGGCGCTCGTCGAGCGGCTGCTGGGCGCCGTCGAGGAGACCGCCCTGCTGATCGTGCTGACCGCGCGGCCGGAGCGCGACCACCCCTGGCAGCGGGTCCGCGAAACGGCGTCCCGCGATCATCCGCACCGCCTTTGCGAGCTCACGCTGGGAGCGCTCTCGGGTCGTGCCACCGAGCAGCTGCTGGAGGCGCTCGCGGAGCTCGAGAGCTTCCCGCCCGAGATGCGCAGCCGGGTGGTCGACGCCGGCGCCGGCAACCCCTTCTTCCTGGAGGAGCTGCTGCGCTCGCTGGCGGACGCCGGCGCGCTGACCGAGGACGACGGCCGCTGGCGGTTCCAGCACGAATCGGCGCTGGAGCTGCCGCCGACGGTCGAGCAGGTGATCCTGGCCCGGATCGACCGCCTCGACCCGGCCGGCCGCGAGGTGCTGCTGGCGGCCTCGGTGATCGGCCGCCAGTTCGGCATGGCGCTCCTAGGCGCCGTCGCCGAAGGCTCCGCCGACCTCCCCGATGCGCTGCGCGAGCTGCAGCGGCTGGATCTCATCCGCGAGCAGCGCCGCTGGCCAGAGCCGGAGTACCGCTTCAAGCACGCGCTGATCCAGGAGGGCGCCCACCGCACGCTCGTCTCGGAGCGGCGCCGGCAGCTGCACGCGCGCGCCGCCAGGTGGCTCGAGGAGCGGCACGCAGACGCCCCGGAGGAGGTGTATGCGCTGCTCGCCCACCACTGGCTGGAGGCGGACGACGACGAGCGGGCGATGCGCTACCTGGAGCGCGCCGGGGATCGAGCCACCCGCAACTGGGCGCTGGATGAGGCGGTCGAGCAGTACCGCACGCTGCTCGAGCTGCTGGAGGGGCGCGGAGCCACACGCGAGGCCGCGGCGGTGCTCTTCAAGCTCGCGCTCGCCCTGCACACCTCGATGCGGTTCGCCGAGGCGAACCGCGCCTATCAGCGCGCCTTCGGGCTCTGGCAGCCGGAGCCGGCGGCGGCCCCGGCCACCGAGACACTGCGCATCGCCACCAGCTACGTGCCCCGAGTTGCCGACCCCACCCGGGCGGGCTGGTGGGCCGACATCAGGCTGGGGATGCAGCTGTTCGACCGGCTGGCGGTCTCGGGCCCCGACCGGACGATCCTGCCGTCGCTGGCCGAGCGCTGGGAAATCTCCGACGACGGCCTGCGCTATCGCTTCCACCTGCGCGATGGCCTCACCTGGTCGGACGGCGTCCCGCTCACGGCAGATGACGTCGAGTACGCGGTCCGGCGCGTGCTCGACCCCGACCGCCCGGGGGCTTCGGTGTCGCTCTACTTCGTCCTCGAGGGCGCGCGCGAGTACTACCACCGCCAGCTCACCGATCCGGCGGCGATCGGTGTCCAGGCGATCGACGAGCGAACCGTCGAGTTCCGGCTGGCGGCGCCGGCGCCGTACTTCATGAACGTGGTCAACCGGGCCGACGCCGCCCCGCTCCCCCGGCACGCGGTCGAGCGACACGGCGACGCCTGGTCGGATCCCGCCCTGCAGGTGGTCAGCGGCCCGTTCCGGCAGGTCGAACGGAGCGAGGGCCGCCTGGTCCTGGAGCGGCGGCCGGAGCATTCCCGCTGCCGCGGCAACGTGGCCCTCGTCGAGGCCGAGCATGCCCGCATCGGCGAGGCGCTCGACCGGTTCTCGCACGGCGCCGCCGACCTCATCCCGATCGTCTACTCGCCACGGGTGACCGACTTCCTCCCGGCCGGCGCACCGCCCGCCGAGCCCGGTCCGGCGACCTGGACGGCCTACCTGGCCTTCCGCCACGCCGACCCGTTCACCGGCAACCCGGCCGTCCGCCGGGCGCTGGCGCTGGCGGTCGACCGCGAGGCGCTGGCAGAGGTCCTCCCCAGCCACCTGCCGGTGGCGAGCGGCGGCATCGTGCCGCCGGCGCTGCAGGGTCACACGGCTGACATCGTCCTGCCCTTCGACCCGGCGGCTGCTGCCGCCGCGCTGGGCCAGGCCGGCGTCGCCCCCGGCGCCGAGCTCACCGTCGCCAGCCAGGACGTCTGGGCGCCTGTACTGGAGGTGCTGGCCCGCTCCTGGCGGGAGGCGCTCGGCCTGCGCATCCACCACGTCACCTGGACGGCCGAAGACGTGCCCAGCCTGCCTCGACCCACCGAGCTCGGCCAGGTCTACATCGCCGGCTGGCTGCCCGGCTACCCGGACCCGGAGTACTGCCTGCGCCTGCTCTTGCAGTCCGACTCGCTGACCAACGAGGGCGGCTTCGCCGACGCCGAGCTGGACGAGCTGATCGACCGGGCGCGACGGCAGACGACCGGCGCCGACCGCCTCGAGCTCTTCCACCAGGTCGACCGCATCGCGGTCGTCGACCGGGTCGCCCTGATCCCGCTCTGCTACGGCCGCAACATCGCCTACCTGCGCAGCGACATCCGCGGCTGGTGGGAGTTCAGCAAGTCGTCGGCCAGCTTCGCCGACCTGCAGCTCGGGCCCTAGGGCGCGCCGATCGGCTCCGGCTCGGCGGCCGGCGAGTCGCCGAGCGCCTGCAGCACGACCGCGGCCACCACGATGGCGCCGCCGGCGAGTGTCGCAGTGTCGGGTCGCTCGTGGATCGAGAGCAGCACCCAGAGCGGCCCCAGGACGACCTCGAGGAGGGTGATCAGCGCCACCTCGGCGGCCGGGATCAACCGCGCCCCGACGGTGAAGAGGGCAAGCCCGAGGCCCATCTGGACGACGCCCATGGCGACCAGAAGGCCAAGCTGCTTGGGGCCGATGCCGCCGGTGCTGGCAAACGGCCCGGCGGCGAGCACGACCAGCGCCTGGGCGAGACAGACGGCGGGGATCATCGAGACGTCGCGGCGCCGGCGCGTGATCACGATCGCGACGGCGAAGGCGAGCGCCATCAGCAGCAACAGCGCGTCGCCGACAGCATCGAACCCGCGCGGATCGCCGACGATCACCCCCACCCCGGCCAGCGCCAGCAGCATCGCCGCCAGCGAGCGGCGGGAGATCGACTCGCCCAGGAACACCAGCGCGATCAGCGCCGCCATCATCGGCGACGCCGCCTGCACGAAGAGGACGTGGGCGACGGTCGTGTGGTTCAGCGCGGCGATGAACGCGCCGGAGGCGACCGCCATCGAGACGGCGACCGCGAATCCGGCCCAGCCGATCGCCCGGAACGGCCGCGCCACCTGTCCGTGGTTGGCGACGATCGAGAAGACGAGCAGGGCGAGCATGGCGAACAGCGCCCGGCCGGCGAGCTGGGTGGCGACGTCCAGGTGCAGCTCGCGCTGCATGACTCCGGCTGTCGACCAGGCGACGGCGGCCAGCGCCACCGTCAGCTGCCCGCGCCGGCGCTCCCGCCCCAGCTGCTCGGACATGGCCGCCGTGTAGGAGGTCGACGTCATCGCCTCAACCTAGCCAGCAGCCGGGGGCGGCCGCGACGCTTGTCCTAGAATCGCCCCGATGTCCGGGGCGAACGTCTTCACCGACAGCCGCAAGGCGACCTACCTGAACATCGCGGCGGCCGACCATCCGCTGCGCTCCCCGATCTCCGAGCAGACGCACGCGGCCGCTCGCCGCTACCGCCTGGCGCGGGTGCGCGAGCAGCTGGAGCTGCACGACTGCGCGGCCATCCTCCTGCACGACCCGCTGAACGTCCGCTATGCGCTGGACGTCTCGAACATGCAGATGTGGATGGCCCACAACCCGACCAACTACGCGGTCATCTGTGCCGGCGGCCCGGCCGTCCACTTCGCCTACGCCGGCTCCGAGCATCTTGCGGCCGGGCTGGACACGGTGGACGAGGCGCGGACGGCGATCGCCTGGCAGTACATGGACGCCCCCGGCCGGGTCGCCGCGACGGCCCGGGCGTGGGCGGCCGAGGTGGCCGAGCTGGCGGCGGCGCACGGCGGCGGCAACCGGCGGCTGGCGGTCGACGTCTGCGATCCCGCAGGCATCGTCGCCCTGCAGGCGCTCGGGCTGGAGATCGTCGAGGGCCGCGAGTTGACCGAGCACGCCCGGGTCATCAAGTCGGCAGCGGAGCTGGAGCTGATGCACTGGACGGTCGCGGTCTGCGACGCCGCCATCCAGCGCATGTACGAGCGCTCGGCCGAGCCCGGCCGCAGCGAGCTCGAGATCTGGGCCGAGCTGCATCACGAGAACATCCGAAACGGCGGCGAGTGGATCGAGACGCGCCTGCTCAGCTCCGGCCCGCGAACCAATCCCTGGTTCCAGGAGGCGTCGGCGCGAGTCCCTGCGGCCGGGGAGATGCTTGCCTTCGACACCGACATGATCGGGCCCTACGGCTACTGCGCCGACGTCTCCCGGTCGTGGACGGTCGGCCACACCGCCCCCAGCCCACCCCAGCGCGATCTCTACCTGCACGCTCGCGAGCAGATCGACCACAACACGTCGCTGCTGCGGGCAGGGCTCGAGCTGCGCGAGTTCGACGCGCGCTCGTGGCGGATCCCCGACCGCTTCCTGGCCAACGAGTACGGTTGGGCGTTCCACGGCGTTGGAATGGCGGACGAATACCCGGGCGCACCCACCCACCCGTCCTTCGCCGGGTCAGCCTATGACCAGGCCGGGCTCTGCCTCGAGGCCGGGATGGTGCTCGCCGTCGAGAGCCTGGTCGGCGAGCAGGGGCGCGGCGAGTGCGTGAAGCTGGAGACGCAGGTGGTGATCACAGAGGACGGCTGCGAGCGCCTGGACGCGTTTCCCTGGGAGGACTGGTAGAGGGCCTACCATTCGTCCGTGGCCCTCGCTGCCGAGCTGATCGCGATCTGCTGGGTCGTCTGGGTGCTGACCTGGATCGTGACCGCCATCGTCCTTCGGCCGGCGGCGGCCGACGCCCGGCCGCAGGGCCGGATTCGGCGCCGGTCCTTCCGCCTGATCATCACGATCGGCCTCGTGATTGCCGTCAGCACCCGGCACACGGGCGCGCTCACGTTCGGGGACGGCGTACGCCCGGTCGGGGTCGTCCTCTGCGCCGCAGGCGTGGCCGTCGCCATCTGGGCGCGGCTCTGCCTGGGCCGCAACTGGGGCGTGCCGATGAGCGTGCGCGGGCACCCGACCCTGGTCCGCGACGGACCGTACCGCTACGTGCGCCATCCCATCTACAGCGGCGTGCTGCTGATGATCCTCGGTACCGCCCTCGCCAGCGGGCCGGCCTGGCTGGTGGCGGCTGCCGGCGCCGCCGCCTACCTCGTCATGAGCCTGCGCGTCGAGGAGGCCGACATGGCATCGTTCTTCCCCGACGATTACCCGCAGTACGCCGCCCATACCAAGCGGCTGATCCCGTTCGTCTACTGAGCGAGCCTCAGCGGTTGATCGGCACCGACGGCGCCGGGGCCGGCTCGCGCAGGCCGGGCCGGTCGAGCAGGAACAGGCGGCGGTCGTCGCGCGGGCGGTCCTCGGCGACGTCGGCGACCAGCGTCCCCAGCGCCGGGCCGAACTTGAACGCGTGGCCAGAGCAGCCGCAAGCCAGCAGCACGG